>Ga0137409_10003231_pt1 | contig 17301 bp, 16 predicted proteins | sample CZODoug1_16funga_FD_122059 | JGI IMG/M metagenome (GOLD analysis project Ga0137409, IMG submission 122059) | Vadose zone soil fungal communities from Angelo Coast Range Reserve, California, USA - CZODoug1_16fungal (Hybrid Assembly) | ecosystem: Environmental > Terrestrial > Soil > Vadose zone... | reverse complement strand
CACGGGCTGTTCCTCGACGAGGCGACCTTCAAGATGATGCTGGACAAGGGGGTGTACTACTGCCCGACCCTGACCGCCTACATGACGTCCTACGAGACGACGCCGACCCCGGCCTGGAAGAAGGTCGTCGACGGCCACCGAGACTCGTTCCAGCGCGCCCTCAGGATGAAGGTGAAGATCGCCTCGGGGAGCGACGCGGGGGACTTCCCCCCGGCCCAGGCCGGGCGCGAGCTCGAATTGATGGTCCGGTACGGGATGTCCCCGCTGAAGGCGATCCAGGCGGCGACGCTCGTCGACGCCGAGCTGCTGGGCTGGCAGGACCGCATCGGAGCGGTCGAGCCGGGGAAGCTGGCCGATCTCATCGGCGTCGAGGGAAACCCGCTCGAAGACATCGGCGCCGTGCGTCGGGTGCGGTTCGTCATGAAGGGCGGGGAGGTCTTCGCGGGCGGAGATCCGCCTCAGCCCGACGCCTCGCGGTAGGACCGGTCGCCGGGCCGGGCGCGTCGCCTCTACGTCCCGGTCTTCGAGCGCCCGGGCTTGATCGTGCCGACGTAGTCCTTGTCCCAGCCTTCGAATCGCCGAGCCCGGTCGTCGATGATCAGATTGGCGATCGGCTTCCCCATCAGGATCTGCGCGTACTTGAAGCCGTGCTCGTCGAGCCACGTCTTCGTCGCCACGTACTCGTCCCAGCCGCGGCCGGTCCACAACACCACGACGTGACCCTCGTCCGTGAGCCGGTTGACGGCCTGCACGGCGCCGGGGAGGGGCTTCGCCCGGGGACGGTCGCGGGGCGGGCCCTCGGGGCAGATCGTTCCGTCGATGTCGATCAGGATAACCATACGAAGTGGTCCTCCCTGGAACGGGTCATGCACAATCCGGATCGCCACTCGATCGGGCCGGCGGGAAAGGATCGGCCGAGTCTCTCCCGGAGAATGAAGCGCGGCCCGTCGAGACCGGCCTCGATGGCGCAGGTCACTCCGCTGCTGAAGCGCGGGTTCACCTCGAGAAGGAAGGGACCGGCCGCGGTCTTCATGACCTGGATGTTGAGCGGGCCGTACCAGCCGGGGATCGCGGCGGTCCTGCGCGCCACGTCGAGCACCGCCTCGTCCCGCTCGGTCCGGGTGACCATGACCTCCCCCCCCGAGACGACGACACGCACGCGCGCCACGGCCCCCTGCAGCCGACCGTCGCGCGTCACGTAGGCGTCCACGCTGTACTCCGTCCCCTGAAGAAAGGGCTGGATGACGTAATCCCGCGCGCGGTTGCGGGCGGTCCAGAAGGTCAGCTCGTCCTGATCGCGAAACACGACGTGGTCGCGCGACGACGATCCGAAACGTGGCTTCGCCAGGCGCGGGAAGGCCGGGCCGTCGGGGATCGCGACGCCGTGCGAGCGGAAGAACCGGACCGCCTCCGCCTTGTCGTACACCTGCTGGCACAGCTCGGCGCGGCTCACGATCGGGAGCGCGCCGGCCCGTTGCAGCGCCTCCGACAGGCGCGCCACGGCCTGGACCGCGGGATCGATCACGGGGATGACGGCGTCGACCGGCCCCTCCTCGACGAGGCGGAGGACGAAGGGATCGAACTCCGGGCTGTCGAAGGCCGGGCCGTGCACGACGCGGCAGCTGCCCGACGCCCCGATGGCGTGCCAGGGGGACTCGTCCTCGATCGAAGCCAGGTTGATGGCCACGCTTTCGGCGGCGGCCGCGGCCCGGAAGCGGCGCATGAGACCGACCAGACGCGAGGCTCCCAGGAACAGGACGCGGACCGTCCTCACGGCGCGCCCTCGCCCGGGCCGCCGCGGCGGTGAACGGCCAGCAGGGTGCCTTTCAGATGAGAGACGCTCAGGTCGGCGCTCAGATCCAGCAGATAGCGGGTCACCTCGGGGCAGCAGACGTCGGCAAAATTGTCCCACAGGATCACGCCGGTCGGGGAGAGGAGCCGGAGCGCGTTCTCGCTGTCGATCTTCTTCGTCCGGTAGTCGTGCGCGCCGTCGATGAATACGAGATCGATCGGTCCGTCGATCCAGGCGTTGTAGCCGAAGGTCGTTGAATCGCCGAGAAGCTGCACGATCCGCACGTCGGTGCGCCCCTTGAAGTAGGAGCCGGTGGAGGTGCCGAAGCGGGGCAGGAAAGATTGGGCGACGTACCTGTCCAGCTCGGAGGCGGGGACGCTCGGCTCCTGCCCCACAGGCAGGTCGAGCGTGTAGACGGTGCACTCCGGTGGCGCGTTCAGCGCCATCTGCAGCGTCGTCATCCCGTTGTAGGTGCCGATCTCCAGGATGCGCCGGGGACGCAGCCAGCGGATGATGAGACCGATCTTGCAGACCGATTCGACCGACACGTTTCCCCAGTGGCCGAGGAAGTTCTCGAGACGGATCGAGCCGCGTTCGATCTCCGGGGGAAAGACGTCGCACAGCCGCACCTGGGGAATGACCCGGCGCGCGCGCGCCAGGGTCCGCTCGAATTCGGCCGCCTTCGAGCCGATCTCGCGCTCGACCACCTCGTCGGAGACGAGCCCCTTGAGGGTGAGGAACTGGGGGTAACGATCGAACACGCTGGGACGGACGGACTTCCGTGTCATGGTCTTCCTCACCATCCCGAGCGGATGGCCGCGATAATCGACTGCACATCGTCGTCGGTCAGTCCTTCGTGCACCGGGATCGAAACCTGCCGTTCGTCGTAGGAGGTCTGCCCCTCGAGATCGCGGCGCAGCCCGCCGAACACCTTGTAACGGTCGATCCTGAGATGGACGACCGAGGCGGGGATGTCGCGGCTCTGGAGCTTGCGGATGAAGTCTTCGCGCCTTTCGACCAGGACGGTGAACAGCCAGTAAGCGTGGGCGCGATCGGCCGCCAGCGGCGGCAGGCGCAGACCCGCGACGTTCGCGAAGGCCTCGCGATAGAGGCGCGCGGTCGCCCGCCTGCGGGCGAGACGGGCGGGGAAGTCCTCCAGGTTCCCGAGACCGACGGCCGCGGCGAGGTCGTTCATGTGCGACTTGTATCCCAGGGTCTCGATGTCGAAGACCCGCTCCCCCAGGATCGACGGACGGCTGGCGTCGCGGTCGATGCCGAACCAGCGGCGGGCCACCGCGACCCGCGCGTCCACGGGGGAGGAGCAGGAGAGCGCGCCGCCGTCCCCCGTCGTCACGTGCTTGATCGCCTGGAAGCTGAACGCCGTGAACCGTGAGACGGCGCCGATCGGCCGGCCGCGGTAGGTGGCGCCGAGGGCGTGGGCCGCGTCCTCGACGACGGTCAGGCCGTGCTCCTTCGCCAGGTCGTTGATCTCGTCCAGGTCGCACGGATAGCCGCCCCAGTGCACCGGCATGACGGCCCGTGTGCGCGATGTGATCGCCCGCCCGAACGCCGAAGGGGAGAGGTTGCCGGTCAGGGGGTCGACGTCGGCGAATACCGGTATCGCACCGTGCATCAGGACCGAGAGACCGGTGCCGACGAAGGTCTGGGGGGGGAGGATGACTTCGTCGCCCGGCCCCACCCCCGCGAGCGCCAGTCCCAGATGCAGCGCGGCCGTGCCGCTGTTCACGGCGACCGGGTGGAGAATCCCGAGCCGCGCAGCGAGATCCTGCTCGAACCGGCGGGTCATCTTCCCCTCGCTCAGCCAGCCCGAAGCGAGAACCTCGCCGGCGAGCGTCCTGGATCGGGGCGATACGTGAACGTGGAAGAAGTCCATGGCTCCGTCCGGCTCCTACGAGACCGACCGGTAATAGTCGATGGTGCGCGAGATCCCGTCCTCGATCGGCATGAACCGGAAATGGGGAAACTTCTCACGGAACCGCCGGTCGTCGAGGATCTTGCTGGGCGCGCCGTCTGGATAACGCGTGTTGAACACCAGCTCGACTTCGTATCCCAGGATCTTCGCGGCCAGCGCGGCGATCTCGGCGATCGAGTGGCCCTGCTTCTGCGCGACGTTGACCGGGTCGATCTGGGGGCCGCCTCCGAGGGACTCGACCAGGACGCGGGCGGCGTCGTCCACGTAGACCCATTCGCGCACGGGTCGCCCGCTGCCCCAGATCTCGAAGCGTCGCTCCCCCGCCTTGCGCGCGCGCAGCAGCCGGATGATGATGCCGTTGAGGGCGTGCACCCGGTCGGGATCAGAAGCGTCTCCGGGGCCGTAGGCGTTCGGGACGAGCCAGTTCACCGACCCCACGCCGTGCTGTCTCTGATAAGAAGCGGCGAGGGCGTGGATCATGCGGCGCGTCGATCCGAAGGCCAGGACCGAGTCGTGCACCGGGCCGTTCTGCCACTCCGACTCGACCTGCACGGCCGCCTCGCCCGGATAGGAGCAATTGGAGATCGGGTTGACGAGGACGGCAGAAGGGCAGACGCCCCGGAGGGCGGCGTAGACATTCAGGATCATCCTCATGTTGTCGTGGATGACGTCCGCTGCGTTCCGGCTCACGTAGTGCAGGCTCCCGACGTGCGCCGCGCAGTTGATGAGAGCCTGAGGGCGCAGGGCGGCGAGACGGTCCGTCAGCCCCTCGAGGTCCAGAAGGTCGCAGCCTTCGCGGCGGGACAGCGAAACGGCCCGCTCGCCGCGCTCCTGGAGGAGACGCATCACACTGCGACCGATGAACCCGGTCCCGCCCAGGACGACGACCGTCTTCATGCCGCCTCCACCGACCCGACGCGGCTGGTCTCCCACTCCAGGGCGGGTCGCACCACACCCGGGATCGGCCGGCCCCACCGACCGCGCACGCTTCCCGGCTCGCCGCTGTCGATCACCTGGAATGCGGCGCTGTCGTACTCCAGAAAATGGATCTGGTAGACAGGATGACCCGTGCTCACTTCCGCGACGACGCGCACCTGCCCCTCGGCGAACAGGTTGCCGGGGACGACGCAACGGCTGCGGTAGACGCCCGGCGGCTTGGGCGCCTCGTTCCTCGGCTCGCCGAACCAGTCGCAGGACACGAACAGATGCACGCCCTGGTCGTTGAGGAAGGAGAACCCCGACACCAGAACGGCGCCCGGCTTCAGATTCCAGTATTCCATCTCGACGGTCACGGGTCGGCGCACGTCCACGACCTCGCCCACGCGTCCGTCGCAGAGGACGCGAACCGACTTGAGGCGTGCGACGGCGTCGCCCGGCGCGGTCGCGGGGTCATGCCAGCGCCTCTCGGCGGAGGTGCCGAGGTCGGACTTGAGGTAATGGCCGGTGACCTGGAAGATGTCGCCGTCCATCCGGACGCGCCCCTGCTCCAAGAGGATGCCGCGCCGGCACAACCGGGTGACCGACGGCATGTGATGACTGACGTACAGGACCGTGCGCCCTTGGCGTGCGACGTCGTCCATCTTGCCGAGACAGCGTTTCTGGAACGCCGCGTCCCCCACCGCCAGGATCTCGTCGACGAGCAGGATGTCCGGGTCGATGTGCGCGGCCACGGCGAAGGCCAGGCGCACGAACATGCCGCTGGAGTAGTGCTTGACCGGCGTGTCGAGAAACTGTCCGATCTCGGCGAAGTCGACGATGGCGTCGAACTTGGATCGCAGCTCCGCGCGCCTCATCCCCAGGATGGCGCCGTTCAGGAAGATGTTCTCCCGTCCGGTCAGCTCCGGATGAAAGCCGGTTCCGACCTCCAGCAGGCTGCCGACGCGACCGAACAGCTCGACGCGCCCGCGTGTCGGCTCGGTGATGCGCGCCAGGACTTTGAGGAGGGTGCTCTTGCCGGCACCGTTGCGGCCGATGATGGCGACCGCCTCCCCCTGGCGCACCTCGAAGGAGATGTCCTCCAGGGCCCAGATCGAGGGGGATGCCGCGTCCCGTCCCGACAACCGCCGCAGCCGGCGCAGCGGGGCCTTCGCCAGCGCCATGATGCTTTCGCGCAGGGTCGTGTAGGTCGTCGCGCGGGCGCCGATGCGGTACTTCTTGCTGACGCCCTCGGCACGGATCATCGGCGCTGTCATGACGGTGGCCCCTTCACACGATGTCCGCGAAGCGCCTCTCGACGCTGCGGAAGTACGCCAGGGCCATGAGGAGCAGGACGATCGAGGAGGTCGTGGAGACCGCGATGGGAACCCAGGGGAATGTCTCTCCCAGGAGCGACGCCCGGCAGCCGGCGATCGGCCCGACCATCGGGTTGAGCGAGTACAGGAGTCTGAAGCGTCCGGGGATCGCGTCGAGCGGGTAGGCGACCGGGCTGAGAAAGATCCAGGTCTGGATCAGGTAGCCGGTCACGTACCGGAAATCGCGATAGGCGACGGTGAGCGCCGACAGAAGGGTCCCGACCCCGATCGCCGACAGAATCGCCGTGCCGACGAACACCGGAAAGAGCAGCGCGCGCGCCGGGAGCGGCAGGCCGAATCCCAGAAGCAGCCCGAACATCAGGACGCTCGAGACCACGAGATCCGGGAGGGCGGACCCGACCGCGGCGACCGGTATGATGAGGCGCGGGAAGTAGACCTTGGAGATCAGATGGCTGCTGACGACGAGGCTCGTCGAGCTCTGCCCCGCGGCCGCGGCGAAGAAGCCCCACAGGAGAATCCCCGAGTAGGCGAAGACCGGGTAAGGGACCTGCACGAGCCGCCCCATGCCGCCGAGCCTGCCGAAGACGAAGGTGAACAGGATCATCGTGAGAACCGGCTGCAGAACGGCCCAGGCCACGCCGAGGACCGTCTGCTTGTAGCGCACCTTCACGTCGCGCCAGACGAGGAAGTACAGAAGCTCGCGGGAGCGCCAGAGCTCGAGGAGTCCGAACCCCTTCCACCCCGGGCGCGCCTCGATGACGACGAGCGGCGCCCGGCCCTGCCGGTCGGCCGATGATGCGGTGGTCACCGAAGACCGGGGAACGCTCATGTCGGAGGCATCCTAGCACCGCGCGGCCGGCTGGCTGTCCGAATCGAGGGGCCGTCTGCCCGCCCGTGCATAATCTATTGACCTGCTTCGAGATTTCAAGCCGGAGAGGGGCCGGCTGCGAGGCGCGACCCTCACCACGGGCTGGAAATCGCTGAAACGAATCACCATATTGAAACGGGACGATCTGGAGAGGGAGAGGAGCATGAAAGTCCTGGTCACCGGCGGAGCGGGGTACATCGGTGCCGTCCTCGTGCCCCACCTCCTGGAGAACGGCTGCCGCGTCAAGGTCCTCGACAACCTGATGTATGGGGGAGGAACCCTCCTGCCGAACGTGCGTCACCCGAGCTTCGAGTTCGTGCGCGGCGACGTGCGCGACGAGCGCGACGTGCGCGAGGCTCTCAAGGGATGCGACGCCGTCGTGCACCTGGCGGCGGTGGTCGGATTTCCCGCCTGCCGCAAGTACCCGGACCTGGCGACCTCGGTCAACGTCAACGGCACGAAGGTGGTAGCCGACGCGGCCGGCAGGAGCCGGCTCGTCCTGTTCGGCTCGACCGGCAGCAACTACGGCGCGCTCATCGACAAGGTCTGCACGGAGGACACGCCGCTCCAGCCGCTGACGCTCTACGGCAAGACGAAAACGGCCGCCGAGACCTACATCATGGAGCACTGCACCGCGGTCGCCTACCGCTTCGCCACGGCCTTCGGCGTCTCTCCGCGCATGCGTCTGGACCTCCTGGTCAACGAGTTCGTCTACACGGCCATCAAGATGCGCTATCTCGTCGTCTACGAGGCGCACTTCATGCGGACCTTCATCCACGTCCATGACATCGCCCGCTCGTTCCTGTTCGCCATCGAGAACGGACAGAAGATGCGCGGCCAGGTCTACAATGTGGGCTCGGAGGACATGAACTACAGCAAGGCGGACGTGTGCGAGATGATCCGTTCGAAGGTCGACTACTACCTGCACTACGCCGACGTCGGCCAGGACGCCGACAAGCGCAACTACATCGTCTCGTACAGGAAGATCGGCGACCTCGGGTTCAAGACGACGATCACGCTGGAACAGGGAATCGACGAGCTGGTGCGTGGTGTCGAGGTCATCGAGTTCAAGACGCCCTATTCCAACCTCTGAGGAAGCGCACATGCGCGACGCTCCGGCCCCGGACGTCCCGGCCTGGGACACTCCGGCCCGCGAGGCGAACAGGACGGACCGGGTGCGCGTGAGCTTCGTGCTGTCCACGCGCAACCGCGCCGATCACCTGGATCGCGCCCTGCAGAACGCCCGCGAGCTCATGGGGGCGGACGACGAGCTGATCATCGTCGATGGGGGCTCGACCGACGGCACGGCCGAGGTGGTGCGGCGGCACGCGGACATCGTCACGCAGTTCGTGTCCGAGCCGGATACGGGCGAGGCCCACGGGTTCAACCGCGGCCTTCTCATGGCACGGGGCCGCATCATCAAGCTGCTCGGCGACGATGACTACCTCTACCCGGAGGGCATGCGCCGGGCGATCGCGATGCTCGAGGATCACCCCGAGATCGACGCCCTGATGTGCGGCGGAGAGGCGTGCGAGTTCGATCCCGCGAGCGGCCGGACCCGGCTGGTGGAGTACCGCTTCCTGCCCCCGGGGATGCATCTCCGCGACGACGTGACGCACGTGCTGCGCTACACGCAGTGCGGGCTCGGGCTCGTGCTGGCGCGGCGGGTGCTCGAACGGGTGGGTCTGTTCGATACGTCCTTCCGGGCCGTGGACACCGACTACATGGTCCGCCTCATCCGGAGCGGTGTCGACTTCCGCTATTACAACGTCAAGCTGTTCCGCCACATCACCCACCCGCACTCGGGTCAGAACCGGGAGGCCGAGTCCCTGCGCGATCGAGCGCGGGTCCTGCTCGGCAGCGGTGCCTTCCCGCGCATCGACGAGGCGAGGAGTCCGTCGGCGCTGGCGCAGGCGCTGGGACTCGACCGGGTTCCGCGCGGAGAGGCGCTGGCGCTCCTCATCTGGTACGCCGAGCGGTTGCGGCGCGGGCGGCTCGGATTTCTGCTCTCGTGGATGGCCTGGGGAACGCGCGCGGCGGCGGGGGTCTTCAGGGTCTGCCGCGGAGTCGCGCGTCGGATTCTACCGGCCGGCATGATGCGCGGTCGGAGGGATGTGGACCTCGCCGTCGAGCCGGAATGGGACGGCAGCCTGCGTTGAACGCGCCGGTCCTGGTTCTGGGGCCGGTGGAGCCGCCGATCGGCGGCGTCAGCCGGTATTGCAGGAGCGTCACGGAGCTGCTGCGGCGGGAGGGGACCGATGCCTTGCAGCTCGATCTCGGCCGCCCGGGCACGACCGCCTCTGAACTCGTGGTTCGGGCTCTCACCTGGCCCGTGCGTAGGGCGCTGGGCGGGTCGACGATCCCCGTCCTGAGGGCCGTGCGGGAACACAGGGCGTGTCTGGTTCTCGACAATCGACAGGTTCTCTGGCGGGATCCGGCGGAGGCACGGGGCCTCCGGATGTGCGTGCGCGTTCCGTACGCGCTGGCCATCCACGACGGGGCGTTCCCCGGGTTCGTGGAGGCTCTCGGTGAGCGGAGGCGGCGCGGGCTGTCCCGCGCCCTCGAAGGTCTGTCCGGAGCGTTGTGCATGAGCGACGCGATCGTCGAAGCCGTTCTCCGGACGGCTCCCCGGGCGCGCGCCCGCCGTATGAGTCCCTTGCTGGAGGCGCCGGCCGGACCCGGGGCCCCGCTGCCGCGCGATCTGGAGGCCTTTTTCGGGATGCCGGGGCCGGTCATCAGCGCCAGCGGCGCGCTGCACCCCCAGTACGGGATCGAGGAGCTTCTCGCGGCCTTCGCCGAGCTTCGGAAACGCGGCCGTCCCCTCCGCGTCGTGATCCTGATCGGATCGTTCGCCGAGGAGCCCTCGACACGCGCCGCCCTGGCCGAGGCGCGGGCTCGATTCGGCGATGGAGCGATCCTCGTCCTCACCGATTTTCCCGACGGCGCGGCGGTGATCGCGCGCTCCCAGGTCTACGTCCGTCCCTCGCGGATCGACAGCTTCGGGATGGCGCTCCACGAGGCGCTGCTGTCGGGCGTCCCGGTCGTCGCCTCCGAGCATCCCACGCGCCCGGAGGGTGTCGTGACCTACCGGCCGGGGGACGTCGGAGCCCTGGCGCGGGCCATCGAGAGCGCCCTCCTGCCCGCGGCGAGATCGGCGGCAGCCGAGCGGGCGCCGCGGCTCCGTGAGATGGTCGAAAGAAACAGCAGGGAGACTCTCGAGATCCTGAGAGCCCTCGTCGGACACTCTCCTAGCGCGTCGGCCGGTATCCGGGGCCGCGCAGGATTCGACCGGGCAGGCGGCCGGTGATCTTCCCCTGGTCCACGACCAGGGTCCCGTTGACGAAGACCTCGACGATCCCTTCCGAGAACTGGTGCGGCGCGTCGAACGTGGCCCGATCGATCACCTTCCCGGGGTCGAACACGGTGATGTCGGCGAACGACCCAGGACGCAGCAGACCACGGTCCCTTAGACCCAGCTTCTGGGCGGGAAGGGACGTCATCTTGCGCACCGCATCCTCGAGACGCAGGAGCTTCTCCTCGCGGACGTAGCGCCCGAGGACGCGCGGGAACGTGCCGTAGGCGCGCGGGTGGCAGTTGCTCGCCCCGAGCACCCCCTCGGGGGACACACCCGCGTTGTCGCAGTTGAACGCCACCCAGGGGGTCGTCATCGCCGTGCGGACGTCGTCCTCCGACATGGCGAAGTAGACACAGTCGACCGATCCGCTCTCTTCCACGAGCAGATCGAACATCGTCTCGATCGGGTCCTTGCCGCGCAGGGCCGCTATGTCCGACAGTCTCTTCCCCTGGTACTGCTTGTTCGCCTGCGTCCGGACGCCGACGACGAGCACGCCGTCCGGCCCCCCGACGTTGTGGAACAGGCTCTCCCACCCTCCCGAAGGGTTCTCGACCTCGGCGCGGATGCGGGCGCGCTCGGCGGGGTCCTTCAGGCGGGCCACGAGCCGGGCCACGCCCCCTTCCGAAGCCGTCGGCGGCAGACTCGCGGCCAGACCGGTCGACGACGCGGGGTAGGGATAGATGTCGGCGGTGATGTCGATCCCGCGTCCGCGGGCGCCGTCGATCTCCGCCACCACCTCCTTCATGCGCCCCCAGTTCTTCCGCCCCGCGCACTTGAGGTGCCAGACCTCGACCGGGATCTTCGCCTGCTCGCCGATGGTCTCCGCCTCCTTCAGGGCCGTGATGATGTCGTCCGCCTCGTTGCGGATGTGCGAGGCGTAGATGCCGCCGTAGAGGGACGCGACCTTCGCCAGCTCGACGAGCTCGTGCGTGTCCGAGAAGCTCGCCGGCGGATAGATGAGGGACGAGGACAGGCCGAACGCCCCGGCCTCCATGGCGCGCGCCACGTGGCGCTTCATCGCCTCGAGCTCGGCCGGTTCCGGCAGTCGGTTGTCGCTCTTCAGGACGGCCTGGCGCACCTGGGTCGCCCCGACGAGGTGGGCGAAGTTGATCGCCGATCCCTTCGCCTTGATTCGCCGGAAGTAGCCCTCGTAGTCGCGCCAGTCGACGGTGAGCTTGTACTCGGCGATACCCGGCAGGAGGTCCTCGATCGTGAAGGACGTCTGCGGCGCGACCGAACCCCCCTCGCCGGTCAGCTCGGTCGTGATCCCCTGCGTGATCTTGCTCTGCACCCGAGGGTCGACGAGCACCGTCAGCTCCGACTGCCCGAGCATGTCGATGAACCCCGGGGCGATCACCAGGCCGCGGGCGTCGATCGTCCGGCGGGCGCCGGCGTCCTTCAGATTGCCGATGGCGGCGATGCGGTCGCCGCGGATCGCGACATCTCCGGCGAACCACGGATTGCCGCTGCCGTCCACGATCCGCCCTCCGCGCAGCAGGACATCATAGGTTTCCTTTGCACCGACAGACGGCACGCCCGGCTTCGTGACCGGCGCGGGAGGCGGGGCGGCGCCCGCGGCCGCGAGTGCCATGAAAAGGACCGCCCAAGGGGCGAGCGCGCGCGGGACATTCCGACCTGTCATGAAAGGGCCTCCTTCTCCATCGCAGGGCCGGCCACGACCAGCACCGAGCGACCCGGAGTCAGATACGTCCGGGCCGAATCCTCGACGTCGTTCCGCGTGACCTTCCCGATCAGACCGGGCAGTCTCTCAGGGTAGTCGATCCCCAGGCCGTGGAACTCGGCGTCCGCGAGGACGGCCGCCGCTTCCGGATTGGTCTCCATCCGTCGGGGAATGGAGGAGGCGAGCGCCTGCCTGGAATCGCGCAGCTCGGAAGGGGTGACACCGCGGCGCACGATCTGCGTGATCGTCCGCCGCATCAGATCGATGGCACGCCGCACGCCGTCCGGCGCGACGCCGGCCCGGACCACGAACGGCCCCGCCCCAAGACCCGCGGTGAAATGGGAGTAGGCGTAATAGGCCAGGCCGGCCCGATCGCGGATCGCCTTCCCGAGACGCCCCCCCAGACCGAACTCCCCCAGGATGCTGTTGAGGACCAGGACCGCGGGCAGATCGGGGGCCAGGCGCCGGAGCCCCCTGAAGCCGAACGCGATGTCGGCCTGGGTCTTCCCCGCGATCGACCGCTTCACGACGACGGCCTTCCCGGGAGCCGGGGGATCGGGGATCGGGACGCGCCCCGGCGATGCGGTGGGTCCGCCGCGAGCACCGGGTGTCCCAAGGTCTCGACCGTCCGCGCCGGTCCAGGACCCGAAGACCCTCGTCGCGAGGTCGAGGACGCGCGCCGGATCAAAATCGCCGGCCAGCGACAGGATCGTCCCGCCCGGGCGGTACCGCGCGCGATGGAAGGCGGCGAGATCCAGGCGCTCGATGCGCGTCACGCTGTCGCGTCTTCCCAGTCGCGGGTGGTGGTACGGGTGGCCGGGAGGGAACAGGACGGCGTGCAGCTCCATCTCGGCCACGGCGGCGGTGTCCTGATCGCGCTCGGCGATGGCGGTCAGGGCCTGGTCCTTCTCGCGGCGGATCTCGGTCTCCGGAAACGTCGGCTCCGCCGCGATGAGGCGCACCCGCTCGAGAACACCGCTCAGGTGCCGCGACAGGAGTCGCAGCTCGATCTCGGTCGTGTCGCGACGCGCGGAGGCGGCGTACGCCACGCCGAGGTCGTCGAAGAACGACGCGATCGCCTCGCCCGCCAGGGAGCCGGCTCCGCGGTCCAGCAGGTCCGCGACCAGCGCCGCGGTCCCTTCCCTTCCGGGAGGATCGAAGGCCGCCCCCGCCTCGAGGACCAGTCGCACGGCCACCGAGCGCGCCGCGCGGTTCGGCCGCGCGATCACCACGAGGTCGTTGTCCAGGCGGATCTGGCGCGCCGAACTCATGGGACGGCGGCGCCCGGGAGGGCGGCCGCGGCCGGCGGGGGGGGCGGAGCCGACGGCAGGAGGACGCCCACCGTCCTGCGATCGCGGCCGAGCCGCGCGCGCGCGAAGGCCGTCACGTCGGCGGCCTTGACGGCCAGCACGCGTCGCGGCAGGTCGAAGAACAGACGGTGGCCGGCGATCGTCTCGAAGAAGCCGAGCTGGTGGCCGGCGTCGGTGGTGCTCTCCGACTCGAGAGCGTGCCGCGCCAGGAACTGGTTCTTGGCCCGCTCCAGGTCCCGCGCCTCGATGTCGCCGCGCGCCAGGCGATCGATCTCGGAGGTCAGGACGTCCTCGAGGCGTCCCGGGTCGACCCCCTCGTTCGCCGTCATGGCGATGCGGTACAGGTAGGGGTGACGGGACGGCAGGACGAGGGTCGAGACCTGGCCGGCAAGGTTCCCTTCGATCAGGGTCCGGTACAGGCGCGACGACTTGCTCGGGCCGCGCCCGTCGGGGCCGGACCAGACGTTGACCGTCGGGCCGCCGGCCAGGATCCCGTCGGTGACGAGGAGAGTGGCGAAGTCGGGCTCCGCCGCCGCGGGGGCGTGAAAGGCGACATCGATGTAGACCGCTCCGGAAGGGCGCCGCACCAGGAGGCGCCGCTCGCCCGATTGCGGCGGCTCGACCGTCCGCACGGGCGGCGGTTCCTGCCCGCGGCGGATCCCTCCGAAGTGGCGGCGCACAAGACGGAGCGCCGCGGCGGCCTCGAAGTCCCCCGCGGCGACCAGGATCGCGTTGTTCGGCACGTAATAGCGGCGGTAATGCCCGTACAGATCGTCGCGCGTGATCGCCTTCAGATCGGACAGGTAACCGATGGTCGGCCAGCGGTAGGGATGGGCCTGGAGCGCCGTGCCGGTCACCTCCTTCTCGAGGAAGGAGCGCGGGTCGTTCTCGCCCCCCTGCAGCTCCGAGATCACGACGTTCCGCTCGTGCTCGACCTCGGTTGTCGAGTAGAGGCACTCCGTCATCCGGGACGACTCGAGGCGGAGCATCTCCTCGAACGCGTCGCTCTGCACCGTCTCGTAATAGGTGGTGACGTCGAGCCAGGTGTAGCCGTTCCAGGTGCCGCCCGCCAGCTCGACCCGGCGGATCACGTCGTCCTTGGGGATGCGGCGCGTCCCCTTGAAGTTCATGTGCTCCACCCAGTGCGACAGACCGGTGATGCCGGGGCGCTCGTCGCGCGAACCGACGCGGTACCAGCACCAGACGGAGACGACCGGGGCCTGGCGCATCTCGCGCAGCAGGACGACGAGCCCGTTCGGAAGACGGACCGCGCGCACACCGACGCCGCGTGCCCGAGCCGTCATGCCCGTCTCCCGGCGGTCTGCGCGAACGCGAGCGTCGTCGCCGGCGCGGCCCGCCGGCACAGGGCCGCGGGGCCACGGCTCGCGCGAGAGCAGGCTCCGGGCTCCGCTGGGCTCGACCTGAAAAGTCTCTCTCAAGGGGCTCCTCGGTACGGCGGGCCGGGACATCTGGCCCGCGTCGTGCGGGGTCCGCGCATGGTAATACACGCCGGCGGCACGCGGCAACCGGGGCAGTCGTGGGTTCGGACTACAATGGCCGATACTCGGGAGGTGGATCGGGTGTCCGCACCGCCGAATCGCGAGATCTCCTCCGCCCGGGGCTATGCCCCGCTGGTCGAGGTGCGCCGCGGCGAAATCGTCGAGTCCGTCCACTTCGGGGCGATCGCGGTCGTCGACGCGCGGGGCAGACGTGTCGCGGCCGCGGGTGAGCCGACGCAACCGGTCGTCCTGCGCTCCACCGCGAAGCCGGCGCAGGTTCTGCCGCTGATCGACTCGGGGGGCGCGGAGCGCTTCCGCTTCAGCGACGAGCAGATCGCCGTGATGATCGGATCACACGGCGGCGAGCCGTTCCACGTCGGCGCCGTCCGCTCGATTCTCGAGACGATCGGTCTCGACGAGAGGGCGCTGCAGTGCGGCGCGCACGATCCCTACCACCGGCCCTCCGCCCGCGCCCTCCGGCAGAGCGGCCAGGAGCCCACGCCCCTGCACAACAACTGCTCCGGGAAGCACGCCGGCATGCTGGCGCTGGCGGTCCACCTGGGGGCCCCGATCGATCGTTATCTGGAGCCGGGACACCCGGTGCAGGCGCGCATCCGCGCGCGCCTCGAGTCCCTCGCCGGTCTCGCGCCGGGCCCCGCGCCCCGCCTGATCGACGGCTGCTCGGCGCCCACCTTTGCCATGCCGCTGGCCAGTCTGGCGCTGGTGTACGCGCGGCTCGCGGCGCCTGCCGGACCCGCGGCGGACGCGGACTCCTCCGTGCGGCGTGCGGTCGCGGCCATGCGCGGCCACCCCGAGATGATCGCCGGCACCGACCGGTTGTGCACCGCGCTCATGCGGACCGGCCGCTCCGGTCTCATCGCCAAGATCGGCGCCGAGGGGATGTATGCCCTCGCCTGGGAACGGGGCGGGACGGGGTACGGCCTGGCTCTCAAGATCTCGGACGGGGAAGGGCAGCGATCGAGGCACAGCGTGGCTCTCGAGGCGCTGCGTCAGCTCGAGGTCCTCCCGGCGGAGGAGGCCGCGAGCCTGCGCGCGCGGTTCGTGGACGAGGTCCGCAACCATCGCGACCTGGTCGTCGGCAGCATCCGCACCACCTTTCGGCTGGCCTGAGGGATGGTATAATCAACGTTCGCGTGACAGGCTGAGGAGAAACACCTTGCGGGGCGTGGTCGAGGTGGACGACGGCAATTTCGAGAGCGAGGTCCTGCGCTCGACCGTCCCGGTTCTCCTGGATTTTTCCGCGGAGTGGTGCGCGCCCTGCAAGAGGCTGCAGCCGATCGTCGAGGCGATCGCGCAGGAGTACGACGGCCGCCTGAAGGTGGCGCACCTGGACATCGACAAGGCGCAGTCCACCGCCGTCCGGTACGGCATCATGTCGGTCCCGACCGTCCTGCTCTTCAAGGGAGGGAAGGTTCAGGACCAATTGCTGGGGTACGTGCCGAAAGACAAGCTGATCGAGAAGATCAATCCGATCCTGTGAGAGATTCCCTCTGAGCGCCATCCTGCGTCGGCCCCGGCTCCTGAGTCTCCTGGCGCGAGGTGCTCTGGCGATCCTCCTTCTGCCCGCGGCACCTCTGCGGGCGCAGAAGATGCCGACCCTCGGGCCGCTCGCCGGAAATCGTGTCGGCGACCTCGCGCACGATTTCACGCTCAAGGATCTGAACAACCAGAAGCACACGCTGAAAGATCTGCGGGGGAAGCAGGTGGTCCACGTCGTCTTCTGGGCGACCTGGTGCGTCCCGTGCCTGGAGGAGATCCCGGCGCTGCGCACGATCCAGGAGAAGTACCGCGATCGGGGCGTGCAGATTCTCGGGATCGTCGTCGAAAGGGATCAGACGAAGGACGGCGTGCGGGCCGCGGCCCGCGACATGAAGATCAACTACCCCATCCTTTGGGACGACGGCGGCGAAGTCCAGGATCGTTACAAGGTCGAGTACATTCCGCAGAATTTTCTCATCGGAAAAGACGGCGTGATTCGCTACGCCGGCACGTTGCTGCCCTCCAATTACGAGGCGCTCCTCGAGGCGTTGTTGAAGGACGATGGCGCCGCCCGGACCGCCCACCGGTAGACCGGGTCCCAGACACCTGATCCCGCCGCCGCATTGACGCTGCCCCCGCCGGAGATTAAGATCTTCGGGTGAACCGTCCGGAACAGGCCATTCTCGTAGGGCTCTGCCGCAATCGCTGTGACCGCGCCGAGGTCGACGAGCACATTCTGGAGCTGGGGCTCCTTGCGGAGACGGCGGGAGCCCTGGTCGTCGGCACGGTGGTCCAGGATCGGGGCCCCCTGCACGCGGCGACGCTGGTGAGACGCGGCAAGGTGGAGGAGCTGGCGCTGATGGCCCGCGACCGCCGGGCCGACCTGGCGATTTTCGACGAAGACCTGTCGCCGGCCCAGGTCAGGAATCTCGAGACGGACGCCGGGGTGAAGGTCCTGGACCGCTCCGGCCTCATTCTCGACATCTTCGCGCGCCGCGCCCGCACGCGCGAGGCGCGCACGCAGGTCGAGCTGGCGCAGCTCCGCTACCTCCTGCCGCGTCTGACGCGGCAGTGGACCCACCTGTCGCGGCAGGACGGCGGCATCGGACAG
>Ga0137409_10003230_pt1 | contig 17305 bp, 14 predicted proteins | sample CZODoug1_16funga_FD_122059 | JGI IMG/M metagenome (GOLD analysis project Ga0137409, IMG submission 122059) | Vadose zone soil fungal communities from Angelo Coast Range Reserve, California, USA - CZODoug1_16fungal (Hybrid Assembly) | ecosystem: Environmental > Terrestrial > Soil > Vadose zone... | reverse complement strand
TGCAATAATATGTCGAGCGTTCGCGAGTGAACGCGCACCTCGGTCTTGACCCCAGCCAAGTCAGCCTTCAAGCCGGCGATGTCGCCTTGGATGACCCTCAAGATTTCCAGTACGGCGTCTGCCATGCGATTCCTCTGTGGATGGCAGCTTAATATACGCAACCAGGCAGGCAGGTTCCAGCCGGCCGGATGTTGCTATCCAGAAAATCGCGCGGATTCCCGATTCGCCTCGTCGCGGTCGAACTTCCAATCCGCCGGAAGCGTCTTTTGAGAGGCTCGGATGCCTTGCAGCGCACGCTCGCGGCTTCGGTCGCGTCCAATGTTGAAAGCCCGTTCGCCCGCAACGTGGGCTTCGATCTCATCGCCTTCCATCAGTCTCGGCCCCCTCGTGCGCGATAGATCGACTGCTCATCAAAACGGCCGAGGAGAGCACTCAATACCGCCTGAACAGCCCCACCAGCTTGCCCTGGATACGCACCCGGTTGGGCGGGAGGATCCGCACTTCATAGGACGTGTTGGCGGGTTCCAGCGCGATCGAGGCGCCGCGGCGGCGGAAGCGCTTGAGGGTCGCTTCCTCCTCATCGATCAGCGCAACCACGATGTCGCCGGTATCGGCGCCCTCGCTTTTCTTGATCACGGCAATGTCGCCATCCAGAATGCCGGCGTCGATCATCGAATCGCCCCGCACCTCCAGAGCAAAATGCTCGCCCGCCGAGAGCAGATCCGCCGGCATATTGATCACGTTGTTCTTATTCTGGATTGCTTCGATTGGCGTGCCGGCGGCGATTCGGCCCATCACCGGGACCGCAACCGGCCGGGTGTTATCCTCGTCCGGGGATGGTGCCCGGACCCGTCCCAGATTGCCTTCGATGACACTCGGCACGAAGCCGCGCGACCGCCCGTTGGTGACGCCATGGCTGACCGACTCCGGCAGCTTGATCACCTCGATGGCGCGCGCCCGATTCGGCAAGCGACGGATAAAGCCGCGCTCCTCCAGCGCCGTGATCAGGCGGTGGATGCCCGATTTTGAGCGCAGATCAAGCGCCTCCTTCATCTCGTCGAAGGAGGGCGGAACGCCTGATTCCTTCAATCGCTCGTGAATGAAACGAAGTAGCTCGTATTGTTTGCGCGTCAGCATTTCTTAGCCCTCCCCCCGGTTTTTCCCGCTCGCCGCAGGCGGCCAAAACAAATCATGAACAGACACTATCCGTTCCATATGTGTTCTGCAACCCCTTAATTTGGGGTGAACAACCTGACCGGCTGTCAAAATTGAAGCCTGATGATGTCGCAGGGAGCGCCCGGTTCCGCGGCCGCGGCTAAAGGCTCGCGGACGACCAGGCAATCGGCACGGGCAAGCGTGACCTGCAGGGAACTGTCCTGCTCGGGAAACGGCGTCGCTACCGCGGTGCCGTCCGGCGCGGTTGCAAGCGTGGCTCGCATGTACTGGGCGCGCCCGCCATTGGCGGGGAGCGCGCGGCCGAGCACGCCGCGTGCAGTGGGTAGCGAGATATCCTTGCGCCCGGCGAGCTTACGCAGCAATGGCACCAGGAACAGCGTCGCGCACACGAAAGACGACACCGGATTGCCGGGCAGCCCCAGCACGCTCATGCCATCGAGTCGTCCATGCATGAGCGGTTTGCCGGGCTGCATTGCGACTTGCCAGAACGACAGCGCGATGCCCTCCGATGCAAACGCCTGCCGGACGAAGTCGTAGTCGCCGACCGAGGCGCCCCCGGTGGTGACCAGCACGTCAGCGCCCGCGGCCCTGGCGCGCCGCACCGCCGCGACGGTGGCGTCGAGGCGGTCTGGGGCGACCCCGAGATCGAGCGTTTCGGCGCCTTCGCGGTTGCCGATTGCCATCAGGGCAACGCTGTTGGAAGAGACGATCTGGCTTGGACTTGGCGGTGTGCCGGGCGCCACCAGTTCGTCCCCGGTGGCGAGCACCGTCATGCGGGAGCGACGATGAACCGGCAAGGTGGCGTGGTTCATGGCGCCGGCGAGTGCGATGTCGCGCGCCGTGAGGCGGCGCCCCTCGGTGAGGAGCACCGCACCAGCCTTGAAGTCGAATCCTTGGGGGCGAACGTAGCGGCCCTTCGCTTCCGGCCGCTTGATGGCGACCGCGTCGCCTTCCCGCGTGGTGATCTCCTGGATCACCACCGTGTCAGCCCCGCGCGGCATCACGCCGCCGGTGAAGATGCGGGCCGCCTCGCCAGGCCCGATCTCGCGATCGAACGGGCGCCCCGCCGCGACCTCGCCGACCACGGCAAGATGCACCGGCGCCGCCGCCACGTCGGCTGCCCGCACCGCGTAGCCGTCCATGGCGGAGACATCGGCCGGCGGCTGCGTGCGCAGCGCGACGAGATCGCCGGCCAGCACGCGGCCGCAGGCGTCGACGAGAGCGGCAGCCTCCGCCGGCAGCGCCACCGCGTCCGCCAGCACCAGCGCCAGAGCGTCGGCGACCGAGAGCAAAGCCACGGCTAGCGCTTTCGCTTATCCTCCCCCGCTTGCGCGGGAGGGTAAGGCGGGGCCCGGTAATGGCCGGATTTCCCGCCGCGTTTCTCGACGAGGCGGATCGCCTCGATGGCGATATCGCGCTCGACCGCCTTGACCATGTCGTAGACCGTGAGGCAGGCGATCGACACCGCAGTCAGCGCCTCCATCTCGACACCGGTTTGCCCCGTAACCTTGACGGTCGCGCGCACCGCAAGCCCGTCGCGTTCGGGCGCGATGTCGATCTCGACGTTGCTGATAGCGAGCGGATGGCAAAGCGGAATCAGCTCATGGGTCTTTTTGGCCGCCATGATGCCGGCGATGCGGGCGGCACCGAGCACGTCGCCCTTCTTGGCGTTGCCGGAGAGGACGAGATCGAGCGTGGCTGCGCTCATGCGCACGAAGCCGGCCGCGACCGCGACACGCTCGGTCGCGGGCTTTGGCGATACGTCGACCATGCGGGCAGCACCGCCGCGATCGATATGGGTGAGCGCCTTCGCCATTGCTCAGCGCGCCGCCGCGGCGCGCGCCGGTTCGCGGGCGAGCAACGCCCGCGTCGCCGCCTCGACATCGGCCTGCCGCATCAGGCTCTCGCCGACCAGGAAGGTCGAAATGCCTGCCGCCGCCAACCGCGCAATGTCCGCCGGCGCGAAGATGCCGCTCTCGCCCACCACCACCCGGTCTCGCAGCGCCATCGGAGCGAGGCGTTCGGCGATGGCGAGCGAGGTGGCGAAGGTCTTGAGGTCACGGTTGTTGATGCCGACGAGCCTCGATTTCAGCAGCAAGGCGCGCTCCATCTCGCGCTCGTCGTGCACTTCCAGAAGCACGTCCATGCCAAGCCCGAAGGCCTCGGTCTCGATCTCCTGGGCGGCGCCGTCATCGAGCGCTGCCATGATAATGAGGATGCAGTCGGCGCCGAACGCGCGCGCCTCGGCCACCTGATAGGGGTCGTACATGAAATCCTTGCGCAACACCGGCAGCCGCGTGGCGTCGCGCGCCGCCTTGAGATGCTCCGGCGCGCCGCGGAACGAGGGCCCGTCGGTCAGGACCGAAAGGCAGGTGGCGCCGCCGGCTTCGTAGGCCCGCGCCAGCGCCGGCGGGTCGAAGTCGGCCCGGATCAGGCCTTTGGATGGGCTCGCCTTCTTGATCTCGGCGATCAGGGCGTAGTCGCCCGCCGCCAGCCGCTGCTCGATCGCTGCCAGAAAGCCGCGGGGCGGTGGAGCGGCCTTGGCGGCGGCTTCCACCGCACCGCGCGAACGGGCGCGCTTTGCCGCCGCGATCTCCTCGCGCTTGTACGCCTCGATACGGGTGAGAATATCGGCCATGGGGATTCGATAGCGGCGTGGCGCGCCTAAGTCCAGACCGGCCGGATAACCCGCCTCACCCACTTCGCTGCTCAAGGACCTTGTCGGCAGAGCATTTCAGGCGCCAGATGAGGCCGCTGGGAGCATAGTCAAGCTCGACATCCCCATCGACGCTCGCTTTGGCGACCATGGAAATCACCGTGCTGCCGAAGCCGTGTCGTTTCGGCGCTTCGACATAGGGGCCGTCGCGTTCGGCCCAGCCGACGGTGAACTCCTCCCCGTTAAGCCGCCAATCGATTTCGACGCGCCCGCGCTCACCCGATAATGCGCCATACTTGCCCGCGTTGGTGGCAAGTTCGTGCAATGCTATGCCGATGCTTTGTGCTGCGGCGGCCGCCAACCGCACCTGCGGCCCGTTGACGGATATTCGCGTGCCGATCAGGTCGACAAAATGCGCGAGCTGAGCACGGACAAGGTCTTCCAGATCGACGCCTCGCCAATCGCTTTTGATGAGGAGGTCCTGATTGGCGGACAGGGCCTGAATGCGGGCGGAAAAATGCTTGATGAATTCCGCGGTGTCCGATGCGGCGGTTTGCCGCGCGATCGACAGCACGACGCTGAGCATGTTCTTGGTGCGGTGATTGATCTCGCGCATCAGCAGGGACTGGAGTTCCTCGGCACGTTTGCGCTGGGTAATTTCCTCGACCATGACACCGAGCGCCACGATGCTGCCGTCCGGACGCCTGAGAGGATAGAAGGTCTTATCCCAGTGCCGGATGATCCCCGGGGGCTTCGGGCTCTCTCCTGAGACCTCGTGCCGGACGAGGTCGCCCGTCTGAAGAACGTGGTGTATGTGCGGCTCGGACGCGTCCCTCATCGCCGGCACAACATCCCACACCACACGGCCGATATGGTCGGCCGCCGGCACGCCGTTCATTTCCGCAAGCGCCGCGTTGATACGGATGTACCGCAGATCGCGGTCCAGCAATGCAAGGCCGACGGGCGTATTATTATAGATGGCCTCGATTTCGGACAGGCGGTCGCGCAGGGCCTCTTCGGCCTGCTTGCGGGCGGTGATGTCGCGCGCGATTCCCGAAAGGCCGACGACCTTTCCGTCTCGATCATGGATTGGCGAGACGGTAACAGACACCTCCACGGTCGAACCATTTTTGTGCAGCCGTGTCGCTTCGAACTGCGCCGTGGTTTCGCCAGCCGCGACGCGGGCGAGCATGGCAGTTTCGTCGTTCTGCCGCTTGGCCGGGAGCAGGCGCCGGACCGACTGGCCGAGCATCTCCTTCGCGGCATATCCGTAAAGCCGCTCGGCGGCCGCGTTCCAACTCGTAATGGCGCCGTCCAGCGTCGTGCTCACGATGGCGGCCTGTGACGAGGTGACGATCGCGGCGAGCTGCCTCTCGCTGTCGTGCCGCGCGGCATCGCTATGGTTGCGGTCGGCGACCGCCTGCTTCAGCGCCGACCACAGCGCGCCGAGTTCCGGCAGATCCGGTTCGAACGAGATTTCTCCGCCGCTCAGTACCATCGTTGCTTTGTCGCGCATTTCCGCGATAGGGCGGGTGATGCGTCGAGCCATGGCAACCGCAAAGCCCAATGACAGAACGGAAATCACGATTCCGAGCGCTATTGCCCAATTGACAGCATTGAGCGCCGCCGCCTGCAATTCGCTTTTCTTGACGGCCACGCCCACTGTCCAGCCGCTCAAAGCCGGATGCGCGCTGGCGTTCGCAACGATGTCGCCTTCGCTGGAGTGAAAAAATTCGAAAATGCCGTCCTGGTCCTTGACGTCGCGCCATCCCTGCGAGGCGAGTTCGCCCACGAAGGCGGCATGATCCGGCACCCGGGCGATGAATCGACCTTGCCCGTCGATGATGCCCACTTTCCAGTTTTTGGGTATTTCCCATGCGTTGAGCAGCTTCAAAAAGCCGCGCACTCTCATGGTGACCGCCAGCGTGCGAAAGGGCTGGCCATCCTTGAAGATGGGCACATCGATACATGCGGTCCAGTCCTTCACAACCTCGCCGGCCAAGACGTCGGAGACGACGACGGAGCGGCTCTCAAGGGCGAGGTTTTGTGCCCGCATGGCAAGCGGCTGCCGGCGGGGAAGAGGCTCGCTCGGCCGGGCGGCGCCGTTGATAAGCTGCCGGCCATCGGGGTCGGCCACCAGGAACGAGGCATCCGTCATCGGTGCAAAGGCCCGGCGCGCCTCCGCATCGAAGGCGTCGAGATTGTCGTCCAGCAGAGCCGGCGAGCGGGACAAGGCCTGCGCCAGTGCAATGTACTTGCCAAGTTCGGCGTCGACCGTGGCCGCTACCGAGCGCGCGGAGTAAAGCAGACTCGCGCGCTGAGCCTCATCGGCCGCGCTGTCGAGATTCCAGATCACCGCAAAGACCACGAGGTTCAGCGGCAGTGCGAGAGCAATAACGATTGCGACCACTCTGGCGGCGATCGTCCAGTTCTTGAAATGCGGCACCGCCGCCGCTGGTGAGCGGGCGACCTTGCTGAATACGACCTTAAGCAGCATACCCGGCGTAGACTGAACCTTGACGTGCTTCACCACGGCTGCCGATCCTGACCGAAGACACCTGCGGCCATCAGCCTATCCAGGCGGGCTTCAAACTTTCTTATGCGACAGCAGGTACAAGAAAAAAAAGTGTAGACCAATTTAGATGACATCATGTTTTCGAAAAGGCGAAGGCAGGGCGCGGCGCGGTGTCGCTCCGCGCCCTTATTCTTCCGCCGGCTATCCGTTGGAAACCGCAATCAGCCGGTCGAGACTGCCCTCGGCCCCTCCGGAATCGATTGCATGCTGAGCGAGCTTCAGGCCGTCGGCCAGCGTCTCCGCCTTCGCGGCGACCACAAGGGCGGCCGCCGCGTTGAGTACGGCGACGTCGCGATAGGCGCTCTTGCGGCCTTCGAGGACCGCCTTGAGGGCCGCCGCGTTGGTTGCGGCATCGCCGCCGCGCAGTGCGTCGGGTTTGACGCGGGCAATGCCCAGGCTCTCCGGCACGATCTCGAACGTCCTCACGCTCCCGTGCTCCAGCGCCGCCACGGCGGTCGGCCCTGCCGTGGTGATCTCGTCGAGGCCGTCGGAGCCGTGCACCACATAGGCGCGGTCGGAGCCGAGGTTCTTCAGCACGTGGGCGAGCGGCTCGACCCATTGGCGCGAAAACACCCCGACCATCTGGCGTTTCACGCCGGCCGGGTTCGACAGCGGCCCCAACAGGTTGAAGATGGTGCGGGTGCCGAGTTCGACGCGTGTCGGGCCGACATGCTTCATGGCCGGATGGTGTGCCGGCGCAAACATGAATCCGATCCCAGCGGTCTTGATGCAGGCACTGATCGTTTCCGGCGGGATATCTATCTTGACGCCGAGGGCGGTGAGGACGTCCGCCGCCCCGGATCGCGACGACAGGGCGCGGTTGCCATGCTTGGCAACGGGCACGCCGGCGCCGGCCACGATGAAAGCTGCGCAGGTTGAGATGTTGAACGAGCCTGAGGCATCGCCGCCGGTGCCGACCACGTCGATCGCATCGTCCGGAGCGGCGACGGTGAGCATCTTGGCCCGCATGGCGGTGACGGCCCCGGTGATCTCGTCGACCGTCTCGCCGCGCACCCGCAGGCCCATCAGTAATGCGCCGATCTGTGCGGGCGTCACCTCGCCGGACATCATGCTGTCGAACGCCTCATAAGCCATTTCGCGCGAGAGGGTAGCGCCGGACGCCACCTGCCCGATCAGCCCTTTGATCTCCACCATGATGCCCCAGATTATGTGATTTTACCCACGACCTGCGTCCGACCTGCATCGAAAAGTCTGCAACTTTTCGGTATCACGCGCCAGTGTTCCGTTGCGCGATTGACCACTCTCGAAGCCATCATCGTCCCTCGCAGAACTCACCGAGAAATAAAAGACCCCTGCCGAAGAGCCCATCTCCGGTGCGCGTGCTGACGTTTTTCGTAGAGGCGCCGAATGGCAGCGAGTCCGGCCTGCGGCGCGCAAGATCGCGATACAAGGTCCTCAAATGAACAGCTTGGCCGCGGTGCGATGGCTCTCGTCCGCGACGCCTTTTCGGGCAAATGGAGGATCGCCGCTGGCCGGGATAAGGGACCGGAATAAATTATCACGGCACTCCTCAAAGGCGTCGCCGGCCCGACGCAGCATTCCAGTCCGCCGCAATCTCGAGGAAATTCTTCAAGATAAGATGCCCGTGCTCGGACGCGATGCTCTCGGGATGGAACTGCACGCCGTGCACCGGCAGCTTGCGGTGGGCAAGGCCCATGACAAGGCGTCCGTCGGTCTCTGCCGTCACCGCGAGTTCGTTTGGCACGGTGTCGTGGTCAACCACCAGGGAGTGATAGCGCGTCGCCCGGAACGGTCCGTTGATGCCGCGGAACACGCCCTCCCCGCGGTGGCTCATCTCGGAGAGCTTGCCATGCACCGGCACCGGTGCCCGCACCACATTAGCGCCGAACACCTGACCAATCGCCTGATGGCCGAGGCAGACGCCGAACACCGGGATGGTGGGAGCGGCAGCGGCGATCAATTCCAGACAGATACCCGCTTCGTTGGGAGTGCAAGGCCCGGGTGAGAGGACGATCGCATCAGGCGTGGCCGCGATCACCTCGGCTGCGCCGATCTTGTCATTGCGGTGCACGACAACCTCAGCGCCCAGTTCACCGAGGTAATGAACAAGGTTGAAGGTGAAACTGTCGTAGTTGTCGATGAGAATGACCGATGCGTCCATGTCACGCTCGCTTCCCGGTTTAGGGCTGGCGGCATTTTCTGCCGAGAGACCGTTCAAGAGACCTCATCATCGCCTGGCTGGGACCTTGCGCGCTGCAGCTTCCGCAAACGCCGGATCCCCGCTCCCCAGCCAGGAGACATGGGGAATGTCGCGCAAGAGATTGATATGATTGGTCTTAGACGTGCCGCGCCAGACCGTCAAGGCAATCTCATGCCATGTACTGCCAAGGGCAAAGTGCCCCTGCCGCTTCAATGTGAAAATACAAAAATTGTTGCGTCCGACCCTTTTGGCGGCGGATCAGCACAAAGTATGTTTATTGAACTTTTGCCCGGCGTCATAGTCGTGCGTTCTCAGCAATATCTGCGATCGGTCAATACTTTAATGAGACATGTGCCGATTCGTTGCGCAGGCGCGACAAAAATAGCGCAATAAATTTTAAGGCACGATCACAATCCGGCCAAATAATCGCGCGATGCGTTTTGGTATATCTGCACTTTTAAAGTGCGCTGCTGCCAAAATGAAGCTAATCTGCTGGCAATGATGCGCCCGCGATTTTTGTGTCCCGAACGCGATTGATCTCTTGGTTGGATGCTTTTGGAGAGAAGCTCGTTTGAGTTCGCGCGGATTGGGGTCGCTGCGTGAGGCAGTTGTTGTGCCGTGTTGTTTTGGTGCGCCTTTTTGTTCCGTGTTTTTCGAAATCTGAGACTTCGGTGTAATGCGGGCTAAGGAGACATGTAAGGCGAGCCAGCACAGTGTGGAGGGGATCATGGGTGCGCCGGTTCGAGAGTCCAACGACAGCGAGCCATCGAGAAATGAGCCGTTGAAAAGCGGGCCGTTAAAGAATGAATCATTGAAGCCCGAGTCACTGAAACCGGAATCACTGAAACCGGAATCACTGAAACCGGAATCACTGAAACCGGAATCACTGAAACCGGAATCACTGAAACCCGAGGCATCGAAAAATCAGCCGTCAAAAGATGAGCCCAAAAATGCTCATGCCGCGCCGCCGAGCGGAACGACGGAGGCACCCGAGCCGCCATGGAAGCGCAAGGCGCGACGCGATGTCTTTGAGGGCGATGTTGCCGTCGTAGAACTGCGCTCACGGCTTGCAAAGGCGCCTGAGCGAGTTCTGGAGCCAGCGGTACCTCCTTCGACCACCCCGACTGTCGGCGCCGGCCTGCGGTTGATGGGCGGTGTGTTGATGGCCGCGGCGGTAGCAGGCGTCACCGGATACTTTTGGGGCTTTAGGCTGTCGACCCAATCGCCGGAAGTTGCGCCTGCCTCCGACCAAGCCAGTGTCCGGACGGCGCCGTCGACGGCGGCTGCAAACCTCACGGCCTCGAACCCCGATTCCGGGCGACCGTCAGGACCGTCGACCAAATCGCCCCAATTTGTGCCCGCTTCAAATCAAACCAATGCTCTGCCGGCGCCGTCGCGCCCGGCCGCAAATCTGAGGGCTCCGAACTCCGATCCCGAGCCACGGTCGCGGCCAACGGCCGCCACCGGTCCCGCATCCGTCGATGCGCGTGGGGCCGCTAATGATGCGACCACGGTCGACGCAGCGCGGCGGCCCATGCAGTCGGCGACGGGGCCGCGGCCCATTTCGCCGTCCTCCGCTTCCCGGCCTCCCGCATCCACGAACGACGCATCCGAAATCGCAGCAAAAATGAAGATCGGCGCGGAGCTGATGGCGAACGGGGACGTAACGGCGGCTCGCATGATGTTTGAGCGCGCCGCGGAAGCGGGCGAAGCGGCAGCGGCTTTTGCCCTTGCGGAGACCTACGACCCCGTCGTGCTCAGGAGACTACGTTTACGAGGAGGAATCGCGCCGGACGTGGCCCTGGCCCGTAGATGGTATGAAAAGGCCAGGGATCTGGGCTCGATTGCAGCGCCGGAACGTATCGTGAGATTAACACAGATTCCGCAGTAAAATATGCGGGCGCCGGTCGCGTGCGGCGAGATTTGTCGCATCGATTTGCGCTTCCACACCCCGATCGCCAAGTCGCCTGCATAAAATCATCTCGCAATAACGCCGCGGCTGTACCTTGCTACACAGAGCTGTACCTTGCTACACAGAGAGGAAACGCGAGCAACGAAATATCGGGGCGGACGAGAGGGCCAATCGGACGGGAAGGTTCACTGCTTACGTTGCTGCTCGCGCCAAAGCATGAACTGGCGAAACACGGCATCCCGCTCGGCGTCGTTTCTAGGAGCGGTACGCACCTGCCGCGTCATATACGTCTGAAAATCACGCGCCATCGCCTGATCGGTGGAGCCCTGCCCAACGCGCTGGAGCAATTCTTCAGATACACTGAACCTGGTCCAGCCCGGAACCGTGGCAGCTAAGTTGACGTCGCGCCATCGTGGATGAAACGGCGGCTGGGTGAGTTTGTCCCAGCGATTAAACAGATATTGGACGAACCGTTCGACGCGACGATATCGGTCGCTGCCCTTCGGCCAGTTATAGACGGCCAGCACAGACGGCACCGCAATGGTGTCGATTCTCTCGCCCGGCGGTATCAGGTTCGGATAGTCCGCGTTGGTGAACTCGCCGATGACATAGAGGTCGGCGAGTGCCTTGGTGTATGGCACAGGCAAGAGATGAAGGCCGGTGTTCGGCGGTATTTTCGACCAGAAGTCGACCGGCTTGGACACCACCCCGAGGAGGCCGGCGACCTCGCCCGACCTGATCATCTTCATGCCGGTCGAGAAGTCGACAAAGACCGGCTCGACCGGGATGCCGAGACGGGGAAAGACGATCGGGCCCGTCAGCGTCGGCGAGCTTCCGGGCGGGCCAAACACGACTTTCTGGCCGCGCAGGTCTTCGAGGGTGTGGATGTCCGCGCGTGCCGTGACGTGCAACTCCGCGACCGGGAGGCGAATGATGTACTGGACCCTGGTCTCCAAGTTGGGCGTCTTGCGCTGCGTACGAAAGTATTCAAAGACATCCGACTGAGTAAAGGCTACGTCGATGCCGCGAAGGTAGAGCAGGTCTTGCAGGTTGGCCGCGGCGCCGCGCGATATGATGGGAAGCACGCGCAACTCGTCGCCGTCGTCGAGCACTTTTCCGAGTTCGTCGGCGAAGCGCAAATAGGTGCCGTCCATGTTGCCGCCCGCAACGCCGACCGTCCAGTTGTTCTGGCGCTGTTTGAGGATCTCCTCAGGCCCGCCCTCCTGAAGAGACTTTGGAATGGTCTGGCCAACGACCGCGGCGGTGCCGACCCACAGGCCAAAAGCTAACCCAAACGCTCCCGTTATGATGACATGGCGCATGGCTCGCCCCTCATAGCCAACCGATAAGGACGTTTTCCAACGATCGTGTTGCCGTGGGGCTAGCACAGTATCTCCTCATTGTGAAATAGTGTCTGGAGTCAAAGTTACCTGTAAGCAAATCGGTGAAATCATTTTAGCTATTTGCGTAGAAATTCGAGCGCACCTTCCGAATTTTATTTCCAGTCCTAGATGAACCAGAAGCGCGATCGGCCCAGCGCAGTTTTTATGGCAGCTATGCCGGAGCTGATCTACGAGGTCGGCCGTCTTGCGAACACGGCCATGATGGATTACTGTTCGCAGAGTTCCAGATACAGCAGAAAAAACCCGCGTATTTCGGTCAGGGAGGCCGTCCTTTCGGCGCCCCATCGATTTTGACGACGGGACGTTCGTGCGCCAAGCAACGATGAACGTGAACCAATCAAGGGAGACCGGATGACCCCACATCGGATGACCCGTCGCACCTTCTGGCGTTCGTCGCTTTCACTGGCGACAATCGGTGCAGGCTCCCTGGCGTCGAGTTATGCCCGCGGAGACGACAATGTTCGCCACGGCATCCAGATCGGTGCGCTCGGCGCGTTGCGGACCCTGTTACCCAGTATCGAGAAGAAGCACGGGTTGAAATACGACGTCAAAGACTTTCGAGACAGCACCTCGGCGCTGCTCGCGCTTGATCAGGGAGAGCTTGACGTAGCCAACACGACAAGCCAGCATCTGGCGCGGGCGATCAGCGAAGGCATGGACGTTGTTTGGATTTGCGGATGGGGGGGAGGGTATAACGTCCTGGTCGCCGGCAAAAGGCTTGACCTGCCGATGGCGGACGATGCCGCGTTGGGAGCCGCGATCCTGAGGCGCAAACGGGAGGGCAAACCGATCACGATCGGTGTACCGACCGGCTCGTTGCAGCACGCCAAGCTGTCGTTCTTCCTCAAATCTCTCGGCATCGACGGCGAGCGCGACACGCAGATCGTCAACATCCCCTTCCCGAACCATCCGCGCGCGCTGGAGGCGGGCGAAGTCGACATGGCGATGACGCTCTGCGTCTTTGGCGCCATCGCGATCGACAAAGGCGACGCCAAGCTCGTGCGTCACCTGTTCGGCGATAAGTCAGGCAAGCAGGAGATCGGGTTCATCGCCAACCGCAAGCTGACGCAGCGCAAGCCGGAATTGGTCCAGAAAATCGTGTCCTCCCATGTGGAAGCGATGAACACGTTCATGGGCAATCCGGATTTGCGGATCGAGCTTGAGCGAAAATATTCCCGCCTGCCCGACGCCGTGATCGCCATGCAGGAGCGGCAGTTCCTGAAATACGATTACCGGACCAACGTCGCCGATCTCAAAACCATGGCGAAGGAGCTGCGAGAGCTCGGCTGGGTCAAAGAAGATTACTCCGACCGCGTCGACAAATACATCGACTTCACGTTTCTGGCCAAGGCGACCGGACGGTCTCCGGCTCAGCTTTCGACCTGGTAGTCGCTGATGTAGGGGCGATCCTTGTGGTCGCCCCGTTGATCCCGTCGCCGGCGCCCCCACGCAAAACGGGCGACCACAAGGGTCGCCCCTATTACGGCGGCAATGTTGGAGGACGCCGCTTACGCGCGCCCCTCCAACGTTAGGGCTTTGGTCGATGCTCTAGCTAGTTTCTGTCGCGAAAGGCAAGATAGTGCGGTGGAATCTGGACTTCTGGCGTTTTTTGGCTGCCAGTTTTGCTTGCGCCTCTGATATGTGGTGTGGCACACATCAGAGATGATTCGCTCAAAGACTGAATCGTCCGCCGATGTCATTGGCTGGATCGAGAACGAGGCGGCCGGCCTGTGGCCGGCGATGCTCGGCTCGCTGAGCTTTCGCCGCAGTCGGTGTGGACACGCGAACTGCGCGGCCTGTCTGTCCGGCGAGCAGCATCCGAGCCACGTTCTGTACGGCCGGCACAACGGACGCCGGTTCGCGGTGTATGTTCCCGAAGACCTTGTCGGCGAGGTGCGCCGCGCTGTCGACAACGGGCGTGCCTTGCAGGACCTGCTGGTGCAAGCCGGGCCGCGCTACGTCAAGGCGTTGAAGCGCGAGCGGGTCATCGCCTTGAAGCGCAAGAAGAGCTGAGCCGTGGCGCGAGCGGCGGCGCGGCAGATCAGCTTTGCGGATGTCGAACTGATGCGGCAGGGCGTGCGCCTGGAGCCACTGCTGGAGGCCATTTCGAAGTTCCTTGACCGCCAGCATGCGATGATCGAGCGGGTGCGGCGCGATCTCGTGCGCGGCCTGAAGAAGCCTCTCCAGGGCCGCCGCGGCTTGACGGCGCCGCAGGTGCTGCGCTCGCTGGTTCTGATGCGCGTCAAGAACTGGGATTACCGCGAACTGCGGGAACGGATCGCCGATGGCTTGACGCTGCGCCAGTTCACCGATTTCTACTGCGACCGGGTGCCCAAGCATGACGCCTTCAACCGCGGCTTCAATCGGCTGACGCCTCAGACGCTCAAAGCCGTCAATGATCTGGTGGTTCAAGCCGCGGTCGCGCTTGGTTTGGAAGACGGCGCCAAGCTGCGGGTTGACACCACGGTGGTCGAGACCGACATTCATCATCCGACCGACAACACCTTGCTGTGGGATGTGGTGCGCGTCGTCACGCGCCTGGTCGGCCGCCTTGCCGAGGCGCTGGAGATGCGATGCATCAAGGGTTTCCGTGATCGCCGGCGTTCAGCGCACCGTCGCATGTACGAGATTCAACGGATGACGACGCGGCAGCGCCAGGACCGGCAGACCGCGACCTACCGGGCGCTGATCGACATTGCCGCGGAGGTGGTGGCGAACGCCAGAACCGCACTTGAGAAGACCGCCAACATGCGCGGCAAGGACCTGTTTGCCGCGATGAGGATCGACGCCATCCGCGACGAGATCGCGCATTATTGCGGTCTCGGCGAGCGGGTGATCGATCAGGCGCGCCGCCGCGTGCTCGATGGCGAGCAGGTGCCCAATGCCGAGAAGATCTATTCGATCTTCGAGCCCCATACCGACCTGATCAAACGCGGCAAGGTGCGCACGCCCGTGGAATTCGGCCACAAGGTGTTTCTTGCCGAAAGCGCAAAAGGTTTGATCACCCAGTATGAGGTCCTCAAGGGAAACCCTGCGGACGAAGTTCATGTGGCGCCGTCGCTCAGGCGCCACCGCCGCGCTTTCCGCCGTGCCCCGGAACTCTACGGCGCCGATCGCGGCTTCTTCAGCGAGCACAACGTAGCGGCGTGCGTGCAAGGCGCCGTCAAGACGGTATGTATTCCCCAGCGCGGCGGCCGCAAAACGCCGCAACGCCAAGCCTACGAAAGATCGGCGGCGTTCAAGCAAGGCCAGCGCTTTCGCGCCGGCATCGAGGGACGCATCTCGGTGCTGATGCGCGGTCGCGGCATGAAGCGCTGCCTCGCCGAAGGCGCCGAGCGCTTCGCGCTGTTTGTCGGCGCGGCGGTGCTCGCCAACAACCTCATGATCGTCGCCGCCCTGCTGACCAGGCGCTCGCCGCGCCGACGAAAAGCCACCCGATAAACCAGCGCCGATCCTCGCCACAGGTGGAACAAAAGCCGCCGCGCCTCACCACGCCGCCACAGCAACTCCGCCTGGCAGATGTCAATCAATGCCGAAAACGAACGAGATGACCTGGCAAATTCACCCGCACAGCGCTAACTTTAGGCCCAGTTCATCGGCATAACTGACCATCGTCGGGAAAATCCACGCATTTCGCGACAGAAACTAGCTAGCGACACGGCCGCCTTGGCTACGCACCTGAGATAGAACATGGGCATCAAGAGGGTCCATCTTCTTTGCAGCTTCAATGAACCTGATCCGGAGGAGACTTACCCGGGACGGGTCCGCAGCCGCAGCTAATAGCCGTGCCCAGAGGTCTTGAAGTTCATCTCGGCTTTCTTCCGCTGCCGCGACGAAGATGGGTAGCGTGAGAGACAAGCTTGCGGGTTCTGAGGTTTCTACGCCACGGGCCTTAAGGTGTTCCTTCGCCTTTTCAGCCGTACGCGCAAGGTTTTCTGCACGACGGACCTTTAGCCAATCGCCGGCAAGTAGACCCACTATATCCTCTGGAATAGTGCCAAACGTCTTTTTTAGAAACCCCCCAGAGCCACGAAGTGCTTTCTTCGCCTGTTCGTCACTGCCGGGAATCACCGAATCAGCCATTGGCGGCCTCACTTGCAATGGGTTTTTAAGGAATACAACGTGACGTTGCCTCCATGCCTGTTCAGGGAACTGTCGTCAACAGGGCTCCCTTGACTCTTTGTTCTCTATCCGTTCTCTTAAAGCCTCCCCTTGGAGGCCCCCGCCCATGCTTCCCGAAGACCTTCCCTTCCGCGTTATCCGCGTCAACTCCGAAGACGAAGTCCTAGCCCGTGCGAACAATCTGATTGTGGGCCGTGCAGCCTATGAGACGGCCGTTAGGCTCTATCCGCGAGACACGATTCAGTATCGCGACGGCGCGAGGATCATTGCGCGGAGCGAGCCGAAACCTTCATGAGCTTGGCATAGGCATGTCATGGGAGTGGTGTTGAAGGGATTGCCATCAACCTCTTTGGCCCCCGTCCTAAAACAAATGCCAGATAAATGTGGTACCGACGCCACAAGCCACGCCTATCGCCACCGCCACCAGGGCATCCTAATCCATTGCCGTAGAGTTGGCTTCGGCGTCACTTTCTCCATCTCTTGATTAAACCGTGCCAAGCGTTCCTTTGACCGTTGGAATTCTTCGTCGCGATACCTCTTGCCTTTGTCGTCCATTGCCGCCTCCCTAGCGCCATTAGCCGACAACAAAAAGGCCCCACCAGAAATATGGCCCAAAGAAAGAATGGCCCGCACTGCGCGGGCCAAGTCCAGGGTGGCCTTCCCCGGGGAGGAACGGAGGGGAGGCACAAGGTTAGTGTGGGAAAGGGGGCGGGAGGTTCGATCTCGGTAGTGGACAACTCAGTGAATGGTCTCACCTAGGTCCGTTACCCGACCGTCGTCAGCCCCAAAGGAGGTTAGCGTTGGGCTGCTTATAGCGCGAGCTTAGGCCCCAACCGACCCTCTGAGGCACAACGTTGGGGCCATCTTTCTTGCTGCTCCTACAAAACAAAAAAGGCCCCACGATCGGGTGGGACCGCGATGAGCCGCCAGCGCAGGACTTTTCCACAGCGAGCCCAAGGCCACAAACATGTCTTGATCTAGGCATGAAAGTGGTGTCAAGATGGTATTTGTTCTGCCCCATCGGAGCAAATGGCCCCGACCTTCCCCCCGCCACCCCATCCCCAAAAGGTCGGGGCCGCTTCATGAGGGTAGCCCCGGCCGCGCAAGGAGTAGGCAGCCGGAGCTACTTGCTCGACGGCCAGGGGCTTGCCGGAGCGTAGCCGTCTCGCATGACGAGAAACGCCCAGTCGCGCTTGAATTATTCCCCTGGCGCCGTGTCGGCGGTAGCAAAAACAAATAAGGCTGCCCCAATGGGCAGCCTAGATGTCATCAAATGATC
>Ga0137409_10003228_pt1 | contig 17315 bp, 16 predicted proteins | sample CZODoug1_16funga_FD_122059 | JGI IMG/M metagenome (GOLD analysis project Ga0137409, IMG submission 122059) | Vadose zone soil fungal communities from Angelo Coast Range Reserve, California, USA - CZODoug1_16fungal (Hybrid Assembly) | ecosystem: Environmental > Terrestrial > Soil > Vadose zone... | reverse complement strand
GGGAAGGGCGACCGGACCCCCGAAGAGGCCGGCCTGAAACTGGCGCGGAGGCCCCGGCCGTTTACCCTGCATACCTCGAGGCAGCTCATGCGGCTGATCGGACACCGCGACGAGCGTTGGCGTAAGTATTTGTTTTACTAGGATTTCCGCAGATAAATCGATTTTTTCAAAAATTTTTAGATAGAAGGAAACCTTTTTTGCTGCCGTACATCTAACTTATCAAAACCACTTCGAGGACACACCCCGGGAGGCGGTTAGGGCAACCCCCTAACCGCTTCTCTCCTTTTCAGAGCAAATTTTCACGCCTAATAGTTTCGTACTATCTCTTCGGTCGGTTTTCCGGAAAGCTTTTCAACGCCGCTTCTTCATCGGGAAATTCGGGGAAAACCTGATAGAGGTGGGTGATCTTGAGAATTTCTTCGACCTTGGACGACAAGCCGACCACTTTCATCTGTCCACTTTGTTTGACGACCGAAACGTATACGCGCGCGAGCTCGCCGATTCCCGAACTATCCAGATATTGTAGCCCGCTCAAGTTCAGGACGATGTCCTTGTGGCCCTGCTTCACGAGCCGGGATATGGCATCGCGCAGCGTTCCTATTTCGAAGGAGGTCAACCGGCCCGAAACGTCCACGAGTGAGACAACACCCGCGTGGCGAATTCTGATCGAAAAATTTGCATCCGTCACTGTTCATGCCTTATCTGCGGGGGAGATTATTCTACCTGCGGAAAAAGAAAGGGCGCGTTAAATTTCGGAAAAAGAAGATGCTTGTGGAAAAGAGCGCTGGTTTGGCTACGCCTATTGCCGCGCAGCAAATTATTATTGGCGCATCACGACGCGGAGTCCGCGCCGCCAGCTTTCCGCGAGGCCCACGCGAACGATTTCCAGTTCGGGAGAGAGATATTTCAGGAGTTCGCCGGTCGTGGGATGAAATCGCAACGCGGGCGCAACCAGGTAGACGAGCGGAGGAACTTGCTGCAATTCGACGCCGGGAAAATAGCCGTAACGCGCGATTTCTCCGCTATGCAAATGGCGCCGAATGCGCAGCCAATAGTCGGCGGCCTGCAAAGGCAAATGAATGTGCTCGCTGGCTTTCAATTCGATGATGGCAAGCCGTCCCGAACGCGTGACGGTAAGGAGATCGAGAATCCCGTGTTCGCCGCCCGCGTTGGCAAACACCTGCGCGTAGACGAAGCGCGGATCGAGCGCCGCATCAATCCGCACGACGTCCTCGCGAACCAGCGACTCCAGCCAGCGTTCGGCCTGGGCGCGGTAAAGGGAATGGCGAGTGTCGCTGGCGAACGGGCGACGATGCACTTCGAGATCGTGAAGAAGATGCTTCAGAGTGGGGTGCGAGGCCGAGGAAAGTTCTTCACGGGGTTCGGAGATGCCGAAAAAAATGCGCCCGTCAGCCCAGCGGGCAAACGGAAGACCGCGAAACCGGAGCCAGACCTCCTGGGATGGCGTGACCGGATGCATCGTCGCAGCGCGCGGGGCCAGAGCGAGAATCTCCGCGAGCGCGGGCCGCGCCCGATCCAGGAGCGCCTCGGATTCGCGATGCGGCACGAGCCAGGCATCGAGATTCGCAGCACGCCGCGGATCGATCTTTTCCAGGGCTTCGAGCGCTGGGTCGCGCTCGTACAGCTCGACCGGGCAGTTGGGCTCGAGTGCGGCGAGACGGCGCGCAATGGCGCGACACGTGCCCTTGGGAAGAATCATGCGCAGAGCTCCGATGGTTCCTCGCTGATTTGACTGGCGCGCTCGCGTCAACCAGAGCAAAGCAAAGGTGAGACTGTTATCGGCCGTGTCGGCGGACTCGCCGTCCGGCACCGCCAGCAGAGCGACCGAAGCGGACCCGCGTCGGAGAAGCCCCCGGGCATAGTTCCCCGAGAGAGAATGCTCGAGGTCCGGAGAGACCGTCAGCGACTCGAGGGTCTCATCCGGAAATTGCTCGGCAAGGAGTCGCGCCAGCCGGTCGCGAAATTCCCCGCGAGACAGCTCGCTGGCGCTGCGCTCGAAATCCCTGCGGATAAATTCCAGGCGGTCCGGTTTTGCCCGGCCGAAACGCTCCACCGCCAGCGCCAGCCTGTGCTCGGAATGATCGGTGATGGCGAGGACTCGCCGCGTGAGATTGAATTGCTCGGACCACAAATGAAGTAGAGGCTTCTCATCGGAGCCACGCACTTCCCAGGACATCCCGGAGAAGGGAGCGGCGCGGCCGCCGTTCTCGCGCACTTCGACGATGCCGGAGGCGGTGAATTCCTGAAGGCTGGCTTGCAGTTCAGCGGCGAATTCCACGCGCTGAATTATAAGGGATAGACGTATCTCATCAACTATATATATTTGAAGAATTTCTAACGTAGAAGTAAAAAGAAAAATCAGCGGCCGAGCAGCAGCCGCTGGACCAAGGGTTCCGGAAGACGGGCCTGACGCATGCGTTCCTGGACGGAAGTGATGTCGTAAGGCACGCGCCAGAATTCCACGGTTTGGTGCTCGAGGTCCGCGATCGCAAAGGCGGCACGCGGATCGGCGTCGCGCGGCTGGCCGACCGAGCCCGGATTCAGAAGATAGCGGCGCGGCACTTCTATTCGCAGTGCGGCAAAAGACTCGGTTGGGCGCGGATGAATTTGAAGAACTTCAAGCTGCGAGTCTTGATAAGAAAATCCGCCCTGGTGATGCGTGTGACCGAAGAAGGTGACTTCGGCGGTCGAATCCAAGAGTCCGTCGAGCGCCTGCGCTGGCGTGAAGACGTATTCATCTTCGTCCTGAAACGCGCCATGAACGAGTACGATGCCGTCGGTGGCAAGCGGCCCCGGCGGCAGCGCCGCGAGCCAGGACAAGAGCTCCGGTTTGAGCTGGGCGCGCGTCCAGTCCACGGCCGCTTTCGCGACGGGATTGAAATCGTCCGTGGGCATAACGCCAGTCACCGCTTTGTCGTGATTGCCGCGGATGGTTTGCGTGCCCATCTCGCGCAGGCGTGCGGTGACCTCGTTGGGATCCGGGCCGTAGCCGACCACATCACCCAGACACACGGACTGCTCCCAGCGGCCATGGGCTGCTTCGAGTACCGCGTCTAGTGCTGTGGCGTTCGCGTGAAGGTCGCTGAGAACGAGAATCCGCATCCAGTGTATCCAGAAAATGATTTTGAGTATCGGTGGAAGAGTATAGATGAACGCGCGAGCCGATGCACGGTGCAATGCAAAAACGCCGGTCTAGACTGCGACGCGCCGTGTGGGAATTGGTCACATAAAAAAGCCGTCATTTTACGAAATATTTAGAACAAGCAATCGGCAGAGCATGCTGCCGAAAGATACTTGTGTGGCGCTCGCTTGCGCTCCGAAGGCAAAGCTGGAAATTAAAGGTGAAAGTGACGAAACATTCGTGCGAAGTCATTCGTCTATACGGGTGCAGACCGCTATGTGGCTGCTCTGGGTGAGATTCAGAAAAAACCCCGCGGTGGCAGCCGCGGGGCTATGACACGCAGTCTTTCCGGCCGTTAGTCCAGGAAGAAGAGGTGTCTTCCGGGCGAGAGTACTCGCCCGCAGCGCGCGTGTCAACTCCATCTAGCCAGCAGCAGCCTGCTGTGCGGCTGACTCGATCCTGACCGAAAGGAAGTTGACACGCATGAAAACCAAATTGTTGCTCCGCAGCATCGCTTTACTGGCCGCTATCGCCATGACGGTACCGGCATTCGCGAAGCCTTTTGCCAAGACGATCAACGTTTCCCAAAATGCAAAGCTCGGGAAGTCCGAACTGAAAGCCGGGGAATACCGTTTGCTGATCGAAGGCAGCAAAGCCACCGTCCAGAAGGGCAAGCAGATCGTTGCTGAATCCGAAGGCCGCTGGGAAGACCGCAGCACCAAGTCCGCCTACGACTCTTTACTGATCAGCGACAACGGGCAAGTGAAGGAAGTCCGCTTCGCGGGCCAGACCCGTGTTTTTGTTTTCAGCGAATAAACCAGGAGATTCCGTGACTCCTTTCCTTGGGACGAGAGGGAGGCTGCTTTCTTTTGCGGCCTCCCTGCTTGTCGTCTCGCGGCAACCCACGAAGCATCCCCTTCCACGCGCGAATTAGCGAATCAGCATGCAGTCACCGTAACTGTAAAAGCGGTAGCCCGCGTCCACTGCATGGCGATAGGCGGCGAGAACATGGTCGCGTCCCGCGAAGGCCGAAACGAGGGCAAGCAATGTCGAACGCGGCAAATGAAAGTTTGTGAGCAGACCTTCCACCACGCGGAACGGAAAGCCAGGAACAATGAATAGCCGTGCTTCGGCCCTCCCAGCGAGTACAAGATTTGACGAGCCCGCTTCCGCAGCGCGACGCGCGGAGTCTTCCAGCGCGCGAACTACAGTCGTGCCGACAGCCACGATGGGCCTGCCAGCAATGCGTGCCGCGTGGATGCGATCGACGGTTTCGTCAGGGATTTCGTAAGATTCGGCATGCATCACATGGCCTTCCAGAGTTTCGCTATGAATGGGTTGAAAAGTGCCAAGACCCACGTCCAGTGTCAGCTCGCAAATCTCCACGCCGCGTGCGCGAATTTTCTCCAGAATCTGAGTTGAAAAGTGCAAACCCGCGGTGGGTGCGGCGATGGCGCCAGGGTTTTTGGCAAAAACGGTCTGGTAGCGCTCGCGATCCGAAGTCTCGTCGGGACGATCGATATACGGCGGAAGCGGCACGTGGCCGAAGCGCTCAAAATGTTCACCGACGTTGTGTTGATCGCGAGAAACGAATCGCAGCGTGCGCAACCCCAGTTCGCCTCGCGCCAGGACCTCGCACTCGAGTTCACCATCCCCAAATAAAATGCGCTCTCGGACATGCATTTTTCTGCCGGGCCGAACCAGCGATTCCCAAGTGTCGGAAGCGAGCTGACGAACAAGAAAGATCTCAACCTTGCCGCTGAGATGTTCGGAGCGCGTAGCACGGGAGGGAGCCTGCGAATGAACCCCCGCTCGCCTGCCGAACAACCGGGCCGGGATGACTCGCGCATTGTTGAGGACGAGCAGTTCGTTGCCCCGCAGCAGATTGGATAGCTCCGCGAAAAGCCGGTCTTCGAAGACCCCCGACGAACGATCCAACCTCAGCAAGCGCGAGGCTTCGCGACGTTCCAGCGGGCGCTGCGCGATCTGCTCTTGCGGGAGGTGGTAGTTAAGCTCATCCAGGCGCATGAGAAGCGGCAGTCTAGCAGTAAACCGTTTAAGGCAAACAAACGAAACAGAATAGCTGGTCACAACGATCCTTAATGCTCACACGCTGCTAGTTGCGGAAGCCTGTGACGTACCCTATCTTGCTTCTAATCTATTGATATTAAATTACTTAGAGAACTTCTTTGAGTTTTCAAATTTCTACTTGACAAAACATCACTCATATTTTATTATTCACCTGAAATCACCTTTGGAGGTGCATGAAATGAGGACACTAACTAGATGGGAGCCCTCTCGCGGGGCGGCCACCCTGCAAGATCAAATCAATCGCGTATTCCAAGATGTTTTCGAGCGGGCGGGGGAGGAATCCAGCCTTACCGCATGGGCCCCTGCCGTGGACATCTACGAGACGGAGCATGAATTGGTGGTGAAGGCCGATCTCCCGGACATTGATCCCAAGGATCTGGACATCCGCGTGGAAAACAACATCCTGACGATCCGCGGGGAGCGCAATTTCGAAAAAAAGGTGAACGAGGAGAACTACCTGCGTGTCGAGCGTTCCTATGGTACGTTCGCCCGGAGCTTCACGCTGACGAATGCCGTTAACGCAGATGCGATCAAGGCGGATTACCAGAACGGCGTGCTTACATTGAGCATCCCGAAGCGCGAGGAAGCCAAGCCCAAGCAGATCAAGGTCAACGTCGGAACTCAGGCGATGGCCGCTGCCGCAGCGAAGTAATTCGCAAGAAAGTGTGGTAAGAGAAAAGGGCTGGCCAGCGTGCCGGCCCTTTTTCTGTAGTAGCCGCTGGAGATGAGGTTGTTATGTTGAGATTTGAAAAAATGACGGTCAAGGCCCAGGAAGCCGTGCAGACCTCGCAGGAAGTCGCCGCGCGGCATGAAAACCAGCAAGTTGAGCCCATTCATTTGCTCGCGGCGCTGGCCGCGCAAGCCGACGGCGTGGTGCCGCCGCTGTTGGCGCGCTTGGGAATTCGCAGCGAACTCTTGACGCAGGAAATCGAGAAAGAGATCGGCAAGCTGCCAAAAGTCCAAGGCTTCGCGCAGCAGCACATGGGCAAGGCGTTGAACGACGTGCTCGAGCGTGCCTTCAAGGAAGCTGACCATTTCAAGGACGAATACGTTTCGACCGAGCACCTCTTCCTGGCGATTGCGAAGCAGGAGCGCGATCCCGCGGGTCAGCTTTTGAAGCGCCAAGGCGCTTCCCATGAAGCGATTCTGCAAGCGCTGACGAGCGTGCGTGGAACACAACGCGTGACTTCGCAGAATCCCGAAGCTACCTACGCATCGCTGGAAAAATATGCGCGCGATCTGACGGAGCTGGCGCGGCGCCAGAAGCTGGATCCGGTCATTGGCCGCGATGAGGAAATCCGCCGCGTGATGCAGATTCTGGCGCGGCGCACCAAGAACAATCCAGTTTTGATCGGCGAACCCGGCGTTGGGAAAACGGCCATCGTGGAAGGTTTGGCGCAGCGCATCATTGCCGGCGACGTCCCCGACGTCTTGAAAACCAAGCGCCTTGTGGCGCTGGACCTGGCCGCGCTGGTGGCGGGCGCAAAGTACCGCGGCGAATTTGAAGACCGGCTGAAAGCCGTCCTGAAGGAGATTACCGAAGCCGAGGGACAGATCATTTTGTTCATCGATGAACTGCACACGCTGGTGGGCGCAGGCGCAGCAGAGGGCGCGATGGACGCCTCCAACATGCTGAAGCCGGCGCTCGCGCGAGGCGAGTTGCGCGCGATCGGCGCAACCACGCTCAACGAATACAAGAAACACATCGAAAAAGATCCCGCACTGGAGCGCCGCTTCCAGCCGGTGCTCGTCGAGGAGCCGACCGTTGAGGACACCATCGCGATTTTGCGCGGGTTGAAAGACCGCTACGAAGTGCATCACGGCGTGCGGATCAAGGACGCAGCCATCATCGCGGCGGCGACGCTCTCGCACCGTTACATCTCGGACCGGTTCCTCCCGGACAAAGCCATCGACCTCATCGACGAAGCCGCCGCCAGCCTGCGCATGCAGATTGATTCGCTGCCCGTGGAAATCGATGAAATCGAGCGGCGCATCATGCAGCTGGAAATTGAGCGCCAGTCACTGTTGAAAGAAAAAGATGCGCATTCGAAGGAACGCCGCAAGCAGATCGAGAAGGAACTGGCGGTGCTGAAAGAAGATTCGAGCGCGAGAAAAGCGCGTTGGCAGGCGGAGAAGGAAGCCATCGGCAAGATCCGCAAACTGAAAGAGCAAATCGAGCAGTTGAAGGCGGAAGAACAGAAATACGAGCGCGCCGGCGAGCTGGCCAAGGTGGCGGAAATCCGCTACGGCAAAATTGCTGCAGCAGAGCGCGAATTGAAGCAAGCAGAGGAACGCTTCGCTGCGGTGCAGAAGGGCTCTCCGATGCTGAAGGAAGAGGTCGACGAAGAAGACATCGCGAAGCTCGTAAGCAAGTGGACGGGAATCCCCACCGGGCGCCTCCTGGAAAGCGAAGTCCAGAAGCTCGTGCACATGGAAGAGCGGCTGCGGCAGCGTGTGGTGGGCCAGGACGATGCGCTGGCGCGCGTTTCGAACGCCGTGCGGCGCAGCCGCGCAGGACTCTCTGACACCAAACGGCCGATCGGCTCGTTTATCTTCCTCGGCCCGACCGGGGTCGGGAAAACCGAGCTGGCGCGTGCATTGGCGGAATTTCTCTTCGATGACGAAAAACTGATGATCCGCATTGACATGAGCGAATACATGGAGAAGCACAGCGTCTCCCGGCTGATCGGCGCCCCTCCGGGCTACGTTGGCTACGAAGAGGGCGGTCAGCTCACGGAGCAAGTCCGGCGTCATCCCTATTCGGTCATCCTGTTCGACGAAATCGAAAAGGCGCACCCGGATGTGTTCAACGTGCTGCTGCAGATTCTCGAAGACGGTCGCTTAACGGACGGCAAGGGCCGCACCGTGGACTTCCGAAACACGGTGCTGGTAATGACCAGCAACGTGGGCTCGTCCGCTATCTTTGAATTGTCCAGCAAAGATCTGGAGCGGGCGCGTAAGGAAGCGATGGAAGCGTTGCGCGCATCGTTCCGTCCGGAATTCATCAACCGGATTGATGAGATCGTGATCTTCAATCCGCTTGGAAAGGAGCAATTGAAGAGCATCGTGAGCTTGCTGCTGAAAGGCGTGGAGAAACTCCTCGCCGAACGGCAGATTACGCTGGAGCTGACGCCCGCGGCGCAAGAACTGTTGCTCAGCGAAGGCTACGATCCAGCATACGGCGCGCGGCCTCTGCGCAGGACCATTCAGCGGCTGATTCAGGATCCTCTGGCGCTCCAGATTCTGGAAGGCAAAATTCTGCCCGGCGATCACGTGCGCGCGGACCGCGACGGGCAGAAGGACACCATGCGGTTCGAACGCGTGCCGGCAAAACAACCCGCGGCCGCCGCGCGAATCTAATGGATAGAAGCGGAGCGAGCACAGGTCGCTCCGCGTACCTCCGCAAGAGGTATGATTTCGGGTTGTTTGGACCTGTCAAGAGACAAGGGGCACAATGAGAATTATTCGCACAGCTTTTCTGCTGGGAGTCCTCACACTCTTCTTGATGATGGTGGGCCAGTATTTTGGCGGCCGGAATGGGATGGCCCTGGGCTTGGGCATTGCGATCTGCACGAATGCGTTCGCCTATTTCTTCTCGGATAAAATCGCTTTGCTCTCCAGCGGCGCGCGGCCCGTTTCGCGCGAAGAGTTGCCCCGGCTCTACGCGGTGATGGAGCGCCTCGCGGCCAAAGCAAATATTCCTGTGCCCAAACTCTATGTGATTCCCGAGGCGGCCCCGAATGCTTTCGCCACTGGCAGAAATCCGAGGCATGCTTCGGTGGCAGTGACCGAAGGTCTTTTGCAACTCATGAATGATGACGAGCTCGAGGGCGTAATCGCTCACGAACTTTCGCACGTTCGAAACTACGACATTTTAATCAGCTCCATCGCGGCGACGCTTGCGGGAGCCATCACCTGGATCGCTCATTGGGGCCCCTGGCTTGGGGGCGGCAGCCGCGACGATCGAGACCGGGGTGGCGGCGCGGGGATCCTCGGGCTGCTGCTATTTTTTCTGGCGCCTCTCGCCGCATTGCTGCTGCAACTCGGTCTCTCGCGCCAGCGAGAGTTTTCTGCAGACGAAACGGGGGCCCGGATGGTGGGCCAGCCTTATGGACTGATGAGTGCGCTCCAAAAGCTGGGGGCTTACAACCAGCGCATTCCGACGACCTCGCTTTCGCCCTCAACATCGGCGCTCTGCATCGTGAAACCCTTCTTCGGAACGGGTACCCTGTCGTCGCTCTTCAGCACCCACCCTCCACTCGAGGATCGCATCGCCGCATTAAGGGAGATGAGCATTACTCCTCTGCGATAACAATTTTGCGGGGACAATCTGCACACTTGAACCCTCGGGAGTGCTGTTTTTTCGAAACTTTACACACTGCGGCATCCTTCCGCTCTTTGTCACGCTACATAAATATATGATTTAACGGCAGTTAATCTGCCGGATCGGCTGGCGGGAATTGGCGCAAGAAGTGCAGCATCAACGACAGGTCATTTTGCCGTCGCGGGGGACCTGAGGGACGGGAGCTATGAGTTGTAGGGATACTATCCATCTGATTTGTTGGTACTTAGAAGGTCGTCTCTCGCGGTCCGTGGAGACTGAGATTCAGCGCCACTTGGAAACCTGCGCGGACTGTCATCTCGTGCTGGACGCAGCGGTGAAAACTCTCGATCGTTATTTTACTACGGAACGAGACTCGGAAATCGAATCGGCCATTCAGGCTGCCTGATCGCGCTCTAGTCTAAGTCTTTGATGTATAAGAGTTTGCATCTTCCTCCCCACCTGCTCTGAGTTGGTTCCACCTACGGGACAAAGCGGTCCAAAGCATAATTGTTCGCCAAAAGCAAAATTTACGCTCGCGTCATAGAGAGCGTAATCTTTACGAGTACTAGTACTTATGGAATCCACCTTTCTGGCGTACTTTGATCCGTGTAAACCACAGATTTTGCATGCTTTAGTCGATATATCCGACGCTTTTGGCCTTTGGCGGCGTGTGTGCACATTCCCAGTGCACAGGGCGTAAGCCAAAAGGAGAAACAAAAGTATATGAGCGACTTCCAAGATTCGGCCATCGCGCACACTTCCGGCACACCCCGTTGGGTTGGGCTGGCCGTGGCAGTATTGGGCGGTATCTCTCTCCTCAGCCTCGGTGTAGGCTGGAGCGCACTCAATCAAGCCAAGGGCATTGAACAGACGACACAGGCTTCTCTCAAACAAGCCAATGATGCGCTTTCACAGCGCCTGGCCAAGGGCGACGAAATCAACCAGCAGCTCCAGAGCGACGTGAAGGTCGTGACGGACAAGCTGAACGTCACGCAGGCCGATCTGATTGCGGCACGCAAGCAGAACAGGCATGCGACAGGGGCGGTAGACCAGAAGGTCACAAACCTTGCGACTTCCGTGAAGGCTGAGCTCGCCGGCAAGGCGAACGCAGAAGACGTCAATCGGCTGAACGGTGATGTCACCGGCGTGAAGAGCGATTTGGACGCCACCAAGAACAGCATTCAGATGGCGCGCAGCGAAATGGGCACACTCATCGCGCGCAATCACGATGAAATCGATCAGCTCCGCCGCATGGGGCAGCGCGATTACTTCGAGTTCACCGTGCAGCGCAAGGGCGGCGCCACGAAAGTCGGTACCATCCAGATCCAACTGAAGGACACCAACACCAAGAAGAACCGCTACACCATCAACGTCCTGGCGGATGACAGCAGCTTCGAAAAGAAAGATCGTTCCGTCAACGAGCCGATCTTTTTCTACACCGGCGGGACCCGCGCGGCGCTCGAACTGGTGGTCAACAAGGTCACCAAGTCGACGGCCACGGGCTACCTGAGCGTGCCAAAGGCGGCGGGAGCCACCTCGGCAAGCACGGCAACTTCCGGACAGTAAGCAAATTCCACTTGAGTTGGGGATCAACTCTTTCAGAGCACAGCAACCCAGGGAGGATTCCAGAGAATCCTCCCTTTTTTTCTTGCAGTTCATCCGGGAATAACAAGCTGCCGCAGAAGGTCTTAGGAAGTGTCTGGACACCAAACCGCCGCTGTGCCAAGCTACTGGGCGGCCCGGCGGATTCAAAAACCGTAACGTTTTCTGGAGGGGGAAAACATGAAAGCACGTTTCTCGATTGCAATCGCAGCGGCGCTATTCGCGGGGGCACTCGCGATGGCGGCGGATGGTTCATGGACCGGCTACATTTCGGACAGCCAGTGTGGAGTGAAGGGCGCGAAAGAAGGCCAAGGCGAGTGCACCACCAAGTGCGTCAAGGAGCACGGCGCCAAGTACGTGTTCGTGAACGACGCGGACAAGAAGGTGTACGTAATCGACGCGCAGGACAAAGTAGCGGCGCATGCCGGACATCACGTGACCGTGAAAGGTACCGTGGACGGCGAGACGCTTAAGCTGACCAGCATCGACATGGCACCCGCAAAGGGCATGTAATACTTCATTGTTTCGATAGTTTGTGACGGGCGTTCCGAACCCATCGGGACGCCCGTTTTGTTTTGTGCCGCGAATCATTTCCGTTACGATGTTCACCTGCCATGTCGACTACTCTGATCCACGCCGGCCGCGCGTTCACTCCCACGACGGAAATCGCCGATGCAGGCATCCTTATTCGCGAGGACGTGATCGAAGCGATCGGTCCGCGCGCGGGTATGAGCCTGCCCGCGGGAGCGCTGGAAATCCGCGCCGCCGAAAAAACCGCCGTTCCCGGCTTCATTGATGTTCACATTCACGGCGCCGGCGGCCACGACGTAATGGAGGGCAGCGCGGAAGCGTTGCGAGCAGTCGCCCGGAAGGTCTCTCAGTACGGCACCACATCCCTCGTCGCCACGACGGTCACCGCCAGCACCGATCAAACCCTCCGTGCGGTCGAAGGTATCGCCGCCTATATCGCGCGGCAGCGCGAATCCGATGAATCCCGCGCCGAGGTACTGGGAATTCATTTTGAGGGGCCCTTCATCAGCAGGGAGCGCCGCGGCGTTCATCCGGCCGAATGGATTCAACCGCCGTCGGCCGCAACGCTGGACAGGTTTCTGAAAGCGGCCGCTGGAAACGCCAGGATGATCACCATCGCGCCGGAAGTGCTCGGCGCCGCCCCGTGCATTGACGCTGCACGAGAGGCTGGTCTGGTCGTTTCGATCGGGCACACGGACGCTACCTACGAGCAGGCTCGTGCGGCAATGGCTCGAGGGGCGCGTAGCGCTACGCACGTCTACAACGCGATGCGCCCGTTCTCCCACCGCGATCCAGGCGTCATCGGCGCCGTGCTCACTTCGCCGGATATTAATGCAGAACTGATCGCCGACGGGGTGCACGTCGAAGAAGCCGCTATGAAACTTCTCCTGCTGGCCAAGGGCGCAGCGCGCGTCACCCTGGTGAGCGACGGCCTCTCCGCCACGGGCATGCCGGACGGAAAGTACACGTTGGGCGGCTTCGAAATTACCGTCAGCGGCGGCGTTTGCCGCAATGCCGAAGGAATCCTGGCGGGCAGCACGCTCACGCTTGACCGCGCGCTGCGAAATATCGTGGCGCTGGGCACATCACTGCCGGATGCGGTTCGGATGCTAACGCTGAATCCGGCAACTCTGCTCGGGATTGAATTCAAGAAAGGTTCGCTGCGCGTGGGCGCGGATGCGGACATTTTGCTGCTCGATGAAGGATTGCGCATCACCGGCGTCTGGGCGCGCGGCGTGCCGCTGAATTAGGTAGGACAGGCATTCCTGCCTGTCGTCGAGTATTCCCAAAATAGAGATGGACAGACAGGAATGTCCGTCCCACAAATTCGGGAGACATTCCTCATCTGCAATTCAGAATACAACTAGGCCATGCAAAGAGGAATTTTTGCAAGAATCAAGGATTCAGGGGAATGTTAAGTTCAGCGGCGAGTTGCTCCGCATCGAAGGGACTGCAAGCAAAATAGCGGCCACCCACGTCGAACGTCGGAACTACGCTCTTGCCGTCGTTCACTTTGACAACGATCGCTTCCGCAGACTCGTCTTCTTCGATGTCTACTTCGCGAAAGCTCACACCGCGTTCTTTCAAGAAAGATTTCGCACGCCGACAATCCGGGCACCACGCGGTGGTGTACATCGTGACGGGTTCCATACTCTTATCCTGCAAGATTAGATGAGCCTGGACCTCTTCCGGGCGCGCCGCCATTCCGCAGGGGCCCCAGGCGGTATCAGTACGAGCTAACGGGCGCGCCGCGATATTTTCGCGCCACTTGGACGCGGATCAAAGCGCGCTGAAGCGCGACGCTTGCGCGGTCCCAATCGATGTTGGTATCTCCCGAGGCCAGGCGCTTTTGAGCACGCGCCAAGGCAGCCTCCGCCCGGGCGAGATCGATCTCCGCGGCAAACTCAGCCGTCTCCGCCAGAACAGTGACGCGGTCCGGCAGGACTTCGGCGAAGCCACGGATGATGGCAAGGTGCGCCGATTCCTTACCGCTCATGTCGTGATAACTCAGCTCCCCGATTCCCAGTTCGGTTATCAGCGGCGCGTGCCCCGGCAGGACACCAAGATAGCCCTCGGCGCCGGGAAGCTGTACTTCCTTCGCGCTTTGGCGAAGCAGTTGCTTCTCCGGCGTGACTACGACCAGCTCGATGGTTTCAGGAAGCATCTTTACTTTAGGCGCTCGCCTTCATCTTTTCAGCTTTTTCAAGCGCTTCGTCAATCGTGCCCACCATGTAGAACGCCTGCTCCGGAATGTCGTCGTACTTGCCTTCCACGATCTCCTTGAAGCTGCGCACGGTGTCTTCGATCTTGACGTACTTGCCTTCGAGGCCGGTGAACTGCGCGGCCACGAACATCGGCTGCGAAAGGAACTTCTCGATCTTGCGCGCGCGCGCCACGGTGCGCTTGTCATCATCGGACAGTTCTTCGATGCCGAGAATAGCGATGATGTCTTGCAGCTCCTTATAGCGCTGAAGAATCGATTTGACGCCACGGGCGACGGCGTAATGCTCCGCGCCGACGATGCGCGGATCGAGAATGCGCGAGGAACTGGCAAGCGGATCTACAGCCGGATAAATGCCACGTTCGACGATTTGCCGACTGAGGTTCGTGGTGGCGTCCAGGTGTGCGAAAGTCGCGGCCGGGGCCGGATCGGTGTAGTCGTCAGCAGGAACATAAATAGCCTGCACCGAAGTGATGGAGCCGGACTTCGTGGAGGTGATGCGCTCCTGCAATTCGCCGATTTCCGTGTTGAGGTTCGGCTGATAGCCCACTGCGGAAGGCATGCGGCCGAGAAGAGCGGAAACCTCCGAACCCGCTTGCACGAACCGAAAAATGTTATCAATGAAGAGCAGCACGTCGAGATGTTCCTCATCGCGAAAATATTCCGCGACGGTCAGTCCGGTGAGGCCGACGCGCAGACGCGACCCGGGCGGCTCCGTCATCTGGCCATAAATCAATGCCGCGCGCGACTTTTCCGAATTGCCCGGAACGATGACGCCGCCTTCGGACATTTCCAGCCAAAGGTCATTGCCTTCGCGGGTGCGTTCGCCGACGCCGGCAAATACAGAAACGCCGCCGTGCTTCATGGCTACGTTGTGAATCAGCTCCATGATGAGCACGGTCTTGCCCACGCCCGCTCCGCCAAAAAGGCCGATCTTTCCTCCCTTGAGGTACGGCTCGATGAGGTCCACAACTTTGATTCCCGTCTCGAACATTTCGAGCGTTGTGGATTGATCCTCGAGCGTCGGCGCCGGGCGGTGGATGGGGTAATGCGTGTCACTGACGATGGGGCCCAGCTGATCCACGGGCTTTCCAAGAACGTTCATCACGCGGCCCAGCGTCGCTCGGCCCACGGGAACTTCGATCCCTTTTCCGAGATCGTAAGCCTTCATCCCACGCACCATGCCCTCGACAGGCTCCATCGCGATGGCGCGGACGCGTCCTTCGCCCAGGTGCTGCTGGACTTCTGCCGTCACGTCGAGCGGCTCGGGAACGTTGTAACCTTCGCTGGTGATGCGAACGGCGTTGTAGATCGCGGGCAGATGCCCCGCTTCGAATTGAACGTCGAGCACCGGCCCAATGACCTGCACCACGTGTCCGACGTTTGCGTATTTCTCTGCCATGCTGTCTCCTAAGCGGTGGACGCTGCGCCGCTCACAATTTCAATAATTTCCTTCGTAATCGCCGCCTGCCGCACTTTGTTCATGTGCAGCGTCAGGGCCTCAATCACGTCGCCAGCATTTTTTGTGGCCGATTCCATCGCGGTCATGCGCGCGCCATGCTCCGCGGCGGAAGATTCCAGCATCGCGCGAAGCAATTGCGTTTCGATGTAGCGCGGCAGCAGCTTGCCCATGAGCTGTTCTTCCGGCTGCTCGTAGATGTAATCGACCTGCGCGCTCGCCTTTTCCGCGGCAGTTTCTTCCTCTTCGCGGATAGCTTCCACTGGCAGAAGCTTTTCGACGACAAGGTTCGACGCCATTACGGTTTTGAACTCGCTGAACACGATACAGACGGAATCGATTTCTTCTTTCGCGTAGAGATCTGTGACTAGCGTGGCAATCTCTCGCGCCGTCGCGAAGTCCACCCGCGCAAGGACGTTTACATATTCCGCGATAAGGTTGAAGCCTGCCTTCTTCAGCGAGTCGCGGCCCTTTTTGCCAACGGGGATGACCGAGATCTTCTTGCCTTTGTGGGCCCGGAAGAATTCGTTGGCCTTCCGCAAGATATTGGCATTAAAGGCGCCGGCCAGACCGCGCTCGCCCGTCAGCACGATCGCCAGGACTCTTTCTTCAGGACGACGCGCCAGGAGCGGATGCTGAGGCTCCGCGATGCGCGACATCGTCGAACGCAGCACGCGTGCGAGTTCCTTCGCATAGGGGCGCGCTGCAAGTGCTGCCTCTTGCGCGCGGCGCAACCTGGCCGCGGCGACAAACTTCATCGCGCGCGTAATCTGCTGGGTGCTTTTCACCGAGCGGATGCGGCGCCGGAAATCGAGAAGTGTAGCCATTGTTGATCGTTACTTGCCGTATCCTACTTCGTGGCCGCAGCCACGGCGGCGGTGAAGCGCTCCTTGAACGCGTCCAAGGCGGCCTTGATCTCGGCTTTGATAGCGTCGTCGAGAGCCTTCTTCGCCGCGATGTTCTTCAGGATCGAAGGATAGTTGGTTTCAGCGAACTGCAAAAATTCACGTTCGAAGCGGCGAACTTCAGCAACTGGCACGGTATCGAGCGCGCCGCTGGTCGCAGCGTAGAGAATCAGCACCTGCTTCTCAATCGGCAGTGGCGCGTACTGATCTTGTTTGAGTACTTCCGTGAGGCGCTGGCCGCGCGCGAGCTGCCCCTGCGTGACCTTGTCCAGTTGATCGGCGCCGAACTGCGCAAACGCAGCGAGCTCGCGATACTGCGCCATGTCCAGACGAAGCGAACCTGCCACCTGGCGCATGGCCTTCACCTGCGCGTTGCCGCCGACGCGGCTGACGGAGATGCCCACGTTGATGGCCGGGCGAATGCCGCCATTGAAAAGGTCGGCCTCCAGATAGATTTGGCCGTCGGTGATGGAAATTACGTTCGTCGGAATGTACGCGGAGACGTCGCCCGCTTGCGTTTCAATGACGGGCAACGAAGTCAGCGAGCCGCCTCCGAGTTTGTCGTTTAGCTTCGCGGCGCGTTCCAGCAAACGCGAGTGGAGATAAAACACATCGCCAGGGAATGCCTCGCGGCCCGGCGGGCGGCGCAGCAATAGCGAAATTTCACGGTAAGCCTGCGCGTGTTTCGAAAGATCGTCGTAGAACGTAATCGCGTGCCGCTTGGTGTCGCGGAAATATTCGCCCATGGCGCACGCAGCATACGGCGCGATGTACTGCAGCGAAGCCGGCTCCGCCGCCGAGGAGGCCACCACGATGGTGTACTCCATGGCGCCGGCATCGGTGAGGGTCTTCACGACTTGCGCGATCGTCGAACGCTTCTGGCCGATGGCGCAGTAAATGCAAATTACGTCGCCGCCCTTTTGATTGATGATGGTGTCGAGAATGACGGCGGTCTTGCCCGTTTGGCGGTCGCCGATGATCAGCTCGCGCTGGCCGCGGCCGATGGGGATCATCGCGTCGATGGCCTTGATGCCGGTCTG
>Ga0137409_10003227_pt1 | contig 17316 bp, 13 predicted proteins | sample CZODoug1_16funga_FD_122059 | JGI IMG/M metagenome (GOLD analysis project Ga0137409, IMG submission 122059) | Vadose zone soil fungal communities from Angelo Coast Range Reserve, California, USA - CZODoug1_16fungal (Hybrid Assembly) | ecosystem: Environmental > Terrestrial > Soil > Vadose zone... | reverse complement strand
CCGGTGAACACCGTCTTCCAGACCTACGCGCTGTTCCCGTTCATGACGGTCTGGGACAACGTGGCCTTCGGGCTGAGGTATCAGAAGGCCACGAAGGACGAGACCAAGCGGCGTGTTGGCGAGGCACTCGACCTGGTCCAGATGGGCAAGTTCGCCAAACGCCGCCCCTCGCAACTGTCAGGCGGCCAGCAGCAACGCGTCGCGCTGGCAAGAGCACTGGTGCTGCGGCCGCGCGTGCTGCTGCTCGACGAGCCACTTGGCGCATTGGATGCCAAGCTGCGCAAGCAGTTACAGCTCGAATTGCGCGCCGTCCAGCGCGAGGTGGGCATCACGTTCGTCTACGTGACGCACGATCAGGAAGAAGCGATGACCATGTCGGACCGCATCGCCGTCATGAATCACGGTGTGGTCGAGCAACTCGCCACGCCTCGTGAGCTGTACCAGCGGCCCGCGAGCGCCTTCGTCGCGGGGTTCATCGGGGTCTCCAACCTCATCACGATGCGGGTTGACCGGCGGGATGGTGGTCTGTCCCTGCTCGATGGGTACGGTCGCCGCGATCGCCGGGCCCCGACCCAGTCGCCAGGCGATGGCGCCCAGCACCAAGACAAAAATCAAGAGAAACGTCTCGACCCGCGGGATGCGCAGAACCCAGTTTCCTTTAAATCTATGCTTGTCACATCGGCACCCTCTTCGAGGCAGGCGCGAGCAATCGCTGCGCCTAGACCAGACGCAGCTCCAGTTACGACGATATGCTTGTTAAGAAGCAGCATTAGAAGATCTCATTTTTGTGCTTAAGCCCGCCAATTGCTGCGCTCTTATCGGTTTCTTCCCGCTTGAAGGAACCGTCCGGGCTGGCGACCGCTTGGTCAATCAGCTCCTGCGTCGCGCCGCGGTTCTCGTTGTGCTTCCTTTCAAATCATCCCGTGAAGCCGCGGATTTTTTCAATCGGTTGCATCAATTTTCACTGCGGCTCACGCTGTTTCTCCCGTGAAACTTTCTATTTTTCTCGCAAAAACCCGCATCTTTTTGAAAATTTGCCGGGTCATCACTTGTCGAACGCTTTTTGCCCCGGGAAGCGGTTTTCATCCAGTGAGAACACGGTGTGACACGTTCTTGACTCGCGTAAGACCCCATGCCAATGTACCCCCAACATCACACGGGGGTGTGTGTTATGAACAAACACTATTTTTCCGTAAGGCAAATTCTTGCTTTCGCGCTCATCTTGCTGCTGGGCGCTACGTCGGCGCACGCGGACGTTACCGGCTCGATTCTCGGCATTGTAACGGATCGTTCGCAGGGCGTCGTTGCCGGCGCCAAGATTGTCGTGACCAACACAGAAACGAATTTCAAGCAGGAAGCCACATCGGGCGCGGACGGCTCTTTCCGCTTTCTGGCTCTCCCCGTTGGAGTCTACAAGCTGAGCGTCGCCGCGAGCGGTTTCCGGCCGTTCGAGGAAACGGGCATTGTTCTCAAGGTAAACGACCAATTGCGGTTTGACGTCACCCTCGACGTGGGAAACCTGAACGAAAAAGTGGAGATCTCCGCCAACGCCGTTCAAGTGCAAACGGAAAATACGCAGTTGGGCGACGTAATCGACTCCAAGAAAATGCTGGCGCTGCCGCTAAACGGCCGCAGCTACATTGATTTGTTGGGCTTGCAGGCGGGTGTTGCTCCGGGAACTTCGAGCTCCATTCAGCAGGATCGACCGGTCTCTGGCAGCGGGAACCCTGGAAACATTTCGGTCAACGGCCAGCGCGAAACGGCGAACGCGTTTCTTGTGAACGGCGGAGACGTAAGTGAAGGGCGCAACCTCGGAGCCGGTTTGGTGCCGAACCTGGATTCCGTGGAAGAGTTCCGGCTAATTACGAACAGTTTCGATGCGGAATACGGAAAGTTCAGCGGCGCGGTGATGAACGCGATCACAAAATCCGGCACCAACAGTATTCACGGAGACGTCTTCGAATTCCTGCGCAACGACAAGTTCGATGCCAAGAACTACTTTTTCGGCGGGAAGTCCGAACTGAGACGGAACCAGTTCGGTTACGTCTTGGGTGGGCCGGTCTGGAAAAGCCACCTGTTTTTCTTTTCTGACTATCAGGGTACAAGGGAAGTGTCGGGCGCGGAAACCGTGGCAACCGTACCGACAGCGGACCAGCGGCACGGCAACTTCGATCCATCTGTATTGAACGGCTCAGTGGACGGCGCATATTGGGCGCAGGTGCTGAACACACGGCTGGGCCTGCCGGCAAACACCATTTTTCAAGGTGAACCATACAGCTTTGCCGGGTGTGCTGACACATCCGAATGCGTATTTCCCAACGGTGTAATTCCTCAATCAGCATGGGCCGTTCCAGCCACTAACATTCTTCCTTTGATTCCGGATCCGAATCTTACCGGAGCTTCGGGGGCAAATTTTGCGGATAACAGTGGAAAAAATTCCATCGTTGACAATAAGTTCGGGGAGCGAATCGATTTCAACAATCAAAAAACTGGAAACTGGTCTTGGTACTACCACATTGACAACACGACTGTAGGTAACTCGTTGGCCGGCTTTGCGAATGTGCCGGGCTGGCCCGCCTCAACGTCCTCGCGAGCCCAAACGTTCGTAATGAGCAACACGAAGACTCTGGGATCCACGGCAGTGAACGAAGCCCGCGTCAGCTTCTTTCGAACGGCATTGCACAAGGACAATCCGGCCGGGCCCACACCGAGCCTTTCTTCTCTGGGTTTCATAACAGGAGCAGGCACTCTCGGCATTATTCCTCTTGCTGGATATACGGAGTACATGCCGCAGATCAGCATGACGAATATCGGCCTGAATCTTGGCTACCCCACCTTGAATACGTTTCAGCCCAATACAACTTACGTTGTGAGCGACGCGTTCTCGAAGAGCATAGGTCGGCACACCTTTAAAGCTGGCGGGGAATTTCGTTACCTGCAGGTGAACGAACGCAACTTCGCAAGCCCGAACGGACAATTCGTCTTCGACGGCACCGTGACGGGAAGCGACATTGCCGATTTTCTCCTTGGAGCGACCTCCACGGTTGGTTCCAATGGTCCCTATACACAAGCGGCGCTCCAGCTATTGGACTCACGCACGCGATATGGCGGCGCGTTTGTGCAAGATTCCTGGAAGGTGAAAACGAATCTCACGCTGAATCTCGGCTTGCGATGGGAAGTCAGCATGCCGTGGTACGACACCCAGGGCAAGATACAGACATTTGTTCCTGGCTTGCAGTCGACGCAGTTTCCATTGTCCCCGACGGGGTTGGTATTTCCCGGCGATCCGGGGATTCCCAAGACGCTATCCCCGACAAGGTACAAGAACTTTGCTCCGCGCTTGGGTCTTGCCTATTCTCCCGGATTTAGCGATGGGGTCTTGGGAAAGATTTTTGGCGGGCCGGGCAAGACGAGCGTCCGGGCGTCGTACGGCATCTACTACACATCGGTGGAGGACTTGAACCTGTTCTACGAAGTGGCCGACGCACCATTCGGGCTGTACTGGACGTCGCCAACATCCGTTATGTTTGACGAACCGTTCCGGATACGAGCAAGCGGCGCGTCGTTGGGGCAGCGGTTCCCGTTCACCGCACCGATTCCGGGTGCTCCGTCGAACCAGACGCTCGACTTTTCGATTTATGAACCGTTCAACTTTTTCCCCGGTTACAACATTAAGAATCGCCTTCCGTATGGAGAACACTTCAATTTTTCTATTCAGCGCGAGCTGAGCAAGTCCACCGTGCTGACCTTGGCTTATGTTGGGACGGGCGGGCACCACCTGATCACGCAAAACGAATCCAATCCCGGCGACCCATTGCTGTGCCAGCAGCAGCTGAACGCGCCGGGAGTAATCGACGTTACCAACGGCGGCAGTGCTGGCTGCGGGCCAGGTCAGGAAAACGATGTTTTTCAACTTCCGACGGCCGCTGTTCCGTGTGACACGCCCAGCCCCGTACCTCTCGCAGGTTGCGTTTACAGCACCAGGCACAGCCTGCTAAATCCAAATTTCTGCCCCGGCGGCACCCAGGTCTGCTTCGGCTCCGGGAACACCAACACACTGACAACCGCAAATTCCATTTACCATGCGGGAGAAATCACCGTTGAGCGGAAAGCCAACGATTTCACATTCTTGGCGGCATACACCTTCTCAAAAGCGATAGACGACTCTTCCGCTTTCGGTGATTTAGTGAACTTCGCTAATCCCAAGTTGAGTCGCGGGCTGTCGTCCTCGGACGTAACTCACAATTTCGTCGTCAGCTACGTTTGGGCTATTCCGTTCGACCGTGCGTTCAAGAATTTGCCGAAACGCCTGACCCAAGGCTGGCAAATGCAAGGAATCACGCGATTTGCATCGGGCTTCCCAATCCAACTGAATCAGTCGGATGACGACATTTCACTGACAGGTAGTCCTGCTACGGACATGCCGAATGTCACCGGCAAAGTTGTGGCGTTGGATCCCCGCAAAGTATACACAGATTGTCACGCCAACCAGGATGACCCCACGCTGTCAACCTCAGGGTGCTATTTCATCCCACCCTTGCCCGGAGCTCTAAACGCTGATCCGTGTGTTCCAACAACCGGCGCGTTTGTGCAAAATTGCACGTTGGGTACTTTTGGAACAGCAAACAGAAGGTTCTTCCATGGCCCCGGATTCAACAACACGGATTTCGGGTTCTTGAAGAGGACGCAGATCAAGGAATCGTTGGCGTTCGATATCCGCGTCGAGTTCTTCAACGTCTTCAACCACGCGCAGTTCAACAATCCCGGAGGCAACATCAACGACCCGAGTACCTTCGGGATCGTCACGAGCGCGCGCGATCCGCGCATTGGCCAGATCAGCGCCAAGTTCTACTGGTAGTGCCACCCCGGCGGGGCGTGTACCCCCACGCCCCGCCTGATATAGTTCGCTTTCCATGGGCTCTCGCTTTCGACTCTTCGTGCTTCTGCTTTTCGGCTGTTCCATTTGCGCTGCGCAGACAGCGCAAGACTACCGGCAGCGCGCTCTTGAATTTTCTCGCAGCAAATCCTGGGATCAGGCAATCGTGAACTACCGCAAAGCGCTTGAGCTCGAACCGAACGATTCCGATACGCACTACAACTTGGCGCTGACGCTGAAATATAAAGGCGAGCCGCAGCAGGCCGCTGATGAATTTCAAGCCGCGCTAAAGCTGAAGCCGAAATGGGCTGATGCTCACTACGCGCTCGCCTCTTCCTTCTACGATCTTCACGACCCGGAAGCCGCAAAAAGGCAATTGAATCGGGCGATTGCGCTCGATCCGGCGAAGGTCGGCGCGCACCGCCTCTTAGCGCGTATCTACTCGCAAGAGAACAATTCGTTTGGAGCGCGAACCGAATTGCAGAAGGCTCTGGCGATTAAGCCTTCTGCCGATCTTTATTTTGAAAAAGGCCTCGCGGAAGGCCAGCTCGGCAATTTAACCGCAGCAACCGCGGATTTCCGCAGCGCGATTCAAATGAATCCGCGTTCTGCGCCGGCGCACATGATGCTCGGAGTCGTTCTGCGCCGTCAGGGAAATCATCCGGGAGCTTTGGCGGAATTTCGTAAAGCCGCCGAACTCGATCCAAATAACTCGGATACGCAAAGCAATCTGGGCAAGGAACTGAAAGCAGGGGGCGATACGGTGGGTGCCATCGCTGCATTCCAGAAGGCAATTGCCCTCAAGCCAGATCTTGAAGACGCGCACTACAACCTGGGCATTGCTCTGCGAGCGCAGGGCCAAACCGCCGAGGCAAAGAAAGAGCTGGAAGAATTTATCAAGCTCCATGATTTTCGCTCGCACCTCGCAGAATCGAAGAAGTTCATTTTGGACGGAGTGACTGCGCTCGAAAAACAAAATCTCAATGAAGCTCAAACGCTCTTCGAAAAATCCATCGAACAAAGCCCAACTCTGCCCACAGGCCACTACTACCTGGGAATTGTTAGAGAGCGAAAGGGGGACGCGCCCGGAGCGATCGTCGCTTATCAGAAAGCGCTCGATCTCAAGCCTGACTACGCCCAAGCTCATTCCCGTCTCGGCCTAATCTATTGGCGCCAGAATGATCCCACGCATGGAATCGCGGAATTTCGCAACGCCGTGATGTCCGATCCGGATTTGGCCGAAGGGCATTACAACCTCGGACTCGCCCTTGCTCAATCCGGGGAATTTGACCAAAGCATCCCGGAGCTGAGAGAAGCGGTCAGTCTCAATCCGAAATACACCAATGCGCGAATTCAGTTGGGCTTGGTCCTCGCGCAAAAAAATGATTTCAGCGGAGCCGCAAACGTCTTTCGCGAACTTTTGCGCCGCGAGCCGAACTTTGCGGAAGCCCACAACAATCTTGGCCTCGTTCTTCTACACTCGGGCGATTTGCGTATGGCGCAGACGGAATTCTCCGAAGCCGTCCGTCTGAAACCCGGCTACGCGGAGGCGCACTACAACCTGGCTATAGCTCTGAAACAAGATGGAAAGGAGGAGGCGGCAAGCGCGGAATTCGAGAAGGCTTTTCAGATTTCGCCGGAGTTGAGGAACGCGCCCCGTCCCTGATCGCATGAGAACCACAAGATTACTGGCTTCTGCTTTCTTCTTGATACCGTTCGCAGCCATCGCATACGAAGCCTGCGAAGTCACCGCGCCCACGGCTTCGTTTTCCGTCCCATATGTCGCAAAAGCGCCCGATCTGAATACCGATCCGCAATCGGCAACGTGGGCCCACGCCGCTTCAACATGGATTGAAAAGGATTGTTCGCAAAAACTCGACTATCCCAAACTCAAAACCGAAGTCCGCGCGTTTTGGACCGACACCGATCTTTATCTTCTATTTGTCTCGCCCTACACCGAACTGAATCTCTGGCTCCCCGCGGATAACAGTAAAGATCGCCTCAAACTTTGGGACCGCGACGTCGTTGAATTTTTTCTTGGCGATGATTGGACGAATATCAAGCGATACAAGGAATTTGAGATTGCTCCTACCGGCGATTGGGTTGATCTGGACATTGACTTGGGAACTGACAAGTCCACCGCCAACTGGAACTCTGGCTGGCAGCGGCTCGGCCGAATCGATGAAGCAAAACACATTTGGTATGCCGCAGCCCGTGTTCCGCTCAAATCCGTCAGTGAACAGCCCATCAAGCCGGGCACAAAATGGCGCGTCAATTTGTACCGCATTGACGGTCTCGGCGAAGACCCGCAGCGCCATTTCATGTGCTGGCAGCAGACCTGTGTCGTCAATCGCGACCCCAACCATGTGCCGGAGCATTTCGGCACGCTGATCTTCACAGAGTAAATTTAATGCAACGCGAATTACGGAGGAACACATGTCTCGTTCGCAAGGATCGAACCGTCGCAGCTTCATGAAATATCTGGCAGCCTCGCCGCTGCTCGCACAGATCGCCGCGCAGGATTTGTACGCGAAGTCCGCCGCCGCGATCGGTCTGCCCACGCAGGAAAATGTCTACACGAAGCTCGGGATAAAGACCGTCATCAATTGCCGTGGCACATGGACGTACCTCAGCGGCTCTCTCCAATTCCCGGAAGTCCGCGCCGCGCAAACCGAAGCCTCGCATCATTTCGTCAACATGGTCGAGTTGCAACACGCGGCGGGCCGCAAATTAGCCGAGCTGACGGGCGCTGAGTCTGGAATGGTCACTTCCGGCGCAGCCGGGTCCATGGCTGCATCAACAGCTGCATGTATGGCGGGCACTGACGCGGCAAAAATCTGGCAATTGCCGGACACCACCGGAATGAAACATGAAGTCATCATGGCCGGCGGTCGCAGTGCATTCGACAGCGCCATCCGCCTGACCGGAGGGAAGCTGGTCCTTGTCGAAACTCCCGAAGAGATCGCAAACGCCATCAACGACAAAACCGCGATGATCTACACAACCGACCTAGGCGAAAAGCTCGCGAAGCAACTGGCAATCGCCAAATCGCACAACGTTCCCATGCTTCTCGACGATGCGGCAGGAATTCCTCCCGCCGAAAATCTCAAACTCTACGCCCAAATGAAAATAGATTTGTACACATTCTCTGGCGGCAAGGGCCTGCAAGGGCCGCAATGCAGCGGCGTGCTATTGGGAAGAAAGGATTTGATCGAAGCGGCGATGCGCAACTCTGCTCCATGGGAAGGAGCCGTTTGCCGTCCGATGAAAGTTGGCAAGGAAGAAGTCATCGGTTGCATCACCGCTATCGAAACCTGGCTCAAGATCGATCCCAAAAAACTCTATGACGAATGGAATGCCCGCGTGGATCGCATCGCCAAACTCGTCGAAACCGTTCCGGGCGTAACGACCAGCGTTTACATTCCCGACGACGGCAACCGCTATCCAACTTTGAAAGTTTCCTGGGATCAAGAAGCCTGGGGCTACACGATTACCGACTGCGTCCAGCAGCTGCGCGCCAGCGATCCCGTTATCGAAGTTCTCGGCGAGGACAATCCAAGCCTCGTTCCTGCCGTCCGCGAAGGAATCCAGAAAGCGAAGCCCACCCGAAAAGAACGTCAGCGAGTCAATCACATCGAGCTCGTTTCCATGACGATTCAGGCAGGCGAAGAAATGATCGTCGGCCAAAGACTGCGCGAGATTCTAAGCGCGGCCCGCAAAGGAAAAGCCGCATGAATCAGCTCGCAGCAGGATTGCTCTTTCTCTGGGCCACAAGCGCGACCGCACAAATCAAAGCAGTGTCGCCCAAAACCGGAGCCGCAGCTGCGAACAGCCTTAGTTCGCCAGGCGTTCTCGCCGACGGCTATCTCTACGTCTCCGGCCAGGGCCCGCACCATCCTGACGGCAGTTTGCCTCCGGACACTCCCGCACAAATTCGCCAAGCGCTCGACAACGTCAAAGCCGTCGTCGAAGCCTCCGGACTCACTCTCGACCACATCGTCTATCTTCAAGTTTATTTGGAAGACATTCGCACGTCCGCCCAGGTAGATAAAGTCTTCGCCGACTATTTTTCGAAGTCCGCACCGGCCCGCGCGATTTTGGGTGTAGCCCAAGTGCCGGAGGCGCCTCTCGAAATCACTGCTGTCGCCGTGCAAGACCTCACCGGGCTCAAAGCGGTCCATGTCCCCGGTGAAAAAATCGAAAAGGGCTACGCCCCGGCCGTCCTGACGCATGATCGACTCTTCGTCTCCGCCGCGCAGGGGAAAGACCCCGCCACCGGAAAAGTCCCCGAAGATCCAACCGCACAAGTCAACTTCGCGCTAGACAGAATGAAGTCCGTAGTCGAAAGCGCCGGCCTGAGACTCGCCAACATGGTCTTCGTCAATCCCTATCTGACCCACGAAATCCCGGCGCGCATCATGAATGTGGAATACGCCAAGCGCTTCGAATTTGGAAACACGCCCGGTCGCGCGACGATTCAAGTCTCAAGTCTTCCCGATGGTGCTAGAATCGCCTACACAGGCGTTGCTGTGCGCGATTTAGCTCAGCGCCACGCGATACGCCCGAAAAACATGCCGCCAAGCCCTACCGCAAGTCCCTGCGTCTTCGCCGGAGACACTCTCTACTGCTCCGCCAAAAGCGGCTTCATCCCCGGCCCCAATTCCGGCGTTTACGCAGCTACAACATTTCATCAAGCACACCAGACAATGCGCAACCAGCTCGACAATTTGGAAGAAGCCGGGATGAAGTTTGATGAAGTCGTATTTACGACTGTCTATCTCGACAATTTGTCCGATGCGCCGCTCTTCGAAAAGGTCTACCGTAAATTCTTCACGGCGATTCCGCCAGCTCGTGTGAATGTCCAGCAGATTGCGCCGGCCGACCGCAAACCAAGCGAAGATGAACAATATCCGGACCTCGAGCAGATGTCGCTCATCGCAGTCCGTAGCCATCCGCAGCAATAGCGGCGCCTATTTTTGTTTTTGTGGTTTCGCGAGATACGGTACAAAGCCGCGAACCTTGGTCCGCAGCTTGTAAACGGAAGTCGTCGCCGTGATGTAAAGCGTCCCGTAATCCTTGTCGCCCCAGATCAAGTTCGCAGGCTGCTCCGGCATTTCAATCGTGCCGAGATGATGCCCTTCGGCATCCCAAACCCAGATTCCTTTCGGCCCGGTCACAAAAATGTTTCCCGCTTGGTCCACGCGCATCCCGTCTGGCACTCCTTCATGCTTGCCGCCGGGTTCCGCACCGAAAATGCGCCCGTTCGAAAGTGATCCGTCCGCATTCACGTCGTAGACTCGAATGTTTCTCTGCTCGCTGTTGTCCACATAAAACTTTTTTCCATCCGGAGAGAACGCCAGCCCATTCGGCTGCGTCAGTTCCTTCGTAAGCAGCCGCACATTCCCTTTTTCATCCAGCCGGTAAACTCCCTGAAATGGAATCTCTTGCGTTTCCCCTTTTACCAGATCGAGCGTCGGGTCCGTAAAGTAAATCGCCCCATCAGGCCCGGTGATAACGTCATTCGGACTGTTGAATTTCTTCCCTTCGAATTTATCCGCCAGAACCGTGTATTTTCCGTCCGGAGCCACCGCAATAATCGCCCGCAACACGCTCGCACAATCTATCAGCCGCAGTTTGCGGTCATACGCATTCCCGTCCGGATCGCCCAGCGAAATCACCTCTTCCTTGCGGCCATCTTCCGTCACCTTGTAAATCTTGTTTTGCTCCTCGTCGCTAACGTACAAAAATCCACGTTCATCCCAAACTGGTCCTTCCGTAAATCCGAAACCTCCGGCCACTTTGGAAAGCTGAGCCTTCTCATCAACCAATTCCCAGAAGTGAGGCGTCTCCGCTCTCAACGCGAATTGCCGCCGCGCAATCTGCGCGCCCGCCGCACAAGTTGCAAACGCGAGCGCAAATCCAAGAAAGGCTATTCGCCTGCCCAAAACGACTTCAGTCATCTTCCTCTTCGCCCGCATGTTTCGAATTGTTCTTTTGTCCCTTGGCAAACGAAAACAAATACTTCACAAGATCATCCAGTTCCGCCGCAGAAAGCTTCGTTCCATAGTCCGCAGGCATCGGGGATCGCTCAAGATAGGAAAGCTTGGCGAGCGAACCTTTCGGCAAAAGGTGGATTGCGCCGTCCGGCGTCAAAAGTTGCAGAGAAAAATTGTCTTCGTTCCGCGCAATGCCTTCCAGAGTCGTTCCATTCGCGAGAGTAGCTACAATCGTTCTCCGCCGCGGTTCGATCTCGCGGTTCGGCGCGACGATTGCCTCGCGCACTACTTCTGCTGAGCGACCTTGCGCAAACCCGCCCAGGTCCGAACCAAAAAAACCGCCCTGACCCTGAATCATGTGGCAGCCGGAACACCCGCCCATGCCAAAAAAGACTTCTCGTCCGCGTTGCGCGTCACCAGGCAGCTTTACTTCAACCGTCGTGCCTTGCAATGTCCTCAAATAAGCCACCAGCGACTTCCTCGTCTTTATATCGAGAAAGCTGAACGACGGCATGGTCGTGTTCGGCACGCCTTTTTGCAGGACTTCCAGTACCGCCGCATCCGATAGCTGTCGAACTTGTGGCCGCGTCGCAATGTCCGGTGCCCGCTCTCCGCCTTTGCCATCGAGTCCATGGCATCCCGCGCAGCTCGCCGCGTAAGTTTTCTTCCCGGCGGCATGCTCCTCGCCCTGCCCAAACGATTTGCCGGCCCAAAACAAGAAAACCGTTGTGGCGCAAAGGAGCAACAGAAGCCGCGGTTTCCAATTTATGTGACGCTTTTCTTTCAACAAGACTTTCATTTTCACCCAGTGAAAGAGACGGAATCTTGTCCCTGTTGCTGCCCGCAAAAACCCACCTTGTCTATACACCAGATGCCCACAACCCTGTCAAACCATTTCGTATTTCTCAACTCTAAGAGCGTGTATGCGCCTCCTATCCACCCCAGACTTCGCTCTCCTTGTACTCGGGAATTTACGATTTGATCTAGGTGCCGCCCCCCGCGCTAAAATCTTCTCTTTTAAACGATTTAAGACTAGTGGTACAGTGCGCCATTCAATTCCTGTTTGGGGGAAGCCATGAACCAACTTCCGCGTCGCGCACTCCATCTTCTCGCAGGCACCGTCTCGTTCCTTTTGCTCGTGGCCCTGGCTGGGACTGCTTTCCTCGCCAAATCCCCGGTCAATGCCCAGAACACTGTCTCATCTGCCCAGCCAACTCCGGACACTCTCCTCGACGGTTTTCGCCATGTGGAAGTTGCCTCCGTCTCCGACGCCGCCGAAAAAATCCTCGGCACGAAAATCTACATGTCTCACCACATGCAGGCCATTTTCCCCACAAAATTCGCTGGCTATGCCGTCACAGTCCTTCTGAAGAAAGATGAAGGCAACAAGGATCCCAACGCTCTCGCCGGAATGATGGCTGCCATTGACTCCGGAGCAAAGGATTCTGTCTACGTAATGACTGTCCAAGGGGGAGCCGATATTGCCGGAATGGGCGGCTTGATGGGCACTACCATGAATGCTCGCGGTTACGCCGGAGCCATCGTAGACGGCGGCGTGCGCGACGTCGCACAGCTCAAACGCATCGGCTTTCCTGTCTATGCGCTCGGGCCCGTTCCTTCAACCTCCATCGGCCATTACAAATTGGGCGGCGCAAATATCCCCATGCTGTGCGACGGAGTGCAAGTGCAGCCAGGCGACATCGTCGCTGCCGATCAGGACGGCGTCGTCGTAGTCCCGCGCGCCAAAGCCGCGGAGATTCTTGCTCTCGCGCTAGACATGGATAACAAAGAGCATTCGATGTATCCGGTCATCGAAAAATTCAAGTCCTTGCAGGAAGCCGTAAAACAGTTCGGAAGACTTTAGTCAGGATCGCGGAGGCGCCTTATGTCACCGGTACAAAAGCGGACTTACAGAATCACATCCGTCCAGCGTTGTCTGCGCCTGCTCAGTTTGTTTTCGCAAACGCCCAACGGACTTTCCGCCAGTGAAGTCACCAAACTTTCCGGTCTCCCCGTTAGCACCGTCCATCGCTTCCTGGTGAACCTCGAAGAAGCCGGATTCCTCGATTGCGGCGGCAACGGAAAATATCATTTGGGGATCGCCTGTTTCTCCATCGGCCACGCCGCTCTCGGACAATTGGATATTCGCCGCCTCAGCCTCCCTTATTTACAGGCGCTCAATCAGCACACTCGCGAAACGATTCACCTTACTGTCCGGCAGGGCAATACCGCTGTCTATGTCGAAAAACTGGATTCGCCAGAACACTTGCGAATTTTTTCGCGCATCGGCGCTTCTGTTCCGCTCTATTGCACTGCGGTCGGAAAAATTCTTCTCGCCCACATGTCGCAGGAAGAACTCGACAAGATTCTTCCACAAATCGAACCAAAGCGCTTGACGCAGAACACCATCGCTACGATTCCGGAACTCGAGAAGCACCTTCTTCGTGTACGAAAGGCGGGCCACGCTTTCGATCTCGAAGAACACGAGCCTCACATTCGCTGCGTCGCTGCTCCCATCTGGGATCACACTGGAGCTGTCAACGCCAGCCTCAGTTTGACTGCGCCCGCAGTTCGCATGGCGATTCCGCGCTTGCGCCAGCTCGCTCCGCTCATCCAGGAAGCGGGTCTTCGCATTTCGCGCGAATTGGGCTATCAGGGACCGGAGATAAATCACATTCGAAGCGTTCCAGAGCGCCAAGCGAACCGCGCGCCGGAACCAATCGTGCGAGCCGCGATGGCTGCAACATTTCGGTAAACAAGTTTCGTGATGCGTTGGAAACGAGCGCGGTAATTTTCCAGGGTGCGGAGCGGGAATGAATCGTTGGCGGAGAAATTTGGTGCTGGTCGGTTTCTTCTTAACTGCGTCGCTTCCCCAACAGGCACGCGCGCAAGCGCAGCCCGATGCCCCGGTTTCCGCAGTAATTGACATAAAACACGCCGACCTCACCGTTTCTCCCGTCGCAGCAAACTGGCCTTCCTACAACGGAGATTACACAGGCCGCCGCTTCACCAGCCTCACTCAAATTACGCCGTCTAACGTCGCATCCCTTCGAGCCCAATGGGCCTTTCACGTTTCGCGCGCGGATGCTCTTGAAGTAACTCCCGTCGTCGTGAACGGCGTCATGTTTATCACTGCGATGAACGACGCCTATGCCGTCGACGCTCGTACTGGACGCACCATCTGGCACTATTCCCGCCCCATCACAGATGGTCTGATCGATGACGCGTCGGCCCACCACAATCGCGGTGTGGGCGTTTGGGGAACACGCGTTTTCATGAATACGGACAATGCCCATCTGCTTTGTCTCGATGCGCGCTCCGGAAATCTCTTATGGGACGTCGCCTACGCAGATTGGAACAAAAACTACGGCGCCACAAGCGCCCCACTCGTCATCAACGGAAAAGTCTTGGTCGGAACTTCCGGCGGAGATGACGGTGTGCGTGGCTTTATCGCAGCGTACGACGCCATCACTGGAAAATTTCTCTGGCGCTTCTGGACCATTCCAGGCCCCGGCGAACCTGGCTCCGAAAGTTGGCCCGGCGACATGTATCTGCACGGTGGCGGCACAACCTGGATGCCCGGCACTTACGATCCAGAGTTAAACACAGTCTATTGGGGCGTCAGTAATGCTTCACCGGATTTTAACGGCGATGTGCGCCCTGGCGACGATCTGTATACGTGCAGCGTGCTCGCTCTCGATCCCGACACCGGCAAACTAAAATGGCACTTTCAATTTACCCCGCATGATCTCTATGACTACGACGCAACCGAAACCGGCGTTCTCGCTGACGCGGAGTACAAAGGCATACCGCGAAAACTCCTGGTCGAAGCAAATCGCAATGGCTTTATCTACATCCTCGATCGCGTCACCGGAGAATTTCTGTCCGCAACGCGTTTCGCCGAAAAATTAAATTGGACCAAAGGCATCGACGAAAAAGGCCGTCCGATCATGGACAAAGACAGCGCGCGCCCCACTCCCGAAGGTTCCAAAGTCTGCCCAGGCTTTTCCGGTGCTACAAATTGGTTTTCTCCCTCGTTCTACCCTGAGACGCGAACACTGTTTTTCATGTCGCAGGAAGAGTGCACTGTCCTTCTCTCCGGTCCGCAGACATTCAAAGAGGGTGAAACCTATTACGCCACTGGTTCCCGCCGTCCGCCCGGAGAACACGGCTACAAAGTTCTTCTGGCTTTCGATTTGGACACAGCAACATTTCGCTGGCGCTACCCGCAGGCAAACAGCGGCCGTTGGTCCGCCGCAGGCACCATGACAACTGCAAGCGGCCTCGTTTTCCTCGGCGACAATTCCGAATCCTTCGAAGCTGTTGACGCAAAAACCGGAAAGCCGCTCTGGCATTTCAACACCGGCCAGCCGATTCACGCTTCGCCCATGAGTTACGCGGTGGATGGCAAACAGTACTTTGCCATCGCCGCCGGAAGCGACGTTTTTAGTTTTGCTTTGCCCTAGGAATTCAAATCTCTCGGATCGAATCGCAAAGGAGGATCGAAATGCTTTCCAATCTCACAACGCGTCGTGGTTTCGCTGCAAAATTGGCCGCGCTTTTCCCAAGTCTGGGATTTGCCGGCCTTGCCGCCGCCGCTCCTACGTCAGCTGCTCAAGGACAAGGCGGAGTACAAAAACTCGACGGCAACGGCAAACCTTCCGACGGCAAGGGCTTCATCACGCCGCTTATCGTCCACAATGGATTGATTTACATCGCGGGGCAAGGTGCTCACTCACGCGGCGACAAATCCGACGCCGGAAAAACTCCCACGATTGAAATGCACACAAAAATGGTGATGGAAGGCGTGAAAGCAGTGGTCGAAGCAGGCGGCGGCACGATGGACAGCATTCTTCAACTCACCGTCTTCCTCGCAAAGCTCGATTATTACGACGGCATGAATTCCGTTTTCAAAACCTATTTTCCGAATGGCGGCCCGGCACGTACTACGGTTGCCGTCGCCGGCCTTCCCGGCGAATCGCTTGTTGAAATTAATTGCATCGCAGCCGTCGTAAAGAAGGGGGCATAGCCAGATGGCGCTTCTCGAAAAATCGAATCGCAGAAATTTTCTCGGCGTGGTCAGCGCGGTTTCAGCGGCAGTTCTGAGCCCAATTAAAGCTTTCGCTTTGCCTGCAGGTTCAACCGCCGCGACAAGCAAGAAAATCACCGGCTTCGGCTCGACGGGGAATGTCTATCAGGAGCTCGGCATCACAACCGTCATCAACGGTCAGGGAACAATGACCGTTCTCGGCGGCTCGCTGCCGCGACCTGAAGTCGAAGAAGTGATGGCGCTCGGCGGAAAACATTTCTGCAGCATTCCGGACCTCGAAGTCGCGGCCGGAAAGCGCATCGCGGAAATGCTGAAACTTCCGGAAGGTTACGCCGCATTGGTCACCAGCGGCGCGGCTGCGGCCATGCAATCTGGCCTTGCCGGAATCCTGACGGGCGACAATCCGAAATTCATCGAACAGATTCCGGATCTGACTGGAATGAAAACAGAAGTCATCATCCAGAAATCGCATCGCAATCCCTTCGATCACCAGCTTCGCAACACCGGCATAAAACTCGTCGTTGTCGAAACCGTGGACGACGTGAAAAAAGCCATCAATCCGCAAACCGCGATGATGCACTTTTCCAACTTCGCGAACAACGAAGGCCAAATTAAAGTCGAAGAGTGGGTCAAGCTTGCGCACGAACACAATATCCCCGCCTTCATCGACGCGGCCGCGGACACGCCGCCCGTTTCGCATCTGTGGGACTATGCAGTCATGGGTTACGACCTGATTGCATTCAGCGGCGGCAAAGCGATGCGCGGACCGCAGTGCGCGGGATTGCTTATCGGCAAGAAAGACCTCGTCGGATACGCGCTGCTGAACAATAGCCCGCACGAAGACACGATCGGCCGCAGCCAGAAAGTCGGCAAAGAAGAGATCGTCGGAATGGTCAAGGCCGTCGAGCTCTATTTGAAAGACGATCACGAAGCCCTGAACAAAGAATGGACGCGGCGGCTTGAATACATTTCTTCGCAAATCATGAAAGTCCCCACTGTGACGACTTCCTATCCGCCGCTGGAAATTGCAAACCACGTTCCGCACATGCGGATCAAATGGGACCAGACGAAAATTCCAGTGAAGCCCCACGATGTTGGCAAGGCGTTGCGTGCGGGCACACCGTCCATCGTGCTTTCTACCGGCGAGCACGGCGAAGCGCTTTCGTTGAATTCGTTCATGCTTCAGCCGGGCGAAGAAAAAATAATCGCCACGGAACTCGTGAAGTTTTTCAAAGCGCATCCGGGTTAAGTTCATTTTCACGTTCGCAATAAACCGTTTGCGAACCTGGGAGCCTGTTTGATTCTCGAAAAAACAAGCCAGATTCGGTGGGCGCTGATCTTTTGGCTGTTTGTGCTCAGCGCAGTGGCTTATCTGGATCGCGTGAACATTTCGA
>Ga0137409_10003226_pt1 | contig 17320 bp, 13 predicted proteins | sample CZODoug1_16funga_FD_122059 | JGI IMG/M metagenome (GOLD analysis project Ga0137409, IMG submission 122059) | Vadose zone soil fungal communities from Angelo Coast Range Reserve, California, USA - CZODoug1_16fungal (Hybrid Assembly) | ecosystem: Environmental > Terrestrial > Soil > Vadose zone... | reverse complement strand
GGAAGAAGCCCAGCGCCAAACTCGTTGTTGTAATACGAGGTCAGCCGATCGTACGTACCTTTCTTGGTGGCATAGATCTGCCTCCAGTCTTTGATACGCTCGGACCACTTCTGGGCGTCGTCCTTGATTCCCTTCGGAGGCAAGTTAGTAGGCTCCGCCAGTCCTAGGCATCATGTTGGACTTCTGAGCGGCCTTACGCCTCATGGGCTTACGACTGGCTTTCGCCCTACCCATCGCGGCACCAGGCTTCATGGTTGAGATCATCTGGTCAGCCATGTTACCAACTGTTCTCGTGTGCTGACTGCTGGGACGTGCCATCTCAGTCTCCCATCCTAGTCTCCGCAGATCGCTCTGCGCGAGCCGATATATGCATCCCACGCACCATCACTCATGTCTATTGGCCGACTGTCAAGCCGCCCGGGGCAGAAGGGCCGACTTGATTCAAGACGAAAGGGACGCCTGACGGCTGCTCCACACTAGCGTTACCGGTCAGGTCCTTCGCTTGCACATAGCCGAAATAGCTTCCATCTGGGAGTCCGAGTTCCTTGTAAAACGGAGCTGCGACTGATCCATGTGTGACCGTGGTTCAATGGGCCCGGGCAAAGATCATTGTGGCTTTTGTCCTTTGACTCTCATCCAATCCGGCATTTGAATGATTTTGGCACGAATACGGTTCGCCACAGTTGACGGGGGATTAATAAACTCAAAAGCAATCAGCCTGCGCGACCTGCGTGCGATCTTGGATTTAACGTCGAAAAGTTGCTCTCGGTGATAAAGAGTCAGCGTGCACTTCGTATCCATTGCATCGAGAATGTCCGATTCCTGACTCAGATACACGAGCGTTCCGTCTTCACTGAGATCCAGCATTTTGGCGATAATTGAACGCTGACATCCGATGCTGATCAGAACCATTTCCTCACCTGAAACGAATGGTATCGTCCTCTCCGAACGGCGCTGTTTCTGCTGACCTTTCGATTCGGCAACCATGGTCATAAGTTTCTCCTTACACGTCTTATCGGCCGGTTGCCGCAAATCTTTAACAAACCCGGTGGTGAGCAATTGTCCTCTTTTCAACGCGATATGCGGTGATATCGCGGCGTTTGGGCATCTTTTGAAGAAGAACCCGCAATGCCGACATTCGCATCTCCACCGTGCCTGGCGTGGGTCCTCTTTCCTGAAGCAGGTACCACTGGAAAATCGATGTCGATCAGGTTTGCAAAAGGAGGCGGATTTTCCCATTTCTTCAGGCGGACGAACGTGGGGGTCCGATTCGGCGGTCACTTGGACAAACTGGAAGGACGCCGCCGAAAACGGCCAAAATAGCCGGGCCATCGATCATTCAGCCTCCAGCCGCGACTCGATGTCTGCGTATGCGGCATCGATCAGGGCGCTCAGAGCTGCGAAGTTGAGGTCGGCGCCAGGCTTCACTTTCACATGGCGCATCTCGCACGCAATGGGATATCCGTCATGCATCAACTCTTGGACATCGCCGCCACACTCCCGCATCCGAACGAACCACTTATGCGCAATGGCACCTAGTGTGCTGAGTCAGAAATTCGCTTCGTAAGTACTGGGTTGGCAAAGCGTATTCCCGTTTTGGCAAGGCAGACCTGTCCAAAAATAGGTCGCCATGAACAGCCGCGGAGCGGCGACAGAGTGTAGCCCCGGGCGCGAGCCCGGGGTTTTCTTTCGACACGATCTCAGCCCCGGAGGGGCGAAAGAGTCTTTCGGAGTCTTTCGCCCCTTCGGGGCTGCGTTCCCGAACGACACCTACCCCGGGCTTGCGCCCGGGGCTACACTCTGTCGCCGCTCCGCGGCTGAATACAGCACAGGTTTTAGCCCGAGCTCACTCCGGAAGTTTCCTCGACCGCAATCACAACTTGGACAGATCTGCCGTTGCAAGGAGGGAATGCGCTTTTCATCATTGCAACACTACTTTTCGTTGTTCCTGTCTGCGCGGCGGACATCAACGTGGTTACGTCCGGAGCGTTCACTGCGGCTTACACGTCATGGCCTGCGGTCCTCGGATGTCAAGTCCGGCACGCTGGACGGCGGCTTGCGATGATGGGTCGCCTGCTCATACGCGTAAGCGAGCTTGATTAATGTGCCGTCGCTGTATTGCCGGCCCTGGAATGTGATTCCGGTCGGCAGGCCATCGCTGGTAAACCCGGCCGGAACCGTGATCGTCGGCACGAATGCGAGGAACGTGCTCATTGTCGGAACGCCGGGATTGGGAGCGTCCGGGCCGCTGCTGAGTAACTGCGGTTGAAGTTCGATGGATTTGTAGACGATAGCGTCGATGCGATTATCGGCCATGACCTTCAGCACGTTGAACATCAACTCTTCCCGAGCCTGCAGATGCTCGTAGTACTTTCGCTCGTCGATGGGGTCGACGATTGTTTTTCCTCGCATTAAGACCTTGTCGTAGCCCGGCTGCCTGGCAATGTCCTGACGTGTGTGGAACGGCGCGTTTGGCGACTTCAGGTACAACTTGGCCGCCTCGTCCAGGTAAGGACCCTCCGTTCGCTTCGCCATCAATGCCCGCGCGTTCGGAATGACGATCGGATCGACGAGTTCCGCACCCGCAGCCTTAAGCTCCTCAATGGCCTTATTGAATACCTCACCGACTTTCTTGAAGTCGTCTGAATTGGGATCACCACCGCCGATCGCCTCGCGCAGAATCCCGAGCCGCGCACCTTTCAGGCCATTCTTATCGAGAAAACTCGTGAAATTCGGCGGAATGTTTCCGTAAGGAGCCGCCGTCAACGGATCCTCAGGATCGTAGCCCACCATGACTTCAAGCAGGCGCGCGAGGTCGGTGACTGTGCGCGCCATCGGACCGAGCGATGTATGGAGGGCGGGCCAGCCGTCCCACATGCCGGTTCGACTTACAAAGCCGGCCGAAGGATGCATGCCGGCGAGGCTGTTCCATGTCGATGGCCGCCGGATAGAAGCAGAACCTTCTTCACCAACTCCAACCGTTGCAAAGTTCGATGCGAGCCCGGCCCCCGTTCCACCCGACGAACCGCCCGGCGTACGATCGAGCGAATACGGATTCCTCGTCGCTCCAAACAACGAGCCGAATGCATTCCCTCCCCCGAACTCGCCCAGCGTCGTCTTGCCCATAATGATTGCGCCGGCCTTTCTCAGCTTCCCGATCGCGAACGCATCGCGCTCCGGGTAATAGTCCTTCATCAGGATGGAGCCCAGCGTCGTGGGAAATCCCGCCGCGTCAACCTGATCTTTGATGATGATCGGAATCCCGTGAAGCGGGCCCACAAAGCCGGACTGCTTGAATGCGGCATCCAGTTTATCGGCTTCCTCAAGCGCCTTCTTATTCAGCGTAATAATGGAATTGATCGCCGGACCCTTTTGGTCATAGGCCTCGATCCGCTCCAGATACATCTGAACCAATTGCCTGGCCGTGAGCTGCCCAGACTTGTAAGCCGCATGGATCTCCTCAATTGTCGTCTCCATAATGTTGAACGGCTTCGCTTCCGTCTTGTTCTGTGTGGTACTGCTGCACGATGCCGGTAAGAACAGCAGAAACACGAGTAGTACGGACAGGCTTGTACGGCGCATGGAAATCTCCTTCGTATTCGCGTCGATCTTTTTGACGTATATCATCCGTGAAGAAACTCGAGGAGCAACCGGCTGACGGCCTCGTGTTGCTCCTGCTGCACCCAGTGTCCGGCTCCATCCAAAAAATGAACGCCACGCATTTGGGTGCAGGCCTTCGTCCTCATGATCTCGACGGCGCCAGCGCGCTGATAGGGGCCCCAATCACTTTTCCCCGCGATGAACGCCGATGGAACATCGATGGTACGGCCGGAAAACAGCTGAAGCTCGGCGGAGTACCTGGGATCTCGATTGACGCGATAAGAGTTCAGGCCGCCCTGGAATCCGGTCCTCCCATACTCCGCGCTGTACACGCGCAATTCTTCTTCAGGAAGCCACTTGCATGCCGCCGTTGCCGATGCGGAAGGCATTTCCGGCGACACGGTCTCCGCCATGCCTTTGTTCAGGTCCATCACGTAGTAGCGCGGAAGCCTGGCCATTTCGCCGGCGGTGTTGGCCGTGAGTGGAAAGGGCTTGTTCTCTTTCCAGTCCGCGCTCTTGAAGTGATAGTAAGCGCGCAGGAAATTATGGATACCCTGCGGAGGGTGCCACATGTTCTCGTTCGCCGGACGCGTCGTATTTCGAATCCTGCCTCCAGTATGTGCTGGGTGATGCCGTTGACATTGATGAAGCGCGAACGGATACCGCCGGGAAGCGTCGTCCCGCCGTAGGCTACATCTCTGTTTGCTTGAGCCGTAACGCGCACGGCTCCAGCAAAACTGATAGGCATGGCCGCAAGTGCTCGAAGAACTTGACGCCGTGTCATCGTTCCCTCCAATTGATTTCGGGTTGCTCGTCGTATTCTATGACTCCAGGCAGCCGACTGCCACTCGGTAGTGTCCTAATTCGGGGACAGACGTATAAATCACCTAATTAGCGTTCAAGGTTACGTTACTTGCTAATTAGGTGATTTATACGTCTGTCCCCGAATTAGGACACTGCCCCGCACTCAGCAGGCGTGCTAGCATTACTTGCAACACAGAGATCCAGGGGAAAAGACTATGCGTAATTCAAAATGGAGTATCACTGGCGCGCTGGCTATCCTGGCCTTCATAAGCGCTGCCGATGCGCAGACTGTGCGGCCTGCCCCGGATTCGATCGAAGCTCATCTTGCGGCCGGCAAGAACGCCGCAGGGGGCCGCGACGACACCCCTGATTTCTACGGCCTGGTCACCGCCATCTGCGTCGCGCCGCTGAACGGCGCTCCTCGGCCAGACGCTCCAGCGCCTACGATGAACCCCAATCGGGCAAGCACGTACCTCGAGCCGAAAAAGGCTTTCGACGACCTGTATTGGATGGGCACGCCTTCCCGTTCGACCTGGGCTCTAACCACCAGCGACGGAATCATTCTGTACGACACACAGGGCGTGTATGACGCGGAGGACCTCATTGTCGGCAGCCTGAAAAAGCTTGGCCTCGATCCCGCCAGGGTGAAATACGTCATTGTTTCCCATGCCCATCTAAACGAAGTCGGCGGCGCGAAGCTGATGCAAGAACGCTATGGTGCGCATATTGTCATGGGAGCGGGCGATTGGGATCTGGTCGACCAATCCGTCAACGGTTTTCCGAAGGGAAAGCCGAAGCGTGACATTGTCGCCACAGACGGCATGAAGATCACGCTCGGGGGCCGAACGGTTACCATTTATCTGACGCCCGGCCACACGCCTGGGGCGATTTCCGGAATCTTCCAGGTGCATGACCACGGCAAGCCGCTGACCGTCGCTTATTCAGGCGGTACCGAATTCAATTTCGAGAACGACGTGCCGCATTTTGACACCTACCTCGCTTCGGTGCGGAGATTTGCAGCCGTCGCGGCCGCCGCCGGTGCCACCATTATCATGGGAAATCAGTCTCAGTTTGACAGTGCGGCTCCCAAGCTCAGGATGCTGGCCGATCGGCGGCCCGGCGAGGCGCATCCCCTCGACGTCGGCGCGGCTGCCGTGGCGCGCTATTTCAAAATTGAAAATGAGTGCGCGCAAGCGGTGCGCCTCAAGCTGCTCGCCCAGCAGCACGATGCCGCCCAACCGCGTCGGTAGCCTCTGCTGCCGTATCGCGGACACCGTCGCGGTCTAAGCAGAAGCAGGTCGATGCCCCCGAAGGAAGGAACGTATCTGGCGTACCGCCAGGGGAATCCGCTCCTTGGGCTCCTTCCACGGGTACATGCTCACTTCGGCCTTCGGCGCGAGCATCGCGGCCTCGATCGCGACGGCGTACGGATGCGCCGGGACATCGTCCGGCAGGATCAGTACGGGCGTCTGGCAATTGCGCACGAAATCGCGCGTCACGGTAAAAACGAAGTCGGGGTTGGTGCGATACATCCTGGTCAGATATTTCTCGACCATCTCCATGGTGATCTCGGGCCGGCGTTTGACCAATTCCGGACCCCAGCCGGTCATGCTGCCGTCGTAGAGGAATGTAGGCATCTCCGGACGGAACCCGACGGGCTGCGCCAGCACGGCGGCGACAACACGATCAGGTGCGCGCTTGAGGAGGTTCCAGATGAAGGGGCCACCGATGCAGAAGCCCATCACCATGAATTTGTTGATGCCCAGGTGATCCATCAGGCCGAGTTGGTCATCCGCATGTGTATCCCACGGCCGGTCGATCTCAAGCGGGCCGCTGGACTGGCCGGTATTGGCGTTGCGCAGGTCCGCCGCGATGCAGCGGTACTCTCCCTTGAACTCCTCGATCGCGTTAAAGGGCCCGGTGCGTAAGCCGGAGATCACCGAGTTCAATCCCCCGCCGGCAATGAGCAACAACGGGAAGCCGGAACCGGCCTCTTCATAGTGGATGCGAACGGGACCCTTTTCGTAGAAAGTCGCGGCAGCGTCCCCACTACCTCTGGGTCGTTGCGCCAACGCACCTGTTGCGCCGGCCGCCATCGCAACGGCGCCCGTGATCAGAAGGTTGCGTCTAGTCGTATCCATTTGTCCCCCTTTTGATGAGTACAGTCGATACAACAACGTGGCCATAACCACGTGCAGCGGGTCCGAGTATAGTCGACCGAAAGGCGCTCTGACAGATATTTCAAAGGCTGCTAGCGGCCGAATATCAGCAGGGTGAACGATCCCGGATCGTACTTGAGCGCTCCGCGCCGCGGGACCGCATCGAAAAAGTCGATGGCCTCCTGCCGGGTGTGAATGAGCGGAGAGGTCGATGCCACGCTATAGATGTTGTGGTTCTTCGTGTCCAGCGCCATGGTGCGGTTGAAAAGCGGCGTCTCGATGGTCTGGACGACGGTGTACTTGTCGGGCGAATCCTGATGCGCCACGGTGAGCGTGCCGTCGCCCGACGCAGTGAACACCAGGCCGGTGCCCGGGTCAAAACGGTTCGCGTCGGTCAGCATCCCGGTCGGTATCGTGGCGACGATTTTCCCATTCGCGTAATCCAGCACCCCGGTCATCCCGTTGCGGCACCCCGCAAAGAGCCTCTTGTGCTTGACATCGATGGCCAGCCCATGCGGCAAATTGCACGGCGCAATCGACCACGAGTCCAGAACCTTGAGCTGCTTCGAATCGAACGCAGTAATTTGGTTCTTATCGATCAGGTCCACGTAGACGTGCCCCTGGCCGTCCGCCTGACCGGCTTCGGGCTGGCCTCCCAGATCGATGAAGCCCACCGCCTCCCCTGTTTGTGCGTCGATCGCCGTCGCACCTTTGTTGCGCGGATTGAATACGAAGACGCGCTTCGATGCCGCGTCGTAGAGCAGGTAGTCGGGATTGCGTTCCTGAGCGGGTTTGACTTCTTTGATCACTTTCAGCGTTTCCGGATCGAACATCGTCACCCAGCCGCCCTGGCCGATCGTGAAGCCGTGCTTGAACTCGGGAGCGAAGACCAATCCTTTGGATCCGTGCGGTATGGGGATGGTTCCGAGATCCTTGCCGCTCGCATCCACGACGTTGATGAACACGTCGCGGGGGATGAACACGCGATGCGTATTCTGTGAATCTACCTCGAAGTAGTCCCAGCCGCCCTCTCCACTCAGAACAACCTTCTTCAATAGGTGATAACCGGGAGATTGGGGCATAGCTGCTCGTACCACCAGCACCCCGCCCAACAGCACACCCGCAAACAAGGCGGATGCTACAAACACCTGCCAACGTGCTCGCTTCACAAGACACCTCCAGTTGATTCGCTCGGCCAGAAACAGCCCTCGACCCGTGAAATCAGAAGACGTACTTTAGCGCCATCTGCATGGTTCGCCCATCAGCGGCGGACAGTATCCGACCGAAAGTGGAGTTCGTCAGAGTCGAGTCCGGATTACCAGGATTCACATGGTTCGGCACGTTGAAGGCTTCGGCTCGGAACTGTACCGAGTGCTTTTCTCCTATCTTGAACGTTCTTGTTATGCCCATGTCGATGTTGATACTTCCCGGACCAAGAATATTCATAGCGCCGAGAGTCCCATACGTCCCCAATGCCGGCTGCACAAAGGCTGCGGGATTCAGCCAGGACTCCATAGTCCTGGTGGCGGCATACGGTGAAGAAAGCACCTGATTCGGCCTTTGACCGCCTTCTCCCGTCAGACGATTATCCAGGCCCGATGCAACGGTTAAATAGGAACCCGAAAGGATACGGACAATGCCGGATACCTGCCAGCCCGTAGCGAGAGCCCTCATCGCCCGGTTGGAAAATTGCGGTGTTTCATAGACCGACGAGAAATTGAAGTTGTGACGCCGGTCTAATTCGCAATTTCCACGGTTCGCCCGCCGGCGCTCTGCAACAGACCCAGCAGCGACGTCCACCGTTATGCCGTCATCAATACAGTGCGAGAGTGTGTAATTCGCAAGCAGCGTCACACCTTTAGATTTCCGTTTCTGCACTGAAAGCACCATTCCGTTGAAGCTGCGCGTTCCTCCATCGGAGGCAGTCGCGATACTGCCAAAGTACTGTCCCTGAACGGGATTCTGCAAATAAAGCACGCGCCGCTGAGTGGTGTTGGAAGTGGTGGAACACGGGCTATAGGTGACGCCGTTGATCGTGCAGCTGGCGCCGGGAATGTAAACAGCGGGATTGCCCTGGTAGCCTACGCTCTCGTGGATTCCGCTGTTGCCGAGATAGCTTCCCGACACAAGCCAATCCGAACCAACCTGCCGCTGCATGCTCAGGTTCCACTGGTGGATATACGCCTTTTTCAAGCCCTGGGGAAAGGTGGTGTAGCCACTCTGGAAAAAAGCCATGTTTGGGCTGATCGTAAGCGGGAAAGGATTTCCTCCGGGATAACCCAGCCACGGATCGTCGAGACCACCAACCGGATTTGGAAGGGTAACAGTAGCGCCATTGGGCGGTGAGTTCTGAAAACCGCCATACCGGTCAAAATGCGGATAGTCAAAAAACAGCCCGTACGCCCCTCGCACCACCATCAGACCATTGCCTTTCGGATCCCACGCCAGTCCTAAACGCGGTCCGAAATGCATCCATGAGCGGTCCTCTAACGCGTTGTTAGTGCGTCCGCCTGGATCACCGGGGAACAGGATTCCGGCGGGAGCGTTCTTGAATACCGTACTATGAACGCCCTGGTCGAACGCTGTCTTGTCGAAAATCCCGGCTGGAGGCCCCAATTTGGAGGGCGGTAGATAGGGTTCCCAGCGAACACCAGGACTTACCGTCAGGTGGGAGGTGGCCTTCCAGGTATCCTGCAGATAAAGGCCGGTATAGTTTCTGCGCAGATAGTACGTAGCAACGGCGCCATCTATAAACGTAGACGGCCTTCCCAACATGAAATCGCCCAGCGACAATCCAGAATTCTGAGCGCCGAATAGCATCTGACCGGGAGCGTTTGTACCCGAGAGCCAGTTCGACATGGAATGGATATAGTTGACTCCAAGTCCAATCTGGTGTTTTCCGCGCAACCAACTAATATCCTCAGCAAGCTGGTACGCCGTCGAGTTGGTTACCCCAGGATTGTGCATGGCTGCGCCACCTGGCCCGGTGCTAAATGCGCCCGAGACAATCAAGACCACAATCTTTCCCCAATTCGGCGGGTAGTAAAAGTTCTTCACTCCCATGTCATTCCAAGTGAAAAGAGGAGTCTTCGGATACTTCTCGTTGAGCGTTCGGAGCACCGTTGCGTGGAACGAACTCACGACTGAGGGACCGAGCAGATAGGTGTCGCCCAGAACAAAGGAGTGATAACGCCGAGTAAAATCCGGTTGGCCCATCGAGAACCACGTCTTGCCATCGTAATCACTTGGGCTGTCCAGGCGGGCCAGCTCATATCGTCCGAACAGCGAGTTCTTTTGGCTCTGCTGGAAATCCACTCTACCCATGATGATCTGCTCGTTATAGTTATTTTTCCGAGCGAATTGGACTTTGCCGCATGGGTCGACCGTGACGGGATTCAATTTCACTACGTTCAATGCCACCGGCGAGAACAGCGCTGGATTGATCTGATTGTTGACGAAGGGCGCCTTGAGGGTGATCTGCCGGCCGTTATTGCACTGCGGTGAAGTTATGGTCGTCCAGTCACCGGCAAGCATCTGTGGCGTGGGAATGAAATTAATGATCGAGGCCGGCTGCGAGCGTACAAGAGTGGCCTGGTCGCCACCGAAGAAAAACAGTTTGTTCTTTATGATCGGTCCACCCAGCACGCCGCCAAACTGGTTGCGTTTCAGACCGTCTCTCTCCAATGCGAAAGTATTGCGCGCATTGAAGACCCTGTTTCGTACATATTCAAAGAGATCGCCGTGAAACTCGTTGGTACCCGATTTCGTGATCGCATTGACGGCGCCTCCCGAGTGCTGCCCGTACTGCGCCGGCACTGAACTGGTTTCTACCTTGAACTCCTGCAGCGCATCCGGAAAAGGCAGCGGGAAATTGAAATTGGTGTATGGATCGTTATGCGATGCCCCGTCCAACAGGTATGTCAGACCATTGTTCAATCCGCCAGCAACGGAAATGATATCGGTGGGGTATCCTCTGTTTGTACCAAACACTCCTCCGCCGACGGCGTTACCTGAAATAACAATCAATTGCTGCACATTGCGCGCGTTGAGCGGCAACTCCAGCACACGCACATTGTCAATCACCTGGCCGATACCAGTCGACCGCGTTTCAACCAGTGCCGCATTCGCTTCAACCTCAACCGTCTCGGCCACTTGACCGATTTCCATGCCAATGTTGATCACTGGAGTGCTGCCGACCTGCAGTACGATTCCCGTTTGTACAAAAGTCCGGAAGCCTGAAAGCGCCGCTTCCAACTTGTACGGACCGACCGGCAGATCCGTCAGTGTATATAATCCCACCTCATTGGTCACTGCGCTCCGCGCAAGCCCCGTAGCGGTTTGTGTCGCTGTCACCTGGACTCCAGGCAATAGCGCACCGGTTTGATCTTTTACAGTGCCATTGATCTGGGCCGTCGCTTGAGCCCAAGCCGGCGAGCAGCTCAAAACCAGAATCAACGCGGCGAACAGTAAACTAGTTCCCATGTCCTTCATCATTCCCCCTATCCGGACCTATTCGAACCCACTCCCCGTCGTGGTTAAGCTAAATCGGCATTAAAGTTGTCATGTTGTATTTAAAGTGGCTGGCGAAAAGTTGTTGCAAATTGTGCGGGCCGTGCCGAGAATCGGTCCCAATCATGTGTCGAACGACAGTAGCGGCGCTGGTGCTCAGCACAGCGATCACGATTGCAGGCTGTGACGCCAGGCCCGCCACAAACCGGAGCGCGCCGCGGCCAATCGTGCGCATGTCGACGACGGAGACATCCGTCCTTTCCAACTTTCTCAATCTTCCGCAGTTCTCAGTACAGTTAACCGACATCGGCGATTCCGAGAAGCGCCTCCTTGCTCTTCAACAGGGCTCCATTGACCTTACGGTCGCTACAGCCGACGTGACTTATCTTGCATTTAACGGCCTGCTGTCAGACCGCTCCCAGCCTATGGACAAGCTTCGCGGCATCGCCCTGCTTCATTCCGCCGCCGTTCACCTTCTGGCAGGGCCGACGGCGAATCCGGGACGGGGATTCCGAGGCATGCGCGTGGTGCTGGGTAACCCTGTCGGCGCTAATGAGGCGCTTGGAGAACGGTTGATCAACAGCATGGGAATCGCCAGATCCGAGATACGGGGCGAATTCGTGGCCCGAGACCTGGCAGTGGAAAAACTCCTTAAAGGAGAAGTTGACGCCGCAATCCTGATCGGACGGCCGCCACAGCAACCCGTCGTCCGAGCGCTCCACGGCGGCGCGCGTTTGCTGGACATTGACGGCCCGGAAATCGATCGTCTCAGGTCGTATTATCCACTTCTCGGGAGAATGCTGATTCCGCGCGGGACTTACCCGGGCCAGGACGTTCCCGTGCATACGATCGGAGTCGATCTGCTGGTGGTCTGCCGTGCCGATCTCGACAACAAGCTGGTGTACGAGCTGACGCGCGCCTACTTTGAGCAAAGTCTGGAGAACGTGCGGAATCAAACAGATCCTCAACGGGCTCCGGCGGTGGTGATTCCATTGCATCCGGGAGCCGCCCGATACTATCGCGAGCGTGAGGTGAGCCGATGAAATCCGACCGGATCACTCGCCTGGCGCTGCGGGCTTCGAGCTTCCTGACCATTTCCGTCTTTCTGGGGATTGCCACGCTGCTGGCGTTCGGATACAGCGTCGCGCGCGAATGGCAGCAGGGAGTGGCGGTTCGCATAGCCCATCAGAACGAAGAGAGCGCCGAGCTGATCATCAAGGCGATCACCCGAGACATGCGAGGCGCTCAGGCGCGCATCCTTGCCAACCGCGATTGGGACGCTCCCCTGCCAGCCGACTTCACCCGGGACATGACCGAGCAAGTGGCCACGACCTTCGCCCGGTACCCCTACCCCGAATCGTTCTTTATCTGGCGCGGCGGGCACCAAAGCGTGCTCTTCTTCAGTCGCACCACTCGTCTTCCACGATGGATGCCACCGCCGCGAAGCGCGAGCACGCGCGAAGCGCAAGCCCGGCAGGGCGCAGCCTCAAGAACTGCGCGAAGCCCCAAGAGAAGTCCCGTTGTCAACTCTCCGATTGCGCTCGCGGTCGATCCTCCCGTAGCCGATGAGGTGCGACGGCGGGTACTGGCGAGCGTTGAAGCGCAGCGGCGGTATGCCGTTTTCAACACCGAACTGGCCGGAGTTCCATACCAGATTATTGCGAGGATCACCTATGCCGATTCCCTGCGTGAGCATCTGGAATCTGTCAGCGGGTTCACGGTCAATCTCGACTGGGTCAGAAAATGGTATTTCGCGGACATACTCTCCGAAGTTTGGCCCAGCGTGAGCGGCGGACTCACGCAGGACATCGTGCTCCTTGATGAGAACAACCGCACGGTACTGGGATCGAACAATGAGGACCAACCGGTGGCGCAGCGGGCATTCCCTCTTCTTTTCATGGATTCCTCGGACACCGCGTCGGACGTTCCCCCGGATTTGCGCCATACCCAGTGGAGAATCCGCATCAGCGCGTCTCGTGACCCGATTTTGCTCTCGGCAAGGCGGCGAGTGGACACGACGTTGCTCGCCACCAGCTTTGCCGTTATTCTTTGCGGAGTAAGTCTGATGGTGACGCACAAGGCGGTTCTCAGCAGGGTGAAGGTTTCGGAAATGCGATCGCGTTTCGTGTCGTCGGTTACTCACGAGCTGAAAACGCCGCTCGCCAACATCCATGCGCTGGCGGCGACGCTGGCGCGCCAGTCACAGATTCCCTCTGAACGCTACCGAGACTATCCGAATCTGCTGGTTCGGGAGACGAATCACCTCAGCCGCCTGGTCGACAACCTGCTCGCGTATGCGCGCATCACCGACGTCAGCGAGACCTATGCATTCGAACCAATGGCGGCTGCAGAAATCGCCGAGGAGGCGCTGAGGAGTTTCCAGCCGCGACTTTCGGAAAGTGGAATCACAGTCCAGTTCGAGATATCCCCGGATCTCCCTTTCGTGTGCGTCGATCAAAGGGCTATGACGTTAGCTCTCACCAATCTGATCGAGAATGCGACGCGCCATGTCCGAGACAATGGACACATCCGTGTTTCCACAAGCTGTGTTGATTCGGTGGTCTCCATTGAGGTGCAGGATGACGGATGCGGCATTTCGACGGCAAAGCTTGCAGCCCTTCGGGAAAGCATTGCCAGCCGAGAATTTTCCCCTTCCGACGGGGGTGGGCTGGGTCTTGCGATTGCCAGCAAGGTGGTCGCTGATCACCGTGGAACGTTCACCGTTGACAGTGTGCCAGGGACGGGAACCCGATGCGTCATCGGGCTTCCGGCTTGTTGACATGCCTCACCGTATTCTTGTTGTTGAAGACGATCCGACCCTTAGACTTGTGATCCAGGACAATCTCGGATCCGAAGGTTACGAAATCGATGTAGCCGCCGATGGTGCCTGTGCTATCAGCCAGACCCGGGCGGCCATGCCTGACCTTGTCATCCTTGACCTTACCCTCCCGGACTGCGACGGATTGGATCTCCTCCCGATCCTGCGGCTGGGCGGGCAGATTCCAATAATAATTCTGACAGCCCGCACTCAGCAGGCGGAAAAACTGAGCGGGCTGCACCTCGGGGCCGATGACTACATTACAAAACCGTTTGATATGGAGGAATTACTGGCGCGCATTCGTGCGGTGCTTCGGCGCGCACGGCCCAGCGTCAGCCGTATACGCCTGGGGGCCGTGACCATCGATTTTCTGAACAAGCGCGCCTCACGTGGGAGGCGTACTATTCCTTTTACTTATCGCGAGTTCGAGCTCCTGAGGTACCTCGCCGAACGTCGCGACACGGTAGTACACCGCGATGAATTGCTCCGCGCAGTCTGGGGCTATCTGGACACGGACGTGATCACGCGAACAGTCGACTTCGCCATCGCCCGATTACGCAGGAAAATCGAAGTAGACCGTCACCATCCAGCATTCATCCGCACGGCGCATGGTGACGGATACTGTCTCAGCGGCGTGTCGGCCGAAGAGTGACCAAACCAAAGGCGAAGCTCAGCCATTGCTGAATGTTGTCCAAAAACTCGATTGTCGGTGTTGCTTCGAACGTGTCGTCCACAACTGTCATTACACGAACGAACGTGACATAATCCCGCATCGTAAGGGGTAGCGAGAAGGAGGATTCTATGTCGGTTCGATTGAGCCTCGTGATCGGTTTGGCGGCACTCGTTTCATTATCCTCGTCGGCAGGAGCACAGGTGCTCTCCGAGAAAAACATTTCGATCAAGATGGCGTTGGTTATTGCCGAAACGGCGCTGAATGAGTGCACGCCGCGAGTATCGGTCGCGGTTCTGGATCGTGCAGGCCGGATGCGCGTTTTTCTCCAGGGCGATGGAGCGTCTCCGCACAATCTCGAACTCGCCCGCCGCAAGGCTTACACGGCCCTGACGTTCCGGCAGACCTCTGCCGAGTGGGCGAAACGGACCGCCGAAGGCGACGTAACCGGTCAACGCAGTCTTACGGATGTCATTCCGCTCGGCGGCGGCGTTCCGATCATGATCGGTAATGACGCGATCGGCTCCATTGGCTTGAGCGGGGCGCCTGGAGGCCAGCCCCGGGAAGAAGCCTGCGCAAAGGCGGGCATCGCCAAGGTGCAGGATCAGTTGAAGTAAATTCGTTCGAACAAAGGAGGACTCCGATTATGGATCCGATCAGACGCAAAATTCTGAAAACGGGCGCCGCAGTGACGGCGATGGCCGCAGCGCCGCGCGTGTTCGGTGAGCAGAGGGGACAAGGAGGAGGTGCCACGTCTTTCTACGAAAAGGGCCGCGTTCGCATCCACTATCAGGAAGTCGGTTCCGGCTTCCCGTTGTTGATCATTGCCGGCGGGGGATTGAACTCGACGATGGCAGGCTTAGCCACGCACCCCTTTGATCCGATCAAGGAATTCAAGGGAGAATACCGGTGCATCGCGTCGGACCTGCGCAACGCCAATAGCGGCCAGTCCACAGGTCCGCTCGAGATCGACCGGCCGTGGGATGCATACACCGACGACCAAATCGGCCTGATGGATCACCTGCGCATCGATAAGTTCATGGTGATGGGCTTCTGCATTGGCGGCCCCTTCGTCTGGAACCTCCTGGAGCGCGCACCGGATCGTATTGTCGCGGCCGTGCTCGCGCAACCGAGCGGTTTCCGACCGGAGATGCCAACCCTCTCCTATGACAACAATATGACCGGCTGGGGTCCGGAATTGGTCAAGCGCCGGCCCGAGATCACGATGGATATGGTCCAGAAATTTCTGACCAGGATGTACCGCACCAATCCCGACTTTGTCTTCACGGTGACGCGCGATTTCGTTCGCAATTGCCAGACGCCCGTACTGATTCTGCCGGACGATATTCCGGCGCATCCGTACGCCGTCGCCATGGAGGCCGCGATGCTCGCTCCGAAGGCCGAAGTGAGCGTGTACCCGTGGAAGGAGCCCAAGGAGCGGATTCCGCTGGCGGTGCGTCAGATTCGTTCCTTCCTCCGGGCACATCGGCCTGCTTCTGCCTAGCCCAGGCCGGAGGTTGCCGCAAGTCCGACCGCGACGCCTCCAGTTCAGGGTTGCAACTGCCAGTGCGTAGTCCCGGAGCCAGAGATGCTGTTTCCGGGTATCTCTGGCTCTCTCGATTCCTGGAGGCCTTTATGCCCAAAGGCGAAGGTTCACCTACTCGATGCCGAAATACTTCTTGAAAGTCGCGTCTCTCAAATGATCCAGGTGACCGTCGAGCAGGTCCCTATTATTTTCCATGCACCAGTATTCCAGCAGTTCGGATCCGGGCTTCATCCGAACCCAGGTTCTGGAATTCTTGATGGGTTTCGTATAGATCTTTGGATCCTCGATGGTGAGGTCATATGCAATCTGGTTTGGATCCACGTAGCTCAACCGCTCCGTGATATGCAGCGCGTCACTTGTGGGGTGTTCCGCTCCGACATCCAGAGTGAATCTGCCGTTGAAGCCTTTCGTGTCGATTACCAGCGTGTCGCCTTCATACCAACCTGCCGATGTTCCCATCCAGGACAGTTCAGGATCTTTGGGCAGTTGACGCCCATCCGTCGGCACGACATGAAATATGTTGTTGGATTCGAAAAGGTATGCGAGGCGCTTCGGCGTCTGCATGATTTCCAACGGATATTCCGTTTGCATCGACCGCGTATAGCCCCAGGGCAGACAAAACGCCGTGTAGTCAAATTTGGGCGCTTTGTTCATTTGCTCTCCCAAAGGCGTGAAGGGTAGTTCTCCAGAACCTTTCTGAGTGCAGCCTCTTTCGCCAGAGCCGCAACCCCTTCCGTCACGCGTCACATCAGCGACGCGCGGGCGGGCCCAAACGCCACTAAAATCCGGTTTACCATTCATGAGCCGCGGTATATCGCCCGACGGCGTTGCAGATTGAGCAATGATTGGCGCAGGCCTCAGGAACAGGATCAATCCTGCGGCAGCAATCATCGTGGTCAAACTCCCATAACGAATTCTCATTTTCGAAAATCTCCTTGGGCCGTTCACTTCAATTGAATGTTTTCGTTGCATTAAACACAACCCGCAGGATATCAGCTTTTTCCGTCACTTCGAATCCCATCGCGTGCGGAACTCCGGCCGGCACGTCTCCTGGCATGGCTCAGAACCTGAGCGAGAGCGAGCGCGGCTTGGTGGCGCATGATGCGCTCGGTTGGTGTCCAGCGCAGCCGTTCTCTTAACAGAGACAGGTCAATCCCATCTCGTTCTGCCGACGCCAATGTTGATTCCGCTGTAGCCTTCGATCGCATTTGGCT
>Ga0137409_10003225_pt1 | contig 17322 bp, 14 predicted proteins | sample CZODoug1_16funga_FD_122059 | JGI IMG/M metagenome (GOLD analysis project Ga0137409, IMG submission 122059) | Vadose zone soil fungal communities from Angelo Coast Range Reserve, California, USA - CZODoug1_16fungal (Hybrid Assembly) | ecosystem: Environmental > Terrestrial > Soil > Vadose zone... | reverse complement strand
GCGGAATGGCAGACGCGGCGGACTCAAAATCCGTTGGTCGCAAGGCCGTGTGGGTTCGACTCCCTCCTCCGGCACCACACTAACCGTTCGCTTCTCGTTTCGCCGGCAATAAAATTTTTCGACCCTAAGCGGGCGACTCCGACAATAAAATCAACAAGAGGTGTGATAGGCTCCCCCCACTGAGTGTTCGACGAAGGCAATGCGTCTCGGACCAGGAGGTAGGATGCGCTTATCAATCGGGTATCGATCGGGCATATTTCTATCGGGCGTGTTTCTGTGCAGTCTTGGCCTAGCGGGGCCTGTTCGCGTTGCACATGCACAAACAGGCAAGACATTGGAAATCTACGTGGTAGACGTCGAGGGCGGGAACGCCACTCTTTTTGTCTCGCCCTCGGGTGAATCCGTGTTGATCGATACGGGAAATGGCGGCGCGGCGGCTCCGAGAGATGCGGGAAGAATTATGGCCGCCGTTAAAGACGCCGGTCTTACGCAGATCGACAATCTAATCACCACACACTGGCATGGCGACCATTTTGGTGGCATGGCTGAATTTGCCGGGCGAATCCCCGTCCGGAATTTCATCGACCATGGCCCCAACGTTCAGCCCAATCCAGTTACCGATGCCTTTCTGCAGACAACGTATCCCGAGCTTTACAGTAAGGCCAAGCATATGGTCGCAAAGCCCGGCGACAAGCTCTCTGTTACTGGGCTGGACTGGCGCCTGGTCAGCTCCGCGGGAGAAGTAATCACGGAGCCGCTCCCTGGCACCGGAAAGCCCAACCCCTACTGCGCGGACTTCAAGCCCAAGGATAAGAATGACGACGGCGGCGTGGAGAACACGATGTCGGTCGGAAGCGTCGTCACCTTCGGAAAATTTCGGATGGCGCATCTGGGCGACCTGACCTGGAATAAGGAATTCAACATGATGTGCCCGGTCAATCGCATCGGGACAGTTGATCTCTGGGTGGTCTCACATCACGGGCAACCGATGTCGAATTCGGAAGTTCTCGTGCACGCGATCCAGCCGCGAGTGGCCATCTTGAACAACGGCACCCGTAAGGGTGGACAACCGAGCGCGATGAAAATTATTTATTCTGCTCCGGGTCTCGAAGACCTGTGGCAGCTTCACTTCTCGCTGCTCAGCGGGCAGGAGTACACTGCGCCTGGAATGTTCATCGCAAATACGATTGACGACCAGCAGGACGTCATGCCTGTGACTCCGATGACTCCTCCACAGCCGGGGCCGGGTGCCCCGCCACCGCCGGCGCACAACGGGACAGCCTATTGGGTCAAGGTCTCGGCGCAGATGGATGGCACTTTCACCGTTACCAACACCCGGAATGGTTTCAGCAAGACTTACAAAGCCAGGCCGGGGTCAACCAATTGACACCGAAAGCTGTCCCAATCAAAATTCAAATGTGAATGTGCTGAAAGTTTATGGCACGCCAGGCGAGGGGAGTCTGTCTGAGGTTTACGCGCAAGATGTTCTGTGCCTCATGCAGACGCTGAACTGGTCTGCACGCGACAATATTTGGTGGACGTGACAGGGTTCGAACCTGCGACCCCCTGCTTGCAAAGATTGGCTGCACGAAGAATCAACAACTTACGGACTGAGTGCTACCGAAGGTTTCTAATAGCCTCCACGAGATACAGGTTGCACGGAATCAGACGCTTACGGCGAGACACATAGCAGTTTAGGACCATCAGGTAGCACGCAGTAAGGTTTGGTGGTGGGCACAAAATTGGGCACAGTCGCCAAACGCGATTTCTCTTTCATACGCTCTATTGGCCGCGACTGTAGCTGCTCCAACATTACTTCCGGATTGCCGACGATACGGCCGCTGAGAGCTTGGGGGCAACAGGGCTTTAAGTCTTCAGAGGCGCTACCAACAAATCAGCCGCCAACCTTGGCCGTAAGCTCTTGATGCGCGCGGGCAGGGTCGCGCTTCTCCGGAATGAAATCACGAACGTAACGGCGGCAATGAAGAATTGTCACCGCCGTCTCAATTGCCCAGAACAGACCGAGAATCAGTAGGCCGGAACGTATGTTCGGCATTGCCTTGGCTGAGGTTGACGCAGCGACCAAGAGCGACAATATCTCAAGCACCAGAAGTCCTTCGACAACCGCGGGAATCATCGCGACCAGCGGATGCCCGGTGTAGAAATATCCGCCGCCGGGAAGAAGGATTGATCGTGTGACCATCCTCTTCTCATTTTTGAAGATCAAGCCACAGCCAGAGCAGAAATATTGCCCCTGCGTCAAGACATTGCGGCAGTCGGGGCACAGTTGAATCAAGCCCTGGGTTGAGCTGACTTCCCCTGACCCGGCAGGAATCAATCGGTGTGCGATGGCGGCAATCTTTTTAGCATCAGCGCGCCGAATATTCGTGTAAGTAATCTTGCTGTCGTTCCTGAATTTGAAACTAACATTTCTGACGAGCAGGCCATTTGGCTTCACTTCCTCCAGATCGCCCCATTGCACGGCACGGACGCTTTCTCTCCAACTTCCATCCTGCTTGACGGGGAAAAATAAAATGCGTTTATTGGTCAACATTATCGTCGAAGCTGCCAGAATCGAGGTCCACCAAGCGGCCGTGAGTTGCTCCAGACTGCTCAGCGGGCTTCGCGCTGGCATTACATACAATACGGCTTCATCCGGCAGCAGCAGGCGCTGCAATGCGGGGCGTAGTTTTCGCAGTGTTTTCTCGCTGCGCTTTTGAATGCGCACGTTTTCTTCACCTTTGTCATTCGTAAAGAGGACGTCAGCGCGGATGGGAATACCGTCCATCTTCGTAGTCCGCGCAAGTTGATTGTCATGGATACGGAGATCAGCAGGCGGCACACCCACCCCCAATAAAGTATGTAATCGAAAAGTAATCCGAATTCTATGCGAGAAAGGATGGGCTTACAAATACTTTGCGCGGGCTCCGTGCTTTGGAAGTACCCGAATTGGATCATCTGCTCGGATGAGTCCGCAGGAGTCGGCTAGTGTTTGTCGTTTGGTGGGCCCGCAGCAGGAAGTTGGGGTCGAATGACGGCGCATCCGGAAGTTGACCTCGGCCACCGCTTCGTAACCGACATTACTTCCGGATTGCCGACCAAGCGGGAACCACTCCGTTCGCGGACACAAGCGCTTTTGTCGATACAAATTAAGGCCTGAAGCGTTTAGGACTGACCGTTACTCATAACTAATCGGACAACCCCCGAGAATCGGTGCTTATCAGGAGCTGGCTACGCTAAGGGCGAAATTCTTCTACGTATTTTGGTTCTCCAACCAGTTCTAATTCCGCGCTACTGCCGGTAATCAAGACCATCTCATCATTCCATGATTCCAACCGCAGCTCGACGTTTCCTTTGTGACTTAGGGGAATAGGAATCTCGTTGTTTAGAACCGTGTCACCCAGCATGATGTATCCGTCCAATAAATCGGCTGGAAATTTGGAAAACGACTTGGTGACAACCGCGTCGCTTATTCGGAGCAGAGCTTGTTGTACCCAGCCGCTTCCCGCATCGAGCCCCGGTGTTCCCATAGATTCATGGATGTAAACGCAGGGAAAATGGAGCACCACCTCTCCATCGCGAACGGAAATTGCGTCAAGAGTGGAATCGTGTATTTCGATAGCGCGATTTGTCATTGTTTGCGTCAACTTCCTCACAGATCACCCTGTGTGTCAACTCCCGAAAACCGGACTATCGGAGTGGCCTACGAAACGGAAAGCCAGTTTCCGAGAAGCGGACTTCTCGGGACTTGGCTCGATTGCAGGTGTAAAGTGAACTTCAGCGTGGCACACGAATGAGAATCCGATGAGGAAAAGACGCATCCGTAGCCCATTGGAGCGGCTCAATGGGAGATCGTCTATTGATGTCTATGAAGCCGCTAAAGAAATTTGGGAGAAAGACGACCCGATTACGCTACGTTCCGTAATTACCACTTTGAGGGATGGAGAGAGAGTGCTCAACAGAATCGCAGCGGCCTACGCTTTGAATCTTATGAGTCGAAGGGGAGCGATACCTGCACTTGAGAAGTCCGTTGACAATAAGCACGAACATCCAAGAGTTAGAGGGCAAGCTGCTGAATCACTTGCGCACAATCACAGAGAAAAATCGCACCGTATTCTACTTCGTAATCTAAATGACCCCTCGAAAGAAGTCCGCTTTTGGTGCGCCTTCTCGCTTGCCGAAATGGGTGACGGTGATGCAGTAATCAAGTTGAGGAAACTTGCTGAGAAGGATCACCGAATCGTGAGGGGGTTTTGGTCGGTGAGCAAGGAAGCTCGGGCGGCCATTCGCAAAATCCAGAAGGAGACCCGGAAACGGAAAGGACACCTGAAGCAGTGCCTATTCTGCTCAAAGGTAGGCAAGAAATATGAATGAAGGTCATAGTGCCTGAGAAACGGGCTTATCGGAATATGCCTTATGACGTGCCCGACCTGCCACACGGCGTTATTGTTGGGAATCAACGTCGCGTCACTGCCGCATACAAAAACACTCCCAACGAAACCAGTAGCACTACAATCTGAAAACTCATAACGACCCAATATAGAACTGGGTGGTGAACACGTCCCAACACTGCAATGCGGCCCTCAATCTTTCCGGTCGTAAACTCCATTGAGACCGCGAACCCAACCATCACAACAAAGCAAGCCGCGAGTGTTCTAGACTTCATTGGCTGTCGCCATGCTACCACAAGCCCCAGCACAGTTAATGCGTGTGCGGATAGGGCCTGATAACACGGGCTTATCGCTAAGTGGAAATCCGCTCCGGGCCACATTCCGAGAAGCAGGGCTTCACGGGACAAATCCGTTCTTCCGAAACTGAAGGGTTCTCATTCCAGAGGACAGTTGTATTCACTGCTTTATGTAGGGGTACGTCGCAGCCGAACCCATTTCGACTCTGAACCAGTGCCTTTCGACATCCAAGGAGACAATTCCAGTGGTCACAGTCCGCCAATCGTTCCTCAGATGGTCGAAGCCGTCAGTTACGACGATGGTGCCATAAAAGTTTGCCCGCGAGTTTTTAGGATCAAAGTCCCACGTCCCGTGAACCGTCAAGGGTTGCTCCTGTTTTATCGCGACACTCTGAACAAATGTTCCGTCCCGGTTCAGGGTAATCGTCTCCGTTCCGAAGGGATAAGAAGCGATATAGGTTCCGTACACAATTTCGGCAGGGACTCTCATGGAGCACCCTACTAGCAGCGCTAAGAGCATGAGCACGACAAGAGAACGAGCAGGGGCATCTAGCGATAGCACTCGCTGTCTTTGCGACCACTGGCTGGAATGGGCTCCGCCCACTGATGTCTAGTATATCTCGGTCCCCAGCCGGGTTCCGACTTCTAAGTCCTTCCATGAGAAGGCCGGTTGATGTCAAGACACACTTTCACTTTCCTTGTTCTTTCCGTGAGCCTCTTCCCATTCAGCCAAGCCGCCCCTGTCGCCATCCTTCCATTCGCACTCTTTGGTGAGCGATATTCGCTCGGTGCCAGGTGGGTGTTCTCGTTTCAGTAGGTGCTGCTACCTGAGAATCGACCTCTCGTCCCACCGATTCGGTGAGAGTCGGGCCCCAGGACTTAGTCGCAGTCACCTGGACTCGGCGGTTGAGCTCGGCTGCCCGGATCGCAACTCTCTAGGCCACTTCCCGCATCGCTTTCTGGCTATTGCGCAGGGGTTCGTACACCTCGCCGCCTACCCACAACCGATGCAGCAGTATCGCCAGCTTTCGAGCCACGGCCACGACGGCTCGCTTCTTGGCATTTTTCCCTCCTCGCTCCGCAAGCTTCTGCCCCCATCTCCGCAGATCACTGTCTTCTCCAAAAGGTCCCAGAATGTAGTGCGCTCCCTGCACCATCATCGTGCGCAGATACCGGTCTCCTTCTTTGCTGATGCCCTTCTGTGGTTCGCTCTCCCCAGAGTTCCTGCGGCCAGGTCGTAACCCCAGAAAACAGCCCACCTGGCGACTCCTCGCAAACCGATACGGGTCTTCGATCGTCAGCACATACGTCAGAGCGATCTGTGTTCCCACGCCCTTCACCTGCTTGAGCAAGGACACTTCCGGGTACACTTCCTTGGCGATTTTCTCCATTCGCTCGTCGTATTCCTTGATGTGCTCGTTCAGCGATTCGATTTCTTTCAGCAGCGGTACCAAAACCTCGCGCAACTCCGCGCTCAATCCCTCGGTTAGCTTCTCGCTCACCTGATACGTGCCACACTTGGGCAGTCGTTGGCCATAAGACTTCACCAGCCCCCGTGCGGCGTTCACCAAGGCCGTTCGAGCACTCACCAGTTCCGCCCGCGCCCGGATCACCGTCAGGTGCAGTTGCGCTTGCACACTGCGATGCCGTACCGGCCCCAATAGTGCGGGATCGATTCGCGCCAACCGCGCCAGTGTCCGAGCGTCGTGCCGATCATCTTTTCGATTGCTCTTGGTAATCCATGGCACCTTTTGTGCGTGCGCCACGATCACTTCGTGTCCCAACTCAGTGAGCTGCCGGCTGACCCAGGGGGAATGTGTTCCTGTCTCCAGTGCGATGAGACTCCGCGGTATCTTTCCAAAGGTCTGTTTCATCGCTTCCGGTGTCGTCGGCAGCTTCTGCTCCAAAATGACTTGGCCTGCTTCATCCAAAACACAGTAGAACGACCAGCAATCTCCCAGATCCAAACTGATCGTCAGCTTTTGCTCCTTGAAAATTTCGTTCTTGAATACCTGTACAGTGCTAGTCTTTTTCATAAGCCGGTCTCCTTTTCGTTGCGCTTCGAGCGCGTCGACCATTGGGAGCGTATCGCATCCCGCTGGAGACCGGCCTTCTCATCCCATCTGAGAAACGGGATTATCGGAATCTGGCACTGCGCGCGTTGGCGGGATTTGGCCTAAGGGCCGAGGGATAAGCGGAGGTGCAGCAATTCCGCAACAGTATGGTTTGTCCAAAAAGTTCTAAAATCGACCTCTAGGGCGCACCACTTCCTCGCGATGTTCCACGCTTACGTCCTACAAAGCGAGACCACGGGTCGTCCCTACGTGGGACGCCCCTCAGATCTGACTCAGCGTCTTGGCCAGCACAACAGCGGAATCACGAAATCGACCAAGAATCGCGGGCCGTGGGCACTGATTTACCAGGAGGGCTTTCCCAGCGAGGCGGACGCCATGCAGCGCGAGCGATTCTTGAAGACTGGTCGGGGTCGAGAAGAACTCAAGCGGCTCTTATCGGTTGCTCGCCCAGCTGGATAGATTTCACCTGCGGCGGAAACTAGAAGGCCGGGAGTTCGAATCTTTCCGGGCGCGCCATTTCTTCTTGGACCCATGAAGACTCCCGCTCTTTCCGACCGAATTGGTGAGGAAGGTCCCTGCGAGTATAATTACTCATAATATAACGTAGCATAAATCTATTGCCGACGAAGTTGCGTCGTGATGAGGACTGAGCGGAGGGGTGGAACACGCCCAGACGCGTCCCGGAAACTGAGACGCATGGCTGCGCTCCGGCCGGAACCCGAAAGAACCTCCGACCCCAAAAGCAACAACCAAACTGTTTCAGAAGGGACACTGCTAATGAGGTAAGAAGGGGAACATTTCTAAAAATCTTTGGCAAATATGAAAAATGGCTTGACATCTTTCCAATGAGGAAGTAAAAGCTGTCCCAAGTGTTGTTGCCACGGTGGACCCTTCTTTCAGGTCACGATTTATATGCGGTGAAGCCGGCTTTTTGCTAGTTCAGAGGTAGGCCGGTGTCGTGAGGGTGCTAGGGTGGGTTCAGCACGTTCGATCCCGTCGGGCACAGGATCGGTCCTTTTGTTCCGGACACGGTCCGGATACAGCTGCGGCGATTCTCATTTCCCTCCAGCATTAGATTCCTCGAAGAGGCAGGCCGCAAGCAAAGACTTCCTCGCCATAGCACGGGGTCTTAACCAGAGATTCTCAGGGTTTGGATTTTTCAGGCTGGGTAGAGATAGCTGAGGTGCTTTGACACCTATGGATAAGGAGTACCAACATGAATCCAAAAACTGCTAGCTTCGTGCTTTTCGCAGGGATTCTCGGGTTTTGTCTGATGGTGTCCCTCCCGCTGCATGCTCAAGTGACCGGGGCGACTATTTCCGGCACTATCACAGACGCGTCCGGCGGGGTGATCGTCGGCGCGGTAATTTCCGTCAGGAATACCGCCACCGGCATCAACCGGAACACTACGGCGGATTCCGCCGGCTTTTACACGGTCCCCAACCTCAATCCGGGACCTTATGAGGTCAAGGTTTCGGCTAAGGGATTCACCACCGCATTGCAATCGAACCTCACGCTCGCTGTGGGCGCTCAACAGCAGCTCAACATCCCTATGAAAGTAGGGGAAACGTCTCAGACCGTCCAGGTGACCGAGGCTGCGCCGCAGATTGAGCTCACCTCGTCCACGATCAGCGACCAAATTGAATCCACCACGGTGACCGAGTTACCCCTGAATGGCCGCGACTGGGCGGCGCTCGCTACCCTTTCCCCCGGCGTCAATGCCGTTGAAGTCCAGATGCCCTTCGAGACTGGCGCACGGCGCGGGAACCGGGGCTTTGGGTCGCAGCTGACCATCTCAGGGGGCAAGCCCACGCAGAACAACTACCGGCTCGACGGGCTCAGCATCAACGATTACGCCAACGCCGGCCCCGGCAGCGTGCTCGGCGTCAACCTGGGTGTGGACGCAATTCAGGAATTCTCCGTGCTCACCGGCAATTACTCGGCCGAATATGGGAGAGCCTCCGCCGGCATCATCAACGCCATCAGCAAATCCGGGACCAACGCGTTTCATGGCGATCTGTATGGATTCCTGCGGAGCCAAAAACTGGATGCGAATGACTTCTTCTCAAATCTCGCCGGCCAGCCGAGACCGCCCTACAAGCGCAACCAGTTCGGCGCCGCGGCCGGGGGCCCGATCCGAAAAGATCGGACTTTCATCTTCGGCGATTTCGAAGGCGTACGCCAGACGCAGGGGCTCACCAGCGCGAATCAAAATGTTCCAACTGATAATGCGCGGCTCGGGATACTCGTGGGGCAATCGGTGCCTGCGGCTAACACTGGAGCGGGAACACCGTGCACGAGCGCGGGCGGGACTTCCGGACACTATCTGTCTAACTTGTCAACGATTTGCGTGGATGACAACTCCGCGAGGTACTTGGCGCTCATACCTCAAACCACCCTCCGGGGGGCGAGCAACGGTATCAAGAACACAGGGAGCTTCATCTTTCCCTTGATCGGAGTTATCCACGAAAATTTTTTTACTGTCCGAGTGGATCACAAGATTAGTGATAAGGACAACCTGTTCGGGACGTACATGTATGACAAAACACCCGACACTAACCCCGACGCCTTTAATAACACGAATATCTTTTCTCAAACCATGCGCCACATCGGAGCCTTGGAATGGAACCACGTTTTCAGCCCGGTGTTGGTCAATAGCGCGCGGCTTGGTTTCAACCGGGCCGACGTGCAAAACAGCAATGCTACAGCGGCGATTAATCCCGCCGCCCAGGACCCGTCCCTGGGCATGTATCCGGGACGGAATTCGCCCGCCATCTTCTCCGCTGGCTTTTCGCAGCTCCAAGCCGGCTTTCCCGGCGGAATTACTCGGCACGTTTGGAATTCCTTCCAGTTCTACGACGACGCCTTCCTGACCCGTGGAACCCACTCTCTGAAATTCGGATTTGCCATCGAACGGATGCAATACAATCCCTTTAATTTTTATCAGCCCAACGGAATCGTGCGTTTCGGCGGCAAGCTGCAGAGGTTCCTTACCAACCTGCCCAGCTCTATAGAGGGCTCGCTTCCCGACCATTTAACCGGGCGGAGCTACCGGCAGACTCTCTACGGGGGATATATTCAGGATGACTGGCACTGGCGCCGCAACCTCACCTTGAACCTGGGGTTGCGCTATGAGATGGCCACAGTGCTGAATGAGGCGTCGGGCAAGATCACCAACCTCCGCAACATCTCCGACCCGGTACCCTACTGCGGGACGACGGATCTGGCCCTTACAGGCGTATTGGGAAATCCCGGCTGCAAAGGCGTCGCCCCTTATTACTCGAACCCTACCACCAAGAACTTTGAACCGCGAATTGGTTTTTCATGGGATCCTCGGGGCGACGGGAAGACCGCCATTCGCGGCGGAGCTGCGATTTTCGACGTTTTGCCGCTGCCAGGATTCTTCTACAGTCAGGGTTGGGCGCCGTTTTTGCTCACAGAGACCTTCGCTGATTCCAATAAGCTCAAAGGGACGCTTGGCATTCCGCCCAGCAGTCCAAACAGTGCATTCTCGAACTTCACCAAACCAGACCCGCTATGCACGTCGCCGCTGGGGACTTGTGCGCTCAGCGGCGCGTATGTCGACCCTAGCCTGAAGCGAAATTACGTCGAGCAGTGGAATATCAACGTGCAGCGTCAAATTACCCCCACCCTGACGGCAACGGTGGGTTATGTGGGCTCCCATGGCGTGCACATGATCATACGAGGCGATGACTTCGATATGGTCCTCCCAACGCTGACCTCCGCGGGCTACCTCTGGCCTGCGAACTCCACCAGAGCAAGTAGGATCAACCCGAACTTCGGACTTATCCGGGGCATGTCTTTTGGAACCGACTCCACCTACAAAGCCCTTGAGGTAAACGTCCAGAAGAGGATGAGCCACGGCTTTCAATTCGGAGGCTCTTACACTTACAGCACGGCCAAGGACGACAATTCCTCGACCATCTTGGGTGATGCTTTTTCGAATTCCATTACGACCTGGTTCTGGTTCGCCCCGAAAATTAGCCGCGCCGTCTCGGATTACAACATCACGCATACCGCGATCATTAACGGTCTGTGGGATGTACCCGTGCCTTCATCTCTCCACGGGCCCTTCGCGTACGCGCTGTTGCGCGGATGGGAATTGGGCGGCGTACTCAAGCTGAATAGCGGGATTCCGACGAGTGCCCTCATCGATGGGGACCCTATGGGTGTGCGAAATAACGGCTCCGACACATTCGGTATTCCCGATCGTGTTCCCGGATGCGATCCCGTGAACCACAATTACAAGAGCAATGGCCTGAATTACATTAATACCAGTTGTTTCACGCTGCCGAAGGCGCCTTCGGATCCCGCGCTCGCTGCGCAATGCGTGCCGTTTGTTGGCAATGGCACGCCGGCGAATCCCCAGTTCCCAGGTACCTGCGCGAATCTCCTGGGCAATGCCGGCCGCAATGGCATTGAGGGTCCGTCTCTGAAGAACTTTGACTTCTCGGTGTACAAGAACTTCGCGCTCACCAAGATTTCGGAGAGCTCCAGGCTGCAGTTCCGGGCGGAGTTTTTCAACATCTTGAATCACGCCAACTTTGGAGTGCCGGCGGCGTTTACTGGCGGTAGTCAGTCCCTGATTTTCAATGGGGACGGAACGTCCTCCGGCGCGGGACAGCTGACGGGGCCGACGGTGACGAAACCCAGGGACATTCAGTTGGCGTTGAAGCTAATCTGGTAAGACGAAGACGCTGTCACAGCAGGGGAACAATCTTTGGGTGTGTCTCCGCGAAGACCACCGCATGGGTGCCTGTCTCGAATTTCGCTCACCGATTTCTCCCATGAATTCTCTATGTCAAAGACAATTCAATTTTAATCCAATTCTAATTCAATTTTAATCTTGACAAATATTTGCTCAGGGGGTATTGGAAAGGGCAGATTTTCTGATGTAAGGGTGTGGATTTTATCCAAATGGGGGTGCGTATGCGTGCCTTTTCGAAAGAAAATTTGCTAACCTTTCGCTGTGTCTTGTTTACCTTGATCTCTCTTCTGACACCGGTTGGAGCTTGGGCACAGGCGGCCGCTACTGGTACTGTGCACGGCGTAGTTATGGACCCGACCAATGCAGTGGTAGCTGGCGCAACCGTAACTCTCACCGATACTTCAACGAGCGCTGTACGAACCGCAATTACAAACGATTCTGGGCGCTACATCTTGCCAGGCGTTCCGCCCGGAATCTACGAATTGTCCATAACAAAGACGGGATTCCGGACTGCGAAGTTCGTCAACCAGGAAGTCACGGTTGGCTCGACACTCACCCTAGACGCCAAACTCGAACTCGGTTCCCAAGTGGAGACCGTCGAGGTCCAAGCCTCAGCGGCCGCCGAGTTGCAAACGATGAACGCCACCATCGGCAATACCATTACCGGCGTGGCGCTGAGCTCTCTGCCAGGCCTTGGCCGCGACGTCAGCTCGTTCGTCAGCTTGCAGCCCGGCGTTGCCCCCGACGGCAGTGTTGCCGGCGCGAACCAAGACCAGAATTCCTTCCAGTTGGATGGGGGCAATAACTCCAGCGACATGGACGGCACGCAGAATACTTACACGCCAAGCTTCGCGGGCGACCCGAGCGGAGGCACGGTAAACAGCTATGTTACAGTTACCGCTGTTAGCGGCGCGCCCGGCGGTGGCGGGCCGTCCGGGGTCATGCCCACGCCAGTGGACAGTATCGAGGAATTTACTGTCGGAACGACCAACCAGACTGCGGACTTCAATAGTTCCGCGGGCGCTCAGGTGCAGATGGTGACCAAGCGTGGCACCAATAGCTGGCATGGCACCGCCTACGAATATTACCTGGACAACAAGTGGAATGCCAACATCTTTGACAATAATGCCAGCGGGACGCCGATTTCCAGCTACCATTACAACCGTTTTGGCGGCTCTGTCGGCGGGGCCGTGATTCCGAAAGAGATTCTCGGAGGAAAATGGTTTATCTTCGCCAATTACGAAGGATTCCGTTTTCCGAACTCAACCACCGTGACCAAAGCCGTCCCCTCCGACGGAATGAAGCTCGGACTGCTGCAGTTCGGGGGAACGGTCTACAACCTGAACCCGAATGCCACAACCTATCCCTCCAGCTCGCCAGCCATCGGGGCCTTGGTCCCTGGTACGACTTACTCTGGCACTACACTTGACCCCCGCGGGCTAGGAATCAGTCCGACGATTCAAGCGTTGTGGAAATTTATGCCGGAATCGAACCAGGGAACGGCGTGCGTCGGTCTTTCCCGGTGTGACGGTCTGAATGTGCTGGCCTTCAAAGGTCAGACGTCTCTGCCTTGGAAGGACAACTTTGGCGTGCTTCGCTTGGACCACGACTTCAGCTCCAAATGGCACTTCTACTCGACCTACCGCTACTACCACATGGAGCGAGCCACCAATAATCAAGTGGACATCGGGGGCGCTCTCCCGGGTGACAAGCTGGGCGTCCCCGCATCTGTTTCCAATCGTCCACAAGTTCCCTGGTATCTCACGGCCAGTCTTTCGACCAATGTTACCAGCAACGTCACCAATAGCTTCTACTACAGCTTTCTACGCAACTTTTGGGCGCGCGCTTCCGCTGCCCAGCCCCCGCAAGTGACGGGACTGGGCGGAGCAATAGAACCATTTGGCGAGAGCCGGACCAATGTGCTCTCCCCCTACAACCTGGACACGCAGAACGTCCGTACTCGGTTTTGGGACGGCCATGACAACATGATTCGCGACGACGTAAGCTGGCTGAAGGGCAGGCACTTTTTCCAATTTGGCGGAACTTATCAGCACAACTATGACTATCACCAGCGGACCGACAACGGCGGCGGCATTAACTACCAGACAGTCTATGCGATGGGTGCAGGTGCAGGCAGCGGCAGTGTCAACGGCATGAACATGTCGGGCTTTGTCCCAGCAGGCCTGGGGTCCAGTTGGTCGCGTGAGTACGCTATCGTGCTGGGCATACCCAGCACCACACAAATCGCTTACACGCGCGTTGGCTCGAGCCTGAACCTGAATCCCCCAAATACCCCGGCATTCGACCAGAGCACCATTCCCTTCTACAACCTGTATTTTAGCGACTCTTGGCGCATGAAGCCGACGTTCACCCTCACTTACGGCTTGGGTTGGACGCTGGAGATGCCGCCGGTAGAGAAAAACGGGAAGCAAATTGTGTTTGTGGATGCGAACGCCAAACCGGTTGACACCATGGGCTATCTGGACGCGCGCAAAGCAGCAGCGTTGGCTGGCCAGGTTTATAATCCCGAAGTGGGCTTTACACTGGTGGGCAATGTTGCGGGCCACCCCAAATATCCCTATAACCCTTTCTACAAGTCCTTCAGCCCCCGCATTGCCGCTGCCTGGAATCCCAGCTTCGACTCGGGATTGCTGCAAAAGCTGTTTGGACAAAACAAGACCGTCATCCGTGGAGGTTATAGTCTCCTCTACGGCCGTTTGAATGGCGTGGATCTCGTCCTCGTACCTCTGCTTGGAACCGGCCTGATTCAAGCCGTCCAATGCTTCGGCCCGCTGACGAATGGTACCTGTAGCGGGGGGACGGGCGATCCCAACACTGCCTTCCGCCTCGGTCCCACTAGCGGCGGTTGGGACGGCTTGGTGGCGCCCCTTCCCGCAGCCAGCCAGACGCTACCGCAACCCGATTTTCCCGGATTCAATGCGATAGCGGCTGGGGCGGGTGAAGGAATTGATCCCAACTTCCGGCCGAGTATGAATCAACAGTTTGACTTGGCCGTGCAAAGGCAGATTAACAGCAAGATATCAGTTGAATTTGGCTATATCGGCCGGAAGATTACGCACGAATTCCAGCCTATCAACCTCAACGCCGTGCCCCACATGATGACCCTGGGAGGGCAGTCGTTCGCCAAAGCCTATGGCCAAATGGTCTGGCAATACTGTGGCGGCAACGCCGGTCTCGCTGGTGGTGGTTGCGGGGGCCTCAATGGCACCAATGTCATGAATCCGAATTCGTTAACACCGCAGCCGTTCTTTGAGCAGGCCTTAAAGCCAACTTACTGCGCGGGATACACAAGTTGCACGGCAGCCGTGGCGGCGCAAGAAGGCGGTTACAACCTTACCAACCCCAAACCCAAAGCCATACTCGCAAGCAACATCACCCAGGATAACCTCTGGTCCCTCTGGAGTGATCTGGACGGCGGGGCATTTAACTTTCCCCGCACCATGATGAACACTCCGATTCCTGGTTCGCCGTTCGGCGACAGTGGACAGCTGACTTCCGGTGTGGGCATGAACGCCAGCGTCGGATATGGAAATTACAATGCTGGGTTCATCTCTGTAAGGATTTCCCAATGGCATGACTTAACTCTGCAGAGCAACTTCACCTACGGAAAGGCGCTGGGCACGGGCTCGGAAGTTCAGGCCACCAGTCAATTCACGCTCCCCGATGCCTACAACCTGAGCGGGGCCTATGGACTGCAGCCCTGGGACCGGAAATTCCTATTTAATACGTTTATTGTCTATCAGCCGCCGTTCTACAAGAACCAACACGGCTTGGTTGGACGCCTCGCGGGGGGCTGGACGTTTGCGCCCATCTTCACTTTGGGCAGCGGCCTGCCGCTGGAGGTGCAACCTTCGGATGCCTTTGCCAACGAAATCTTTGGTGGCGGCCAAGCTTTCGGCGAGGGGGAGGGCAACGACTTCGCCGCTTTACAAAACGCCGTCCTCATCTGCCCGAATAACTTCGGCAGCTCCCGTCACAATAACCCGGTACCCAGCAAACTGGGCTTGGGCTCAAACTTCTTCGGCCCCAGCATGTTCCAAGACCCGGATGCCTCTTATAGCTGTTTCCGGAACCCTATCCTGGGTATTGACGGCTCAAATGGCGGAGGCGCCGGGATTTTGCGAGGTATGCCCTTCTGGAACGTGGATTTTAGCGTTAAGAAGAGCGTCATGGTTACGGAACGTTTCAACGTTGAGTTCACAACGATCTTCTCGAACCTTTTCAACCATAACCAGTTGTCCGATCCATATCTGATCCTCGGCGACACGGGTGATTGGGGCGCGGCGGGTGGCTTTAGTGCCGCTTATAATGGTCTTACGGCGCAGGTGAACAGCCCACGAGCAATAGAGTTTGCTCTGCGCTTCAACTTCTAACCACCTTGGCGGGCTGCGCGGACCGTACCTGTTGGGAACGCGGTCGGCATCCGGATTCCATATTGCTCCCGGGAGCAGACTCACAGGCCCCTGCTTAGGTCTCATTGTGCGGATTTGAATGTGTTTCGAGGTTCGTAGGCGACACAAACAAGCCATTCTGATTTTGACTATAGTTTGCTACGAACCAGAAGGCCGGGAGTTCAAATCTCTCCGGACGCACCACCCCTTCTACCGTTCCGCGGCAGCCATGGCCATAACGTCTTGCAGCCCATGCATCATCGCCGCGAATCCCGGCAGATCGAGCGACTGCGGACCATCCGACAACGCCCGCTCGGGGCAGGGGTGAACTTCAATGATTAGTCCGTCCGCGCCGATTCCAACGGCGGCGCGTGACGCGGCGGGTACCAGGCTTCTGCGCCCGGTGGCGTGCGATGGGTCTACAACCACGGGCAAATGGCAAAGCTCCTTCGCAAGCGCGACTCCAGCCAGGTCCATCGTGTTGCGCAGTTCTGAGTCAAACGTCTTGATCCCTCGCTCGCACAAGACCACATTCGGATTGCCGCCGGACAGTAAATACTCGGCAGCCAGCAGCCATTCCTTAATCGTGGCGGATGGTCCCCGCTTCAGAAGAATGGGCCGTGGCACCGTGGCCAGGCGGCGAAGGAGCGGATAGTTCTGCATGTTGCGAGCGCCGACCTGCATCATGTCGGCGTATTCCACGACCGCGTCAAGGTCTTCGACGCCCATCACTTCCGTCACGATGGGCAAACCTGTTTCTTCGCTCGCTTCTTTCAGGATCTTGAGCCCTTCGAGGCCGAGACCCTGGAAATCATACGGCGAAGTTCGCGGCTTGTAGGCGCCGCCGCGGAGAATTTTCGCGCCCGCCGCTTTGACCCCGCGCGCGGTCTCCATCAATTGATCGCGCGATTCGACCGAGCACGGCCCGGCCATCACAACGAGTTCTGCCCCGCCGATCTGCACGCCACTCACGTCCACAACCGTGCGCTTCGGCTGCAGCTCCAGGCTCACCAATGTGAAGGGCTGCGAAATCGGAATAATATCCTCCACGCCCGGCGCCACACGAAGGGATTCGAGTTCGCTCCGCCGCCCGCGGTTCTTGCCCACGACGCCGATCACCGTGCGCTCCGCGCCTTGGATCAGATGAGGCAAAAATCCGCACTCCTTGATTCTGTCCATGACGTGATTGATTTGTTCCTTCGTTGCCGTTGATGACATATTGACGACCATCGACTTTCTCCTTTAGCGGTGTTTCCACTAGGGCGCAAAAAAAATGCCGCGAACCCTGTGGGTTTTCGCGGCCAGTTCCGGGAATCTTTTCGCGCTTTCTAGCTTTCCGTCTTACCTCAAATCACGCGCGATCCGCCCCTGGCCGCTCCCCACCATGGGAAGCGGTACGTAAAGGCGAACCAGTAATAA
>Ga0137409_10003224_pt1 | contig 17323 bp, 12 predicted proteins | sample CZODoug1_16funga_FD_122059 | JGI IMG/M metagenome (GOLD analysis project Ga0137409, IMG submission 122059) | Vadose zone soil fungal communities from Angelo Coast Range Reserve, California, USA - CZODoug1_16fungal (Hybrid Assembly) | ecosystem: Environmental > Terrestrial > Soil > Vadose zone... | reverse complement strand
AGCCCCGGGATTGCCCTCGAGGAGACGGATCGTCTCTTCCTGGTCGGCGAGAAGGCTTTCGACGACGGTCTCTACCCGCTCTCCCGCCGCATGCTCGAGCGCTTCGTCGAGCGCTTCTCGAGCGACCGGCGGGCAGGGGAGGCGACCCTGCTCCTGGGCAAGGCGCGACTCTCTCAGGGCGCGGGCGAGGCGGCGCTCGAGGCGTTCAAGAAAGCCGAGAGCTTCCAGCCGCCGCCCGGCAAGCCCGGCGAGCTTCGCTTCTGGGAGGCCGAGGCCTTCTATCGTCTCAAGCGCTTCAGCGACGCGCGCACGGCGTACTCCGACGTCATCGCGGCTGGCGCGGCGGGGCCCCGCGTGCCCGACGCGCTCTACGGACTGGGCTGGAGCGAGCTCGAGGCCAAGCGTCGGGAGCCGGCCGCCGCCGCCTTCCAGCGTCTCGTCAGCGAGTTTCCCGACCATGCCCTCGCGCCCACGGCCACCATCCAGCTCGCGCGCACGCTCATCGAGCTCAAGCGCGCCGATGATGCCCAGGGCGTGCTCCAGGCATTCGTGACCAAGAATCCCGAGCACAAGCTCGCCCCGGAAGCGCGCTACTGGCAGGCCCGGGCCCGGCTGGCCGCGGGGCAGACCGACCAGGGCGTGACCGATCTCCGCGCCTTCGCCAAGGCCAATCCGACGAGCGAGCTGGCCCCCGCGGCGCGCCGGGCCGTGCTCGACACGCTCATGAAGGACGGCCGCAAGAGCGAGCTGGGCGACGAGTACACCGCGCTCATGTCGCAGAAGCCCGCCTCGGCCGACGGACTCTACGATGCCGGGGCCATCGCCGAGCGTCTCGGGCGGTCACGCGACGCGGAAGCGGCCCGAGCCCGGTTGCGCACGGAATTTCCGGAGCATCCCCTGACCGGGCGAGCCTCGCTGCAATCGGCTCAGGCGGCCTTCACGAAGAACGCCTTTCGCGATGCCGCCACCCTGGCGCGCGCGGCGACCAAGAGCCCGGAAGAGCCGGTGCGCGGCGAGGCCTTCCTGCTCGTGGGCGAGAGCGAGATGAAGCTCAAGCGCCCGGCGCAGGCGCTGCCCGCCTTCCAGGCCGCCGGCGATACCGCGGGTCTCGAGCCTGCCCTTCACTTCCGGGCCCTCGCGGGCTCGGGGCTCGCCCTCGAGGAGCAGAAGCAGTGGACGCAGGCGGCCAAGTACTACGACGAGGTCGCGGAGAAGAGCCCGGACAAGACGCTGGCCGCCTGGGCCAAGACGCGCAAGGCCGCCATCGCGGCGAACGTCAAGCCCGCTCCCAGGGCCGGGGGAAAGAGCGAGAAGCGATGAGCATGGTCAGGATGCTCGCGCTGCTGGGACTTGTCCTGGCTACCTCCGCCGCGCAGGCCGCGGAGGTGTCGTTCACCCTGCCTCCGCCGGATCTCGCCGCCGTGTTGCCGCTGGTGTCACCGGCGCTCGACAAAGGGCCAGTGGGCAGCGGGCCGATGAGCCTTCCGCCCTCGCCGCAGCCGGTGCCCCCGCTCCCGCCCGCAAAGATCGTGGTCGACCTGACGCAGCTCCCCCTCGCGCCCGCGCCCCCGCCGCGCTTCCTCGCGTGCAACCCGCTCGGGACGGTCTTCGGAGTAGCCTCCGAGCTGGTCGAGTGTGGGCGGGCGCGCTTCCAGCGAAACGAATTCGAAGAGGCGCGCGAGGCCCTCGAGAACGCTGTCAAGAAGAACACGGAGCGGGCGCTCCTGCGCGAGGCGCGCTACTGGCTGGCCGAGACGCTGATCCGCCTGAAGCAGACGGAGGGCGTCGAGCAGACGCTGCTCCCGGCCATCCAGGACGATCCGCGCTCGGACATCGCGTACTACGGCGGCCTGACCTACGGGATGGTTCTGCTCAACGCCGCCCAGCCTGCGCGCGCGCTCGAGACCTTCGACAACATCCTCAAGGCGGGCGCGCCGCCCGAGGTGATTCCGTGGGCTCGTCACGGACGCGCGCTCGCCCTCTACGGCCTGGGCCGTTTCCCCGACGCGCGCGAAGCCTGGACGGGGCTCCTCGCCCTGAGCCTGCCCCGCCCCGTGGCCGCCGAGTCTCAGTTCTGGCTCGGCGATACGCTCGGACGGCTGGGCGACCACAAGAACGCCGTGGCCAGGCTGTCCACGTTCACCGCGCGCGGGCCGCAGCTCAATATCGAGTCCGGCCTGCTCCGCCAGGCCTGGTGGAGCCGCGCGGGCGGGCAGCCCCTGGTGGCCGTGCAGACCTATCGCGGTCTCCTCTCGGCCTATCCGAAGCTCAGCGAGATCCTGTGGGCCCGCGCGGGACTGACTCTGGCCCTCCTCGACATCGGCGACTATGCCGCCGCGCTCGACGAGGCGCGACGGCTCGAGCAGGCCGACGCCAAGGGCACGCTGGCGCTACCCGTTCTTCTTGCCGTGGACCGCTGGGCCACGGAGAAGCATCGAGTGGAGGAAGGACGGGCTCTCTCGCTCGAGCTCCTGGGCAAGAGCCTCGAGCCCGCGGCGCGCGCCTACGTCGTGCTCCTTGGCGCGGAGCTCGAGCGCGAGGCGAAGCAGCCGAGCGAGGCGCGCAGCGCCTTCGAGCTCGTCGCCAGCAATCCGGGCACGCCCGCCCTCGGCTGGTACGCGGGCTATCGCCTCGCCCAGATCGACATCGAGGGGCGCGAGTTCGGCCAGGCCCAGGCGCGCCTCGACGGGCTCCTCCGCCAGCCGCTCGAGCCGGATGTCCGCGCGGCCGTGCTCGCTCTCGGCGGCGAGGCGGGCTATGCCGCGCGCGACTGGGACCAGGCCGCGGACCGTTATGGTCGCTTTCTTTCCGACTACGGTTCCTCCCCCGAGGCGCCCGCGGTGCAGCTTGCGCTCGGCTGGACCCAGTTCCGCCGCGGTCGTCACGAGGAAGCGCGCAAGATCTGGACCCAGTTCGCCACGAGCCAGGCCAAGGACCCACGCGCGCCCGGCGCGCTCCTGCTGGCCTCCGAGGTCGCCGCGCGCTCCGGCGATACGGCCGGCGCCCAGAGCCTCCTCGACGGGCTGATCCAGCGTTATCCCGAGGGCGAGCACGCCGAAGTCGCTCGGCTCAACCGCGCCATCCTCCTGCTCCGGGCGGGCAAGGGCGCCAGCACGGTGGGCGACCTGACCACCCTGGTCCGTCGCGCGCCCCTCTCGCCGTATATCGGTCGCATGCGCCTGGCCCGCGCCGCGGCCCTCATGGCCGACGGCAAGCCGGAGGACGCCAAGCGCGAACTCGCCGCCGCCCTCGCGCAGGGCGAGGGCGCGGTGGCGCACCTCGGGCTCGGCCGCATCGCCTTCGACCGCAAGCAGTGGGACGAGGCCGAGCGCGAGTTCGTGGAGGCACGCGATGGGGGCACGACCCCCATCGTCGCCGCCGCCGAGTACGGCATCGCCGCGGCGCTCTGGAACCAAGGCAAGCGAGCGGACTTCAACCGTTTCGCGACGGCGCTCCTCGCGCAGCCCGCCGACGCGACCACGACCCCTCATGTGCTCGGGGCCACGGCGGTGGTGGCCGCCGACGAGCAGAAATGGAAGGAGGCGCGCGCGGCGACCCAGAGGCTGATCAAGGAGTTTCCCGCCAGCGACACGACGCCGGCGGCCCTCGCCCAGGTGGGAGCCGCCGCGGGGCGGGGCGGGGAGTGGACGCTGGCCAGCGACGTCCTCCAGACCCTGGCCACGCGCTATCCGACTCATGGCGCCGCTCGCGACGTGCGCCTCGACTACGCGGAGGCTCTCGTCCGCACGGGCGCCGTCGCCGAGGCGCGTACGAGGCTTCAGGCTTTCGTGGGCGCCTCGTCCGCGCAGGACCCTGCGCTGCCACGCGCCCTCCTGCTCCTGGGCCGAAGCTACGAGACGGCGGGCGATCAGGCCCAGGCCCTCGACCTCTACGCCCGCGTGACGCGCGACTACCCGGCCTGGGAGGGCGCGGCCACTCTCGGCCAGGCGCGCGTGGCCATGATCGATGGCAAGTGGGCCGAGGCGCAGCCGCTCTTCGAGCGCGCGCTGTCGGCCAGTGATGCCCAGGTCGCCACCGAGGCCGCCTATCGCCTCGGCGAGGGCTATCGGGGAGCGGGCCGTCACCAGCAGGCCGTCGATGCCTACATGACGGCGGCCTATGTCGCCCCCGACACGCCGCTGGGTCGCCGCGCCCTCCTCGGCGCCGGACAGTCCTTCGCCGCCCTCAAGCAGCCCGACTTCGCCGTCATCGTCTACAAGAAGCTCCTCGCATCGTCGGGCATCGAGGCCGAGCTGGCCGAGGCGGCGAAGAAGAACCTGCGCGCCCTCGGCGCCAACTAGCCGCGCCCCGTAGGTATAATGGGCGCCGCCCCACTCGGGAGCGGCCATGACGACCAACGCCGGGATGCTGATGCGCGCGCGCCCATGAAGGGCTATGGCGGGCGGATTCTCTTCGTCGATCTCACACGCGGCACGAGCCGTGTCGAGGGCCTCGAAGAGTCCACGGCCCGCGCGCTCCTCGGTGGCAACGGGCTGGCCGCGCGGCTCCTCCTCTATCACGTCCCGCCTCAGGTCGACGCCTATGCGCCGGCCAACGCGGTAGTCTTCGCCGTGGGGCCCATCACCGACACGACGGTGCCGGGCAATAGTCGCGCCTGCGTCGCCTCGAAATCGCCGCTGACCGGCCTCTTCTTCGACTCGACCTTCGGCGGGCGGTGGCCCGCCACCATGAAGCGCACCGGCTTCGACGCCCTCGTCATCACCGGCCAGGCTCCCGCCCCCGTCTACCTGAAGGTGACGGAGACGGGGCTCGAGGTGAAGCCGGCCGCCGGCCTCTGGGGCCAGACCACTCGCGACACCGTGCATGCCATCCAGGCCGTGGAGGGCGACGCCACCGACGTCATGGCCATCGGCCCCGCGGGCGAGCGGCTCGTGCGCTTCGCCTGCGCGGCGACGTACTGGAAGAATCGCGAAGGCGTGGCCGGGCGCGGAGGAATCGGGGCCGTGCTCGGGGCCAAGCGCGTCAAGGCCGTGGTCGTGGCGGGGGCGAAGAAGACCGAGGTGGCGGACGCCGCCCTCCTGAAAGCGCTTCTCGAAGAGAAGCGCGAGCCCCTCAAGACGGGCACCGCGGCCCTCTCGAAGTACGGCACGTCGTTTCTCGTCAAGCCCATCAACACCCTGGGCGGGCTCGGCGCCTACAACCTGCGCCAGGAGACTTTCGCGGAGGCGCAGGCCATCTCCGGGGAAGAGATGCACGCCCACCATCACGACCGCGACACGACCTGTCTCAAGTGTCCCGTCGCCTGCGGCAAGCAGTACGAGATCCGCGACGGCGAGCTCCAGGGCATCAAGGCCAAGATGCCGGAGTACGAGACCATCTTCGCCTTCGGCTCCATGCTGGGCAACGCGCACGCGGGCTCGCTCGCCAAGGCCAACGACCTCTGCGATCTCCTGGGGCTCGACACCATCTCCATGGGCGTGACGCTGGCCTTCGCGGCCGAGGCGCTCGAGCGCGGCTGGCTCACCCAGGCCGAGGTCGGGCTGCCCTTCGGCTGGGGCGACTGGCGCGGCATGCTGCGCCTCGTGGAGATGACGGCGGCGCGCGAGGGATTCGGCGACAAGCTCGCGGAGGGCGCCTGGCGCCTCGCCGAATCGATGGGGACGGAAGCGACGCGGGCCGTCTACGCCGTGAAGCGCCTGGAGCTGCCCGCGCATTCCGCCCGCGCCCTCAAGGGCATGTCCATCGGCTACGCCACGGCCACGCGCGGGGGCAGCCATCACGATACGCGCCCCACGCCCCAGTACGCGCAGGGCTATGACCGCCGCGGCACCGACGGCAAGCCGGAGTTCGCCGTGCGCAGCCAGCACTTCACGGCGGTGGACGATTCGCTCGTGCTCTGCCGCTTCACCTCGGAGCGCGGCTTCGGCCTCTTCGTGGACGAGCCCTACGCGCGCATGGTCCGGGCCGTCACCGGCTGGGACATGACGGTGGAGGAGCTGGAGCGGGTGGGCGAGCGCGTGATCAATCTCGAGCGCCTCTTCAACGTGCGCGAGGGCGTCCGGCGCAAGGACGACGTGCTGCCCTGGCGCGTGATGCACGAGCCCATTCCCGACGGGCCCTCGGCGGGCATGCACTGTCCGCCGGAGGAGCTGGCGATGATGGTCGGTCGCTACTACGCCCTGCGCGGCTGGGATGAAGACGGCGTGCCGACCCGGGCGCGCCTGACTGCTCTCGGCATCTGACGCCTCCGTCACGCGACAGGAAGTCCTCCTGGCATGGGCCTTGCTCGATTTCACGAGCATGACCCTCGGCCTGCGCGCGCTCCTCCTTCTCCTGACCGCCTCGTGGACGGCGCTCGCGCCGTCGGCCACGCAGGCGGCCGGGGTGGCCGTGCGCTTCACGGAAGGGCTCACGCGCGGATTTCTTCTCGTGCGCGCTCCCGATGGGCGGCTGCTCGGACAAGGAGATCTGATCCAGGTCGCCCGCGGGCATCGCGTGGAGAGCCAGATGATCCTTCGCCTCGCCGATGGCTCGATCTACGACGAGCGGGTCGTCTTCACCCAGGACGGTGTGTTCGCTCTCCTGAGCTATCACCTGGTCCAGCATGGGCCCGCCTTTCCCGAGCGTCTCGACGCGGTATTCGATGTGCGTGACGGCCGTTATTCAGTCACCTCTGGCTCCGGCAGGTCCGAGAAGGCCGTGACCGGGCAGATGACCATGCCCGCCGATGTCTCGAACGGGATGGCCATCACGCTGTTGAAGAACCTGCCTCGCGGCCCGAGCCAGACCGTTCACGTGGTGGCGTTCACGCCGAAGCCGAGGCTGATCGAGCTCGAGCTGGTGCCGGCGGGGCAGCAGCAGGCGCAGGTGGGCGAGCTGCGAAGAGCGGTCGAGCGGTATGTCCTCAAACCCCGGCTGAGTACGATCATGGCCTTGATGGCAAAGCTTCTTGGCCGAAAGCCCACTGACATCGAATGTCTGATCTTCAAGGCGGACGTGCCCGCCTTCGTGCGGTGCGACGGCGCGCTGTCGCCCGGCGGTCCCGTCTGGCGTATCGAGGTCACCAGCCCCGTCGATCGCAGGACGTCGATCGGGTCTGGGCGCCCGCCCCGGCCGGGTTGACTCGGTAAAAGACGCCGCCCGCGAATCCTCGCCCGGCCGAAGGGCCCGAATAGACGTCCTTCGAATCCGGCACGGCGGTTGCCTCAGGCTTTCCCATGGCTTCGGGCAACGACGCTGTCCGCCCACTGACACTGCCGGAGAGCAAGGGTCAGCGCGCTCGGCAGGCCCGCGCGCTCCTCGCTCAGCTCCGGCCTTATCTGATCGGCGCCTTTGCCATCCCGATCGTCGCAGCGCTCTACTGGGCGCAGACCGTTCTCATTCCCGTCGCGGTGGCCCTGCTCCTGAGCTTCTTGCTCGGTCCGCCGGTGCGCGCGCTCCAGCGGACGGGTCTCGGGAACACGCGCGCGGGTCGGGTCGGGTCCGTGATTCTCGTGGTCGTGCTCGTGTCCCTGGTCCTGGGAGGGATCAGCTACGTCGTGGCCCAGCAGATCGTCCTGATCAGCCACGACCTGCCGCAGTATCGAGGAAACCTCAGGCAGAAGATCGCCGATCTGCGCGGGGTGAGAAAGCCGGGGGCCCTGAAGGAGGTCGAGTCCACGGCCAACGAGGTCATCAGTGAGCTCCAGAGACCGGCGCTGCCGCCGAAGCAGGAGCCCGTGCCCGTTCCCGTCACCGTCAGGACCGAGCGCATAGCCTTCGTGCACGTGCCCAGGCTGCTCGACGCCTTGACGAGCGCGGGCTTCGTGATCGTCCTCGTCATCTTCATGCTCATCGAGCAGCGGGACCTGCGCAACCGGCTTCTCCGGCTGATCGGGCACGGCCGGCTCGTCACCACCACCCGGGCCCTGGCAGACGCGAACAATCGCATCACTCGCTATGTGCTCGTTCAGACGATGATCAACCTGGGCTATGGCATGGCCATCGGGCTCGGGCTCTATGTGATCGGCATTCCCTACGTCGTGCTGTGGGGCTTCCTCGCCTTCGCCCTTCGCTTCGTGCCCTACATCGGAACCCTGATGGGCGCGCTGGCGCCCGTGGTCGTGAGCCTCGCGATCTTCCCCGGCTGGCCGCGCCCCCTGCTCACGGTCGGTCTCTTCCTCGTCGTCGAGGCCCTCACCTACGTGGTGGTCGAGCCGCTGCTCTACCGACAGGCGCTCGGCCTCTCACAGACGGCGCTTCTCGTCGCCATCGCTTTCTGGACCTGGCTCTGGGGCCCCATCGGCCTCCTCCTGGGCACGCCCCTGACCGTGTGTCTGGTCGTCCTGGGCAAGCACGTGCCCGCCCTCGAATTTTTCACGATCCTCATGGCAGACGACGAGCCGGTGCTGCGGGGCGACGTCAGCTACTACCAGCGATTGCTCGCGAGAGACGAAGCAGAGGCGAACGACATCGTCCGCGCCTACCTCGAAAGGCATCCGCCGGAAGACGTGTGTGACGACATCCTCCTTCCCGCCCTGAGCCATGCCAAGCGGGACCATGACATGCAGCGGCTCACCGACGAGGAGGCCCAGACCATCTACCAGGCGGTCGCGCAGACCGTGGGGGATCTGGCCGCCACGCGGCTTTCATCGCCTGCGGAAACGGAGGGCGAGGGTCGTGCCTCCGACGCTTCGGAGAGCGCGGCCTCCAACCCGCCACGCGTGCAGGGATGCGTGGCGGGGGACGAGGCGGGTGAGGTGGCGCTCGGGATGCTCGAGCATCTCCTGCGGCCACACGCCATCGTCCTCGAGGTCGACTCGGCGCATACCCTGCCGGGCGAGGTCCTCTCCCTCGTGGCCGCGAAGAATCCGACCATCGTCTGTGTCGCCTCGATCCGGCCGGGCGATCTCGCCCACACGCGTTACCTGTGCATGCGCCTCCGCGCTCGATTCCCCCACGTCAAGATCGTCGTCGGACGGTGGGGTGGGAAGGACCGGGGTGAGCAGGACCAGCTTCTCGCCGCCGGAGCGGACGCGGTGAGCGCAACGCTTCGGGAGTCGCGCGATCAGATCCGGGAATACGCGCGCCTCGCTTCCGCGGCTCCCGCTGCGGTCCTCGCAGGCGCGTGACGGTGGCAGAAAAGCTCGATCGACTGGCCATCGCGCGAGCGCTCCGGGAGATGAGCAGCCTGCTCGGTCTGGCGGGCAGGGAGCCATTCAAGGCCCGCGCGTACGAGCGAGGCGCCCGCGTGCTCGAGCGCGCCGATGTCGATATCGGCCGCCTGATCACGGAGGGCCGGCTCACCGCCCTGCAGGGTGTCGGGCCCGGCCTGGCCAGGACGATCGCCGATCTTCATCTCACCGGACGCTCCCCGGCCCTCGAGGAGCTGCGCCGGCGCTTTCCGCCGGGCGCGTCCGAGCTCGTCCGTGTACCCGGCTTGGGCATCAAGCAGATCGCCGCTCTGAATGCCCATCTCGGCATAGAGACCATCGCGCAGCTCGAAGCCGCGTGCGAGGCCGGGAAGGTTCGCGCCGTCAAGGGCTTTGGCGAGGCGAGGGAGCGCCGCCTCCTCGCCGTGTCGCGAAAGCTCGCGTCGCCCCGCCCGCCGAAGGTTCTCCTGCCTGCCGCTCTCGAGGTGGCGGAGGAGGTCCAGGAATACCTCCGGCGTGGCCCCGACGTCCACGCCGTGGAGGTGGCGGGCGACCTGCGCCGGTGGACGGAGACGGTGGATGGCCTCGTCGTCGTGCTCGGATCGACGCAGCATCGAGCGGCGCTCGAGCACGCCCTCGCCCTGCCCCTCGTGGCCGCGGTGAGCGGGCAGGACGAGGCGGGCTGCCGGGTCGTGCTCACCACCGGCCTGCCCCTCGAGGTCAAGGTCGTCGCGCCGGAGGCGTTCGCGTCCGAGCTCTTCCATGCCACGGGCGCAGTCGCGCACGTGGAGCATGTGCAGCGTCTCGCGCGCGACCGGGGGCTTCGCCTGGAGGCTTCCGGGCTGTCGCGGGCGCGGGGAGGGCGGCGCGTACCCATCGGCTCGGAGGCCGAGCTCTATCGCCAGCTCGGACTTCAGTACGTGCCTCCAGAGCTCAGGGAGGACGAAGGCGAGATCGAAGCGTCCCTGGCGGGGAGCCTCCCCGATCTCGTGGAGGGTGACGAGATCCGGGGCTTCGTGCACTGCCACACGGACTATTCCGATGGCCGCCACAGCGTGGAGCAGATGGCCCGCGCCGCGGAGTCGCTCGGGCTGCAGTACCTGACCATCACGGACCACTCTCCCGAGGCCTCCTACGCGGGCGGCCTCAGCATCGAGCGGCTCAAGGCCCAATGGGACGAGATCGCCAGGGTGCAGGAGACGGTCTCGGTCAAGCTCCTGCGCGGCACCGAGTCCGACATTCTCGCCGACGGATCTCTCGACTATCCCGATGCGATCCTCGAGCAGCTCGACGTCGTGATCGCCAGCATTCATCGCCGCCATCGCATGAGCGCCGAGGAGATGACCCGCCGGATCGCTCGGGCCATGGAGCATCCGTGCTTCAAGATCTGGGGACATGCCCTCGGCCGCCTCATCGAATCCCGTCCGCCCGTGGAATGCCACATGGAAGAGATCCTCGATGTCATCGCGCGCTCTCGCGCCGCGATCGAGATCAACGGCGATCCCCATCGCCTCGACATGGAGCCACGCTGGGTGCGCGCGGCCCGCCGGCGCGGGATCCGCTTCGTGATCTCCACGGATGCTCACTCCGTCAGCGAGCTCGCGAACCTGCGATACGGCGTGGCCATGGCTCGACGAGGCGGAGTCCCCGCCCGTGAGGTGCTCAACACCCTCGACGCGGACGGTTTCGCGCGCACGGTGGCGCCCGCCGCCGCACGGCCCCGCATCGGGGGCGACGGATAGGCATTCTTACCGCGCGCAACATTTTTTCCCGGTAAGGCCGAGGGCCCTGCCCGACATCCACGCGTCATGTCCGCGTAGACGCGCGGACAGGAGCGCGCCCCCCAGGGCATGGTCCTTGCTCTCCCCAAGGTCACGTTCTGCCAATGTCTCGGCCAATTCACCCGGAGGAGGCCCAGATGACTGACAAGATCAGCGCGCGGCGTGGTCCCGCGGAGACGCCGACCAAGTCGGAGCTGGGCATCAAGGCGGCCGAGGGCGCAGGGATCGGCGGAACCATCGGCGGCGCGCTGGGCGCGGTGCTGGCGGCGCTCGCCACGTCGACCGCCATCGCCATTCCTGGCGTGGGAATCATGACGGCGGGCCCGATCGCGGCCGGCCTCGCGGGAGCCGGCGCGGGCGGACTCGCGGGCACCATCGTGGGGGCCCTGGTCGGCGCGGGCATTCCCGAGGAGCGCGCGCGGCTCCGCGACGAGAGACGGATGCGAAGCGGCATCGTCCGGAGCGCGAATCCGCGATCCAGGGACGCCGCGGTACATTTCGGGCGCGAATGGAAGAGCCACCGGCACATCTCCCCGTAACCCGGCTGTCCGAGCAGCCGCGCAGAGGGCAACGCCGCCGCGTGCCCGGCCGCCCCGGTCCCGTGTCGCATCGACAGGCGGCGTTCCGGGCGGCGACGAAGGATCGGGTCATCCCCCTCGGCGTGAACGTGGCGGAGCTGGAGCTGGCCGACCGGACCGTCACCCTGACCAATCTCCTCAAGCCATTCTGGCCTCGACTGGGGCTGACCAAGGGTGATCTGCTCCAGTACTACGTCGAGGTGGCCCCGGTCCTGCTCCCCCATCTCCGGGATCGCGCCATGGTGATGAAGCGGTATCCCAACGGCGCGGCCGGGCCCTTCTTCTTCATGAAACGGGCGCCGGCGCCGCGTCCGAGCTGGATCGAGACCTGCTCCATCGAGCACGCCTCGGGCAGCGTGATCGACTTTCCCATCGTGCAGGATCTGCCGTCGCTCCTGTGGGTGGTCAACCTCGGCTGCATCGATCTGAACCAATGGTACGCGCGCTGCGACGACGTCGACCGCCCCGACTATCTGCACTTCGATCTGGATCCCGTGCCCGGCGCCACCTTCGACACGGTGAGGGAGGCGGCCCTCCTGCTGCGCGATACGCTCGAGGACCTGGGCGCGCCCAGCTACGCGAAGACATCCGGCTCCAAGGGCATCCACGTCTACGTGCCGATCGTTCGGGGCCCGAGCCAGAAGAGCGTGTGGCAGATCGCGAAGACCGTCGCGCAGACCCTGGCCGCCGCGCGCCCAGCTCTCCTCACCGCCGAGTATCAGGTGGCGAAGCGGCCGGCCGGCCGCGTGCTCGTCGACTACAACCAGAATGCGTGGGGACGCACCCTGGCCTCCGTCTACTCGGTACGGCCCACCCCGGCGGCGACGGTGTCGACCCCGCTCGACTGGGCCGAGGTCGAGCGCGGAATCAAGATCGAGGACTTCCGCATCGACAATGTTCCCGCGCGCGTGAAGCGGGAGGGCGATCTCTGGGCGCCGCTCCTCGCCACCCGGGGACGATTCCGGCTCGCCCGCCTGACATGACCCTGCCCCTGTCGCCGCCGTATCCGCCCATGGAGGCGCGACTCGTCGAGGAAATCCCGACCGGAGCGGAGTGGCAGTACGAGCTGAAGTGGGACGGCTTCCGCTGTCTCGTTTTCAAGGACGGCAGCGCCGTCGAGCTTCAGTCCAAATCGGGTCAGCCCCTGGCGCGCTACTTCCCGGAAGTCGTGGAGCATGTGCGGTCTGTGCCCGCGCGCGTCTTCGTGCTCGACGGGGAGATCGTGGTCCCCGTGGACGGCCAGCTCTCGTTCGACGATCTGCTCCAGCGGATCCATCCGGCGGAGCGCCGCATCCGGAAGCTGGCCCAGGAGCGGCCGGCGGTCTTGATCGTCTTCGACCTGCTCGTGGATCCGAACGGCCGCTCCCTCGTGAACCGTCCCCTCCGCGAGCGGCGCCAGGCGCTCGAGGCTTTCGCGCGAGAGAAACTGGCGGCAGTCAAGAACGTGCAGGTGTCTCCCGAGACGACGGACGTCAAGGTGGCAAGGGGATGGCTGCGCATGGCCGGCGGCTCGCTCGACGGGATCGTGGCCAAGCGCGTGGACCTCGAGTACCGCTCCGGCGATCGGACGGGCATGCAGAAGGTGAAGCGCCAGCGCACGGCGGACTGCGTGGTGGGCGGCTTCCGCTACGCGACCAAGGCGCGCGTGATCGGATCCTTGCTCCTCGGGCTCTACGATGATGACGGTCTCCTGCATCACGTCGGCTTCGCCGCGGGGTTCCCGGCCAGCACGCGCAAGGCCCTGCTCGCGAAGGTGCGGCCGCTCATCAAGCCGCCCGGCTTCACCGGCCGGGCCCCGGGCGGGCCCAGCCGATGGAGCACGAAGCGGTCGGGAGAGTGGGAGCCGCTCGCGCCCAGGCTCGTGGTCGAGGTCGGCTACGATCACTTCACGGGGGGACGTTTTCGTCACGGGACGCGTTTTCTGCGCTGGCGGCCCGACAAGGCGCCGCGTCAGTGCACGTTCGATCAGGTCAAGGTGGCGACCCGGTCCGCGTCCTTGCTCCCGCCCCGCATGATGGCCGGCTCCCAGACGACCTGAGTCTCCCGCGGCTGGTCCTGCCCCTGGATCCCGCTCCGGGAACAGCCCGTGGGTTTCACCCTCGCTTGAGTTAAACTCGCCGGAAGGCGTAGGCCCGGACACCCCCGGCTCTACGCGGCTGGGTGCTCGCAAATGATGCGGTAAGGAGCTATGGATGGGAGCGGGCGGGACATACGGAATCTCGTCTATGGCGGCCCGGCTCGGGCGAGAGCGGGCCGTCCCGGGGCCCAGACCCCCCCTCCTCGTCTTCGGCGTCCTGAGCTTTCTCACTCTCGCGGCGCTGCCCGCGGCCGGCGCGGAGCTCGCGCAGGAGTGGCGCCGGTGCCGGGGGGACGAGGTGAGGTCCTCCGAGGTGGCGATCCAGAGCTGTACCGCCATCATCAGGTCGGGCCGCGAGAAGGGAGCCAAGCTCGCCACCGCGTACTACAGCCGGGCCACCGCCCACCGAGTCGAGGGCTGGTACGATCGCGCCATCGAGGACTACGACCAGGCGATCCGGCTCGATCCCAGGAACGCGATCGCCTACAACGACCGCGGCACCGCCTTCAGCCACAAGGCGCAGCCGAACCGGGCCATCCGGGACTTCGACCAGGCGATCCGGCTCGACCCGAAGCTTGCTTCTGCTTTCAACAATCGCGGCAATGCCTACAGCAGTCGAGGCGAGCTGGACCGGGCCATCCGGGACTACGATCACGCCGTCAAGCTCGAGCCCAAGTACGCTTTCGCTTTCAACAACCGGGGGAATGCCTACCGCGTCAAGGGTGAGCTGGACCGGGCCATCAGGGACTTCGACCAGGCCATCCGCGTGCAGCCGACCTACGCCCTGGCCTTCAACAACCGCGGGAATACCTACAGCAGCAAGGGCGAGCTGGACCGTGCCATCCAGGACTACGATCAGGCGATCCGCCTCGACCCCAGGGATGCCTCCGCCTTGAACAACCGAGGGCTCGTCTACAGCCGGAAAGAGCAGCCGAGCCGCGCCATCCAGGATTTCGACCAGGCCATCCGGCTGGATCGCACCCTGGCGTCCGCGCACAACAATCGAGGCAATGCCTATAGCAGCCGCGGGGAGACGGAGCGTGCCGTCCTGGACTACAACGAGGCGATCCGTCTCGATGCGAACTACGCCTTTGCCTTCAACAACCGGGGGAATGCCTATAGCAATCTCGGGGAGGTGGGCCGGGCCATCCAGGACTTCGACCAGGCCATCCGGCTCGAGCCGAACTACGCGCTGGCCTACAACAACCGGGGGAATGCCTTTAGCAGGCTGGGCGAGATGGCCCGGGCCGTCCAGGACTACGATCAGGCGATCGCCATCGAGCCCCAATACGGGTTTGCCTTCAACAACCGGGGCTATGCCTACCGCGCCCTCGGAGAGCTGGACCGGGCCATCCAGGACTTCGATCAGGCCATCCTGCTCAATCCGCGAGACGTGCTGGCCTTCGAGAACCGGGGACTCGCCTACAGCCTGAAGGGCGAGCTGGAGCGCGGCATCCAGGACTTCGATCAGGCGATCCGGCTGAATCCGAACTACGCGACGGCCTTCCACCACCGCGGTTCCGTGTACAGCCGCAAGGGGCAGCACGACCGGGCGATCCAGGACTTCGATCAGGCCATCCGGCTCAATCCGATGGACGCGACGGCGTGGAACAGCCGGTGCTTCGCGCGCGCGATCACGAACAGGCTCGAGCTTGCCCTCGCGGACTGCAGCCAGGCCCTGCGGATGCGCCCCGAATACGCCAATGCCCTCGACAGTCGCGCCCTCATCTATCTGAAGCTCGACGAGACCGCCCGGGCCATCGCCGATTACGACGCGGCCCTGCGCCTGGACCCGGGCAAGGCCCATTCCCTTTACGGCCGCGGCCTCGCCAGGAGGAGGCTGGGCGATCTCGCGGGCGCCGAGGCCGACCTCGCGGCGGCCATCGTACTGGCCCCGCGGGTGGCCGAGGAGTACAGCACGTACGGCCTCCGCCCCTGACGGCACGCACTCCGGTTGACAGGACCCGGACCGCCCCTCTTTTTATGGGAATCGGATGCTCACGGATATGGCGCTGACAAATATCAGGGGCGGCCATCGAGTCCTCATCATCTACTCGCAAACCGAATTGATGCGGCGAATCTGGGAACAGCACAGGGCAAACCAAGCTAGAGGAGGCGGCGCCCCTCATCCTGAGAATCTTCTCGTGCGGTGAGGCGCTTCCGAAAGCATGGCCACCCTGGCCGCCGCGGCGAGCAAGGCCGCCGCCGAGATCCGCAAGGCGCTCATCGAGTGTGGGTTCGCCGGGCTGAAGGTGGGGCGGACCGAAGGATGACGATCGAGGGCTTCCCGACGAAAGACGGCTGAGAGTAGACGCCCCCGGCGTGCGTGAACACGCCGAGGGCTGGCGCATTTCCCCCTAACCGACCAAGGTTGAAGACAAATGGCCAAGGGCCAGCGTAACCCCGAAGCGCGCTCGGACCAAAATTCCCCTGCCGCCCCGCGTCAAGCCCGATCCGGCCTGCATCGGGCTCCGGAGCAAGGGAGAGCTGAGGGCTGCGCGCGTACGAGCGAGGCGGGTAGCAAAGAAGCCCCGCGGCGGCTGACACCGCCCGCAGCCGAAGGCTCCTTCGAGAGCCACCAAGACGAGGCCGTGCGTCGCCACCTATCCGAGGACCTGCCTACACGTTCGGCTAGCGGACCCAGAGCGAGGTGCTGATGCTGGAGCGGCGCAACGTGGACCTCGAGGCCGGGACCCTGAGCCTGGATCCAGGCATGACGAAGAACGACGACGGTCGGATCTTCTACCTGACGCCGGACCTCAAGATCGTCTTGGTCGGGCAACTCGACGCGTGAAGGTTCTGGAGCGCCGCCTGGGCCGCATCGTGCCCTACGTCTTTCCCCATGAGGGCAAGGGCCGTCGGGCCGGCCAGCGTCGTCAGGATTTCCGCAAGGCGTGGGCGACGGCGTGCAAGAATGCCGGTGTACCCGGGCGCTAACATGGAGCCGTGGGGTGCCGCGCTCGGTCGCCACGAAGATCACCGGGCACCGGACGGAGTGGGTCTACCGGCGCTACGCGATCGTCAGTGACGCTGACCTGCCAGAAGCGGCACTGACGATGGCGGGCACAATTCCGAGCACGGTGACTCCCGCCGCGATTGACACCGCGGGCGCAACTCCGTAAGTTGCAATGCACGGGCGGATAGCTCAGCTGGAAGAGCACGGCCCTTACAAGGCCGGGGTCGCAGGTTCGAGCCCTGCTCCGCCCACCAACTATCTCTATCCGGCAAGGGGAATCCTTCCGCCGGCCCTCAGGTCAGTGGTCTCACCTCGCGCCAGCTCGATGTATTCGTGCATGTCCCAGCCTGACGCGGGTTACAGGCCTTCGCGCCGCTCCGTCCGGAAGCGCGCGATGACCTGGTCCGCCGGAGTGGGCACCTGCGGTGGCGGAACAGCCACGTATTTCCGCAGGGCGGCCCTTGTGCGCGGACCCATGATGCCGTCGATAGGTCCGGAATCATAACCGGACTTGGCGAGGGCTTCCTGCACCTCGCGCACGTGCTGAGCTTGTGCGGCCACCTTGCCGCGAGCCTGCGCTGATTTCCCCTCTTGGGCCGGCGTCACTCCCACCAGTCCCACGGCGATCAGCAGGAAACTCAGGATCACAAACCGGATACATACGGAGCCAATCGATTGCATGGGGTGAGTGCCTCCTCAAAGGACGGTTTGCATCGCGTGGGCCAGTCGCCGTGTCGGCGCTCGGCACGACGCTTCGGAAGTGAGGATGCGTTTTCAGGCTGTCTGCGATCGATGATTTCGGGTAAACATTTCTGGCCGCGGGTAGCTCTTACTGGATC
>Ga0137409_10003223_pt1 | contig 17323 bp, 22 predicted proteins | sample CZODoug1_16funga_FD_122059 | JGI IMG/M metagenome (GOLD analysis project Ga0137409, IMG submission 122059) | Vadose zone soil fungal communities from Angelo Coast Range Reserve, California, USA - CZODoug1_16fungal (Hybrid Assembly) | ecosystem: Environmental > Terrestrial > Soil > Vadose zone... | reverse complement strand
GCGCGACAGGAACCTTGAATACCTCAACTCCCCGCGCCCTCAACGTGCGATGCAGGGGAATGAAGAGGTAGTAGGTGGCGAGAAACCACACGACGCGCGCGAGCGTGGGAGTGCTCGCCGCGGCAGGCCAGAGGGCGTGCCCGGCCGCGGGGGCCACGAGCCAGCCCAACACGAGTACACCCAGCAGCACCGCAAAGTAGATGCGGCCGGCGCGGGTGAGCGATGTGCGTTCGCGCCCGCGCCGGTAGTGCATGCGGGTGCGCAACCACACCATCCCGACGATGAACAACGCCGTGCCCGCTGTGAGCCAATCCAGAGGCGTCATGGCGCCTGAAAATCTACGCCCGCGTTGTGGAAGCGTTCAAGGGAGCCGCGCGCCCAGGTCATGGCCGAGCGGTCGAGTCGATGAATGCGTCGAGGTCGCGCTTCATCTTGGCCATCGACGGCGGATGCACGTACATCATGTGGCCGGCCTCGTAGTACTTCATCCCGATGCGCGCGCCCACCCCGGGCGGCAGACCGAGGTGCGCCATGACGTACTCGGTCGCGGAAAACGGCGTGGCGAGATCGTAGTAGCCGTTCACCACCAGCACGCGCAGGTTCGCATCCTTCACCAGCGCCTCGGCGAGGTCGACGCCTGAGTTGACCATCGGCTGCTCGCCGTGCTCGGTCTTGTGCACCCACTTCCAGTGCTCACCGATGGTGAAATTGGTGGTGCGATAGGTGCTGCCCTGCCCGAACTTGAGCTCTCCGTGGTAGTAGTCGAGGAACGCCGCCGCGAAGGCGGCGCTGATCGCCTCCGACTGCGGGTCGTAGTCGGTGTACTTTTCCAGCGGATCCGCGGTCTCGCCGACGAAGCGCCCGTCGAGGCGACCGATGGTCTTGCGCTTTGCCTTCAGCAGTTCGTGCGCGAAGGCGTTCTCCGACACGCGCAGGTTGGCGGCTTTCAGGTAATCGACCGTGAGCCCGGTGTACTCATGCACCTTCTCCGCCACCGCCTCGCGCTCGGCGTCGGGGAGTGCGTCGCCCTTGAGCAGCGCCGCGGTGAAGGGTCCCATGGCGTAGCTGCGCACCTCGGTGAGGAACGGCTCGAGCGCCGCCGGCTGATTCGGCAGCATGTGGTGATACCAGGCCACGGCCGCATAACCGGGCAGGTACACCGAGTAGGGACGGTCGTTCCCCGGCAGCTCGGCGAATATCGCCTCGATGTCGGTGGCGACGGACACGAGTATCAGGCCGTTGAAGGCGAACGAGCGCCGCGCCCGCAGGTAGTTGACGATGGCCGCCCCGCGCGTGGTGCCGTAACTCTCGCCCAGCAGGTACTTCGGCGAAGTCCAGCGATTGTTGTCGCTCACGTACTGCGCGATGAAGCGGCTGACGGAATCGATGTCCGGATCGACCGCCCAGAATTCGTCGTCCTTGTGATCGCAGACCGCGTGGCTCAGGCCCGTCCCGACCGGATCGATCATCACCAGGTCGCTCTTGTCGAGCACGCCGAATTCGTTGTCCACCGTGCGATACGGGCCCGCCGGCGTCGGGCCCGGATCGGACACCACGACGCGCTTGGGTCCGAGCACGCCCATGTGCAGCCACAGCGATGAGGATCCCGGTCCGCCGTTGAACGCGAACATCAGCGGCCGCGCGCCGCCGCCCTTGAGATCGTGCCGGACATACGCGACGTAACCGATGCTGGCGATCGGCTTGTCCTCGTCGTCGCGGATGATCAGCGTGCCGGCGGTGGCGGTGTAGTCGAATGACTTGCCGCCGACGCCAAAGCGATGCTGGGTGACCGAGCTCTCCGCCTTCGGCAGCCGCATCCACTGGTCTTTCTTCTCGCCCTTGATGTCGATCCTGCACAGCTGCGAGGTGAGAAGCGCTGCGGGGCCGGGCTGCTCGACCGCATGGGATGGTTCCTCCGCGCGCGGGCGCTCGTCCGCGTACGCCGCCCCGCACACACCCGCCAGGGCAATGATGCCCACCGACCGCCACTTCGACATTGCACGCCTCCCTTTTCCGGCGGGCCGCTCCCGCACCGCGCGGGCTTATACCACGAGCGCGCGCCTGCCGCGCTGTAAGATCCGCGCCAGACATGACCGGCACCGAACATCCACGCTCGATCCGCTCCTTCGTGACCCGCGGCGGCCGGATCACGGCGGCGCAGGAGCGCGCGCTCACGGCGCTATGGCCGAAGTACGGCGTCGCCTTCGGGATGCAGGTGCTCGAGGTGCGCGCGCTGTTCGGCCGCGACGCACCCCGCACCATCGAGATCGGCTTCGGCAACGGCGACAACCTGCTGGCGCTCGCGGCCGCGCACCCGGCGCGGGATTTTCTGGGCGTCGAGGTGCATCGTCCGGGCGTCGGGCGGCTGCTGCTCGGGCTCGAGGAGCGGCGGCTGGCGAACGTGCGCGTCATCTGTCACGACGCGGTCGAGGTCTTCGAGGGGCAGATCGCCCCGCAGTCCGTGCACGAGATCCTCATCCTGTTCCCGGATCCCTGGCCGAAGAAGCGCCACCACAAGCGGCGCCTCATCCAGCGCCCGTTCGCCGAGCTGGCGGTGAGCCGCCTCACGCACGGCGGCGTGCTGCGCCTCGCCACGGACTGGCAGCCCTACGCGCTCGAGATGCTGGCGACACTGATGGCAACACCGGGCCTTGAGAATCTCGCGGCCGACGGCGCTTTCGTGCCGCGGCCGGCGGAACGCGCGCCCACGCGCTTCGAGCGGCGCGGCGAGCGCCTCGGGCATGAGGTCTGGGACCTGGCGTTCCGGCGAACCTGAGACTGTCGCACGCCTTCAGTTGACGCCGAACGCCTGGCGCAGTCCGTCGAGCACGAACTGCACGGCGAGCGCGCCCAGGATCACCCCCAGTAGCCGGGCCGCAACATTGGCGCCGGTCACGCCGATCACGCGCATCAGCGGATCGGCCAGCAGCATCAGCGCCAGTGCGATGGCGAGCACCAGTGCCGCCGCGGCCAGCAGCGCGCCAAAGAGCACCGCCTGGCCGGCAAGGTGCAGAGGGCCGAACCACAGCAGAATGGTGGCGAGCGCCCCGGGACCTGCGATGAACGGAAACGCCAGCGGAAAAACCGAGATATCCGCGCGGCGGCGGCTCTCGGCCGCTTCGCCGCTGGAAGTGCGCGTGCCGGACTCGCGCGCGAAAACCATCTCCAGAGCGAGCAGAAACAACAGCAAGCCGCCGAATATGCGAAACGCCTCGAGGCTGATGCCCATGAGATCAAGGAACGCCGCCCCGCCGAGCGCAAACAGCAGCAGGATCACGGCGGACACGCCGACGGCTTTCAGCGCCATGCGGCGCTTGTACTGGCGGGTGGCGCCGGCAGTGAGCCCGGTGAACAGCGGAATGAGCGAGATCGGTTCGACGACCACGAAGAATACGACAAAGAATTTCAGTGGCTGCTCGAGCATGATGCTGTTGCGCAACGGACGGCCCGCGGCAAAATCCCCTGATAGTCCTTGAAAGCGTCAAAGACGAAGCGCAACATCGATTGTAGAACGCACTGGGTATCCGCTGAACAAGGAATGTCTTCGCGGGAGGTGGCGACGATGGCGACTCCTCAACCGGCTATCGGCGATTGGTATCGCTTAAGCGGCGGTGCATTGTTCGAGGTGGTAGCCCTCGACGACGATGACGGCACCATCGAAATCCAGTATTTCGACGGCACGGTCGAGGAAATGGACATCGAGGACTGGGAGACGCAGTGGGAGGACGGCGGGCTGGAAGCCGCCGAAGCTCCCGAGGACTGGAGCGGCTCGGTCGATGTCGAGGCCACGGACGACGAGGGCCGCGGCTCGGAGTCGCGGGAAGATCGGGAGCTGCGGGCGGGCTCGCTCGACGGTATCGATCTGTTCGAATGATCCGCCGCCCTTCGCGGCACCCGCCTCGCTAGCAGGCCGTCTGCGCCAGAGCGTTCACGTCCACGCTCTCGGCCAGCAGGACGAATCCGTACCTGATGTCGAGCGCCACGGGGGTGAGCGCGCGTCCGGCGCACGGACCCGCCACGCAATAGCCAGTACTCTTCTCGAACAGGGCGCCGTGCGAGCAGCACAGGATGAGCGCGCCGTCGGGCGTGAGGAATCGGTCCGGCAGCAGATTCAGCGGATGACCGGCGTGGGGACAGCGGTTCACGTAGCCGCGCACCGCATCCCCGACCCGCACCACAAAGCCCCTGAGCGGCCAGTCACCGGCGGCGATGGTGAAGGCCCGCGCGCCCAGGCGCTCGAGCTCCGTGAGGCGGCACACGACCCTCGCCAGATCGAATGCCTGTGCGTGCTGCATGCTAGCTGTGCATCCTGTCCAGCGCATCGATCTTGCGCCGGCTCAGGTAGACCATTATCAGCCCCGGAAATGCGAGCACGAAACTCATCACGTAGTAGACATACCAGCCGCCGTGATCGGCAACCCAGCCTGCCGGGTACCCGAGACTGTAACGCGGCAGCAGCGCCAGCACCGACAGCAACGCGTACTGAAAGGCGCTGTAGCGCACATCGCACAGCGCCATGATGAGCGCGACCAGCGCGATGCCACCCATAGCCGCTGCCAGATGCTCGATGGTCACCGCCGCCACCATGATGAGCCAGTTCTTGCCGGCGAGCGCCAGCGCGCAGTAGAGCAGGTTGCTCACCGCCTGCAGCACGCCGAAGGCGAGCATCGAGCGCAGCAGCCCGAGGCGCACCATGAGAATCCCGCCCAGCACCGAGCCAACCAGGCTACTGGCCGTGAACAGCGCCTTGACGATAACGGCGATCTCGGTCTTCGAGAAGCCGACGTCCATCATGAAGGGCGTGAACAGCTTGTTGGCGAAGGCATCCCCCACCTTGAACAGCAGCACGACGGCGAGCAGCGTCAGGGCGCTCGGCGTGCCGAGCAGCTCGCGCAACGGCGCCACCACCGATTCGCGCAGCGAGCGCGGCTGGTAGGTGTTGTGCGACGCCGGCGCGCGCACCGTGGCCACGGCGAACAGCGCCATGGCGGCCGCCAGGATCAGGAACGCCAGTCGCCAGCCGAAGTGATCGGCGATGACCAGCGCCACCGCCACCGCGATCCAGGAGGCCGAACGGTAGCCGAGATTGGCGGCCGCGGCCGCCAGCCCGCGCTCGCTCGGCAGCGACACGTCGGCGCGGTAGGCGTCGATGGCGATGTCCTGGGTCGCGGAGAAGAACACGATCGCGAGCGCGCAGACGGTGATCGGTGCCAGGGAGACGCCCGGGTGCTGCAGCGCGGTCGCCGCGATGGCGGCCGCCAGTGCGAGCTGCATCGCCAGCATCCAGCCGCGGCGGCGGCCGAGCAGCGGCAGCGAGTAGCGGTCGACGAACGGCGCCCACAGGAACTTCAGCAGGTAAGGCAGCGCCACGTACGACATGACGCCGATGGTGGTGTTGCTGGCGCCGCTGTCCTTCAGCCACGCCTGCAGCACGCTCTCGGTGATCTGGTTGGGAAAGCCGGAGGCCGCGGCGAGGATCAGGATCGCGAGCATTTTCGGGCTCGCGAGCACCTCGCGCAGCCGCGGCTGGCCGGTGGTGCGCGGCGCGCTCACAGATCGTAGTCCATGATGAGCGGCGCGTGATCCGAGAAGCGCTTCTCCTTGTATATCGAGGCGGCTCGTGCCTTGCCGGCGAGCGTGTCACTCACCACCTGGTAGTCGATGCGCCAGCCGACGTTGTTGGCGCGCGCCCGCCCGCGGTTCGACCACCAGGTGTACAGCTCCGGCTCGGGGCGCACCTCGCGGAACGCGTCCACGTACCCGGCCGGCCCGAAGAGCCGATCCATCCAGGCGCGCTCCGCGGGCAGGAACCCGGAGTTCTTCTGGTTCGACCGCCAGTTCTTCAGATCGATGGCGCGGTGAGCGATGTTCCAGTCGCCGCTCAGGATGTAGTGGCGGCGCCGCCGGCGCAGGCGTGCGAGGTGCCGCGTGAAGGCATTGAGAAAGCGGAATTTCGAGGCCTGCCGCTGCGGGCCTGCGGAGCCCGAAGGCAGGTACAGCGATACGACCGACAGCTCCCCGAACTGCGCTTCCAGGTAGCGCCCCTCGCGGTCGAACTCGGTGACGCCGAAGCCGCGCACCACACGATCCGGGGTGTGTCGCGTGTAGAGCGCCACTCCGGCGTAGCCCTTGCGCTCGGCATCGCAGAAGAAGCTGTGATATCCCGACAGGGTCACCTTGTGCCCCACCAGCTGATGCTCCTGGCTCTTGGTCTCCTGCAGGCAGATGAAGTCCGCGTCCTGGCGGCGCAGCCAGCGGAACAGTCCCTTCGCGGCGGCGGAACGGATGCCGCAGACGTTGACGGTGATGACACGCATGAGGCAATGATTTGACATCCTCACGCAGCCTGAAGGCCGGTGATTCCCTCGACAGGCGTTCGATGTCCCGAACGGGCAAGGATATTCAGAGCGGAGTTTACATCGCGATCATGGACATAACCGCAATCACTGCATATCCACTGCCTTATTCCAAGGTCTGCGATACCGTTAGGCCGCGAGTTGGGAAGGCTTCCACAACTCGAGCAGACTTGGGAAGAAAAGCGCTCATCGACTTCCTCGTACCGCGCGCCATGCTTAACAGCCTTGTACGCGAGCATCGCACGGAAGCTCGACCAAGAGGCATCGAGAACGGACTTGGCCATCTTGGTTCTGGCCAATCCTGCGGCGTTGACATTTCCAACCGCGATGTAATCAAACTCCCGCACGATGCGGTGCGAGAGCTTGTGCAGGAAATCGCTGCGGGAATGGGCGATCTTGGCTTGGATGCTCGCCGCAAACCGCTTCTTGCGTGCGCGCTGAGCCTTTCCGAGGCGCTTTGCAAACCCACGATACCGACAGGGATTCTCGATCTTCTCGCCCGTCGAGAGGGCGGCAAATTCCTTCAGCCCCAAATCAATGCCGACGCTGCGCTCAAGTGCTCTGACTGGCGTGTCGGCAAGCTCCACTACAACGTTGAGGAACCAGTGACCGCGCCGATCACGGCTGAAGTTCGTTCCGTCCTTGATCTTGCCTTCGGGGAGCGGACGGGAATAGAAAACACGGAAGGTGTGGCCCGAAAAGCGGAATGCCTCGCCCTCACGTTTGAGGTAACGGCCTTTGAGCGGTACCCATGCAAGAGACTTTTTGCCGCGATAGCGCAGATAAGGCCGCCGGTGCTGGCTTCGGGACTTGGCATACTGCTCACACACGGCATTGACGGTGCCCGAGTGCAGTCCGAGTTCCTTGGTACATCCGGTGGTCAAGACATTGAGGTCGAATCCACTCGGCCAGCACTTGTTCCATTTAAGCGCGTGCTTTTGGGTATCGTTGCAGTAGTTCCAAACGTAGTTGACCGCGCGGCTCTGGCGGTTCAGCAGCCCACTGAGAGACTTCACGCGATAGCGGTAAACGAGAATCACTGGACAATTATACAGGCGTAGCGCTTCCTCTCGGGCATCAACGCCAGAGTCTCCGCGCTGAAAATCGGATGACCAGAATGCAGCAATACCAGCTCACGTTCATCGACCTGGCTCTGAGCCGCGATGCGCTGCGCTTCGGGCACTTCGCGCTCAAGTCCGGGCGCCAGAGCCCGTACTTCTTCAACGCCGGCCTGTTCAGCGACGGCGAGGCGCTGGCGACACTCGGGAAATGTTATGCCGCGGCCATCGTCTACTCGGGCATCCGCTTCGACATGGTCTTTGGCCCGGCCTACAAGGGCATTGCGCTGGCGGTCGCGACGGCGGTGGCGCTGTCGGCCGAGCACGGCCGCAGCGTCCCGTGCGCCTTCAACCGCAAGGAAGCCAAGGACCATGGCGAGGGCGGCCGCATCGTGGGGGCACCGCTCCAGGGGCGCGTACTGATCGTGGACGACGTGATTACCGCGGGCACCGCGGTGCGCGAATCGCTCGAGATCATTCGCGCCGCGGGCGCGCAGCCGGCGGGCGTGGTACTGGCGCTCGACCGCCAGGAACGCGGGCAGGGTGCCGCGAGCGCCGTGCAGGAGCTCGAGCAGCAGCAGGGCCTTCAATGTGTGAGCATCGTCACACTTTCCGACCTCATCGAGGCCCTGTCGGGGCCGCCCGCGGGACGCGCGCGCATTTCTGCCGAGCAGCTCACAGCTCTGCGTGCCTATCAGCAGCGCTACGGCGCCGCGTGAGCTTGCCAGGCACGCGGCTGACGCAGGAATATACTCATCGTATGTTCGCCCGCGCCCCGCGCCCCCGATTTCGCTGGCTGCTTGCCTGCACTGCACTCCTCGCTGCCGGCGCTTGCGCTGCTGCCGCTCCCGGCCAGTCTTCCAAGCGGGGCATCGCCTACCGCTGGGTCGATGAGCAGGGCGTGGTGCACTACGGCGACCACATTCCGCCGCAGTACGCCGCGAAGGATCGCGCCATCCTCAACGGTCAGGGGGTGGAGGTCGGCCACCTCGATGCGCAGAAGACCCCGGAGCAAGCCGCTACGGTCGCGCGCGAGCGCGAGGCACAAATGAAGCTGCGGCAGCACGACGCCTTCCTGATCACGACCTATACCTCGATCAAGGACATCGAGGCGCTGCGGGACGCGCGGCTCGATCAGCTCAGAGGTCAGCGTGCCGCGGGGGAGCAATACACGGAGAGCCTGCGGACGCGCCTCGCGACCCTGCAGACGCGGGCGTTGAACTTCCTGCCCTACAGCTCACGCCCCGACGCGCGGCGCATGCCGGATGACCTGGCGGAGAATCTGGTGCGCACCGTGAATGAACTGAACGCGCAGGGCCACGAGCTCGCCGTCAAGACCCAGGAAGAAACGACGCTGCGCGCGCAGTTCCAGGCCGATATCGAGCGCTACCGCGCGCTGCACACCATCCACGCGCAGTAAGTGCCGCAGCTTCAGTGCTGGCCGGAGTGGCCGAAGCCGCCCGCACCGCGCGCGGACGCCGCGAAGTCCGCCACGACCTGCAGCTCTACCTGCACCACCGGAACCACGACCAGTTGCGCAATGCGCTCGCCGGGGCGAACGGTGAACGGCTGCGCTCCGCGGTTCCAACACGACACCATCAGCTGCCCCTGGTAGTCCGAGTCGATCAGCCCGACCAGATTGCCGAGCACGATGCCGTGCTTGTGACCCAATCCCGATCGCGGCAGGATCACCGCCGCGAGCGTCGGATCGTCCACGTGGATCGCGATTCCGGTCGGGATCAGCTCGGCCCGGCCGGCCTCGAGCACCAGGGGGGCGGCGAGGCAGGCGCGCAGATCGAGTCCGGCGGAACCGTCGGTGGCGTAGGCCGGGAGCGGGAATTCCGTGCCCATGCGCGCATCCAGGATCCGCACCTTGAGCGTGCGGCGAGCGGCAGAGCGGGTGCTCAAGCGAGCGCCGTGCCGCGCGTGCGGGCGCCGGCGCGCGCCGCGAGATCTCCGGCGATCAGGCTGACGAGCCCGCGTGCGAGCGCGAGCTTGCCGGCCCGCCCCAGCTCGTGGCGCCCGTTGCGGGACAACACGATCAGCTGGTTGTCCTCGCAGTCGAAGGCCTTGTCGTGGCCGACTTCGTTGGCCGCGATCATGTCGAGATTCTTCTTCATGAGCTTGGTGCGCGCGTTCTGCTCCACCGCTTCGGTCTCGGCGGCGAATCCCACCACGAACGGCCGATCGGCCCGGGCCGCCACGGTGGCGAGCACATCCGCGGTGCGCTGCATCGCCAGCTCCATCGTGTCGGTGGTCTTCTTGATCTTGTTCTCGGCGGCGCGCGTCGGCCGATAGTCCGCGACCGCGGCCGTGGAGATGAAGATGTCGGTTCCGGGCAGCGCGGTGAGTACCGCGGCCAGCATGTCGGCGGCGCTTTCGACATCGACGCGCGTCACGCCGGCGGGTGTCGGCAGGCTCACGGGTCCCGAGATCAGCACCACCGTCGCACCCGCCTCGCGCGCCGCCTGCGCCACGGCGAAGCCCATCTTGCCGGAGCTGCGGTTGCTGATGAAACGCACCGGGTCGATGCGCTCGCGCGTGGGACCGGCGGTGATGAGTACGCGCCGGCCGGCGAGCACGCCGCTCCCGGAGAGGAGCGCGCCCACCCGCTCGGTGAGCTCGAGCGGCTCGAGCATGCGGCCCTCGCCGCTCTCGCCGCACGCCTGATCGCCTTCGGCGGGCCCGAACACCTGCACGCCGCGCTGCACGAGCGTGCCGATGTTGGCGCGCGTGGCGGCATTGGCCCACATGATGTGGTTCATGGCCGGCGCCACTGCAATCGGCGCCTCGGTCGCCAGACACAGCGTCGCCAGCAGGTCGTCCGCCTGCCCGGTGGCAAGCCGGGCAAGAAAGTCCGCGCTCGCGGGCGCGATGAGCACGGCGTCCGCCCAGCGCGCGAGCTCGATGTGGCCCATGGCAGCCTCCGCGGCCGCATCCCACAGGTCGCTGCGCACCGTGCGCCCCGAGACCGCCTGGAAGGTGGTCGGCGTCACGAACTCGCGCGCGCCGGCGGTCATCACGACCTGCACTTCCGCGCCGCGCTCGCGCAAGCGCCGCACAAGGTCCGGGCTCTTGTAGGCGGCGATGCCACCCGTCACGCCAAGAAGAATACGTTTGCCTTGCATGGGAAACTCGGTTCGCCTCGGGGCAATTATCGCACCGCGCCTCCCGGAACGCGCAAACCAGCGCGTGAATATGTGTTCAATTGCGCCACTTCGGGCGCTTTCTCCCCCTCCCGCCCCGTGGCGGCGGGTCCTTAGACTGGCGCCCCACAGTCGTTAGAACTGAAGGTAATGAGCATCCGGCACTGGCCCGGCGCGGAGCGGCCGCGGGAGAAGCTGCTCGAGCGCGGCGCGCACGCGCTCTCGGATGCCGAGCTCGTGGCGCTGCTTCTTGGCTCCGGGAGCCGGGGGCGTAGCGCGGTCGAGCTGGCGCGCAGTCTGATCGCGGACTTTGGCTCGTTGCGCGAGCTGCTGAACGCGGAAGCGCAGCGCTGCCTCGCGCAGGCGGGCATCGGGCCGGCGCGCTACGCGATCCTCAAGGCGGCGGTGGAGCTGGCGCGGCGGCATTTTCGCGAGGCGCTGCGCGTCGGACCGGCGCTCGCGGCCCCCGAGGCGACGCGCACTTTCCTCCTGGCGCAGCTGCGTGACCGGCCGTACGAGGTTTTCTGCTGCCTGTATCTGGACAACCGGCATCGACTCATCGCCTTTGAGGAGTTGTTTCGCGGCACCATCGACCGCGCCGGAGTGCATCCACGGGAGGTGCTGCGCCAGACGCTGCTGCACAACGCGGCGGCCGTGATCTTCGCGCACAACCATCCTTCCGGTGTGCTCGAGCCGAGCCAGGCGGACGAGCTCATCACCCGGCGTCTGAAGGAGGTCCTGGGCCTGGTGGATATCCGCGTGCTCGACCACTTCATCATCGGCGACGGGCTGTGCTTCTCCTTCTCAGAACATGGACTTATCTGAACGATTCGCATTGGCGCTGGTCCATTTGACTGCGCCGCCATCCGCGGAGGTCGGGCGTGGGAGGGCCGAAGACCCGGGGTCTGCGGCGAGGCATTGCGTTCGCCGCTGTGGTCGCGTTGCACGCCGGGCTCGTGATCTTGACGGTCGCGTTCCGAACTCCAACTTCGCCATCGGCCTCGACAGAGTTCATTACTGCGTTGATCTTTCTGTCAGCGCCACTGCCTGCGGTAGCCGCTTCGAACCGACGGCGCCCGCAGGTTTCTGACGAGACCTCTCCCGTAGCGCCTGTCGAGCCACCGATTGCACCACCCCCGGTGATTGGCTTTCCGATCGGTGCGGATACGGCGATCGACTGGGCAGCGGAGGCGCGGCGTGCTGCCGCTGCCGTGACGGGCGCACGGAAAGTCAGAGAATTCGGTCGGAACCCAGCCGACTCCGGGCAGGCGCCACTGCGCTCATCGCCGGCGCACGAAGCAGGTGAGCAGTATCGAACTGCGGACGGCGGGTGGATTGTCTGGGTCAGCGATCGTTGCTACATCGTCTCTGAGGTCCCCCCACTTGGGCTGCCGCAGGTCCTGGCGCGTTCCATCCCTACAAGAACGGTGTGTCAGGGGGATTCGGAGCCTCGGAGCGACCTGTTCAAAGACCTGCCGGCGTACAGGAAGTATCACCCGCAGTAGGGCGAGGCGACTCGCGGATTCAAGCCGCATGCCGCGGGGCAAAGCCGGCGGGCGGCTCGAACGCCGCCCGCCCGCGTTGTGCCTACTTCAGCAGTGCTTCCTGCTCGGTCCGTGAGCCGAGTACTGTGCGGATTTTTGCGCGCTCCACTTGGGACTGAGCGGCCTTCTCGACAGACCCCTGGAGCTGGGCGCTGATTTTGTCCAGCTTGCCGCCGAGGCCGTCCAGCGCGGCCCAGTTCTTAAACTCGGTGACCAGGAGGATGTCCGGGTCGTTCGCTCCGCGCGCTTCAATAACTATGACACGGTAGGCGGTGATGATCCCTGCCTTCTTGGCCGCCTCCTGCTGCTTCTTATAGCCCGTCGCGAGCCAGTGCATGTAGTCGTCGAAATGGCCATCGACGGTGCGGATCGACGCAACATTGATGACCGGGCCGTCGTTATAGTCGCGGCCGTCGGCACGGGCTATGGTGGCGAGACTCGTGAGCGACAGCAGAGCGCCGGCGGCGCAGAAAACTCGAGTCATGAGCGTCATGATTTTCTCCCCAGGGCGATTGGATGGGCTTGTTGGAGTTGTACCGCGAGCCGGCGGAGCAAGACCCGCCGGGCGTCGGGGTGCGCACGCTACGCTGATCCCGCGTCGGCTGCAAACCGTCCTGCTTGTGATCGCGCTGCCGGGCTGGTATAAAACCCGGCCCGGGAACCGATGGGGCACCCTCCTCGATTCCAAGTTACTGAAATCTCTCAAGGTAAGCGTATGTCCCGCGTCTGCGAGATCACTGGCAAGAAGCCCGCCGTGGGGAACCGAGTCTCCCACGCCAACAACAAGACGCGCCGGCGCTTTCTGCCCAACCTGCACACGCAGCGCTTCTGGGTCGAGACGGAAAAGCGCTGGGTGACCCTGCGGCTGACCACCAGCGGCATGCGCACCGTCGAGAAGCGCGGCATCGACAAGGTCGTCGCCGAGCTGCGCGCCAAGGGTCACAAGTTCTAGGGCGGCAGGCAAACAGGAGCCACCATGCGCGAGAAGATCAAGCTGCTGTCCTCGGCCGGAACCGGCCACTTCTACGTGACGACCAAGAACAAGCGCCTGCACCCGGACAAGCTGGAAGTGCGCAAATTCGACCCCCTGGCGCGCAAGCACGTCGCCTACAAAGAGTCGAAGATCAAGTAGCCGCGTGCAAGCGCGCGCTTGCCCGAACTGCCTGAAGTCGAAACGACGCGCCGGGGCCTGAGGCCCTACGCGCTGCGGCGCCGCATTGTCGCGCTCGAGGTCTACGAGCCGCGGCTGCGCTGGCCGGTGCCGCGCAATCTGCCGAAGAAGGTGGCCGGTCAGCGCATCGTGCGCGCCGGACGGCGCGCCAAGTACCTGCTGCTCGAGCTCGAGTCGGGCACCCTGCTGCTGCACCTGGGGATGTCCGGCAATCTGCGCGTCGTGCCGGCGCAGACGCCGCGAGTGAGTCACGACCATTTCGACCTGGTGCTCGATTCGGGGCTCGCGCTGCGCTTCAACGACCCGCGCCGTTTCGGCAGCCTTCTCTACACCAGCGGCGACCCGCAGCAGCACCCGCTGCTCGCCGGTCTCGCGCCCGAGCCGTTGGCGGCCGCCTTCGACGCGGACTACCTGTGGCGCACGACCCGGCGGCGCCGCGTGGCCATCAAGCAGTTACTGATGAACAGCCGCCTGGTGGTCGGGGTGGGCAATATCTACGCGAGCGAGGCGCTGTTCCGCGCGCGCATCGGACCGAAGCGCCAGGCAAAGACCCTGTCGCGCGCGGAGGCGGCGCGGCTGGTGCGCGGCGTGCGCACGGTGCTGGCGCAGGCGATCCGCGCCGGCGGCACGACGCTGCGCGACTACCTGGGCGCGGATGGCGCGCCGGGCTACTTCCGCCAGCGGCTGTATGTGTATGAACGCCGGGGCAAGCCCTGCCGCCGCTGCGGCACGCCGGTGCGCGCGGTGACCCAGGGACAGCGCTCCACGTACTATTGTCCGTCATGCCAGAAATAACCATGAACCCGGAAATTCTCGCGCATCTGTCCCGGGCGGATGCGGTGCTCGGGGGCCTGATCCGCGCCGTGGGGCCCTGCAAACTCGACCCGCCGGAGGATTGCCACCCCTTCCAGGTACTCGCCCAGGCGATCGCTCACCAGCAGTTGAATGGCACCGCCGCCAACACGATCCTGAAACGCCTCATCGACTCCTGCGGTCAGGGCACGTTTCCAACACCGCACCAGGTGCTGCAGGCCTCGGTGGAGAGCCTGCGCGCCGCCGGCTTCTCGTTCGCCAAGGTCGCCGCGCTCAAGGATCTCGCGGCGAAGACGCTCGCCGGAGTGGTCCCCGATGGAGCGGCGCTCGTGCAGCTGTCCGATGAGCAGATCATCGCGCGCCTCACGCAGGTGCGCGGCATCGGCCGCTGGACCGTGGAAATGCTGCTGATCTTCCAGCTGCGGCGCCCGGATGTGCTGCCGGTCGATGACTTCGGGGTGCGCGCCGGGTTTCGCGCCGCGTATGGCCTTGCCCGCATGCCGCGACCCAAGGCGCTCGCCCTGTGGGGCGAGCGCTGGAAACCCTTCAGGACGACGGCCGCCTGGTACCTGTGGCGGGCGCTGGAGCTGAAGCGCGCCGGCACGCTGCCGGCGCCTGCGGAGCGCATCCGCCTGCCGCGCCTGAAGATGCGGCGCCGCGCTGCTCGTCCCGCGGCGGCCAAGAAGGCGGCGCGCGCCAAGCCGCGCGCGGGGACGGCGATGCGCGCGCGTCGCACGTCGCCTGGCGCACGGGGCTCTGCGCGCTCCGCGCCGCGCGGCCAGCGCGCCAGGAAAGCTGGAAAAGCCAGAAAAACTACGAAACCTGGGAAAGCCGGATAGGGGCGCGCGTGTAGGTGATGAGCAGCAGCAGCTGATCGTCCTGCGGCTGCAGGTTCGCCGGGCGTTCCCGGTCCTCCAGGTCATAACACACGGTCAGTTCATCGCCGCGCAACTCGTAGATCGCGCGCATCGTGCGCCCGGCGTGCGGGCCGCGGCGCCCGACGATGTCCATGGTCGGAGGGGTCAACTCCTCGTTCACGAGATAGCAGCCGCCATCGACCACCTGGTTGCTGCGATCGATGATGCTGTAGCCACCCGCCTCGAGCAGCAGATAACGCACCCGCAGCTCATCCACGGCCACGCGGCTGCCCGCGACGCTGGCTGCGATCGGCACCCACGCACCTTCGAGTTGGTGCCGCCGGCCGTGATCCGTGGACGCGAGCGTAGCCGCCCTCCTCAAACGCGCCGCTGCTTCTTCAGCTCGGCCTCCACGATCGGATGGACGAACTGACTCACATCGCCGCCCAGCACGGCGATCTCGCGCACCAGGGTCGAGGAGATGAAGGTGAATTGCTCCTGCGGCGTGAGGAACACGGTCTCGAAGCTGCGGTCGAGGTGGCGCGACATGTTGGCGAGCTGAAACTCGAACTCGAAATCGGACAGCGCCCGTAAACCGCGCACGATCACCGCGCCGTGGTGCTGGCGCGCAAAGTCGACCGTCAGTCCCGAGTAGCCCAGCACCTGCACGTTCGCGAGGTCGCTCAGCACGCGGCGCGCCAGGTCGACGCGCATGTCCAGCGGGAACATCGGTGTCTTGTGGGTGTTGGCCGCGATCGCGACGATCACCTGGTCGAAAATGCCGGCCGCGCGCCGCACCAGGTCGTGGTGGCCGTTGGTGATGGGATCGAAGGTGCCCGGATAGACGGCGTTGCGTTTCATGCGGTGTCCGGTGCTCTACGGCGCAGTGCGCGCGAACAGATGATAACCGACCTCGCCGGCCTGCTTCGCCTTGAGCGGCCGCCACGACGCCGGCAGCGGCGGCAGGCCTGCGCGAGCCGCGCACTCCACGTAGATGAGCGCCCCGGAGCCAAGCCAGTGGCGCTCCTCGAGCATCCGCGCCGCCTCGCTCAGCAGCTCCGAGGCGAACGGAGGATCCAGAAACACCAGGTCGAATGGGCGCGCCTCGCCGGCGAGGTAGCGCAGGGCGTCCGCGCGCTCGACGCGGGCGTCGCCGGCCTGCCATTCGGTGAGCCGCGCGCGCAGCTCGCGCACGGCCGCCTCATCGTGCTCGACAAACGTCACATGGGATGCGCCGCGCGACAGCGCCTCGAGCCCGAGGGCCCCGCTGCCGGCGAACAGGTCAAGGGCACGCGCTCCGGGCGTGCGCGCGCCCAGCCAGTTGAAGAGCGTCTCGCGCACGCGGTCGGGGGTCGGTCGGATGGCGGCGGACGCCGGGAAGCGCAACTTTCTGCCGCGCCATGTTCCCCCGATGATGCGCAGCACGCGCGCCCGGCCGGCGCGCCTCACTGGCACGGCCGCGCGGCTGCCTGACTTGCCACCGAACATTGCCGCACCTTGCCACTGTTCTTGCCGTAAGCGTACCCTAGCTCGCCTCGTCCACGCTCAAACAGCACCGGCGGAGGGGTCACGGCCGGTGAGCCACGGCACAAGAAATGCGGACCGCCGCCGCGCCCGTCTCACGGTGCGCGCGTGGGCGGTTAGGAGTTCGAGGGATATGGAAAAACTCATCGCCGCCGCAGTGGTCTCGGTTGCGTTGCTCGTCGGTGGTTGTTCGGGCGGCGGTTACGGTACCGTCGGCACGGCGAACCTCACTGGCTTCAACGGCAACCCGGGAGGCTCGACACCCCCCACGCAACCCTCCGCCAGCACGGCACTGTTTCATCCGCTGTCCGGGATCCTGCCGTATCCGACCGACCTGTATTTTGTCGGCTCGACCGACGGCACCCTGAACATCCAGCCGGCGAACGCGCTCATGCCCAACCAGGCGGCGGTGAATGCGCTGGATGGCTTCTCGACCACCGCGGTGATCCGTGAGCGCTTCGGCGGCGCGCTGAACCCGGCCTCCTTCACCGCGGCCTCGGTGATCATCGTCCCGGTCAGCACCGACAACCTGACCAAGGCGACCACCGGTGTATTGGGGCCGCCGCTCACTCTCGGCACGGACTTCTCGGCAGGACTCGGGCAGGAGGCGGGAGTCGGAGCCACGATTCTCGAGATCAAGCCGCTGCACCCGCTGCTGCCGAGCACCTGCCTCGCCAACGGCATGTTTCTCGGGGCGAACTGCACCACCGGCACCGGCTACCTCGTGTTCCTGATGAACGGTATCACCGATGCGTCCGGGAACCCCGCGGTGCCCGACACCGACTACGCCAACATCAAGGCGGCGCTGCCGAGCTGCGCGGCGATCACCGACCCGTCCCTGCACGGCATCTGCC
>Ga0137409_10003221_pt1 | contig 17330 bp, 19 predicted proteins | sample CZODoug1_16funga_FD_122059 | JGI IMG/M metagenome (GOLD analysis project Ga0137409, IMG submission 122059) | Vadose zone soil fungal communities from Angelo Coast Range Reserve, California, USA - CZODoug1_16fungal (Hybrid Assembly) | ecosystem: Environmental > Terrestrial > Soil > Vadose zone... | reverse complement strand
TCGAGCGAGCATCCGGGCGACTGTTCATCTCACACATGGGCGCCGGCCAGCTCGTGGTCTTCGATGTACGCACCGGTAAAGTCATCGCCAATCTGGACGGATTTCCTACGGTGACCGGCGTCCTCGCCGTGCCGGCCGAGCACCGGGCGTATGCTTCCGCGGCCGGCGACCACGCAGTCGTGGTCGTGGACGATTCGACGCTTCGGGTGGTGGCGCGAGTTCCCGGGCCGCGGTTTCCGGACGGGATCGCGTACGCTCCAGCGGAGCGGCGCGTCTTTGTCTCGGACGAATCGGGACGGCGCGACTTTGTAATCGATGCGACGACCAACTCTGTTGTAGCGCAGATCGAGCTCGGCGGTGAGGCAGGTAACACTCAATACGACGGCGGCTCGCACTGCATGATTGTGGCGGTCCAGACCGCGAACCAACTGGCGATCATCGACCCTGCGACCTCTGCCATCGTTCGTCGCATCACACTCGACAAAGCAGTTCGCCATCCGCACGGGGTGTACATCGACGCACCGAACCGTTTGGCCTTCATCGCGGGTGAGGAGAGCGGGACGCTGGGCGTCCTAGATCTGCGGACCCTGCAGCTGCGTCAGGTGCTGCCGGTCGGAAGCGATCCGGACGTTCTGGCGTTCGATTCGGCGCTCGGCCGGCTGTACGTGGCCGCCGAGTCCGGGGTCGTGGCGGTATTCGCCGAGCGGGACGACTCCTTCGTGCAGCTTGGTTGGTACCGGGCGCCGAAGGCGCACTCAGTCGCCGTCGATCCCGCAACGCATCGCGTCTACCTGCCGCTCGCGAACGCAGGCGGTCATCCGGTCCTCCGAGTACTGGTGCCGAGCGACGCGCGGTCGCGCTAATTCGTCCGCCTCCACGACGGACTCTCGCTTATGGTGCCAATGGTGGTGCCAAACACTTCATCGTGGATCAGTGCCAGCAATCTCTCGTCTCGCCTAAGTCGCTGAAACACAACGGCCAGCGCTGGTGTGCGCTGGCCGTGCAGGATTACGAATCGAGAGCTCTACCACTGAGCCTCCATCGTGCAACCAATCCCTCTTGCGTAGCGTTACCCGACGTGGTGAACACCTTTTCCATAGCCGTTGCAGAAGTGGCACGCCGTGATCCGGTCATGGCCACGCTGATCGACCGAAGCGCCCCCTTCAACCTCCCGCGGCGCGCCACGCGGCACTTCGCGGCGCTCGCCGAGAGCATCCTGTACCAACAACTCGCGGGAGCCGCGGCGGCCGCGATCCACCGCCGATTTCTCGACCTGTTCGACGGGGACCTCTCCCCCGAGACGCTGCTGGCCTTGCCCGCGCGAAAGCTTCGCGCCGCCGGGCTCTCAGGGGCCAAGGTCGCCGCCGTCCGCGACCTCGCGGCGAAGGTCGCAGCTGGAATCGTTCCACTCCATCGCATCGGGAGGCTTTCCGACGAGGAGATCATCGAATCGCTGACAGTGGTCCGTGGCATCGGACGGTGGACCGCCGAGATGTTCCTGATCTTTCAGTTGCGCCGGCTCGATGTGTGGCCGGTGGGAGACTACGGCGTTCGCAAAGGGTACGCGCTGGCCTACGGGTTGCCGACTCTGCCCACGCCGAAAGAGCTCCAGGCCTCGGGCGAACGCTTCCGGCCTTACCGAACGGTGGCTGCGTGGTACTGTTGGAGAGCCGTCACCGAACAGCGAAAGATCGCGCGGAACGGGCGGTAGCCGCCTCAAGCCGCCCCCAAGGGGGAGGCCTTGCGTGGCCAATACAGCGCGATCAGGAGCGCGACCGGCAGTCCAAAGCCAACGAGTTGGGAGAAGATGGACATCCAGGGAAACAACAGCCGGGCGGCCACGAACAGCACGACGGAGGCAAGCAGCGCGACGCGCGCTGGCTGCGGACGCCGGAGCAGGATCGCGGCACCGGCGCCGAGCAGCAGTACACTCGCGAAGACTGCCAGCACGACGGCCAGCACGTATCGTCCGTCGATCGCTCCTTTGGACCCGGCGACCCACTCGACAACGGCGTTGACGATGCCAAACACCCCGAGCAACACGGTCAGCATTGCATCGAGCTTCATAATCACCTCAACAGTTCGAGTATTCTCAATCCCACCTGAATGCCACGCGTCTACGCGCAGGACCGGCGCGCTGCGTGCGACGTCGTACAAGACCCTTGCCCAGAAGCCGACGGTTCGCACATCGCTCTCCCGGCACTGGTCCCGAAACAGCAGCATCATCTCGCGTCCGTACTCGGCTCGAAAATCCGGCGGGTAGGCGCGCAGCAGCAGACGATAGATGTCTTCGGCGCTCATGCAGGCCTCTCACCGATCAGCTTCTTGCGCCGCGCCGCACGCACCAGCGCGTCGAGCCGTCGCGCCTCCGCGCGCACCACCGATAGGCCGAGCGGTGTCATTCGGTAGTAGCGGCGTCGCTCGTCGCCCCGCTCCGGATCTGCCCGCTCGGCACCTTCTTCCACGAGGCCCGCCTCCAGCAGGCGCTTCAGCGATCCATAGAGCGTCCCCGGCCCCAGCCGCACGCTGCCCTCGGAACGCGCTGCCACACCCTTCATGATGGCGTAGCCGTGCAGCTCCCCGTCCGCGAGCGCGAGCAGGATGTGGAACGTTGCGGGGGGCAGAGGCAGGAACGCCTCCGGCGGCCGGCCCGCCTGTCGTTTCGTGACTATGGCTCCCTCCCTGGCTTCCGATACGATAGCGCCCAATATATCGACACTCGATATAGTAGGCAATGTACCCGCTGGGGCCGCCCGGGATCCACTGGTGCCGGAATTGGTGTCAGACACCTCGCACAACGGCCAGCGCTGGGGGGCGCTGGCCGTGTCGGATTACGAATCGAGAGCTCACGATTCAGCCCTTCCGGCGCGGTGCCTCCAGGCGCCGCGGGTGGTTGCCGATCACGTTGTCGGGCAGATACTGCGGAATGACCTGACTACCATCGTGTCCGAAGTAGGCCTCGTCACCGCCCGCGCTGTCGATCGCGGCGGAGGACGCAAACCCAAGCGCGATCTTGACCGGGTAACCACGCTCGCGCAACAGATTATTCATCTGTTGATGAAGCCGCTCCCCGTGAAAGGAATACCAAAGCCACGTCACCTGGCGTGTCGGCGTGACCACTGCCCACACAACCACCCGGTCCGGTTCGGTCGCAGGATTGCCGAACACGACGAAGCGACCGAGCTCTTGGTAGTGAGACGCGGCGAAGTCCCCCTTCACCTTAGCGAGCGTGCTGTCGAGTACCGCGCGCCGCCGCTCGGGTGTCCGATCGAGCTTGGCGCGCGTTCGCGGTATCTCGGCTTCGGCCCGCGCTGCCCGGTCCAGAAATGCCTGAGACTCGGCCTCCATCTGGAGGTCTTGCACCTCTCCTGATGCTCGCGAAACGATCATAGCGACGAGGATCCAGACTCCCACGCCTGCGCCAGTCCACTTTATCCGCTCACTGAACGATCCATTCATCCGGGCGAGAGTGATCAGCAGCAGGCACGCGAGTACCGCCATCCCGACGATCCACGTGATCAGCAGGCCCGCTATATCGCTCGTCGGGCCCGCCCCGGCACCGCCCAGTCCGAAGCCACCGAGCGCATACACGACGAACAATGCCACGACGAGTACACCAGCGAGGAGCGACCGCGGATTCCGCCTCGCCAGCCAGCCGACGGGAACTGCCGAGATTACCAGCGCGGTAACCCAGATCCAGACGACTTTCATAAGATCGCGCCTTTGAAATGATGGTGCCGACCGTGGTGCCAAGTTTCTCATCGATGACTGTCGTCGGCAATCGGCTCACATACGGTACTGCTTGGCAGGCTCCGGGCGCGAACGTGCAACCAAGCGAGCGGGAGGCACACTGGATCGAAGGGCTGAAGCCAGAGAGCTGAGCGCGGCGGTACGCCACCCCCGCCGGCCGGGGCCGCACATCAGTGACTGGCCAGCAGCAGCTCCCGCAGCTGTGCCGCTGCCGGACTCAGCGGCGCTCCCTGGCGCCGGATCACGAGCAGGTCCCGCACCCATTGACGGCCCTGCAGGCGGATCGCGACCACCCGTGGGTCGCGCGTTCGCACGGCGTGCCGCGAGACGACGGATACTCCGAGCCCGGCGGCCACGGCTTCGCGCACCGCCTCGGTGCTCCCGAGCTCCATCACGGGCCGCAATGTCACGCCCAGATCGGCCAGTGAGCGTTCGGCCACGGCGCGCGTGCTCGACCCTTCTTCTCTCGCGATGTAGGGCTGACCCGCGAGCGCGGCGCCTACGAGCGTGCGCCGGCGCGCGAGCGGATGCCGGCGCGCGACGATCGCCACGAGCTCGTCTTTCACCCACGGCTCGGAGGCGAGTCCGGGGCTCACCGGCGCCGCGCCGATCACGCCGAGCTCCACCGAACCGGCGGCGACCCACTGCTCGACTTCGCGCGTGTCTCCAATTCGGAGCGTGAGCGCGATCTGCGGATGCGCGGTGTGAAATCGTCCGAGGACTTCGGGAAGAAGGTACGTGCCCGGGGTCGTGCTCGCGCCTACCGCCGCGGCTCCCGCCCGCAATCCCCGCAGCTCGATGGCCGCCTGCTCGGCGCTTAGGACCAGGCCAAGCGCCTGGCGGATGAAGGGCTCGACGAGCCGCGCGGCGGCGGTCGGCCGGACTCCGCGCCCGGCCCGCTCGAACAGCGGCACACCGAGGAACGCCTCGAGGCCGCGCAGGTGCTCCGAGACCGCGGGCTGGCTGAGGTTGCGCGCCCGGGCAGCGCGTGAGACGCCGCCCGAATCCAATACGGCCAGGAACAGCTCGAGTCGGTGCAGCGTGAGGCCGGGTTTTGGCATAGGGTTTAACCGATGTGATGTATTAGAACGTCGTATTTGTCCTATGTCGAGTGGGAGGTGAGCATCCGGTACCCAACCAACTGGAGACCATGATGTCGCTCCATTCCACCATCGCGCTCGCCGTGCTGGCCATCGTTCCCGTCGCCCTCGCGGCCCAGACCCGGGAGGCGCCTGCCCCAACTTCCCAGGTCATCGTCGCGCACGCAGCCACCCTGGCGTGGGCCGCTGGACCACCGTCGCTGCCACCCGGCGCCGAGTTCGTACTCCTCGAGGGGAATCCCGGCGAGGCGGTGCCGTTGACGTTCCGGCTCAGGTTTCCCGCCAACTATCGCATCCCGCCGCACTGGCATTCGGTGATCGAGCACGTGACGGTGCTCGCAGGTACGCTGAATGTCGGGATGGGCGAAGTCGCCACGTACAGCAGCGGCACCGCACTGAACGCGGGCAGCTTCGCCGCGATGCCCGCGAAGATGGTCCACTCCGCGTGGGCCGGCCCCGACGGGGTGACGTTCCAACTGCACAGTGTCGGTCCGTGGAGCATCACCTATGTGAAAGCGGCTGACGATCCGCGCACCCCAAGGCCCGCGGGCAATCGGTGAGCGATCTCGCGGCGCAGCCGTCCGTCGAGCAGGCCCCGCTGGAGGGCGTCATCAAAGGCGAGGTCCTGCGGATGTACCAGGAAGTTGCGGACCATCCCGAGCAGGAGTTCCACTTCTTCCATGGCAGGGAGGCCGCCGAGATGTTCGGCTACGAGCGCGAATGGCTCGAGCGGGCGCCCGCTGGCGCCGTGGCGTCGTTCGCCGGCGTTGGCAACCCGCACCTGCGCAGCCACCTGCAACCGGGTGAGACGGTGCTCGATCTCGGCAGTGGCGCGGGGCTCGACAGCATCATCGCGGGCTGGCAGGTCGGGCCAACCGGTCACGTGCTCGGCGTGGATCTCAATCCCCATATGTGCGCAAAGGCCGAAGCGCATGCCGCGCTCGCGGGTGGTACGATGGAATGCCGCAAAGGGACGATGGAGGACATCCCTCTGCCCGATGCAAGTGTGGACGTCATCATCTCCAACGGCGTCATCAATCTGTCGTTCCGCAAGCGCCGCGTGATCGGCGAGCTGTATCGCGTGCTCAAGGCGGGTGGGCGCGTCTCCATCGCCGACATCGTGAGCGCCAAACAGTTGTCACAATCGATCGTCAATGATCCCAAGCTCTGGGCCAGCTGAATCGGCGGCGCTCTCCCGGAGGGAGAGATGTTCACGCTGTTCGACCACGCGGGATTCAAGCGGGTGAAATCGGCGGTGGTGCCCGGTTTCCGGTTTCGGAAAGCCTCGACCCAAGACTCGGCCGAAGCCTTCGGGGTTAAGGCCGTCATGATGACCGCACTAAAACCTGGTGAGGACAGTGGACCTTAAGTCTCACTGGGAAGGCATTTACCGCAACAAGCTCCCGACGCAGGTCAGCTGGTATCAACTCCACGCCCGGCGCTCTCTGGACCTGATTCGTCGCGTGAGTCCGCCACTGGATGGAGCGATTATTGATGTGGGCGGCGGTGCATCAACCCTAGTCGATGACCTCCTAGACGCGGGCTATCACGATCTCACGGTCCTCGATCTCTCGGCCGCCGCACTCACCGTAGCCCGTCGTCGTCTCGGCACGCGGGCTAATACCGTCCGATGGGTCGAGGCCGATGTTCTGAACGCGTCGCTTCGGAAGGCCGGATATTCAGTCTGGCATGACCGGGCTGCCTTCCACTTTCTCACTGCGCCGGCCGACCGAGCCCGCTATGTCGCACAGGTGCGGCAGGCTGTTCGCGTCGGCGGGTTCGTCCTCGTAGCAACTTTCGCGGACGACGGTCCAACACGTTGCAGCGGGCTCGAGGTCGCTCGGTATTCCCCGGAGGCGTTGCATGCCGAATTCGGCGCTCCCTTCCAGCTAATGACCAGTGAACGTGAGGAGCACGTCACGCCTTTAGGAGTCCGTCAAGCGTTCATCTACTGCTTGTGTCGCATAGACTGCCCTGACTAACGCGGGCGTCCGCCCACGCACACACTCCGGTGTGGACGACGATGGAAGATGGCCACCCCGAATCGTGGTAAAAAAACGGCGACCCTGCCCAGCCGGCTGGGACCTAGCGCGCCGCGTCTAGAGCCGACCGCAACCCCCGCAGCACGTCGGTGAGCGGTCCGTCCGCCCAGAAATGCATGTAGTAGAGCGTCGGCTCCGCCCCGACCAGATGGCTGTGCAACGCCGTCGCGGTGATGCCGTGAGTTGTCAGCGCCTCGAACACCGGCGCGACCTTGGCCGCGAGAACGGTGAAATCTCCCGTCGCGACCGCTCGGTCCGGGCCGACGACCTGAATGTTGATCGGCGTGCCATAGCCGAGCGCGGGAGTGACGGTCCGACCGTGCATCGTCACCGTTCCGGGAACCAGGACGACGGAAACTTGCGCGACTGCCCCCTGCGCCCGGCCCCGCAGTCCCAGCGTGTTGAACACGAGCGCGGTATCGATCGTCACCGGTTGCGGCGGCGCGGCGGCCACCGGCCGGGGAATGCCCGTCAATGCGAGTACGCGGTTGAGCCGTCCGGCCAGCTCCAGCGCATTACCCTCCGCGTGGAAGTGGACGTAGGTGATCTTCGGCTCCTCACCGACCAGGTGATTGTGAATCGCGGTCACCGCGATCTGCTGGCGGGCAAGCTCTGCCAGCACCGGCTTGACCTCTCCGCTCGTCAAGACGAGATCGCCCATCGACGTGGCGTCGACAGCGTCTCCGCTAAAACCCGCCCAGGCGCCGAGAGCGAGCGCCGGCGAGACGGTCACGTCACCAACGCGCAGCGTGAGATCGCGGCGCGGCCAGGTGTAGCGGTAATAGCCCCCGGTTGCAGACCCGGACGTCTGAAGAATTCGTCCCACAGAATCCCACGGCGCGCCGAGTGGAGTTTGTGCCGACGCGACGGTGTGCGCCGCACCCAGGCTGAAGACCGTCAGGAGAATAGGTCGAGCGTTCATGGACGATCATTCCTTGTCGAAGTAGGTGCTTGCTCTGCAAGTTGAATGATATACTGGTGAGTCAACCTGATGATGCGAGGTCTCTATGCGTTGGATAACTCGCGAGCATCCAAAGATCGACCGCGTCGCGTGCCCATGGCTGATCAAGCGCTTCATTGATCCCGAGGCGGAGTTCCTCTTTGCACCGCCCGCCGCCGTCCTCGCTCGCGCCAAGGAGCGCAACGCCATCCCCTACGATGTGGAGGGCGTCGAGCTCTCTCATGACGGGCCCCGCTGCAGCTTCGATGCTTTTTTGCAGAAGTATCAATTGACGGACCCGACCCTGCATGAGCTTGCGGTCATCGTTCGTGGAGCCGATACGGACAGACTGGACCTCGCGCCACAATCCGCCGGACTGCTCGCCATCTCCCTCGGCCTCTCGCGACTGTACCCCAACGACGAGGAACTGCTGCCCCGCGGTTTACTCCTCTATGACGCCTTGTATGAGTGGCTGCAGCATGCCAAAAGCGAGCGTCATTCGTGGAATCCGCAGCGCGTGCCGACGCCAGCCTAAGCCTCGGTGACGAAGACCGCGCTGACGCTGCTGGCGGCGAGTTGCCTCGTAACCATGCCGGTCGTCGCACAAAGGACGACCATTCGCGCCACCGCGATCCCCACCGCGCTGACGCTCGACGGCAAGCGGGACGAGGGGTTCTGGACGACGGCGGACTCGATTGATGACTTTCGCCAGCGCGAACCCCTCGAGGGCTTCCCCGCCACGGAACGGACGGTCGTCAAAGTGGTGCATGACGGCGACGCGCTCTACATCGCCGTGCGCTGCTACGACTCCAGCATGCGCGTCGTACGGGCCAGCCAGCTCCGCCGTGATGCCGATCTCTCGAGTGACGACAATGTCCGAATTCTGATCGACGGCTTCAACGACCGACGCAGCGCCTTCGTGTTCGCGACGAATCCGAACGGCGCCCAGTGGGACGCGCAGTTCTCGGGCGTCGACGAGTTGAACGAGAACTGGAACGGCATCTGGGACGTCGCTGTCTCGCGCGACAGTGCCGGATGGACCGCCGAGTTCCGCATCCCGCTGCTCGCGCTACGGTTTCAGGCTGGGACCAATCCGGAGTTCGGGTTCAATGTGCGGCGCTTCATTCGACGGAAGAACGAGGAAGACCTCTGGCGTTCGTACGGCCGGACGCAGGGGTTCTACCGTTTGAACAATGAAGGAACGATCACCGATCTCGGGGATCTGCACCGTCCCCGCGATCTGGAGTTGTATCCGTATGCACTCGGCCGGGCCGTGGCGACGGAGCACGACAGCGTCGGCGCGGAGACGAGGAGGGGTTACTTCAGCGGCAAGGGTGGGCTCGACGCCAAGTTCGGTATCACGCCGACGTTGACTGCGGACTTCACCGTCAATACTGATTTCGCGCAGGTAGAAGCGGACCAGCAAGTCATCAACCTCACCCGATTTCCGTTCTTCTTCCCCGAAAAGCGCGAGTTCTTTCTCGAATCGAGCGGGCAGCTCGACTTGGGGACGCCCGGCCGCGTACAGCTGTTCTACTCGCGCCGCATCGGCCTCGACACGAGTGGCGCGCCAGTGCCGATCGTTGCAGGAGCGCGGCTCCACGGGCGGCTGGGACCGTGGAAGCTTGGCCTCCTCGACGCCCAAACCGGCGGCGCCGACCGAGCCAACGACGCGGTGCTCCGAGTGCAGCACGACCTGTTCGCGCGGTCCTATATCGGCGCCATCGGAAGTCTGCGGACCGTCTCGAGCGGCGGTGCTCAGGCTGCAGGCGGCCTCGATGTCGACCTCCCCCTCGTGGTCCACGGACAGAACGTGGAGCCCAAGTTCTGGATCGCAGGGAGCCAGACTCCAGGTGTCCCCGGGACTCCCCTCGCCTGGCGGCTCTCGACCGACAACCCGAACGATCTCTTCGACAATTTCGTCTCGCTCTACCGCGTCGACTCGGGCTTCGCTCCGCCACTTGGCTTCGTCCGGCGCACGGGGATCTGGGAGACGACCGGCCACAGCAACTTCATGCCGAGACCGCATGCTCTCGGCATCCGCCAGCTCGACTTCAAGCTCATCCCCGAATGGGACATCATCGCCAATGAATCGGGATCGCTCGGACGCTCTGGAGACTGGCAGACCGCGTGGTTCGAGTGGCGACCGCTCGGCGGTGATCGGGAGAATGGAGACCGCTTCGAGGTGAATTTCCAGCGTTGGCTGGATGCGCCGAGCGACACGTTTGGCATTTTTCGCGGCGTGAAGATCCCACCGGGGCGATACTGGTGGTCACGTTACGAGCTGCAGTACTTCGTCAACGCGGGCCGTCCCCTGAGCGTCGGGGCATTCGCAAACTGGGGCCGGTTCTACGGCGGTCACAGCACCGACCTCGAACTCAGCGCGACATGGCGCGGCGGTGGTCACCTCATCGTGAGCACCGATCTGATCCGGACAAGGGCGGAGTTACCGGCAGGAGCCTTCACAGCCGTTCTGTCGGCAACCCGGTTTGAGTACGACTTCGATCCTCGCACCAGTCTGCTCGCGTTCGTCCAGTACGACAACGAGAACAAGCGGGTCGATTTCAATGTGCGGTTTCACTGGATCCCGGTGATCGGGGACGATGTGTTCCTGGTATGGAACTCAGGATACACGACTGATGCGTCCGCCCGGTTTCGCTTCCCGGACACCCGGGCCCTAGCGCACCCGCTCAACGGGGCCGTTGTCGTGAAGGTGGTGCATCGTCTCACGCCCTGAAGGACTGGCTTAAGCGGAACGCTTACGCCCCAGCAGCTGGGCATTCACGGCGACGATCACGGTCGAGACCGACATGAACACGGCACCCAGCGCGGGCGACAGCAAAATGCCTGTCGCTCGATAGAGCACGCCGGCCGCGAGTGGGATGCCCACGGCATTGTATCCCGTGGCCCACCACAGATTCTGTACGATCTTGCGGTACGTCGCGCGCGCCAAGCCGACAATGGCGGGTACGTCACGCGGATCGGAGCGGACGAGCACGATGTCGGCGGCTTCGATCGCGACGTCGGTGCCGGCGCCGATCGCGATGCCCACATCGGCTTCCACCAGCGCGGGCGCGTCGTTCACGCCGTCGCCCACCATTGCGACCCTGAAGCCGCGCGCCTTGACCTCCCGGATTTTCGCCGCCTTCTGATCCGGCAGCACCTCCGCGAAGTACTCGTCGAGTCCCAGCTCCTGCGCGACCCACCGCGCCACTGGCTGAGAATCGCCGGTGAGCATCATCGCCCGGATGCCCATCTGCTGCAGCTGCTGCAGCGCCTCGCGAGACTCGGGGCGGATGATATCCGCGAGCGCAATGGCGCCGACCACTTTTGAGTCCAGCAGTACGTACACGACCGTCTTCCCCTGCTCCGCCACCCGCGCCACGCGGGCGTCACTCACGGTCTGGCTGCGCTCCTTCAGGAACCCCGGACTGACGACGTTGACCTCCACTCCTTCCACCTTACCTCGTGCGCCCTTTCCCGGAATCGCGCTGACCTCGGAGGCCGCCGGGTAGCTGATGCCCCGTTCCGCTGCGGCGCTCACGATGCCCGCTGCGATGGGGTGTTCGGAGCGGCTCTCGAGCGCGGCAGCAAGGCGCAGGATGTCCGTCTCACTGCGGCCATCCAGGGAGATCACATCCGTGACGCCGAATCGGCCCTCGGTAAGCGTGCCCGTTTTGTCGAATACGACGGCGTCGAGCGCGCGCGCACGCTCGAAGGCCGCCCGATCGCGGATGAGCAATCCGTTCCGCGCCGAGATCGCCGTCGAAACGGCCACGACCAGCGGGACCGCCAGGCCGAGCGCGTGGGGACAGGTGATCACCATAACCGTGACCATCCGCTCGAGCGCGAAATCGAAGGTGCGTCCACCGGCGAGCCAGGCGACCAGCGTCATGACGCCCGCGGCGATCGCGATCACCGTGAGCCACATCGCCGCGCGATTGGCCAGGTCTTGGGTCCGCGATCGGCTCTGCTGGGCGCGGCGCACCAACTCGATCACCTGCGCGAGATACGTCTCGGCGCCGGTTCGGGTGATGCGCAGCGGGATCGCCGCTTCCCCGTTTACCGCTCCGCCCAGCACCGCATCGCCCGGACCCTTCTCTGCCGGCTGCGACTCGCCCGTCAACAGTGCCTGATTGACGGTCGTCCGGCCCTCGGTGATCGCGCCGTCCGCGGGAATCCTTTCGCCCGGTTTAACCAGCACCAGGTCATCCGGCCGCAGCTCCGTGACTGGAACGTCCTCAGTTGATCCGTCGGGGCGCAGCCGGTGCGCCTCGGCGGGAAGCAATCGGACGAGCTCCTCGAGCGCCCGTGATGCGCCCAGCACCGAGCGCATCTCGATCCAGTGGCCGAGCAGCATGATGTCGATGAGCGTCGCGGTTTCCCAGAAGAACACCGTGCCGCGAAGGCCGAAGACGACGGCCGCGCTGTAGAGATACGCCACGCTGATCGCGAGCCCGACGAGCGTCATCATGCCGGGCAGCTTGTTTCGCAACTCCGCGACCAGGCCGGTTAGGAAAGGCCAGCCGCCGTAGCAGTAGATCGCCGATGCGAACGCAAACTCGACGTAGCGATCGCCCGGAAATGCCAAGACGTTCCGCAGGCCGAGGAAATGCTGGACCATCTCGGACGTCGCGAGCACCGGGACGGTCAGTGCGATAGAGATCCAGAATCGCCGCCGAAAGTCGGAGACCATGTCGCCGTGATCGTGCCCACTGTGAGCCATCTCGGTCATCGGACGTGCGTGCGTTGCAGCGGGTGTGTGTTGATGATGCGAATGATCTGTCATGGTCTCAGTTAAACGAGCGGATAACCGGGCAGCCTTTCAGAAGATCGCAATCAGCTGCACCTCAAGCTCCTCGCCGGTGAACACCGCGGGCTCGGACTTGTAGATTCCGTCCACCAGCAGGCGGATACTCTCCCCGCTCGAGAGCAGGTTGATGCCAACGGTCGTATAGGTGAGGGATTTCGTTGATGTCGCAGCGCCCGTGGTGCGCCGGTCCCACAGATGCTCCCACTTGAGCACCGGCTGGAGCCAAGGCCGAACCCGGTAAGCGCCGAGCACGTAGCCTCCGCGCGCATCGACACTCGTTGTGGGACTGAACGGTCCGCGGCGCGCCAGGAACTCGCCCTCAACGAGCGCGCCGTGATCCATCCAGCGGACGTCGTAGCCCCAGCGGTGATCGCGCCCCTGTCCGAGGTATTTGGCGGCCACCGCCAGGCGCGCGAAGGGGAACACCGTGACACGTCCGATCGCCATTTCTCGTCCGTCTGGATTCGTCAGCTTGTTCGAGCCTTCGCCGTTGACCAGCGCGCCATTGAACGTCACCATATGGCCGACCGCGAGCTGGCCGAGCAGGCCGATATCGCGCCGCGTGGTGTGGCGGTCGATTGGCTGCGAGCGATTCGCGGTGGTGAGCAGGGAAAACGGCGTTAGGAATTCGAGAGAAAACGGTGTCCGAAACTGACCGATGATGAGCGCGGGGTGCAGCGCGTGAGCGCCAGTCCGCGCGAGAGTGGCCGGCGGGACCAGCTCGATGTAGGCGTCGGTGAGAAGGATCGCGGGAACGGTGTCGGCGCGGGCGAACCCCGTGGCGGCAAAATCGACTTGGGCACGGAGGGCGGCGAACGGCGCAGGCAGAACCTGGAGCGTCAACCGTGCGCGGTTGATAACGGCGGTGAGGGTATCGCGCCGCAGCGTCTCCCGGGCGCTGACGTAGCCGCTCAGCCGCAGCTCGTGCGTCAGGGCGTGCAGGTCGAGCACGGGCGACGGCGCGAGGGGATACTGCGCGCCGGCCGCCTGCATGACCAGGAGCATGAGGCCGGGCGTCACCACCGATCCGCCTTGCCCGCGTCCGGGACGAACAGCGGCCGGCCGAATCGCGTCCTGCCAAATTCCCCAATCACCCGCTGCGTGGCCGTGTCCACCATGAAATCAGCGAACGCCCGGCCGCCAGCCACGTTGATGCGCGGCGCATTTCTGGGATTCGGCTCGAGCACGTGGTAGACGTTGTAGAGCTCGGGATCGCCCTGGACGAGGGGCACGAGCTCGACCCTGCTCTTCCAGGCGAGATAGGTGCCGATGTCCGTCAGCGTGTAGGCCCGTTTCTCGCTCGCCATCTGCAATGTCGCACCCATTCCCTGACCCGACTCGACGTACCACGGTTCGCCTTCCGGCCGCGCTCGGCCGGCCTTCTGCCACAGCATCCGCTCGCGCTGTTCGGTGCCGGAGTTATCGCCGCGCGACACGAATGGCGCGCGATGGTCCGCGAGCCGCAGCAGCGCGGCCGCGGCGTCCGCCATGCCGCGCAAGCCCGCAGGATCCGCTGCCGGGCCGACGATGAGAAACTCGTTATGCATCACGAGGAGCCGGCGCACGAAGTAGCCGGAGTCGACCAGCATGCGCTCCGCTTCCGGCGCGTGCACCAGCACGACATCCGCATCCCCGCGCCGTCCCATCGTCAGCGATTGCCCGGTTCCTACGGCGATAAGCCTTACATGGTATCCGGTGCGCGCTTCGAAAATCGGCAGGAGGGAATCGAGCAGCCCGGTATCGCGAGTGGATGTGGTGCTCGCCAAGACCACGTCGCGGGACTGCGGCGTGGCGCGCAGACCCGGCAGGAGGCACAAGAAGAGCAGCGCCTGCTTGTACGTACGCATGGATGACTCGGGGAAACGTACGGCGAGTCCCCATCGATAGGCAAGGTTGTGCCTATCGTGTTAGCGCGTTTCGAAACGCAGCGTCACTCGAGTGGAGCGCGCGACGGCGCCACCGCGCGAACAGGCGCATGAGCCGGCGAGCGTCCGGCGTGAGGCGGGCGCCGCCGCCGCCACGGCGGCCGCCGCGTGTCGTCGCCAGCACCTGCGTGCCGAGCACGCGCTCCATCGCGCGGATGCGGTTCAAGCACGTGCGGTAACTCCAGCCGACCGCTGCGCCGGCCGCTCGGATCGTCCCGGTGCTCTCGACCGCCTCCAGAAAACGCAGGTAGCGCGGGCCCATGAGAAACGCGCCGTTCCAGTTGAGCCACAGCTTGTGACGCGGCTTGAGGTGAGCTCGCAGCGAGAGCCGACGAGGCGAGGCCAATTCGCTTCAGAACGTAATCTGCACGAGTGGTGTCTGCTCGCGCTGCAGGTTTCGGATACTGACTTGCGCGGCGAGCTTTTCCGCCACACCGAGGTATGCGTTCGCGAAGGGGGACGCCCGGTCGAGTACGATCGGCCGCCCGGCGTCGGAGCTGGTGCGGATCTCGGTGGCGAGCGGGATCTCGCCCAGAAACGGCACACCGAGGCGCTCGGCGGCGCGGCGCGCGCCGCCCGCGCCGAACACTTCATCACGCGCGCCGCAGCTCGGGCAGACGTACGACGCCATGTTCTCGACAATACCGAGCACGGGCGTGTGCAGCTGATTGAACATCGCGATCGCCTTCTGCGCGACCTTGAGGGCCACGTCCTGCGGTGTCGACACGACCACGGCCCCAGTCAGGGGAATCGCCTGGCAGAGGGTGAGCTGCACGTCGCCCGTCCCGGGCGGCAGGTCCACGATCAGATAGTCCAGCTCGCCCCAGAGGACGTTGCCCAGGAAGTGTTGCACCGTCTTGTGCAGCATCGGCCCGCGCCAAATGATGGCGTCGTCCTCGCGCAGGAAGAATCCCATCGAGATGATCTTGACGCCGTACTGCTCGGCCGGCACGGTGCCCTCGATCGTCGGCTTGGGCAGCGTGTACATGTTCATCAGCGTGGGAATGGTCGGGCCGTACACATCCGCGTCCATGATCCCCACGCGGGCGCCGGTGCTCGCGAGCGCGAGCGCCAGATTGGCGGAAACGGTGGACTTCCCGACGCCCCCTTTGCCGCTCGCCACCGGAATCACGTTCCTCACCGAGGGACTGAGCCGCTCCTTCATCGGACTGGGCGATCCACGGACGCGTGCCGTCATCGTGACGTCCACCCCGCCAACTCCGGGGAGTGCCGCGACAGCCTCCCGCGCCTGCTGCCGCATGCGCTCGCGCACAGGACCGGCGGGCGTCGTGAGCTCGATGGAGAACCCGACCGTGCCGTCCGAAACGCGGACGTCCTTCACGAACCCCAGCGTCACGATGTCACGTCCCAGATCGGGATCCGTGACGACCCGCAGGGCGTCTAGCACCTGGCCTTCGGTTACATGAGGCGTATCAGCTCCCAGGCTTTTTCGCCAAATCCACGGGCGCGTGGTAGATGACGCGATACGGGCTCTGGTCGTCCCGCAGGAGCTTCACCGCTTCCGAGTTGGCGATTTTGTCCCACGCCACGGGCGCCTTGCGGCCTCCGCATCCCGTCGCCAGGACGAGTGCACTCACCAGCAGTAGGCTACGCATCAAGGACTCCCCTTCAGGTTTCGCGACTCGCGTCATCCGACGGCGCGCCCTGCGCCAGCCAGTCCCCAAACGGCCCGGAGCTCAGCGCGAGGCGCCACTCCTCGAAGATCGACAATGCCATCGCGCGCATGCCACCCTCCGCCGGTCCCGCGGCCGCGCATTGCGCGAGCAGCCACGCCTCGAACGCATCAGGCTCCGGGTCGGCCGCGATGGCGCGGTCGAGCAGATCGCGCTTTATGGCGAGCCCGATCGCATCGGGCGTCGTGTCCCGCTTGCGACGCTTCCGCCGGCCTTCCGATGCTTCGAGCGTGGCCAGCAGCTCGCGGCAGACGGCGGAGGGCCGTGCAGGCTCCGTCATGACCTCCACCAACTTCCACCAACCTCCACAACTTTTACTTCCAGGCCGAATCCCGGTCGTTCGGGCCGATGGTAGCCGCGATCCAGCGCCGCCACGTCCAGGGCGACAGTTGCCACGTCGTCCAACAGCACGCCCCACCACGGCAGCTCGCTCACTGTGGGCTCCGCTTTTACATAGCCCTTGCAAGTATCGCACACCTCGACCTTGCGCGTCGTCTCACCGTCCTCAGGGGCCAGGTATCCCAGATTCTCGTGACTCGTTTCGGCGCAGAAGGGGCAGCGCAGCCACGGCACTACCCAGCCGCTGCCGCAACGCCCGCAGCGCAACCAGCGCTTGCGCTCCAGGCCGCGGAATTCCGCGAGCGTCGGCCAGGCACCGCACAGCGGACAATAGCCTTCCCACCATCCGTCCCCGGCAGATACTTCGCTGCCGATCGTCCGGGCACATGCCCGGAGCAGCGGCACGGCCGCGATCTGCGCCACGACGCGCAGCCTGGATGGATCGCCTGCCGCGAGCGCATCGATGCGCGCGTCATCCTGACGGATCGCGGCTTCCAGCAGATCGAGCGCGTCGAGGCGGTGAGCCGCGCCGTCGAGACCGGAGAGCTGCGCGAGATGGCGCACGAAGCGGCTCGCGGAGCGGCGGTCGACGCCGACCTCGGTACCGTGCAGCAGTGGCGCGCGCGCAGCACGGCCGTCCACTGGAGCCGGCACGGCGGCGTCCCAGGTCGTGGCGTTCTGAGTCTCGAGGAGCGCCGCCTCGACCAACGCCAGCCACGTTTCGGAT
>Ga0137409_10003220_pt1 | contig 17332 bp, 13 predicted proteins | sample CZODoug1_16funga_FD_122059 | JGI IMG/M metagenome (GOLD analysis project Ga0137409, IMG submission 122059) | Vadose zone soil fungal communities from Angelo Coast Range Reserve, California, USA - CZODoug1_16fungal (Hybrid Assembly) | ecosystem: Environmental > Terrestrial > Soil > Vadose zone... | reverse complement strand
AATTGCATGGCAATCATGGCGGGCAGGGCGTGGTGATGGTTTGGCGCGGCGATGAACACGGCGTCCAGTTCCTTGCCGACCTTGTCGAACATCTTCCGGTAATCGGTGAAGGCCGGCAGGTTGTCGGCATCGCCGCCCTTGCCTTGGAGCCATTTCTTCACGACCGCGTGCCGGTTTTCCTCCACATCGACAATGGCGACGAGATGCTCGTCCTTCGCGGCGGGCAGGTGCGAGGAGGTGCCGCGTCCGCCACAGCCGATCTGGACGAAGCGGACTTTGTCGCCGGCGTTGGCGGCGTCCAGGATGTTAAATGGGGCGGTGGAAGCCACGCCGGCAGCCAGCACGGATTTCTTCACGAATGAGCGACGAGACAAGGTATTCTTCATAGCAGCGATTCTGTGGTTGAATGAGGCCGTCATAAGCCATGACCAGGCTGAAGGCCAGCCTAAAGAACGGGTGGTCTTTGCCCGGGGCGCAACTTGGCGCCACCACCATGACGGAGCGCGGCGTTGACGCCGCTTCCGCGTTCGACTGCGATAGAGGTTGCAGTAAGCCCTTGCCGCCGCACCAATCTGCGCTGAAGCGGCGGCACCGCCGCGCTTTCGATCCGAACAAGTGGTTCGGTCCTGGCAGGCCGTCGTTCCGTTCCCAGTCGGCGCTATCGTCCGCGAAGCTCCTCGGTGGAAGCTTCCACCGCGAGCGTGTCGTCATTTATGCTTGAGCGCACTGTAATCCAAAATTAGCCTCCACGGATGCCCAACGAAAACAGATACCCATTGCCGAAAGCACTTCGCCGTTCAGGACGTTTAGCGGTCGCGTTCCCACTCGCGAGCGCGGCGTGGTTCCTGATGACAGGCGTTTCGATGCAAGCCCAGGCGCCACTCAAAGAGAAGTTGAAAGGCTCGCCGTTCAAGATCGCCTACGAGTGTTATGTGAACGACAACTGGGAAATCTTCGTCATGAATCCCGACGGCTCTGGCGCCGTTAACCTCACCCACACACCCGATCAAAACGAGCACTACCCACAGATCTCACCCGATGGCAGCAAAATCTCTTTTACCCTTGACGAGGGCGAAGGGCGCGAAGCCGTTCGCAGTCTCTATGTCATGGATATCGACGGGAAGAATCGCAAGAAACTGGTTGACCACGCGCGCGAGCAATTTTGGAGCCCGGACAGCAAGATCATCGGCTTCCTGCCACAGGAATACCCGAAGTTCAATGTCATTGACTTTTACACCAAAGGAATGAGCTTTTACGATTTGGCCACCGGCAAAATCGAGCCACACCAAAACAGCACCAACCTGCATCACCTCTATAACCCTTCCTGGTCCGCCAATGGGAAATGGATCGCGGCTACCGTGCACGCCGGGATGGGCGTGGGCCACGCCATTTTGCTGATCGAGGCCCACGGCGACGCTGCGGTCGACTTTGCGGAGCAAGCCTTGATCAACGTCCGCAACCGCGGACTCTCGGACAGGATATTGGAATGGGAGCGCGTCATCGCCTCCACCGACTGCGGCCTCGGCGGTCGCGTGCACCCGCAGATCGCCTGGGCGAAGCTGGAGGCGCTCGCGCAGGGAGCTGCGCTGGCGACCCGGCAGCTCTGGCGCTGACGTAGTCTCAGCGACCGGGCTGTTGCTGCTGCTGTTGCTGCTGCTCTCGCCCTCCACCACGCCTATCCTGAGGCCCATCCGGTTGCTGGCGGCGCTCAGCCCGTTCGGGAGAAATCCGATTCGCCGGTTCTCCGGGAAGCCGTTGCTGCTGCTGAGGGCCTCGTCCCGCCTCGACCCGCTCGGGCCGCGGCGCCGGCTGTTGCACCTGGGGCGGCGCCGGTCTCGCGACGTCGCGCGGCGCTGAAGGCGCGGGGCCGGGCCGTTGCGCGCCGTCGGGGCGCTGCACGTTGGTATCGGGGCGCCGCGTACCGCTATCAGGGCGCTGCGCGTTGTTGTCGGGACGCCGCGCATTGCCGTCGGGGCGCTGGGCGTTGTTGTCGGGACGCCGCGCATTGCCGTCGGGGCGCTGGGCGTTGTCGTCGGGACGCCGCGCATTGCCGTCGGGGCGCTGCGGGTTGTTGTCAGGACGCCGTGTATCGCCGTCAGGGCGCTGCCCGTTGCTTTCGGGACGCCGCGCATCGCCCCGAGGCCTCGGCGTGTTGCCGTCCGGACGCTGCGTATTGGTCTCGCGTGGAGCCGGCGTCGGCTCCGGCGGCTGCGGGGCGCCGAACTGGCGGGGCTGGGGCGGACGCGGCCGCTCCACTTCGCTGTTGCCGAAGGTGGGCCTCGCGGGCACCGAGCCCGTCGACGCCGGCTTCGGCGCGGGCACGATGCGGGGCGGCGGAGCCGCGGCACCATTGGCCGGCCGCGAGGCGTCGCTGTGCTGCGACTCGTTACGCCCGCGCTCGGCTCGAGCCGTGTCCGGCGGGCGCGGACCCTCCCGACGCGGGGCGCGCGTGGCGACCACGGAGCGCGCGACCGTGTGCTCGGGCGGTCGCGTGCCGCGCCCGCTCGCGGCGACGTAGCTCGACGCATCGGGTGTGACACGGAGCGGGGCGCGCGCCGGCTCGAGGCGTCGAGCGTCGATCTGCGCGACGCGCGCCTGCTGGACCGAGCCGCGTCCGAAATGCTCCTCGCGAACCGCCACCACCGCATGCTGGACGTTGGTGTTCCTGTAGACGTTGATGTTCGTCACGTTCACGACCGTCGTGCGATTGACGACGACGTTGTTGACGACGCGCGGACCGCCCCAGCCGGCCCACGTCGGTCGGCCGATGAAGCGAGGCCTCCCCCACCACGGCACCAGGGGCTCACCCCAGCTCAACGCGACCCAGCTGACTCCGGGAGCGCCGATCGCGATACGGACGCTCGGCCCGCCGAAAAACGCGACCAGCGCAGGGGCATAGACCGGCCTCACGACCACGGGCCCCGGCGCCCATGCCCAGTAGCCGCTGACGAAGACCCAGCGGCCGTAGTGATACGGAGCCCAGCCCCACGGCGCGGTGTCGACCCACGTCCAGCCGTAGTACGGATCGAGAACCCACCGGCCCGTGCTGTACGGCGCCCAGCCGGCGGGAACCGACTGAGGAACCCACACGGAGCCGTACGTGGAGACGACTCGCCAATCGCCGTAATGGTCGAGATCGTCGACGCCGTACACGCCGGCCGAGACGTACCGAGAGCTGATCGCATCGATCAGATCGTCGGTGCGAGCGTAGTTCCAGCGGTCCCAGACGTCGAGCTGCGGCGCCACGTAGCTCCGCGCGGTCGGCGTCGGGGTACCCTCGAGAACAACCTCTTCGCTCGCCGCGATGGCCACCGCCTGCCCACCGGCCGGCGTCATCGTCGCCTGCCCGGAGCGCCGCGTGACGAAGGAGCTCGCCGTTTCCGTCACGTCGACGCGGTAGTAGCCGGCGCGCTCGATGGTGAACGCCGCGTGCGGGGTGTCGATCTCGACCGTGCGGCCCGATTCGACGCTGCGGAGGTCGAGCGAGACGTGGCCGCCGGTGACCTTGATCTGGAGAAAGTCGGGCTCGTCATTCACGAGACCCAGCTGCGAATCGCCCCAAGCCCGCACGAACGCTCGCGCGCCCACCTGAAGCTCGAGATTGCCGCGATTGCCCGTGTAGAGCTCGTCCCCGGGCGCGAGCGCCGTGTTGACCTGCGCGGGCGCCCAATCCTGCGCGCCCGGCCGGAAATAGGAGACCTCGCCGTCGGCGAAGCTCAATCGAGGCGGGGTGGCCCCGATCGCGCCTTCTTCGCCCTCCGCCGCACGGGTGACCCCCACGCCGAGGGCCGCATCGAAAACGAGCGTCAGCGCCAGAATCGCCGAGATTGCCGCCCGCGCCTCGCGCCAGAGCATGAGAGCCCTCCTTTCCACGGTAATTCACTCCTTTGGACGGGCCGACCAGGCCCGCCATTTCATATTGAACCAATCGCCTGGTTTTTCGACCGGATCATGGCCTTGACGACACCCGGCAGACGCGAGCACACTCTGGACGTCCACGGAGTGCAGAGGGAGGAGTGGCGGTGAAGACGGGGCCGGTCATGATTAGCGCCGTGCTGGTCCTCGCCGCGGGTCTGACCGCCGGGCCCGACTCCGCCTGGGCTCAACGATCCGGAGGCGCGTTCGCGGGTGGCGGCGGACGCGGCGCGTTCGCGGGTGGTGGCGGTGGACGCGCGTTCGTGGGTGGAATCCCACCCGCTCTCATAAACGGGGGGGTGGGCGGCGGTCCACGCGCGTTCGGTACGCTTCCGGGCCCACGTCCGGCTCAGGGGTTCGGGCACGGATTCCATCAGCACAAGTTCTTCCGCCCGTTCTTCCCGTTCGGAATCGTGGCGGCGGCTCCGTCCGTCGTGTACGCGGCGCCGTACTACTACCCGCCTCCCGCGTACTATCCGCCGCCGTACTACGATCCACCGGTGTATAGCGCGCCCGCGACCTACAGCCCGCCCGTGAGCTACGCGCCGGCACCCAACAGCACCGTCTCGGTCGCGCCGACACCGAACGTCGTGCAGTTTTCGACAGGGCGGTACGAGCTGCGCGGCGACGGCATGTCGACGCCGTACACGTGGGTCTGGATCCCGAATCCTCCGACCTCACCGCCGCCTCCGCCGGCGCCCGCCGCTCCGCCCGCCGCGGAACCAGGCGTGAGCGGCGGCGCCAGCAGCGGCCCCGTTCCAGCGCGAGTCGGTCAGCTCTATCGCTGGACTGACAAGGCCGGCGTCGTGTACTGGACCGATCGCATCGACGCCGTGCCGGAGCAGTACCGCTCGAAGGTAAAGCAGTCAGCGCCCTCCTGAGCGGGCGCCGCGGATCGCCCGGCCTCGTCGCATGTTCGTCGACCCGCAGCTCTACGCGCTCTTCCTGACTGCCGCGCTCCTCCTGACCCTGGCTCCCGGTCCCGACACGATGTTCGTCCTGGGCGCGGGCCTCGGGGGCGGCGCGCGCGGAGGCTTGCTCGCGTCGGCGGGTATCATGACCGGCCTGCTCGTGCACCTCGCGCTCGCGCTCGTCGGCGTGTCCGCGCTGATCGCGGCCTCGCCGCTGGCGTTCGACGCGCTCCGCTGGGCCGGGGCCGCATACCTGATCTGGATCGGCGTACCGCTGCTCGTGCACACCTGGCGAGGCCGAAGAGCCCCGGTCGCGGCCGAGCCGACGCCGTCGGCGACTCGCCTCTATTGGCAAGGCTTGACGACGAACCTGCTCAATCCCAAGGTCGCGATCTTCTACGTCGCGTTCCTGCCCCAGTTCGTCTCGCCCGAGCTGGGCCACACGCCGCGACAACTCCTGCTCCTCGGGCTGACTCACTGGCTGATCGGCTTGCCCTACCTGTGCGCCGTCGCGCTGGCGAGCGGCTCGACAGCGGCCTGGCTTCGGAGCTCGCCCGGCATTCGCCGGGCTCTCGACGCGCTCTCGGGATTGGTCTTCGTCGGACTGGCGCTGCGCCTGATGCTCGTCAAGCGCAAGCCGGCGTAGCGCCGGGCCAGGAGCGTCTAGGTCAGAAACTCTCGAAGGGCACGGACGACCGTCGTGGTCTGCTCGAGATGTGGCGCGTGGCCCGCCCCCTCGACCATCTGGACGCGAGCACCGGCAAGGCGCCGGGTGAATTCCTCGGCGTACGCGACTGGCACCAAGCGGTCCTCGCGGCCCCAGATGAGCAAGGCCGGCGCCTTGACGCGATGAATGCGCTTCTTCAGGCCCTTGTCGGGGATGGGCCAGATGAACTTGCCGGTCGTGCCCATCGCCCACACGAGCCGCACGCGGGCCGCCGTCGCCGCCGCGTCCTGCGCGTCCGACCTCGGGAACATGCGGCGCGCCGCTTCGCCGTCGGGATCGCGGAAGATGTGAGCGCGGAGCGCTGCGGGCTCGAGCATCATCCAGTTGACGATGTGATCCGGATCGCGCCAGAAGCCGAGCGGCGCGAGCATCGCCAGACGCCGGACCCGGTCGGGATACGCGGCCGCCACCTCGCACGCGATCATCCCGCCGAACGAGTGGCCGACGAAGGCGGCGTTTCGGATTCCGAGGGTCTCGAGCAGCTCGTCGTAGCACAGCACGAGGTCCCAGAGCCCGTCGAGGTGATAGATGTCATCGTGCGCCTCGGGCGTCGTCCCGGGATGCTCGGGCGCGTAGACGGTGAAGCTCTCGGCCAGCTGGTCGAGGAACGGATCCCACGTGAGTCCCCACGGACCGTGGAAGAAGACCAGCGCGGGTCCGCGCCCCTTCGAGAGGACGCGCATGCGAACGCGTCCCTGCCAGACGGTGACGGTGCGCTCCTCCGCCCCGGCGACGATGGGCGGCTCGACGCGGACGCTCATGCTCCGCCCGCCGCGATGCCGGCCGGCAAGGTCCCGGCGCGCTGGCGGAGCCGCTCGGGCCACCAGTGATTGACCCAGCCCTCGTCCTCCCAGACGTCGCGCAGCCCCGGCAGCACCTCGCGGCCGAAGAGCTCGATGTTCTCGAGGGCCAGCTCGTGCGGCATCGAGCCGATCTGGAGGAGCACCATCAAGTTCCCGACGCGCAGGCTCTTGATCACTTCCTCCTTCAGGCGATCGCGCACGGTGGCGGGGCTGCCGGCGATGACGAAGCCCTTCTCGACGAAGTCCCGGTAGCGGAGGTTCTTGGGATTCTCGGCTCGGCGTACCGGATTGGTCATCGTCGCGACGAGGCTCCGGTAGTCCTGGTTACCGGGCGGCGAGAACCACATCGCGGGTACGTGCAGACACTTGTGGTAGAAGTACTCGACGTGCCGCGCGTACTTCTCCTCGGCGCGCGCGTCGTTCTCGGCCACGACCACGAGCTGCAGGAAGCCCGCGCGGTATGGATTGAGGTCGCGTCCTTTCTCGGCCACCACACGCCAGTAGCCGTCCATCATCGTCTTCGCGGATCGGGCGCCCGAGTAGCTGAGGAAGCAGTAGCAGACGTCGTGCTCCACGGCAAAGTCGAAGGTGCTGATGCTGCCGGATCCTGGGATCCACACCGGCGGATGGGGCTGCTGGATCGGGCGCGGCCACAGGTTCACGGTCGCGAGCTGGAAGTACCGTCCGTTCCACGAAAAGATCTCGCGCGCCTGCCAGGCCTTCAAGGTGAGCTCGACGGCCTCGCGGTAGCGCTCACGGTGCTCCATCGGCGTGATGCCGTAGCAGAGATTCACGTCCATCGGGCTGCCGAGCGGCAGGCCCGCCACCAGCCGTCCCCCGCTGATGCAGTCGAGCATCGCGTACTCCTCGGCGACGCGGAGGGGCGGGTTGGAGGTCGGCAGAGTCGCGCCCATCTGCACGATGGCGACGTTCGAGCCGTTGGTCGCCCGCGCGAGGACGCTGCCCATCAGGTTCGGGCTCGGCATGAAGCCGTAGGCGTTCTGATGATGCTCGTTCGTGCACACGCCGTCGAATCCGCACTTCGCCGCGTACGAGAGCTCGTCGAGCGTCCAGTTGTAGTACTGACCGACCCGGCGCGCGTCGGCCAGCTCCCACCAGGGCGGCGTCACCCAGACGGACTCGTAGCGCTGCTCGAAGTCGGCCGGCAGCTCCCGGTGGGGCATCAGATGGAACGCGCTGATCTTCATGGGCTTCTCAGTCTCCCTCGTACCGCGGCGGGCGGACGAAGCCGCCGAGCTCGCGCCCGAGCAGGGACGCGAATCGGATCGGCGTGCGGTCTTCGAGATACGGCCCGATCGCCTGCAGCCCGATCGGCAGGCCGCCGCGGCTGCGACCGGCCGGAAACGCCGTCGACGGCTGGCCGGCGAGCGTCGCGACCGAGGCGCAGAACAGGCCGAGCTCTTCGAGGACCGGCTTGCCGTTCACGTCGAGCGTCTTCTTGATCGACTCCGGCGTGTTCGGGAACGGCTTGTCCCAGTGCGGGTACGCCGGCGTGATGAACGCGGGCATCAGGAGCACGTCCCATTCGCGGAAAAACGCGCGCCAAGCCGCCCGATACTGCTCGCGCAGCCCAACCCAGGCGACGTAGTCCGGCGCGCCGCTCTCGATTCCCCGCTGGAGCGCGCGGCTCCACTCGTCGTCGCGCGTGTTCAACACGTCGAGCCGCGCCCGGCGGTCGGCGGCGGGCACCCTGGCCGAGGTGACGGCGGCGAGCAAGGACAAGTAGAGGGCGTAGTGCTGGCGGTGATCGCCCAGAGCGTCGGGCTGGACGGCCTTCACCTGACAACCGAGACGCCCGAGGCTCGACGCGACACTCTCCAGCGCCGCGCTCACCTCCGCGTCGACCGGCACCCAGTCGAGCGCGGGCAGCACCGCGACCCGGAAGCCGGCCAGCCGATCGCGGCGCGCGGCAGGCAGCGCGATCTTCCACGCGACGTCCTCACCCGCTTCAGGCCCCGCCGCAACGTCCAGCGCCAGCTCGAGATCCTCGCCGGAGCGCGCCATCGGCCCCTGCACGCCCATCACGACCGCGGCGTTCGGCATCGGCGGCATCGGGAATTGCCCGCTGCGCGGCATGGCCGTCTCGCTCGGCCGGTGGCCGTAGACGCCGCAGAACGCGGCCGGCACGCGGATCGAGCCGCCGATGTCGCTGCCGAACTCGAGCGGCGTGAACCCGGCGGCGAGCGCCGCGGCGCCTCCGCCGGTCGAGCCGCCGGGTGTGCGGCCGAGATCCCACGGATTGTTGGTCCGTCCGTACACGGGATTGGCCGACTGCCAGTCGGCGAGCATCTGCGGCACGTTCGTCTTCGCCATGACGATCGCGCCCGCGCCCTTCACGCGCGCCGTGACGGGCGCGTCGTGCTCCGAGCGGAACTCTTTCCACTGGGACATGCCGGCGGTGGTGCGCAGGCCGCGGACGTTGATCGATTCCTTCAGGGTCATCGGCAGGCCGAGCAGGGGGCCGTCCTCACCACGGGCCCGGCGCGCGTCGACGGCCTCCGCGTCGCGCCGTGCGCGCTCGAAGTCGGGCTCGACGAGGGCGTTCAGCTCGGGATTGCGCTGCTCGATCCGCCGACGGTGCAGATCGAGAAGCTCGACGGCGGACACGCGCCGCGCGCGGAGCGCCGTGAGCATGTCGGTGGCGGTCGCGAAGGCATCGATGCGGTCACTCATATGGCATCCCCTTCACCGTGAACGTCAGCCGACATTACCGCCGCGCCCCGGCAGGGTCAAGGACGCGCCCGGCCTCGTGCTCGCTTCGCGGCGCTTTCGAGCGCGGTCACGACCGCCAGCAGAGCCGGCCGCGGCGCCCGATCGCGTCTCCGGACGATCCCGATCCTCCGGTGGAGCGGCGGGCGCAGCGGAATCAGGCTCAACGCGCCGGTCCTCGCGTCGGCCGTCACGGCGATCTCCGAGACGATCGAGAGCCCGAGCCCGGCCCCGACCAGCTTCTTGGTGGCCTCGGCGTTGCCCAGCTCCATCGCAATCCGCGGCGTCGCGCGGCCGCGCCGGAACCAGTCGTCGACCACCCGGCGGATGGTGCCGCCGCGCTCGTAGAGAATCACGGGCTCGCCGGCGAGCTCGGCGGCCGTCATCGGCGCCCGGCGCTTCCATCGGCTCCCGGGCGGCCCGATCGCCACGAGCCGGTCGACGTAGAAGGGCGAGACGACCAGCTCGCGTCCGGCCGGCACGGGCAAGGTCACGACGCCGACATCGAGCTCGCCGCGCGACACGGCGGAGGCGATCTCGCCCGCGTTGCCCGTGACGACGACCAGCTCGAGCTGCGGGTATCGCGCCCGCAGCCGACGAAGCAGCGCCGGCAAGAGATAGATGCTGGCGGTCGCTCCGGTGCCGACAGTCACCCGGCCGGCCACGCGGCCCTGGAGCCGCTGGATCGCCTCGCGCGCATCGTCGAGCACCTTGAACGCGCGTCCCGCGTGCTCGAGGAGCACCGCGCCGGCCTCGGTCGGGGACGCGCGACGGCCGCGTCTGATCAGGAGCGGGACGCCCACGGTCCGCTCGAGGTGTCGCACGTGGTGGCTGATCGCGGGCTGACTCAGGTGAAGCGCCTCCCCCGCCCGCGAGAAGCTGCCCGAGCGGGCGATCGCTTGAAGCGTCCTGACATGCACGGGGTTGATATCCATCGTCGGCGTTGGCGTTTCGGCGGCGCCAGTATCTCGAATGATAGCGATTCATACAATTCATTTTATGAATCCATGAGACGGCGGGAGACTCTGCGCATGCTCGACGTGACCATTCGCGCGGCCGAGGCGGCCGACACCGACGCGATCGCGATGATATACAACCAGGGCATCGAGGACCGGCTGGCGACGCTCGAGACGGAAACGCGCTCGGCCGAGGAGCGCCGGCGCTGGCTCGCGGGCCGCGGGCTCCGCCACCCGGTGATCGTCGGCGAGGTGGGCGGCCGCGTCGTCGGCTGGGGCAGCCTGAACTCCTTCAACCCGCGCCCGGCCTACGACAACGTCGCGGACTTCTCGGTCTACGTCGGCCGCGACTGGCGCGGGCGAGGCCTCGGCCACCGGCTGCTGGAGGCGCTCATCGCGCGCGGGCGTGAGCTCGGCTACCACAAGCTCGTGCTCGCCGCGTTCCCCTTCAACGCGGCCGGCATCACCCTCTACCGGCGGCTCGGGTTCGTCGAGGTCGGCGTATATCGCGAGCAGGGACAGCTGGACGGCCAGTGGGTCGACGTCGTCGTGATGGAGCGGCTGCTGTGAGCGCTACGTCGCCTCCAGCGGACGGGCGACCATGATGCCGCTGTGCGTCCGCACGCTCGCGACGTAGGTCGCCAGGTCCTCGTCGAGGACGACCGCGTTCCGCGTGGTCGACGCGTGCAAGAGCCGCGGGATGCCGGCCTCGTCCCGGTAGCACACGCCGGAGTGCGCGCAGTCGAGACCCTCGATCGAGGTGGTGACGCCGACGATGTCGCCGGTCATCAGCAGGCGCTGGGCGGCCGCGACCTTCTCCTTCGGCAGGTAGTAGGTCACGCGCGCATTGATCTCGGCCTCGCGCCGGGTGATCTTCGCGAGCTGCTCCGGGCTCGCCTTGAGCTGTCGATAGGCGCCGGGATGGGTGCTCATGAAGCTCACCCGGCGGGTGAAGCGCTCGGCGCCGGGGAGCTCGGGTGTGATCAGACGAACGACGCGCTTGGCCTGGTTGTCGGCGAACCAGTCGCTCAGATAGTGCAGCCGTGAGGCGTAGTCGGTCAGCTGGCCGCCGCGGTACCGGAGGAACGTGACCTCCGCCAGCAGCGCGTCCGGTGTCCGCTCACCGCGCTTCAGAATGCGCGCGAACGCGAGCGCGAGCTCGAAGAACGTGACGCAGTCCAGCCCCCGAAAATCGACCGAGCACACCTCGCGATCGTCGTAGAGCTCCAGGGTCGAGGCGACGTAGGGCGTCTGGCGCAGCGCCATCCCGATGGCGCCGATCCGCTCGCCGATCGGCAGCTCGCTCCACCGGCGCTCGCGCGACTGGGCCACCAGCCGGTCGAAGACGTCTCGTCCCTCGAAGATCTTCGCGTCCTGACCGCCGGCCGACGCGCGCCGGGCACGCGTGACGGCCAGCAGCCCGGCGCTCCCCAGGGCCTTTGCCGCGAAGGCGAGAAACGCTCGCCGGTCAACCCACGGATGATTCATCGGTGCTCTCAGGATCGCACGTTCAGCCCTGCTCGGCCGAGCGCCGCGCCACTTCCTCGGCGAGGGCTCGATGCTCGGCGCAGCCGATCACCGAGAGGTCTGGACGAGGGCCGGCGGCGTCGACGAGCCCGCGAATCGCGCGCCGGCGGCGCTCGACCGGAGCCGGGTCCAGAGCGCCGCGGTCGATGTCGCGCTCGATCGTCGCGACCGCTGCATCCCGGGCTTCGGCGCCGCGGCAGATCAACGCGAGATCGCCGCCCGCTCCCAGGAACCGCCGCGCCGCGTCGGCGACACCCCAGGTCCCGGCGACCGCCGACATCTCGAGGTCGTCGCTCAGAACGAAGCCGTCGAAGCCGAGGCGTCGCCGTAGCAAGCCCGAGACGACCTTGGGGGACAGCGAGCCGGGCAGGTCCGGGTCGAGCGCGCCGTACCGTACGTGCGCGACCAGGACAGCGGGGCAGCCGGCCGCGAGAACGGCGCGGAACGGGACGAGCTCGCCGCGCTCCAGATCCTCGAGGGTCGCCGGGGTGTCGGGCAAGGCGTGATGCGAGTCGACGGAGGTGAGCCCGTGCCCGGGAAAATGCTTCGCGACCGGCACCAGGCCGGTGCGAAGCATCGCCTCCACGAACGCCACGCCGAAGGCGGCGACGCCATCCGGCGACGAGCCGAACGCACGGTCGCCGATGACCGTGTTGGCCGGATCGAGCAAGCAATCGAGCACGGGCGCGAGCCCTGAATCGAATCCGGCGGCGCGCAGCTCGCGCGCCATCGCGCTCGCCACCGCGGCCGCCAGGCGAGGCTCGCCGGAGCGCCCGACGGCGGCCGCGGGCGGAAATCGAGTGAACGGCGGCGGCAAGCGATGCACGCGTCCGCCCTCGTGGTCGACCATCACGAGGATGTCGGGGTCGAGCCGCCGCGCCTCGTCGGTGAGCGAGAGCACGGTGTCGAGGCTCGGGCAATTGCGGGTGAACAGGACGATGCCGCCGAGCCCGGACCGCTCGGCCAGCGCGACAACCGGATCCGGAATCCGCGTTCCGTCGAAGCCTACGGCCAGGAGCCGGCCGGCGCCGCGCGTCACCCGGAGAGCGACCGTCCCGCGAGGTTGGCGACGATCACGCCGAGCTCGACCGGATCCACGGGCTTCGCCACGTGCATGCTGTAGCCGGCCGAGAGCGAGCGCACCCGGTCCTCGGGCCTTCCGTACGCGGTCAGGGCCACCGCCGGGATCTGGCCGCCTTCGGAGCCGGCCAGCTCGCGGACCTTGCGAATGAGCGAGTAGCCGTCCTCGCCGGGCATCTCGATGTCCGAGACGAGCACGTGGGGCTTCCACGACCGGAGCGCCGCGAGAGCTTCCGGCGACGAGGAGCAGAGCTTGGCCTCGGCTTCCGCCCGTCTCAGGATCGTCGCGATCAGATCGAGCGCGTCGGGATCGTCGTCGACGACCAGGACGCGGAGGCCTCGGAGCGAAGGGCCCTGATACGCCGGCATCGGTTGCCGGGCCGTGGGGTGCGCTCGGTCGTCCTTCGTTGCGACGAGCGCGACCACGAGCGGGAGCTTCACCCTGAAGGTCGAGCCTTTCCCCTCGCCCGCGCTCTCGGCGGTGACGGATCCCCCGTGCAGCTCGACCAGGTGGCGAACGAGCGCGAGCCCGATACCGAGACCACCCTGGTTGCGCGTGCTCCCGCTCTCGCCCTGCTTGAAGCGGTCGAAGATGACCGACAGCAGCTCGTGCCGGATGCCAGCGCCGGTGTCGCTGACCACGATCTCGACCTGCGAGTTGACCCGCTGGAGCGTGAGCTGGATCCGGCCGTCCCTCGGCGTGAACTTGACCGCGTTCATCAGGAGGTTCCAGACGACCTGCTGCAGGCGGTCGGGATCGCCGTGGATAGGCCCAGCGCTCGGATCGAGGAGCGACTGGAGCGTGAGCCCCTTGGCGTCGGCCGCCGGCCGTACCGCGTCGAGCGCCGATTCGAGCACGCGCTGGATGTCGACCGGCCGGAAGTCGAGCCGCATCTTGCCGCTGATGATTCGAGACACGTCCAGCAGGTCGTCGATCAGCTGGAGCTGGACGTGCGCGTTGCGCACGATCGCGTCGAGGGCGCGCGGGGTCGTCCCCGAATCGATCTGTCCCATCTGAAGCATGCGCGCCCATCCGTAGACCGCGTTCATCGGCGTCCGCAGCTCGTGCGACAGCACGGCGAGGAACTCGTCCTTCGCGCGATTCGCGCCTTCGGCTTGCTCGCGAGCCTGGTCGGCCTCGCTGTAGAGCGTTGCGTTGTCGACCGCCAGCGCCGCCCGGCGCGCCAGCTCCTCCGCCATCGCGACGTCGGCAGCCTCGTACGGCTGCCCCGGTGTGGTCCGCACGAGCGTGATGGCGCCGACGATGCGCTGACGGGTCACCATCGGGACGGCGATCGCCGAGCGCGGCCGTAGCTGGCGCATGACCGCCAGGTGCCGCTCATCGCGGGCGGTCGAGACGAGCGTGTCCTCCGTGACCTCCGGGATGACGATCGTCGTCCGCGACCGGAGCACCTCGGCGGCCGGCTGCGACGAGGTCCACTCCGGAGCGTAGCGCTGCAGCTCCGCCAACAACGATTCGGTGTCGGGCTCGCCCGTCGAGACCGCGACCCGCTCCAGCGTGTCGTCCCGCGTGACGAGGTCGATGATGCACCAGTCCGCGAATCGCGGTACGACGAGCCGCGACACCGTGCGAAGCGTCGTGGCGGAGTCGAGCGACGCGCTCAGTGCCGCGCTCGACTCGGAGAGGAGGGTGGCCCGCCGCTCGGCCGCCTCGGCCCGCGCCCGGGCCGCCTGCTCGGCGGCCAGGAGCTTGGTTCGCTCGACCTCGGCGTGGAGGCGCTCGCCGATGTCGCGGGCGATCTTCGACGCTCCGACGATGCGGCCGTCGGCGTCTCTGATGGGCGATACCGTCAAGGCGATCTTGATCGGCGTGCCGTCATTCCGGAGGCGTACGGTCTCCAGGTGCTCGATGGTTTCCCCGCGACGCAGGCGCCGCAGGACGTCGTCTTCCTCCCCCTGGCGGTCCGGGGGCACGATCATCCTGATCGACCGACCGATCGCCTCCTGCGCCGTGAAGCCGAACAGTCGCTCCGCGGCCGGATTCCACGCGGTGATGGTCCCGTCGAGATCCTTGCCGACGATCGCCTCCTCGGACGAACGCACGATGGCGGCGAGCCGCATCGAGGCTTCCTCGGCCTGCTTGCGGTCCGTGGTGTCTTCGAGCAGAGCGGAGAAGCCTCCCGGCGTCGGAAAAACCCGAGTCCTGAGCCATCGCCCGTAGGGCCTGTAGAACGCCTCGAACGCGACGGGCTCGTTGCCGGCCGCCGCCCGCCGCAGCTGCGTCTCGAGCTCGGTGCCGACGATGTCGGGAAACACGTCCCACATCGTCTTGTCGATCATCGACGAGGCGGGTTGCCGGAGCAATTCCGCGGCGCGGTCGTTCACGTAGTGGTAGCGCCAGTCCGGATCGAACACGACGAAGCCTTCGTCGATGCTGTGGAGCAGACCTTCGAGACGGCGGCGGCCGCGGTACATCGACTCGCTGAGCAAGCAGATCAATGCACCGATCGCGATGAAGAACAAGAGTCCGACTGCGTCGGCGACTGTCGCGACACTCAGGCTGTATTTCGGAGCCTGCCAGAAATAGTTCGCGAACCCCGCGCTGAGAACGGTCGTCGCCATGCCCGGCCAGAAGCCGCCCGCCCACGCGCTCAAGAGTATGGCCGGAATGAAGATCAGGAAGGGCACGTGATCGCTCCAGACCGCCGTCAGTGCCCCGCGTGTCGCCGCCGCCGCCACTGCCGCAGCCACAGCGATGGCGTAGCGCACGGGCGCTGGCCAATCCGGAGCTCTGACGTAGCTGGCTCTGTGGATCACGGTCCGCAACTTGAAGAGATACCACAGGAGTGGGCACACAGTAACGTCTGGGAATCCCCGCCCCACGGAAGCCGGGTTCTGCGATAGTGTGTGCCTCGCGTCAAGGAGGAAGGGGATGAAAGCGATCGTCTTCGCGCAGACGGGTGGTCCCGAGGTGCTGACCCAGGCCGACGTTCCCAGGCCGGAGGCGCGCGCCGGCTGGGTGCTGATCAAGAATCACGCGATCGGCGTGAACTTCGCCGACACGCGCTTTCGCCAGGGCACCTACACCGTGAAGCCGAAGCTTCCCGACACGCCCGGCATGGAGGTTGCCGGCGTGATCGAGGCGATCGGCGACGGCGTGACGAACGTCCGGCCCGGCATGCGCGTGGCCGCCTTCACGAGTCGAGCGTACGCGGAATACTGCGTCTCCCCCGCGTTCATGGCGATTCCGCTCCCCGACTCGGTGAGCTTCGTCGACGGCGCGGCTTTCCTGATCCAGGTGCTGACCGCGTACCACGCGCTCCACACGATGGATACGACCGGTCCGGGTAAGAGTGTCCTCGTTCACGCCGCCGCCGGCGGCGTCGGGCTCGCCGCCGTCCAGCTCGCCAAGGCGGCCGGCGCCCGCGTGTTCGGCACCGTGTCGAGCGACGCGAAGGCGGCGCTGGCGAAGGAAGCGGGCGCCGACGCGGTCATCAACTACGTGAAGAACAAGTTCGCCGACGAGGTCCTGCGGCTGACCGGCGACCGCGGCGTCGATCTCATCCTCGACGCCGTCGGCAAGCCGACGTTCGAGGAGGGCCTTCGCTGTCTGGCCGCCTTCGGGAACATCGTCCTCTACGGACGCGCGGGCGGCGCGCCGGATCCGCTCAACCTGTCGGTCCTCTCCCCGAAGTCTCAGAAAGTGAGCGCGCTCTCGTTGCCGACCCTGACGCGAGGCTTTCCCGACAAGACCCGCGAGAGCGCCGAGCGGTGCTTCGCGCTCATGCGCGAGGGACGCCTCAAGCTCCACATCAGCCGGACGTACCCGATGGCGCAGGCGGCGGAGGCGCATCGCCATCTCGAGTCGCGCGAATCGACGGGCAAGCTGATCTTGATCCCCTAAGAACATGGACCGGACGACCGAGACGCTCGCGCGCTACGTCACCTCCTTCCGCTACGGCGATCTCTCGCCGAGCGCGGTGAAGGAGGCCAAGCTTCACCTGTTTCCGGAGTACGTCCAGGAGACGACATTCGACAAGCAAGGCGGGCACGCCAAGACTCTTATTTTGCTGCGTCTGATTCCAAGGCCAACTGCGATCTTCGCGGGCAATGACATGATTGCATTAGGGGCTTTGTTGGCCGTCCGCGAGGCAGGCCTTCGTTGTCCAGAGGAGATCTCCATCATGGGCTTCGATGATCTTCGGCGATTTTCGCACGCGCGGGGTTCGATGCCGGTTTATGCGTCCCCCGAAACGATGCGGGATCTGGAACGCGTGTTTCAGTTCGCGTTCAACACGAGCAATCCGGTTCCATATTATCTGAGGCCCGAGCCGCACGTGATTGATGGTCCGTTTAAACTAGGCGAGACGTTGATCGCTCCGTTACCCGTGCCGCACGGCGACTCCATCGTGAACGGCTACCTCTTCTTGCGCGCCGACCAAAAACTTGTCGCCTACGTAAGCGATTGCAGCGCCGTACCGGATGCGATTGTCGATCTTATTTCTGGCGTGAGAGTCTTGATCATTGACGCGCTACGGGACAAACCGCATCCCACACATCTGAGCGTAGGCCAGGCGTTGGAAGTCGCCGCGCTCATAAAGCCTGAGGCGACTTACTTCACCCATATCTGCCACGACCTTCCGCAATCTGCCGAATCCCGGCTTCCCGCCGGCGTGCACATCGCTTACGACGGACTCAAACTCAGTTTGTAGATGACTTTTC
>Ga0137409_10003219_pt1 | contig 17333 bp, 19 predicted proteins | sample CZODoug1_16funga_FD_122059 | JGI IMG/M metagenome (GOLD analysis project Ga0137409, IMG submission 122059) | Vadose zone soil fungal communities from Angelo Coast Range Reserve, California, USA - CZODoug1_16fungal (Hybrid Assembly) | ecosystem: Environmental > Terrestrial > Soil > Vadose zone... | reverse complement strand
CTCCCGGTTCCGCCCGGAATTCGCACGCGTCGCCGACGCCGGGTACCGAAACGAGGTTCTCGCCGCAGTAGACCAGCGGCAGACGGTCGCGGTGCCACGGCGGGACCCCGCGCTCCTGAAAAAGATTCTTGAGCGTGCGCCGCGGACGTCGGGGGTCGAGGCGCAGGCGTTCCCCGCCCCGCCGCAAGCGCACGGTGACGCGCTCGGCGCGCAGTCTTTCAACGCTCAGGCCGCGCCCTTCCTCGGGTTTGAACTTCAGCACTCCACCGAGCGCGAGCAGCGGCAAGGCGTTTTCGCCGTTCCAGACCTCGTGCAGGTCTGCCTCGACGGCCGGCGCCGCCGGCCGCAGGTAGAGCCGATCACGGTAACGCAGGAATCTCCACCTCCCCGCGGAGAGGCTCGCTTGAGCATCGCGTCGCGATTCCCGCAACTGGCGCAGCAGCTCGGTCAGCCGCACGGCTGGAAGCGCCTCGATGCCTTCACGATCGCACCAGTAGCGTAGGACGTTTTTGGCTCGCGCCTCACCGAGCTGCAGCAACGCCGGAACATCGACCGCGTCGCCGTCGGCGCAGCTCTCGAGGTCGCTCTGTCCCATCGCATCGAGCAGGCCGCGCGCCTCGCCGAGATTGGCCGCGGTGCGGGCCATCGCGGCGCGCGCGGCAGGAAATTGGCTCTCCAGCGCCGGCAGGATCTGGTGCCTGAGAAAATTCCGCCGGCGGACGGTGTCGGCATTGCTCTCGTCCTCGATCCACTCCAGGCCGTGCGCCTGCGCGTACGCCTCGATTCCGGCGCGCGGCACATCGAGCAAGGGTCGCAGCAGCTTGGCGCGCGTCCCCGCAAGGGAGCGCATCGGAGGCATGGCGGCGAGGCCGCGCAGACCCGCCCCGCGCAGCAACCTCAAGAGCAGCGTCTCGGCCTGGTCATCGCGATGCTGCGCAAGCACGACGACATCGGCGTCGAGGCGCGAGAACACCTCGTAGCGGGCCTTGCGCGCGGCGCCCTCGAGGCCGAGACCGCGGTACGGACCGATATCCACCGGCGCGACCTCGAGCGGAACACCGCGCCGGGCGCACAGTTCGGTGCAGAATTCGGCCCAGCGGTCCGCGTTCGGGCTGATGCCGTGATTGACGTGAACCGCGCGGAGCGAGAAGCGCATGCCGCTCGCGAGCCCCGCGAGAACGCAAAGGAGCGCCACGGAATCCATGCCCCCGGAGAGCCCGAGCGCCAGGTGAGCGCCCGGTGAAATCGCCGGGGCGATCGCCGCCGCTACCCTTTCGGGCAACTCATTTGAACTCGGCTTCCTTGAATTTCCCATAACCCATCAGGCGCTCGAAGCGCTGCTCGACGAGTTCCTGGGGACGCTTGTCGGCGAGACCGCGCAAAGCGTCGGTCAGAGCGCGCTTGAGGTTTTGCGCCATCGTAGCGGAGTCGCGATGCGCGCCGCCGAGCGGCTCGCCGACGATCCTGTCGATCAGACCGAAGGTCTTCAGCCGGCTGGAGGTGATGCCCAGCGTCTCTGCCGCCTCGGGCGCCCTGTCCGCGCTCTTCCATAGGATCGAGGCGCAGCCTTCCGGAGAAATCACCGAGTAAGTCGCGTATTGCAGCATCATCACGGCATCGCCGACCGCGATCGCGAGGGCTCCGCCCGATCCGCCTTCCCCGATCACCGTGCTTATGATCGGCACCCTCAGCTCGGCCATCACATACAGGCTGTGGCCGATCGCCTCGGCCTGGCCGCGCTCCTCGGCGCCGATCCCGGGGTATGCACCCGGAGTATCGACGAAGGTCAGGACGGGAACGTTGAACTTTTCCGCGAGCCGCATGAGTCGCATCGCCTTGCGGTAGCCTTCGGGCCGCGGCATGCCGAAGTTGCGGAGGATCTTCTCCTTGGTGTCGCGCCCCTTCTGGTGGCCGATCACCATCGCGGACTGGCCGTTGAAACGGGCGAGGCCGCCGACGATCGAGGGATCGTCGGCGAACGAGCGGTCGCCGTGCAGCTCCTCGAAATCGGTGAACAGCGCAGCGACATAGTCGAGCGAGTAAGGGCGCTGCGGATGACGGGCGACCTGCGAGACCTGCCAGGGAGTCAGCTTGGCGTAGATTTCCTTGGTTAGCGCAGCGCTTTTCTTCTGCAGCCGCTGGATGTCCTCCGAGATGTCTACCGCCGAGTCGTCCTGGGCGTAACGCAACTCCTCGATTTTCGCCTCGACCTCGGCGATCGGCTGTTCAAAGTCGAGAAACGTTGTTTTCATAGGGGAAATCCCGCGCCATTGTACCCGAAGCCTGCAGCTAACCCCGCCTCAGTCTCAATATTCGACCGGAATCGGGTCGAGGCTGCGCCAAAGATACCAGGTGGCGACCGAGCGCCACGGGGCCCACGCCGCTGCGACGCGGCGCATGCTGCGCGGGGACACGGATCTCCCTTTGAAATAGTGCCGGCCGATCGCCCGCTGCAGCCCGAGATCGTCGAGGGGGAGGACATCGGGGCGCAGCAGGTTGAACATCAGAAACATCTCGGCAGTCCAGCGACCGATGCCCCGGACCTGCACCAGCTCGGCGATGACCGCCTCGTCTTCCATTCCCTCCCAGGCCGAGGGGTGCAAGGTCCCGTCGATGAAGTGACGCGCGAGCCCGGCGAGGTATTCGGCCTTGCGCTGCGACAGACCGCAGGCAACGAGGCTTCCGTGCCTCGCGCTGGCGATCTCCGCGGGAATCATTCGCGGCGCGAGCCCGAGCACGCGCCCCCAGATGCTCGCGGCCGCCTTCACCGAGATCTGCTGCCCCACGATGGAACGCGCCAGCGTGAAGAACGGCTCGCCGCGGGGCTCGAGCGCGATCCGCGGATGGTCCCGGATGATGCGCGCGAGCACCGGGTCGCTCCGGGCGAGAGCCCGTTTGGCGCGAATCCAGTACGCAGCGGTGGCCATTGCGGGTCAAGTGCGCGGGGCGAGGGGCAGATTGAGGAGGAGATTCTGTGGCTTCATGCGCACCACGCCGTTCTCGTTCATCGACAAGGCCAGGTAGACCGGCTTGCCGCCGAGATCCGCGCGCGTCGCCGCGGAGTCCTCGAAATCGAGCCGGAACAGGGCCAGCACGCGCCGGAACGTTCCCGATTCGACCTCCTCTCCACGCCACAGGTCGTTGAGGATCGCGGTCGACTCGGCGTCCAGGCCGATGTGCCAGGCCCAGGCGCGGTCCTCGATGGCGCGCAACGGCCGGATGCCGACGGCGACGCCGAGGAAATGCAGTATCCATTTCTCCATGACGCGGCACAACGCCTGGTTGGCTGCCCGGCCGAAGTTAAGGCTGATCACCAGATCGTGGCGCTGGTCGCGCATCCAGTAGACATGTGCATTCTCGGTGTCGAGCACATCGAGATTCACCGCCGCGAGCGGCGCCTGCGACTCGACGATAAGCCGGCCGAGGCTTCCGAAGGCCCCGCCCGAGACGTGCATCTCGACCGTCTCCAGATCGGCGAGCATCACCGTGCCGTCGTCGGTGCTCGCTTTCTGCTCCCGGAAAAACAGCTCCGCTGCGCGCGGCTCGAGCGCGTCCTCGCAACCTTCCAGGATGCCGCGGACGATGATCTGCGCGAGCTGATCGACGAAAAGAGGCGGGACGGCCGCGCCGCCGCCGGAGAAGATCCCGAGGTAGCACGATTCGAGGGAGGCCGCGCGCTTCAGCCTGCCGAGGAAGGCGAGGAGAATCCCGTAGTTGTCCCGGGCGTCGGCGTCCTCGACGCTTTCGAGCAGGGGCGCGCTGACGTCCTGGCGCGGATCCTCCAGAAGCGCCTGGTGCAACGCGATCTCCCCGGGACCGGACTCCTCCACCGGACGGATCTCGGGGCGCAGCAGATACGCGCGCAGGAAATCGTCAGTGACGGAGAGCCGCCCTTCGGCGTCGCGTTCGAGCAGGTGAAAACCGGAATTGCGCCAGAAATCCTGCACGGCGCGAAGGCTGGAGGCGCCTCGAAGCGGCTAGGCCGCCACGCTCGCCAGCGTCAATACGCGGCTGTGGGAGGACACGTGCTGGACCAGAAACTCCATCTGGTCCGCGAGGATCTTGCGGTTGGTCAGGATCAGGTACTCGGCCTTGTTCGGCACGTACGGCGCGTACAGCAGCTCCAGCCCGGACTCTTCGGGCAGGCGGTTGCGCTTGACGCCGTTGCACGAGCGGCACGCCGTGACCACGTTCATCCACTTGTCGGTGCCGCCGCGCGACACCGGCCGGATGTGGTCCCGCGTCAGCCGGAGGAAGCTGAATCCCCCTCCGCAATAGGCGCAGATGTGGCGATCGCGGCGGAACAACTCGCGATTGTTGAGCGGAGGGACTTGATTGAAGGCACGCATCGCCATCGCCTTGCCCTTGATCGCGATGATCGAGCGCGCGGTAATGCTGGAGCGCCTTCCTGTCGCCTGGGAAATGCCGCCGTGAAAGACGAACTCGCGCTCGCCCAGCGTCCAGGCAACCAGATTCTTGGCGTAGTAGAAGCAGGCCTGCTGCCAAGTGACCCAGCGGTGGGGCACGCCGTGATTATCGAGCGTCAGAATCAGCGGAATTTCACCCGCCATACCAAAACTCCTGCTCAAACAATCGTCTGCGCGGGATTGTGCCGCAAAATCCGCTGCCGCGCCACATCTCGGCACCCGTGCTCACGCCACCACCCGGGGCGGCAGCTCGACCAGCTCGGCGTTGTAGGCGTCTTCCATCTTCGGTTTCAGCCCGTGCCTGGCGAGGGCTTCGGTGAACGACTGGCGAATCGCAGGCTTCTCGTCGGCGTAGTCGATCTGGTCGCCGCCGAGCCGGCGGCTGATCCAGGCCTTCGGGACCCCCTGCACGTTGCGGATCGAGGTGGCCTCGTGCTTGAAAGCCAGGTAGCGCGCCGGCGTCGTCCCCGTATTGAAATGCTGGTGGAACCACATGTTCGGCGGCACGATCATCGATCCGACCTGCCAGTCGTAGCGCCGCGGACTGTCGCCCTCGGGCCACATCAGGCTGTAGCCCTCTCCGGAGAGCATCACGACGTGAGCGCCCGGGCCGTGGGCGTGACCCTTCTTGTACGTTCCCACGGGAAACTGCGAGATATGGCTGTTCATCGAGCCGCGCGCCATGTTGAAGCGGATGTGGCCGCCGCCGGCGCCGCGCTCCCTGGCCGGGATCAGCGGCAGGTTGACCGCATCGGCGACGAAGTTTGTTTCCAGTAGCAGCCCCTTCTGCTCGCCCTTGTTGCTGAAATAGTCCGGCTCGCCCGAAAAGCGGTTCTTGAAATCGTATTTCGTGTTGAACACGAAATCGATGTCTTCGTAGAGGTTGATGACCGCGGGCCCGTTGGTCACCGCGACGTAGCGCACCGCTTCGCGCCCCGCCCCGTTGAAGTGCTGGTGCCAGGCGTTGAGCGGGATCGCGAACAAGGACCCGGCCTTCCATTCGAAGGTGATGCGCCGCCCGGCGTCGTTCCACACCGTGGTCGAGCCGCGCCCGGCCAGGACGTAGATCATCTCCTCGAACAGCTGGCGCTGCGGGGCGAGCTTCCCGCCCGGCGGAATCTCGCAGACGTAGCAATCATTGGAGGTCCGCGACGCGTCGTGGTTGAGGTAGACGCCGGCTCCGCCGCGCCTCGCCCAGGGCTTCAGCGCGAGGGTGTGCAGATTGGGGACAAAGTGCGCGGGAACGATATCGAGACCTTCGCCGCGTACCCAGCGCGTGTAAGGCGTCTCCTTCTCGGTGGCGAACTTCTTGGCGAACTCCTCCGGTACGACGGCGTTTCCGGCCATGCGGTGCTCCCGGACTAGGCAGGCTCCCCGACCTTGGCTTTGAGGTAGCGCTGGACGAGCTCCGCGGTGAGCGCCACCTTGGGATCGTACTCGGGCGCGTCTTCGAGCTGCTCCAGGTCGTTCAGCCCGCAGTACTTGTAGATGCGGTTGATCGCGGAGATTAGGCGAACCGGCTTGCCGGCGTTCGCGTTGAAGTGCTGATGGACGGTGTTCGGGGGGATGTAGATCACGTCGCCTGCTTCCCACTCGTAGCGCTTGACCTCGGCCTGAGGTCTCCAGTGGTAGGTGTCGGTGATCTCGACGTCGCAGTCCTGGTGCAGCTCGTAGCCGCGGCCTTCGAGCACGTACAGGCATTCCTCTGCGAGGTGCCGGTGCTTGCCCGAGCGGCTCCCGGGGGGAATGATCTGCATGTAGGCGTCCACCGTCTCCATGCGCGTGTTCATCTGCTCGTTCAGGAGATGCTTGAGCAGACCCTGGCGCGACATTTCCCAGGGCATGTCCTCCGGGCGCACGGTTTTCCTGCGCTTGGCGTTGCGCGCCGGCTGGGCGAGCGCGTCCTCGAGCATGCCCTGGTAGATCTTCGCGTTCGCCGCGCCGCGCATCCAGGTTTTCGATTCGCCCCAGGCCATCTCGTCTCTCCGTCCGCCTACTTCGCGTGGTTATAGTCGTCTTCGGATTCCCTGGCGCGGAAATCCTTGCCGCCCGGAGCGGGCTCCGTCGGCCGCGGCTCGACCAGCTGCTGAAACAGCATGTTCATGAACATGTACATGGGCTTGGCCTTGAGCACCAGGGCGCGGGCCGGTTTGTCGGGGTCGGCGTTGAAGTGCTGGTGCACGCAGTTGTTGTGCACCACCACCACGTCTCCGGCGCTCCAGTCGTAGCGCACTCCGTCGTGAATCTCGTAGCCGCGCCCGTCGAGGATGTAGAACGCCGCTTCGTTCACGTGACCGTGTTTCTGCGACTTGCCGCCCGGACCGTATTCCTCGAGATGGATGTGCAGCGTCTGCGTCATCCCGTCCACCGGCTCGACGTAGTGGCGACTGTAGGCCTGGGGGCCGTCGACGAACTTGATCTGGCTTCCCTTGCGCACCCGCGGCAGCGCGCGCAGGCGCGCCAGCTCGTCCTTGAGCTTGTAATGTCCGGTGATGCCCCGCACGAACACGCGGTCTTTCTTGCTGTGGTAATGCGACTCGATGCCCATGCGAGCGATTATACGCCGCCGCCCCGGCCTACCCGGCGTTCCGCCCGGCGGACCGCGCCCGGCGCGCCCTTCGGATCCCGCGGATCCTCGCCGAAGACCAGCGACTTCACCGTGACGGGGACGGTCTGCGAGGGCATGCGAATTCGTCCGATGTCGATGTAGTCGAAATCCCACAGGACGACCCCGTCGATCACCAGGATCTCGCTCTCCACGCCCATTTCGTCGCGCAGGATCGCGCCCAGCGTTTGTGCGATGTCACCGTCGACCATGACGTACACCGGCATGCCCTTGGCGATGGTTGCGGCCAGTCCGCGGCGAATTCCCAGCGCGAATCCGGCGATGCGTTCGTACGAAGGCGCTCCTTCCCAGCGCAGCGCCAGCGCGGCCTCGTTCTCGCCCTCGACCAGATCGAAGGCCTCGAAGTGCTTGCGTATCGCCTGTCCGAGAGCGTCCGGGTCGATGCGCTCCCCGCAGGCGTAGCCGGGCTGGAGCACCTGCAGGTTTCGCCTGGGCAGCAGGGCTCCCGGATCAGAGATATAGATGGTATTCCCGCTGAGCTGCACGCTGTACTCGGAAGCCCCGAGCGCGGTCGCGCGGATGCACTCGCCCGGGGGCAGCAGCGGCCAGGGCAAGGCGCCCGCGTCGAGTTTTCTCCGGAGCGCGAGCCCCAGCAGCCGGCCCAGGTCGCCGAAATCGCGTGCCTCGCGCCGATAGACATACTCCGCGACGCCGCCGGAGAACATGACTCCGTCGACGCCTTGCGTTCCGGGAAGGACCTCGGTCAGGAAAAGTTCTCTCACTTCGCGCGGCAGAGGCTTGGCCGAGACCGATGCCAGGATCGCGTCGGCCATGCACTCCGCGACCCGCTCGATCGCAGCAGGATCGACGCGGTCGCCCCGGCTCCAGCGGAAACCCGCCATGGCGGCGAGATGCTTCCCCGCGGGATCGAGCCTGGCGATACGCCCCGTTTCGTCAATCACCAGCAGTCGCCCGCCGACGTGCAGCGCGGCGGTCGCGATCACTTTTCCGCCCTCGACCAGCGCGAGCTTGGTGGTGCCGCCGCCGATATCGATATTGAGAATGCGCTTCGCTGAATCGTGGGAGACGCGGGCGGCGCCGGAGCCGAATGCCGCGAGCATCGATTCCATGTGGTGTCCGGCACTGGCGCAGACGAACTCCCCGCGCTGCTCGGCCAGGAGGCTGGCGATTGCCTTGGCATTCTCGCGCCGCAGCGCTTCGCCGGTCAGGATCACGGCCCCGGCGTCGATATCGTCCGCGTGCAGGCCCGCGTCGGCGAAAGCCCGGTCGATGATGGCGCCCAGCTCGACGTCGTCGATCAGCTGCTCGCTCTTGTAAGGCGTGAACGAGACCGGCGACTGGAACAGCGTCTCGCGGGAAACCACGAAATAGCGGCTCGAGAGCTCTTCGCCCATGCGCCGCAGATTGATCCGGGAAAAGATGACCTGCGTTCCCGCGGAGCCGATGTCGATGCCCACGCTCCTCAGCGAAACGTGGTCCTGGACCCACAGCGGGTTGTCACCGGGGTTGCCTTCCTCCTCGAAGAAATGATCGTGATCGTGGTCGGCCCCGTCCTCGCCGCCGTGATGGTGGTCGTAGTCGCTGCCGTGAACGTGGTCGGCGAAACTGTGGGGTTTCTTCGGCCTTGGCATGAAATCAGGGACGTCCCGGCGCGGGCTGGCTGGCCTGGACGTTGTCGCCGAGCGCCTCGATCAGGGTGCGCGCCTGCGCCGCGGCGGCCGCATCGCGATCGGCCTCGCTGACCGCGCGTGCGCGCTCATAGAACGAGCGTGCAGCGGCGCGATCGCCCCGCAGGGCGCTGGCCCGGCCGAGCGCGATCAGGTCCAGGTATATCTTGTGGGGTGCCGCAAGCTCCCGGTCGATGGCAAGGGCCTCTCCCAGGTAGGCGGCCGCGGCGCCCGCGTCGCCCGCGCGTATCGAGATCGCGCCGAGAAGCCGCAACGCGTTTGCCGCCTCCGCGCGATCGCCCGAAGAGCGGCTCATGTTCAATGCCGTCTTCGCGCTGGCGGCCGCCTGGTCCAGGCGTCCGGCCTCGAGCGCGAGCTGCCCTCTCACGTTCTGAATGGCGGTCGACACCGCGCAACCGCGCTGGCCGCAGTACGCGGCCGCGCGCTCGAGCCATTCATTGGCGCTCGCGGTACGCCGCTCATCCATGTCGAGCACCGATCGGCGCAACGCCGCCTGTGCCATGCGCTCCGAAGAATAAGAAAGCTGGCCCGGTTCGAGCAGGAGAGCCAGGCTCGCGCGCGCGTCGTCGGCCCTGCCCAGGCGCTGATACACGATCGACAAATTGATCGCGTTCGCCGCGATGCTCTCGGCGTCTTCGACCGACCGTGCCAGCCGGATCGCCTCGCGGTACTGCCGCGCCGCACCTTCGAGATCATTGCTTCGCAAGTACGCGTCGGCCCTGCGGTTGGCGTCAATCACCGCGCCTTCGCCGGACGGGGGTGGATTCGCCGGCGGCGGTGCGACACAGGCCGCAAGCAACGCCAGAGGCAATGCAGCGGCCCGCAGCAGGAGGGATTTCACGGGCGGCATCGGCAACTAGCGCTTGGCGCCCGCCCCGCCCGCCGTCGATTCGAAGCTGTCCACGGGGAGGCTGCGCATGGATTTCACTTCGAGGTTGTCCCGGAGCAGCCAGGAATTGCGCGCCGCGCCGACCACCTCCTGACCGTCGCGCACCAGCTCGCCGCCGTCGCGCAGCAGGCCCGGCATCTGGCCGAGCGCTTCGTGCAGGGCCTCGCCATTCTTTCGGGTCGTATCGCGAATCTGCGCCGAAGTCTCGGACAGCGCGTCGAGCGTGGTCGCGAGCTTGTCGGAAAGAACCGGCAGCTGGCGCTCCAATTGCGCGCTCACCCTCCCGAGCGAACCCAGGGTCGCTTCGGCCTGCCGGCCGACGGTGAGCAGGGTGGCGTCGGCATCGCGCATGACCTGGCGCATCTCGCGGTTGGTTTCGGGAAGCTGCTGCAGCACTGCATTCGCTCCCGCGAGGGATTTCCGGAAGTCGCTGTTCGGCTGGTTCAGCTCGACGATCATTTTCCGAAGGTCGTGGAGCACGGGGGTGAGCTGCGTCTTGAAATCGTCGACCATCTCGGCGACGCCGCGCGCCGGCACGTACTCGATCTCGTCCCCTTCGACGACCGGCTGCACCGCGCGCCCCGGCTCCGCTGCCGGAACGATCTGGATCGTGGCCGCACCGATATACCCCTCGCGCAGGAGTCTCGCGCGTGAGCTCTTGGGCACCCGCGGCGTGTAGTCGCTGATGAGGGACAGCTCGACCTTAACCCCGCGGTCCGAGATGTCGAGGTCGCTCACGCTGCCCACGGGAAGGCCGAACAGCCTCACCGAGGTGCCTTTGTTGATCCCGAAAGCGTCCGCCGCATGGAAATAGATCTTGGTGTGCCGCACGAACACGCCCTGCTTGTAGCCCACCAGCAGGATCACGCCGATCACCCCGATCACCGCGGTGAGGAGAAAGAGGCTCACCTTTCTGCCGATTCCGACGAAGCGCCTTGGCCTGACAAGATCTTCCTGCATGACGTCCTCCTCGATAAGACCTGCGGACCCCTATCGCTCGCGCGCGACCTCCAGCTGCACGAACGTTCCCCCCGGACAACGCTCCAGATAGACCGCGGGAAACCGGGCCGCGGCCGCCCTTTCCCCGGAATCCAGGCCGGGCTGCGCTTCCTCGGCCAGCACCAGGTCCGGATTCTCGAGCGCTATCCTGACATAGCCGGTGAGTTTCTTCTCGAAGGCAGTCATCCTCTCGGGCAGCTTGGCAAGCAAGTCCTCCGGATCGGCGCCGAGCTCCTCGAGCAGGCCTTTTACCTGAGCGGCAACCCCGGGGAGGCGTCCCGGATGATGGAACCCCATCGGCAGCACGATATTCTCCCAAGCGTTCAGGTTGCTGAGCAGCCCTCCGTCGGCCGGGAGGAATGCGATCCGGTCCCTCAGAGCCGCGCGCCCGGCGTGGCGTAGACCATCGACGTCGACGCCGAGCAGCACCAGCCTGGTCTCCGGCTCGGGCCTCACCTCCAGCACGGCGCTGACCAGTCGCTTCCCCTGCGATTCGCTCATGGCACCGGCGCTGTGGCTTCCGCCCAGGGGAATCCAGACGCGGCGCTCGCCGCCGTCTGCGGGCGGCTCGTACCCGAGGGCCACGCCCTGGGTGTCTGCGCTCACAGCTTGGCGGTCACCAAGCCGAAGAACGCCTGGCCGAACACCAGGTAGGCGAAAACGACGTTCAGCAGCAACACCAGCAGGGTGCTCTGCGTCACCCCGTTGATCGCGGCCTTGGGCACCGCGTTGATCGATGTCCCCGGCGGGTGCAGTCCGTGATAGCAGCACACCAGCGCGATCGCGGCGCCGAAGAGAAAGCTCTTGATCACCGAGTAGACGAAATCCACCGGGCTCGCCAGCGCGAAGAACTCGCCTGTGAGCTCGCCCAGCGAAGCATCGATGGTGAGCGAGCTGAGCAGCATCCCGCCCCCCACCGCGATCACCTGCACATAGACGGTCAGCGCCGCGGTCGACAGGGCGACCCCGACGACGCGGGGGACGACCAGGTAGTCGCGGGGATCGACGCGCATCTGCCGCAGGCTCGCCACTTCGCCCGAGATGTGCATCAGCGCGAGCTCGGTCGTGATTGCCGTGCCGCTTCGCTGGATCACCAGCACCGCCGCGATCAAGGGCCCCACCTCGCGCAATACCACCCAGATCAGTATCTTCACCGCGAGCGCCGCGTCGGCCTCGAGCACGTCGATGACGTAGGCGATGATGAGGGTCCCGATGAACGCGCCGCGAAGGACTATGCCGGCAGTGGCGCTGGCACCGGTGAAGTAGATCTGGCGCGTCAGCGATTCGGCGACGGGCGGTTTCGCGAGAACCGGAAGCCGGCGCAGGACATATCCGGCGAGCCGCATGCAACCTTCGAACTCGCGATAGACGCCGATCATGTGCGCCGGCTCCAGAGCTGCTGCAGCCAAGAAGGACCGGCTTGCGCGGCCCTCTGGGAAACTGGCGCGCCCGGCAGGATTTGAACCCACGACCCCCTGGTTCGTAGGTGATCCGCTGAGCGCAACGTATTGATTGCAGTATAACTCGGCGCCGCCCGTTTCCCCATTTTGCGCCGTTTTGGACGTTTTTGTGCAGTTGGGTCCCCCAAAAGTCCCCACGCATTCGGGAGAGTGGAATGTCTCTATCCGGCCGATCGCGCTCGGTTGCTGACCTCGCAACGGCGCCTGGGAATCGTTACAACCGGCGGACAAATTCCGCCGGCGTCTGGATCGGATACTTCCCACGCAGCTCGAGCAGGTCGCGATCACCGCTCACGAGCGCATCGGCGCCGGAAGCGACGAGCGCTGCGAGGATCGGCGAGTCCTGGGGATCGCGCGGGACTTCAACCGAAGTCGAGCGCAGATCGACGACTTCGGCCCGGATGTAGAGCTGGCGTATGAACTGCTCGATCCGCTGCTCGTCCCATTTCAGCTTGCGGTGGATCTTCGGATAGCCGAGTACCCGGCCGATCTCCGCGAGCTGCTCGATCGACATCACGACGTCGAAACGGGCCTCGAACCACGCGGCCAGAATGCGGCCCGGCGTGCCCACGGGAGCCATCAAACCCGAGAGCAGCACGTTCGTATCGAGAACGACCCTCACTTCCTGCGGCGACGGGCGCGCGCTTCCTTCACAGCCTCGTCAACCAGCGCTTCAACCCGCTTTTCGGGCACGCCGGCGAAGGCCCGGGCGAATTCTTCCCGCATCTGGTCGAACTCCTCATCCAGCTTCCGGATGCGCTCGAACAGCGCGATGTCCACCAGTGCGGCTACCGGCTTCCCGGCCTTGGTGATAATCACCTTCCCCTTGCGGTATTGAACTTCACTGAGCAAATCGCCCAGGTTCTGGCGAACCGTCATGGCGGGGGCTTCGCGGATCATGGTCGTTACCTCAATTGATATGATCGATGTAATTATACCTATTGATCCCGCTGCCACGCAACTCGGGGTTCCCAGCGGGCCCGCCCAGACGAATGGTCTGAAACCATTATGCCTATCTAGGTATAGTCCACGATGATCGAGGGTCAGTCCGGGCATCGGGTCCGCCGGTGTGCTGGAGGTTGTCGAAGGCTGGCGCGGCAACACGTATCGCGTCGGGTGTACATGGTTCGTTTCTGCGGTGCGGGTGTTCGTGCTGCACGTGTGACCGCCAGCAGAAAAGCATAGGTGGCGAGCAGCGCGCCCAGGCCGCCGACTGCCTTGTAACCGGAAGAAACGGGAGAAAGGGACCTCGAGACATCCGTCCAGACCGAGGTGCGCACCGCCCAGCCGAGCAGGTCCGCGCCGGCGAGCAGGCCGAGCGCGAGCGCGAAAACGCCGAGGCCGATCCAGACGGACAGCCAGTCTTCGCTCAGATTTTTGCTTCCTGCCACGCGCGCGGACATTACGCCGCGCCCTGGCAAAGCAGAAAGAACTAAATGGCTATTGCCTATTCCGGTGCGGAATTAGCCGGCACGATCCTCGGTGGTGGTGCGGCGCAATTCCCGCCGCTGCGAGAGATCGAAGCGCCGGCCGCGGTGCAGGACGCAGCGGTTGTCCCACATCACCAGATCGCCGACGCGCCAGGCATGGCGGAAGACGAACTCGCGCTGCGTCGCATGCTCGAGCAGCTCGGCCAGCAGGATGCGCCCTTCGCCCAGGGCGCGACCGACGATGTGCGTCGCATGGGCGCCGACCCAGAGCACTTTGCGCTTCGATCCCGGATGCGTGCGCACCAGCGGCCACTCGACCGGCGGCAGGGTCTTGAGCTGCGCCTCGGTATACGTATCGCCGAGCCACTGGCGCGTCTGGAAGGCGTAGTGCTCGGAGCGCAGATTGGCGATCTCCTCTTTCAACTCGTCGGCAAGAGAGTCGTACGCGGCGCGCAGGTCGCAGAACTCCGTCTCGCCGCCGCGCTCGGGCAGCACCACCGCGGACAGCATCGAGTACTTCGCCGCAGGCTGCTGGAACGAGCTGTCGCTGTGCCAGAGCTGGTTGGCGAGATTGCTAATGGCTTTCGCGTGCGCGCGCCCGGTGACCTCGCCGTCGATGCCGACGTTGGAGATGTCGATCAGCTCGGCGCTCTTGAACCGGTGCGCGCCGCCGTAGGCCTTGCGCAGCCCCATGTCGAGCTTGCCGAACTGCCGGGCGAAGGCTACCTGCTCCTCCCCGTCGAACGGCTGGCCGTGCCAGATCAGCACCGCGAAGCGGTCCATCGCCCTGTCGATCTCCTCCACTTCTCCCCGCGAAAGAGGATTCCTCAGGTCCAGGCCCGAAGCTTCGGCGACGAAATGCGGATGGAGGGGCTTGAAGCTGATCATTTCATCTCGAGGATATGCATCCCGGTATTGGCGCGGTCGACGATGTTATTTGCCACAAGGCCGCTTGTAGGCCGCTCTTGCAGTCGCAAGCATGAACCAGTGTGACGAGAAGCACCGCTCACCGACCCGAAACACGCCGCAACCGCGGGCATTTCGCGGCACGGACGCGAAGGAACTTCCTATCCATGGTCATTCCGGCTTGATGCCCGCGAACTTTATCACCTTGGCCCACTTCTCAGTTTCGTCGGCGATTAGCCTGCCAAAGTCGGCGGGCGAGCCGGCAAGCGCCGTGCCACCGAGTTCAGCAAGCCGAGTCTTGATTTTCAAGTCCGCTAGGCCGGCATTGATCTCCCGGTTCAGCTTGTCGATGATTTCCTTTGGTGCGTTCTTCGGCGCGCCGAAACCCCACCATGCATTTGCCTCGTATCCCTGCACAAACTCACCTACGGTCGGGACGTCGGGCAGTGCGTCCGAGCGCGTCGCGGTGGTTACTGCGAGCGCGCGCAGCCTGCGAGCCCTGATATGCTCGATGGATGAGACAGTGTTGGCGAACATGACCTGCACTTGGCCACTAATCAAATCGGTGACCGCGGGCGCATCCCCTCGGTACGGTACGTGAACCATGTTGACGCTGGTCATCATCTTAAAAAGTTCGCCCGACATATGAGACACAGTCCCGATGCCAGGCGACGCCATGTTGATCCTGCCGGGATTGGTTTTGGCGTGGGCGATGAACTCAGGGATTGTCTTGGCCGGAAATGATGGATGTACCACGACGACATTGGACGTCCACATGACGCCCGCGACTGGCGCGATGTCGCTCATAAAGTTGAAACTAAGCTTGTCGTACAAGGTCGCGTTGCTCGCGTTGTTGGTACCGGCCATGAGCAGCGTGTAGCCGTCTGCGGGCGCGCGCACGACCGTCTCGGTAGCTATATTTGCACCAGCACCCGGCCGGTTCTCAACGACGAATGCTTGGTTGAGGCGTTCCGAGAGCCACTGACCTATCAGACGGGCGAGAATGTCTGTTCCGCCGCCGGGAGGAAAGCCGACGATGATGCGCACCGACCGCGTCGGATAGGCTTGCGCCCGCGCTATCCGCGACGCTGCCGGCAGCGCGGCAATGCCGGCGGCCAGATGCAAGAATTTCCTACGGTGCGGAAGTTGCATGGCGTTCCCTATGTCCATACTGCGGACTTCATGTCCATTTATTTAGTATGTCAATCGATTTGGGTTCTGTCAACAGGTTTCGGACACTGTGTCCACTGTATGGACATTTCCAAGCGGATGGTCCATACTAAGCGGACAATTCGGGAACGGCTGATGAAACAAAATGACAGGATGAAGAGCGTTCGCGCGGTTGATCGGGCAATCGAAATTCTCCGCTCGTTCTCGGCGGAAAAGGCTTCGATGAGCGTCCTCGAGATCCAAAAGAAGGTTCGTTTGAGCCGTCCGACTCTCTACCGCCTATTGGAAACCCTGGCATCTCACGGTCTCATCCGGGCGCATGGAACGCCGCAGCGTTTCTCACTCGACTATGGCGTTGGACAGCTTGCGCAAAACTGGATGGCCGGTCTCAACCCGATCGCAGCCGGCCAGCCCATCGTCGAGCGCCTTCATGAGGAGACAAAGGAATCTGTTGCCCTGATGGTCCTGCGTGGACTCGAGCACTTCTGTGTCCTGGAGCTGCCAAGTCCGCATGTCCTTTCGATGGCGCGCGGGATTGGCCCAATGGGCCACCTCGGACACGGAGCCAGCGGGAAGGCGATATTGGCGTTTATGAGCGAAAAGCAAATCGAGACCGTGCTGCGGACGCTGCCAAAAGGTGTCGACAAGAAGACGGTGCTCGCGGATTTAGCGGCGACCCGCCGTGACAAATTTCGGGTCAGTCGAAGCGAAATCTTTGATGGCGCTGTCGGCGTTGCTGCTCCGTATTTTGACAACGCCAACCGTGTCGCCGGGTCGATCGCCGTTTTCGGTCCAGAGAATAGGTTCAATGAGCAACGTATCGCAAACGTGTCCCAACTTGTGGTGCGGAGCGCCGCGGAGTTGTCAGCTGCACTGGGACATTATTCGGGACGCCAGATTCAAAGGCCGGTAGATCGACAGAGAGCATAGATAGGCTGCGCTATGCTGCCAGCTGAGCGAGTCACATACGACGCTCTCCGCGCTACGCAGCTCCGCGAAGCAGGCGGCGCGCGTCCTTCCCGTCCTGGCTAGTAGCTCAGTCCCCGAGGTCGCCAGCCACGCCGAAGCTGCCGCTCGTCAATCAGAGATGCCGCTCAAGCAGGTCGCGTAACACTGCACTGGCTCACCAGGTGAGCCTGAAGCGGTGGAGGCGGCGACAGCCACTCCCGACCGGAAGCGCCTTCGCCGCTTACATGTTCGGCGTCGGCGCGACCGAGATGCTCGGCGTCCTGGTCACCGGCGAAATATGGCTCACGGTTCCGCACACCATCGCCATGGAGTTCGACGGCGCGTTCGCGCCCGGCGTGTCGGCGAAGGACGCGATGCTCTTTTACCACTAGACTCGCTCTGATTCGCCCCGTTGAGGGGTGCGAAGGAGGAGCCAAGTTAACATAAGACCGAATCTGCGCCGTTCAGGACAGCTTCAAGCACTGCACTGCGGCGCGCCGGAGAGCGTGAAAGGCAGGAGGCGTGACCGCATCCTGATCTGCAACTCGGTGGCGCAGTCGATTGTCGAATCGGTGAGAGGCCAGCACGCCGAGTTCGTGTTCGTGTATTCGCAGCGCGTCAACAAGCCGGACTACGAGCGGATCGAGACGATGAACAACACCGCGTGGCAAAGGGCGCGAAAGAAGGCCGGGATGCCCGACCTTCACATTCACGACCTGCGGCATACGGTGGGAATGCGGTTGCGCGAGGCCGACGTTCGGGAAGAAACGATCGCCGCCATTCTCTGGCACACCCGCCCGGGCATGACGGCGCACTACTCGGTGGCCCA
>Ga0137409_10003218_pt1 | contig 17333 bp, 12 predicted proteins | sample CZODoug1_16funga_FD_122059 | JGI IMG/M metagenome (GOLD analysis project Ga0137409, IMG submission 122059) | Vadose zone soil fungal communities from Angelo Coast Range Reserve, California, USA - CZODoug1_16fungal (Hybrid Assembly) | ecosystem: Environmental > Terrestrial > Soil > Vadose zone... | reverse complement strand
CTAACGGTGAGCTTGAGCGGCGAGCGGTAGCCGATCGGCGCAAGAAGGTAGAACGAAGCTGATCCCCGAATCGATCATCGACATCTCATCCCGCACGTCCGCTCCAAGCGCTGGTTAGAAACCCGCCCCACAGAGTGCGACTGTGCGCGTGCGGCCCAGCTGCGGCAAGCGAAGGCAACATAGTCTCGGGGTTAAGCGCGCCCGGCGATGACCGAAGGCACCTGGGTCCCTTGCGGCCCGGGGCCCGATCGCATCTCTGCCTCAACCGAAGCCGCGTTGGCGCGCGCCCCGATCTGGATCGAAGAAGCGAAGAAGTGCGGCGACGAGCGAAGGCGATTACGGAGAACCCAGGACTGAGGGCTTGCATCGAAGCCACTGGCCGCACGCGCCTCGCAGCGCCAAGCGAAGACGGCTGCAGCCGATCTGCTCCAATCGCCGCAGACGCATGCACGGAGTCAAACGGAGGGATCCCAGCTCCCTTGTCGGAGTTCTCCCCGAAAGTGGGTTTCTAACGGTGAGCTTGAGCGGCGAGCGGTGACAGAACGGCCGGCGACAACGACGTGGCAGATGTTCTTTGTTTGCTCATCTCAGCCGGACCCGGCCGTCCGCTCCAAGCGCTGGTTAGAAAGCACCCCAAAGATTGCCACTGTGCGCGTGCGGCTCGGCTGCGGCAAGCGAAGCCTACAGACTCGCCAGGTTAAGCGCGCCCAAGCGGTGAACGAAGGCAGCTAAGTCCCTTGCGGCCCGGGGCCCGATCGCATTTCTGCCTCAACAGAAGCCGCGTTGGCGCGCGCCCCGGCGTCGATCGAAGTGGTATGGCAATGAACGAAGGCGTTGCCTGGAATCCAGGACTGAGGGCTTGCAGCGAAGCTGCTTGCCGCACGCGCGTCGAAGCGTCAAGCGAAGACGGCTGCACGACGATCGAGCAAGTTGCCGCAGACGCACTGCGGAGCCAAACAGAGGGTCCCGGATTTCGGGAGCTCGGGAGCTCGAACCCGGATGTGTCTTTCTAACTATATGTAGATGATCGAACTGGGGTGATGAAACACCCCAAAGACGTCAGATATGACGCTCGACCGGCGCGCTCGAAGCTGATTCCATGCGGGCTTGAGGGCGGCAGTGTCGCCTTGTGCGTCGGGGAGCTGGAGGACATGGCAAGCCCGCCGGGTCTGCTCGCGGTGGCGCGCGAGAAGATGCGCACCCGCCATCTGGCTCTGAGAACAGAGCTCGCCTACCTGCAGTGGTTGCGGCGTTATCTCGTGTTTCATGGCCGAAGGCACCCCCGCCATCTTGGCGCTCCCGAGGTCGAGCAATTCTTGACTCACCTTGCGGTGCATCGCAAGGTCAGCGCCGCCACGCAGAACCAGGCCCTTCAGGCGTTGCTGTTCCTCTACCGCCACGTGCTGCAGATCGAATTGCCGTGGCTCGACAACATCACCCGAGCGTCACACCCGCGGCGGCGGCCAGTCGTGCTGAGCCGTGCCGAGGTGCGCTCGCTCCTGTCGCAGCTGCAGGGCGCCCCCTGGCTGGTGGCCAACCTGCTCTACGGCAGCGGACTGCGTCTCATGGAGGCCTTGCGCCTGCGGGTCAAGGACCTGGCGCTCGAGCGGGGTGAGCTCATCGTTCGGGAAGCCAAGGGCGGCAAGGACCGGGTGACCGTGCTGCCCGCTGTCCTCGATCCGCCGCTGCGCGGGCATCTCACGCGGCTGCGGGCCTGGTACGAGGAGGAGCGAAGGCGCGCACGGCCGGGCGTCTCAGTGCCGTTTGCGCTCGCCCGCAAATACCCGCAGGCCGCCACGCAATGGGGCTGGCAGTACCTGTTCCCATCCGCGGATCTCTGCCGCGATCCGTACGAGAAGACCATCCAGCGTGCGGTGCAGGGTGCGGTGCGCAAGGCCGGCATCAGCCAGCCGGCCAGCAGTCATACCCTGCGTCACTGCTTCGCCACCCATCTGCTCGAGGACGGGACGTTCGTACGGTGCAGGAACTGCTCGGCCACGCTGACCTCAAGACCACGATGGTCTACCTGCATGTCATGGGGAAGGGCGCGCACGGCGTGCGCAGCCCCCTCGACCGGGAAGGCGGGTCGTCGGGATCCTCAGCGGTCCCGGACGGGTGTTTGTGAGCCCGCAAATCGGTTCTGCCGCCACGCCTCGTAGACCACCAGCGCCACCGCGTTGGAGAGATTGAGGCTGCGATTGCCCGCGCGCATCGGAATGGCGAGCTGCCGCTCGCGCGGCAGGTGATCGAGCACGCGCGCGGGCAGGCCACGGGTTTCGGGGCCGAAGATCAGCGCGTCGTTCGGCTTGAATTGCGCGTCGCTGTAGGCGCGGCTGCCGCCGGTTTCGATGCTGAAGAGGCGCGCGTCCTGCAGGGCTTCGAGACAGGCGGGGAGGTTCGTGTGCACCCGCACCTGCGCGAGCTCCTCATAGTCGAGGCCGGCGCGGCGCACCGCTTTCCGGGTGAGCTCGAACCCGAGCGGCTTCACCAGGTGGAGCGTCGTGCCGCTGTTGGCGCACAGGCGGATGACGTTGCCGGTATTGGGAGGGATTTCGGGTTGAAACAGCACGATGTGGAACATGGCTTTGCCGGGCGTGAGTCGGAGCGTGTGCGATAATGCGCGCCATGGCGACGCTCGAACCAGGCGCAGCCGCGGGCGCGGACAGCCGCCCGGCAGCGCCCGATGCCGCGACCCTCCTCAGTCTGAAGTTCTGCGGCATGGATTTCACCTCGCCGATCGTGCTGCTGTCGGGCTGCGTCGGCTTCGGGGAGGAGTACACCCGCATCGAGGGATTCTCCAACCGGGACGCCGGCGCCGTGGTACTCAAGGGCACGACCGGTCAGCCGCGCCTCGGCAATCCCCCGCATCGGGTGTACGAGACCCCGGCGGGCATGCTGAACGCGATCGGGCTGCAGAACCCGGGGGTCGAGCAGGTGGTGCGCGGCATCCTGCCGCAGCTGGATTTCAGCGAGACTCGCTTCATCGCCAACGTGTCGGGCTCGACGATAGAGGAGTACGTCGAGGTCACGCGCCGCTTCGATGAGTCCCCGATCGATGCCATCGAGATCAACATCTCCTGTCCGAACGTCAAGGAGGGTGGCGTCGCCTTCGGCAACTACCCCGAGATGTCCGCGCAGGTGGTGGCCGCCTGCCGCCGCGTGACGAAAAAGCCCCTCATCACCAAGCTCTCACCCAACCAGACCGACATCCGCGAGAACGCGCGCCGCTGCATCGAGGCCGGCTCCGACGCGCTGTCGGTGATCAACACCATCATGGGTATGGCCATCGACGTGCAGGCGCGCCGCCCGGTGATCGGCAACGTGCAGGGGGGGCTCTCGGGCCCTGCGATCAAGCCGATCGCGCTGCTCAAGGTGCATCAGGTGTACGAGGTGGCGCGACCCCACGGTGTTCCGATCATCGGGCAGGGCGGCATCACCACCGTCAACGATGCGCTGGAGTTCATCATCGCCGGCGCCTCCGCGGTCGGCATCGGCACGGCGCTGTTCTACGACCCGATGGTCTGCAGGACCATCAACCAGGGAATCGCCGGGTACCTGCGCTCGCAGGGCTTCGGCAACGTGACCGAGCTCGTCGGCACGCTGCGCACCGCCGCCGACACGCAGGACTGCGCGCTCTCGGGCTGAGCCTGCGCGGCTGCGGTGGTGGGTGCAGGCCGCGGCCCGGGCGCGCTACAGCAGCCGCTGCTGGCCGCCGGCGTCCTGCGCCGGGGACGGTGGGCTGTAGAGGCGCACGGCCGTCGGGACCGCCGCGGCGAAATTCACTTCCATGGCGCGGAAGCGCTCGAGGATGCGCAGATTGATGCGCTGCTGGGCGTCGGCGTAGAGGTCGAAGTCGGGGTTGGTGAGGACGTACACGATTTCGAACTGCAGCGCGCGCTCCCCGCAGCTGAGCAGGTGACAGCGCTCGAAGCGCGTGTTGGGCGTCGCCTCGATGATCTCGCGCACCGCGTGCGGAACGGCCGCGAGAGCTGCCACCGGCGTGTCGTAGTGCACTCCGAGCTGGAACACCGCGCGCCGCTCGCTCATGCGCCCATAGTTGCGCACGCGCGTCTTGAGGATGTCGCCGTTCGAGATGATGATCTGCTCGCCCGAGGAGCTGCGCAGGCGCGTGCTCTTTACGCCGATGTGCTCGACGGTGCCCTGCCAGGTGTCCACGGCCAGGAAGTCGCCGAGCCCGAAGGGCTTGTCGAGCGCGATGGAGAGCGAGGCGAGCAGATCCGCCAGCACGGTCTGCACGGCCAGCGCGAGTGCGATGCCGCCGATGCCGAGCCCGGCCAGCAGCGGCTCGATCTTCACGCCGAGATTGGCGAGCGCCAGCAGCGCCGCAACTCCCCAGATCACCAGCCCGGCCAGGAACAGAATGACTGCCATCGAGCTCTGCAGCAGCGTGTCCGGCCCGCTGGAGCGCTTGCGGCGCACGTCGATGCCGTAGCGCACGGCCGCCAGGGCCCACAGCGCCGCCTGCATCCAGAACAGCAGCACCAGCCCGATGGTCAGCCAGCGCTCGAGGCGTGGCTCAAGGGTCAGGTAGCGGGAGCCGACCCACACTGCCACTCCCCACAGGAACACCGCGTTGGTGCGCTCGACCAGGAGCGCCGCGAGGTCGATGGCCAAGTGCACCCGCGGCGGCCCGGGGACGATGTGTCGCCGGCGGCGAACGCTGATGAAGCGCTTGGCCAGCGGCAGCACCGTGAAGGTGACGAGGAGAGTGACGAAGGCGAGCGTCCAGGCGCCGAGCTCGTTGCCCAGAAAATCGACGTGCCACAGCTCGCGCCAGCCCGACATCCGAATCGCTCCCTCTGAGGTCCGCGGCTGGCCGCGAACCTTACCGGGTTCCGCTGGCTGCGACTATTCGTCGCCCCCGTCGGCGCCCGTCATGCCGAGGTCCCTGAGCTTGCGGGTGAGGGTGTTGCGCCCCCACCCCAGCAGCCGGGCAGCCTCCTGGCGATGGCCCTGCGTGCGCTTGAGGGCCGCCCGGATGAGCACGCGCTCGAACTGTGGCTGCGCGGTATCGAGCAGCGGCGGCTCACCGGTGAGCGCGTGCCGCTCAGCCCAGCGCCCGAGCGCCGTGGCCCAGTCCGCCTGCGCGGCGACTTCCGTCGGTCTGGCGGCGAGCTCCGGGGGCAGGTCGGCGAGGTGCACTTCGCTCCCGGGGGCCAGCACCGACAGCCGCCGGCACAGGTTCACGAGCTCGCGCACGTTGCCAGGCCAGTCGTAGGCGGCGAGCCGGGCGAGGGCCTCGGGGGCGAGGGACTTAGCGTCCACGCCCAGCTCCTGGGCGCTCACCACCAGGTAATAGCCCAGCAGGTCCGGGATGTCTTCGGCGCGGGCGCGCAGCGGCGGCAGCTCGATGCGAATGACGTTCAGGCGGTGATACAGGTCCTCGCGGAACAGGCCGCCCGTCACCCGCTCCTGCAGGTTCTGGTGGCTCGCGGCGATGACGCGCACGTCGACGCGGATCGGGGTCTGGCCCCCGACCCGGTAGAACTCGCCCTCGGCGAGCACGCGCAGCAGTCGTGTCTGCAGCGGCAGCGACATGTCGCTGATCTCGTCCAGGAACAGGGTGCCGCCATCGGCCTGCTCAAAGCGCCCGCGGCGTTGCGCGTCCGCTCCGGTGAACGCGCCGCGCTCGTGCCCGAACAGCTCCGACTCGAGGAGGTCGGCCGGAATCGCCGCGGTGTTGAGCGCGATGAAGGGGCGGGTGACGCGCGGGCTGTGCTCGTGCAGCGCGCGGGCGACGAGCTCCTTGCCGGTGCCGGATTCCCCGGTGATGAGCACGGTGACGCTCGAGCGCGCCAGGCGTCCGATGGCGCGAAACACCTGTTGCATGGCCGGCGCCCGTCCCAGCAGCTCCGGAATGCGCGGCGCAGCGCCGAGGTCACTGCCCACCTGCTGGCTGGCGCTGGCGGCGCGGCGCACCAGGGCCACCGCCTGGTCGATGTCGAAGGGCTTGGGCAGGTATTCGAACGCACCGCCCTCGTAGGCGGACACCGCGTTGCCGAGATCTGAGTGCGCCGTCATGACGATGACCGGCAGCGCCGGCCGCGCATCGCGGATGCGGCGCAGCAGCTCCAGCCCCGAGGCGCCCGGCATGCGGATGTCGGTGATCAGCACGTCCGGGGATTCGCGCCGCAGGGCGTCCAGCGCCGGTTCCGCCGCCTCGAACGCCCGCGGCGCCATGCCGTCGCTGCGCAGCGCGCGCTCCAGCACCCAACGAATGGACGCGTCGTCATCGACCAGCCAGACCCGCAATGCGCTGTCGTTCATGTGTCTTCTCCCAGGGGCAGCAACAGCGTGAACACCGTGCGCCCCAGCTCGCTTTCGAATTCGATGATGCCGCCGTTGCGGGTCACCAGGTCCTGGGCGACCGCAAGCCCCAGGCCCGTGCCGTTGGCGCGCCCGGTCACCAGCGGGTAGAAAATGGAGGAGCGCAGGTGCGCGGGCACGCCCGGACCACTGTCCTCGACCTGCACGCTCGCCACCAGGCGGTGCAGCGCCGACCCGATGCTGACGTTGGAGCGCGCGCGGGTGCGCAGCACGATGCGCCCCAGGTCGCCCTGCGACTGCAGGGCGTTGCGCGCGACGTTGAGCAGCGCCTGGATGAGCTGATGACGATCGAGCATCGCATTCGGCAGGCTCGGGTCGTAGTCGCGCTCGATCACGATCCCGCCGGGCGCTTCGGCGCGCAGCAGGTGATAGACGTGCTCACAGATCTCGTGAACGTTGAGTTCGCTCTTGCTCGGCGCGCGGCTCGGTCCCGACATGGAGTCGACCAGCGCGGTGAGGCGGTCGGCTTCAGCGATGATGACCCGGGTGTACTCCCTGAGCGCCGCCGCCGGCAGTTCGCGCTCCAGCAGCTGCGCCGCGCCGCGCAGCCCGCCGAGCGGGTTTTTGATCTCGTGGGCCAGCTGCTGCACCATCAGGCGGCTGCCGTCGAGCCGCGCCAGCAGGTCGTTCTCGCGCGTGATGCGTTGGCGCTGCGTGGTGTCGGCGAGCTCGAGCAGCAGATGAGTTCCGGTGAGGCCGCCGGCGAGCGGCGTGATGGTGACATCGAGAGTGCGCACTTCGCGCGGCGCCCCCGCGGGCCGCACGGCGAGCTCACGGTCGGCGATGCCTTCGCCGGTTTGCAGCGCGCGTCGCAGGATGCGGCACAGCCCTTCCGCGTCGTGAAGAAAATCGGCGAACGGGCGCCCGCGCGCCATGTTGAGGCTGAACGCGAGCAGGTCCTGGGCGGCGACGTTGGCGTACACCGGACACAGCTGCGCATCGAGCATGATGATGCCCGTGGACAGCGCATCGAGCAGATCCGCCGGATCGAAGTGCGAGAGCGCGGACGGGCTGGCACGCTCAACGGCCATGGCGCTCGCGTGCCGCGCTGCGCGCCGCGATCACTGCGGGTGCGCGGTTCAGTGATGGAGGGGGTTGGCCTTGTTCAGAACCGAGGGCTGGTGCACGTGGTACGTCACGCCCGGGGTCTGGCACATGATCCCGCCGTCGCTGTCGCGCACCAGCGCCTGCAGGGTGTGCGTGCCGCGCTCCACCGATGTGAGGGTGAACTGGCTCCCGGTCGCCGCGCCGCCATTGAGCGGCTGTCCGTCCAGCACCAGGAAGATCTGATCTCCGCTCCGCAGCGCCGGATCGGTCCGCACGATGACGGTGAGCGAGTCGACGTTGGTGAGCGTCTGGTCGTCCGCCGGCTGCGCGATCGCGCAGCCCTGGTACGGCGGTGGCGACGCTAAGTCGGGCGGCGCGGGTGGTCCGCCGGGCGTCGCGGGCATATCGCCCGCCTTGTAGGTCTGCGCCGCCTGCACGCTCATTTTCTGCGCGTTCGGGTGCGGTTGGTCGCTGTAGTGAACCACGCCGTGTTCGTCGACCCACTTGTAGACCGTGGCCGCAACCGCCAGCGAGCACACCAGCGACATTAAGGTAAAGAGGCGCCTGGGCATCACGAGGCAGCATATCCCGCCGCAGCGCCGGGGACAAAAGCGGGTAGCAGCGCCCAGTGAACGCCGCTACCCGCGCCCCTTTCCCCTTCGCGCCGGCACGGCCGCCACAACCGGGGCCGGAGGTGACGCGCGCGAGCGAGGAATCGTGTCGCCTCATCACGCCATCAGCAGCTGTAGTACAGCTCCAGCTCTATCGGGTGCGTGGACATGCGGAATTTCGTGATCTCCTGCAGCTTGAGGTTGGAGTAGGCGTCGATGACGTCGTTGGTGAACACGCCGCCGCGGGTGAGGAACTCACGGTCCTTGTCGAGGTACTCGAGCGCCATGTCGAGCGAGTGGCACACGGTCGGAATGTGCTTCGCCTCCTCGGGCTCGAGGTCGTAGAGGTCCTTGTCGGCCGGATCGCCGGGATGGATCTTGTTCTGAATCCCATCCAGCCCCGCCATCATCATCGCCGTGAAGGCGAAGTACGGGTTGGCGCTGGAGTCGGGGAAGCGCACCTCGATGCGCCGCGCCTTGGGATTCGACACCCACGGGATGCGGATCGAGGCGGAGCGGTTGCGCGCGGAGTACGCGAGCAGCACCGGCGCCTCGAAGCCCGGCACCAGGCGCTTGTAGCTGTTGGTGCCGGCGTTGGTGAAGGCGTTCAGCGCCCGGGCGTGCTTGATGATGCCGCCGATGTAGTAGAGCGCCAGGTCCGAGAGCCCCCCGTACTTGTCGCCGGCGAACAGCGCCTTGCCCTCCTTCTGCAGCGACTGGTGCACGTGCATGCCGCTGCCGTTGTCACCCACCAGGGGCTTGGGCATGAAGGTCGCGGTCTTGCCGTAGCCGTGCGCCACGTTCAGCACCGCGTACTTGAGCAGCTGCACCTGGTCGGCCTTCGCCACCAGGGTGCCGGCGCCGATGCCGATCTCGGCCTGGCCGGCCGTGGCGACCTCGTGGTGGTGCACCTCCACCTTCATCCCGAGCTCCTCGCACGCCAGACACATCGCCGAGCGGATGTCCTGGAAGGCGTCCACCGGCGGCACCGGGAAATAGCCGCCCTTGATGCCGGGGCGGTGCCCCTTGTTGCCCTCCTGGTATTCGGTTCCCGAGTTCCACGCGCCCTGCACCGAGTCGATGGAGTAGAAGGCGCCGCGCATCTCGTTGCCGAAGCGCACGCTGTCGAAGATGAAGAACTCATTCTCCGGTCCGAAGAGTGCGCTGTCGGCGATGCCGGTCGACTTGAGATAGGCCTCGGCGCGTTTGGCGAGCGAGCGCGGGTCGCGCTCGTAGCCCTGCATGGTCGTCGGTTCGATCACATCGCAGCGCAGGTCGACCGTCGGCGCTTCGAAAAACGGATCGATGACGGCGGTGCTGGGGTCGGGCATCAGGATCATGTCCGACTCGTTGATGCCCTTCCATCCGGCAATGGAGGAGCCGTCGAACATCTTGCCGTCGCGGAACAGGTCTTCATCCACCAGCCGCGCCGGGATGCTCACGTGCTGCTCCTTGCCGCGCGTGTCCGTGAAGCGCAGATCCGCGAACTTCGCCTGTTTTTCTTTTATGAGTTTCAGTACGTCACTGGGTGTCATATCGCCTCCGGGAAAGGGGTAGAGCTCGCCGCCGAGATCCAAATGCCTTATGTGCGAGGCTGGCGGAGCGGTGTGACATTGCAGGGTCCGTGCCAGGCTGCAGACACGGCAAATCAAGCAGTTAGAGAGCAAATCGAGCGTGCTCTGCACTATATTGGTGCGGGCAGCACGGATTATTGCACCATTGGCGTGCGTGTGGCAGCGGCGCTGTGGATTTCGCCTGTTGGCAGGCAGGTGCGCGCCCGCTTTTGGTGCGGCTGGAGGCCTCGCAAGGCCCGCCGCGGTCGCAGGGCGGACCGCTGCACGCTCGCGCCGTATACTCGCGCGCTCTTTGGGGTCAGAAAGTCCCTCCATGAAAATCGGCCGCGCGCCGCGCACGTTCCAGGAGCTGATCTTCACCCTGCAGCACTACTGGTCGGAGCAGGGGTGCATCATCCTGCAGCCCTACGATATGGAAGTCGGCGCCGGCACGTTTCACACCGCGACCTTCCTGCGTGCGGTGGGACCTGAGCCGTGGCGCGCCGCGTACGTGCAGCCCTCGCGCCGGCCGACCGACGGGCGCTACGGCGAGAATCCCTTCCGCCTGCAGCACTACTACCAGTACCAGGTGGTGATCAAACCCTCACCACTGCCGATCCTGGATCTGTACCTGGGGAGCCTGGCCGCGCTCGGGTTAGACCCCCTGGTGCACGACGTGCGCTTCGTCGAGGACAACTGGGAGTCGCCCACGCTCGGGGCCTGGGGCCTCGGGTGGGAGGTGTGGCTGAACGGCATGGAAATCACCCAGTTCACCTACTTCCAGCAGGTCGGCGGCCTCGACTGTCGCCCCGTGACCGGCGAGATCACCTACGGACTCGAGCGGCTCGCGATGTACCTGCAGGGTGTCGAGAGCATTTACGACATCCTGTGGAGCGAGACACCTTCCGGGCGCGTGACCTACGGCGACGTGTTCCATCAGAACGAGGTCGAGCAGTCCGCCTACAACTTCGAGCACGCCGACGTGCCGATACTGCTGCGGCACTTCGAAGATCACGAGCATGCCTGCCAGGGGCTGCTCGCGTCAGGGCTCGCGCTGCCCGCGTACGAGCAGGTGCTCAAGGCTTCGCACACCTTCAACCTGCTGGATGCGCGGCGCGCGATTTCCGTGACCGAGCGCCAGCGCTACATCCTGCGCGTGCGCACGCTCGCGAGCGCGGTGGCGAGGGCGTATCTCGACAGCCGCGCGGCGCTCGGTTTCCCGCTGCTGAAGCCCGTGCCGCCGGCCGAGGCCGCCGCGGCCGGAGCCGTGGCATGAAGGCCGAGCGGCGCGATTTCCTCCTTGAAATCGGCACCGAGGAACTGCCGCCCCGCTCGCTCCCCGTTCTGCAGCAGGCCCTGGTCGCGGGCCTCGCCGCGGGCCTCGACAAGGGGGGCCTGGCGCACGGTGAGCTCGTCGGCTTTGCCACACCACGGCGGCTCGCCGTGTGGGTGAAGCGCCTCGCCGCCGAGCAGCCCGAGCAGCACCTCAAGCGCCGCGGACCGCCGCTGAACGCGGCGTTCGATGCCGCAGGCCAGCCGACGCGTGCGGCGCTCGCGTTCGCCGAGAGTTGCGCCAGCACCGTCGAAGCGCTGCAGAAGCTTGACGAGGGCAAGGGAACGTTCCTGTTTTTCGTGGGCACAAAGCCCGGCGCACGCGCAGTGGCGTTGCTGCCGGGGCTGGTGCAGGCCGCGCTGGATGCGCTGCCGATTCCACGCCGCATGCACTGGGGCTCCGGCACCGCGCTGTTCGTGCGCCCGGTGCACTGGGTGGTGATGTTGTTCGGCAAGGAGGTGGTCCCCGCCACGCTCCTCGACACCCCCGCGGGCCATCTCACGCGTGGCCATCGTTTTCACGCCCCGAGGCCGATCCGCATCGCGAGCCCCGGATCCTACGAGCGCACGCTGCGCGAGCGCGGGCACGTGTTGGCCGACTTCGCGGCACGTGGCGAGCACATCCGCGCGCAGGTCGCGGCGGCGGCGGCCAACGTGCAGGGGCGTGCGTTGATCGCCGAGGCACTGCTGCAGGAGGTGACCGCGCTGGTGGAATGGCCGGTCGTACTCACCGGGCGCTTCGAGGAGCGCTTCCTGTCCCTGCCGCGCGAGGTGCTGACCTCCACTCTCGAGGACCACCAGCGCTACTTCCCGGTGGAGGATGCGCAGGGCCGGCTGTTGCCGGCCTTCATCGCCGTCAGCAACATCGAGAGCCGCGACCCTGCCACGGTGCGCGCGGGCAACGAGCGCGTGGTACGGGCGCGCCTCGCGGATGCCGCGTTTTTCTGGGAGCAGGACCGCAAGCAGCCGCTGGCCGCGCGCCGTGCGGCGCTCGATGCAGTGACCTTCCAGGCGAAGCTCGGCTCGCTCGGCGACAAGACGCGCCGCGTGAGTGCGCTCGCCGCTGAGGTGGCGGTGGCGGCCGGTGGCTCGCGCGAGCACGCCCGGCGCGCCGCGGAACTGTGCAAGTGCGATCTGCTCACGGCCATGGTGGGCGAGTTTCCCGAGCTGCAGGGCATCATGGGTAGTTACTACGCCCAGGCGGACGGTGAGCCGCACGAGGTGGCCGCGGCGATTCGCGAGCACTACCTGCCGCGCGCGGCCGGCGATCAGCTGCCCGCCACGCGCGCGGGCCTGGCGGTCGCCATCGCGGACAAGCTCGACACCCTCGCCGGCATCTTCGCGATCGGCGAGAAGCCGACGGGAACCAAGGATCCGTTCGGGCTGCGGCGTGCGGCGCTGGGCGTGCAACGCATCCTGATCGAGAAGGCGCTCGAGCTGGATCTGAGGAAGTACATCGACCAGGCGCTCGCCGCTGTGCGGGCCGACATCGAGCGCGTCCGCGCCACCGCGGCAACGGCCGCCGAGCCCCCCCAGGCCGCGCCCGGCCAGAGGCCGGCGAGCGCTGCGGCCGCGGCGGCGGACTCGACCGCGAGTGAGATCTACGACTTCCTCATGGAGCGGCTGCGCGCGTACTACCTGGATAGCGCGGGCGCGCCGCCCATGCCCGGCCAGGCCGCCGTGACCACCGAGATGTTCGATGCGGTGCTGGCGGCGCGGCCCGGCTCGCCGCTGGACTTCGATGCGCGCCTGAAAGCGCTCAGCACCTTTCTCGAGCTGCCCGAGTCCGCCAGCCTCACCGCCGCCAACAAGCGCATCGCCAACATTCTGCGCAAGGCCAACATGACTCCCCCGGCCGAGGTCGACGTGCTGCACCTGCGCGAGAGCGCGGAAGTGCGGCTGTTCGATTCCATGCGCGCGCTGCGTGATGCGGTCGCCACCGCCACCGCGCAGCATGAGTACGCCGGCGCGCTCGGCCGGCTCGCGCAGCTGCGCCCGGCGGTCGACGCCTTCTTCGATCAGGTGATGGTCATGGACGAGAATCCGCAGCTGCGCGCGAATCGCCTGAGTCTCCTCGCCCAGCTGCAGGGGCTGTTTGCGGGGGTCGCGGACCTGTCGCGACTGCCGGGTTGAGCCACGCGCCGCCAAGCACCGCCGCCGCCAGCCGCGTGCGGGGGCCGGTGGTGCAGCTCATCGGCTCGCTGTTCTTCACCGGCTTCCTGCCCTTGTGGACGTTTCTCTACGCCATCCCGTTCGTGATCGTCTGCGCGTTCCTGCCCTTCCCGCGGCGCTTCGCGGTGGCGCGCGCTTACGGCGCCAGCGTACTGTGGGTGCTGAAGTGGAGCTGCGGGCTCGACTACCGGATCGAGGGCGCTGCGGTTCCCGCGGGCTGCCACGTGGCCCTGTGGAAGCACTCCTCGTCGTGGGAGACCATGGCCATGATGGTGGTGTTCCCACGCCAGGTCTGGGTGCTCAAGCGCGAGCTGCTGTGGATTCCAATGGTGGGGCTTGCGTTGCGCCAGATGCACGCGATTGCCATCGACCGCAAGGCGGGACATTCCGCGGTGGCTCAGGTCACCGAGCAGGGCAAGCAGCGACTGGACGAGGGCGACTGGATCGTGATCTTCCCGGAGGGCACGCGCATGGCCGCCGGCGAGACGCGCCGCTACGGCGTGAGCGGCACGTTGCTCGCCATTGAGACCGGCAGGCTGATCGTGCCGGTCGCACACAACGCCGGATTCTATTGGCCGCGCCGCGGAGTGATGAAGAAGCCGGGGACCGTGCGCGTGGTCATCGGCACGCCGGTCGCGACCGCCGGTCGCGAGGTGCGTGAGCTCAACGAGGAGATCCAGGCTTGGGTCGAGGCGACCGTTCGCGATCTCGATCCAACCCGGCCCTGAAGGGCCGTCACTCCAGCCCGGCGACGACTTCTTCCAGGCCCCCGATGAAGCGCTGCCAGCCGCAGTGCGCGCCCTGGTAGTTGGCCTCTTCTTCAGGCCGGAAGCCCGCCTGCTCCACGCGCACGAAAGCGCCGTGCCGGGTCCGCGTCAGCGTCCACGTGACCACGGTCTTCAGTCCACTCGGCGCCTCGTCGCCCGAGGCGTTCCAGCTGTATGAGAGTCGTGTATGCGGTTCGACGACGAGAACCTCACAGTCCGTCAGGCCGTTCCAGTGCGGCTGGCACGCGGCGCGGAAACTGAACCTGTGGCCGACGATTGCCTGGAAGTCGTTGCTCATCAGCCATTGTCCGATCAGCGGCCCCTGGGTGAGAGCACGCCAGATCTTTTCCGGCGGATGCGGCATTTCCCGTTCGATGACGATGGAACGCGTGTCGGGGGTGGGGTTGTTCATCGGTCCATCCCGTTCAGCCAGACGGCGGCGTAGAGGATCGTCTCCTGTACGAATCAATTACTGCCAATTCCGTGAAGAACAGGACCATATACGAGTCATTACGGCTGATCGCCGGGATTTCTCTGGCGCTGCCTGACCCCCCCAAAGGCTGAATTCGGGCGTTGGCGAGGCCCCTTCAGATGTCGAGATTCGTAACTGAGAGCGCGTGCTTCTCGATGAACTCGCGGCGCGGCTCGACCTGATCACCCATGAGGGTCGTGAAAATATCGTCTGCCGCCACCGCGTCCTCGATCCTCACCTGCATGAGCCGCCGCGTTTCCGGGTTGATGGTCGTCTCCCACAGCTGCTCCGGGTTCATCTCACCCAGACCCTTATAGCGCTGGATGCTCTGACCCTTGCGTGCCTGGTCGAACAGCCACTTCATCGCCTCCTTGAAGGAACCGACTTCCTGCCGATCGCTTCCGCGGGTGACGTACGCGCCCGCGCCGATCAGCCCGGCCAGGGTGCGCGCCAGATCCGCGATGCGCTGGTATTCGGCGGACTCGAAGAATTCCCGCGGCAGGTACTTGTGGCTCGGCGTGCCATGCTCGGTCTTGTGCACGATGACTCGAGCGGCGTGGCTGTCGCCCGCGGCGCGCAGCTCGATGCGATAGGTACGGGTACCGTCGGCCAGCGCATTGAGCCGCTGATTGAGGTCCTGCACCCAGCCACGCAGCCAGTCCACGCGATCGAAGTTCGCCAGCGTCACGTCGGGCATGTAGACCAGTTGCTCGAGCAGCCGCTCGTCGTAGCGCTGTGACCAGCGCTTCACGATCGCCTGCACCTCCATGTACTTGCGCGCCAGGAGCTCGAGCGCCGAACCCGACAGCGGCGGCGCCTCGCCGTTGACGTGCAGGCCTGCGCTCTCCAGGGCGGCGTTGAGCAGCATCTGATTGAGCTCGTTGTCGTCCTTGACGTACGACTCCTGCTTGCCGCGCTTGATTTTGAAGAGCGGCGGCTGCGCGATGTAGATGTGGCCGCGCTCGATGAGCTCGGCCATCTGCCGGTAGAAAAATGTCAGCAGCAAAGTCCGTATGTGGCTTCCGTCAACGTCAGCATCGGTGTTCTTCGCCGCTATCCCTCCGAACCCACAGATGAAATTCTCATCACCCTCAACTGAAAAATCGTAGACGTTCCCGTTCGAGGCTTCGACGGGCGTGATCGACACAATGGGCAGCGCTATCAGATCTCCGTCAATTACATCGAAGCGGCGACGGCCCGGGTAGTCCGCGTCCGCGATCCTCCGCTCTACCGTACTCGCACCGGAATGGTCGCACCAAACCGGCCGCAGACGGGCCAGATCCTCGACCGCCGCAACGGCAATCTGCCAATGACGGTGAGTCGTTTTAAACACCTGCTCGCCACAACGGCGCGAGACTCTGTCGGCATCGATCTCATGAATTTGGGGTACCGCGCCGAAGCTGGCAAGCAGGTATGCGACGCCGCTAGCGATGTCGCGCGATGACGTGCTGAACACGACCCTACCCGCGGTGGCGCAGCCATCGCCAAGCAGATACCCGCGCAGAAACGCGAGCCTTAGCGGCTCAGGCACATTGAACACCAGATCAGGAATTCGCTTGCTGATGGAGTCCACTGCACGAAAGCCAAATACGTGTTGCCAGGCCAACGCAGCAACACGGTTCACGAGCTTCAGCTCTCCAGCACCTCGATCAATTGGGTAGCTCTGGGGCACCAGGCCGAAAACCTGCGTGAATGCATCGGCCATCTCCTCGCTGAAGCGATCATTGCTCTTGCCGATGCTTAGACGCACGCCGTTGCGATCCGAGCAGGACCCCTCAGCCAGATAGAAGCCCAGTAACTTCATGAGCTCCGGGGTGATCGCTATAAATCTGCGAATGCCCTTCCCGGCGTTGTGCTCGGGCGTCAGCTCGAGATCGTCCCGGTCTGCAAACCAATCGATGTCGTCCGCCTCCAATGCCGATAGGCGTACAGAGTCTCGTAGGCGGTTGCAAGACGAGCCGCGATACTGCTCTTCCCAAATCCGTTCCAGTCGACTCGGTCCCACGATAGCCCGCGGCATAATGGCTGCTACATTGGCGCCGATCACCGTGAGGTATAACTCGCAGTTGGGCAACGTCGGGCGAGAGGTGCCCCTTTCCCACGCATAAAAAGTGGCCGGCTGCCGTATTCCAATCCGATCGCACAGCTCAGTGTTGCTGACTCCACTAGCACGGCGTAGCGATGCCAGCTCCTGGCGGACCTCGGGAGGGAACTCGACACGTGGCGCGGATATCTCCGGTCGATCTGTGTACTCGCTAACGATGCGGGCCTTGAACCAGTCTTCCACAGCCGGTCCTCGCAGCCAGACCTGAGCTCGTGCGTCTGGGACCTGATGGAGCTCTCGTAGCAGGTCGATCCTACTGGGAGCGTCCGAGGGCAGGCGGATATGTTTGGGAGCTACTAGGCGATCCCCAACAGACAGCTCGCTGCCTTGTTTGAGCCGTATCTCACCATTGCCCTGAACAAATACGCTATGGCTAGCAGTTACACGAATCGAGCGGCCGTACGCTGTCTTTACCTCGTAAAGGAGCTCGTCCAAAGGGTGCCTGATAACTCCTTTGATCGCGCGGAATCGAACCAGATGATCGTCCAAGCCGAAACAGAGTACTTCGCCCATTTGCTCTCGTACGCGACGCGCGACACCTTTCTCATCGGCTTCGATTCCGTCGAGAGCAGCATCGATGAAAGCACCAACAGTCGTCATACGCACGCCGCGCGCGTCATCGCGCACAAACACATGCTCGTCCCCGTCCACGCTCATGATGATCACGCGGTGATAGCGCAGCTTGCTGACATCGAAATCGTCGCGGCCGATCCCGCAACCCAACGCGGTGATCAGCGTGCCGACTTCGGCTGACGACAGCATCTTGTCGAAGCGCGCCCGCTCGACGTTGAGGATCTTGCCCTTGAGGGGCAGGATCGCCTGCGTGCGCCGATCGCGGCCCTGCTTGGCGGAACCGCCGGCGGAGTCGCCCTCGACGATGAAGATCTCCGACAGCGCCGGATCCTTTTCCTGACAGTCGGCGAGCTT
>Ga0137409_10003217_pt1 | contig 17336 bp, 17 predicted proteins | sample CZODoug1_16funga_FD_122059 | JGI IMG/M metagenome (GOLD analysis project Ga0137409, IMG submission 122059) | Vadose zone soil fungal communities from Angelo Coast Range Reserve, California, USA - CZODoug1_16fungal (Hybrid Assembly) | ecosystem: Environmental > Terrestrial > Soil > Vadose zone... | reverse complement strand
AGCTGTCGTTCGAAGGCTCGCCCGACGGCGTGGCGAGCGCCATCATCGGCTTTTCCTTCGACGACGTCGCCAAGGCGAACCAGTTCGATTTCGCCATGGCGCCACAGTCGGTGTTCAACACCTTCGACGGGCTCAATGTCACGGTGAAGATCGCGAGCAAAGGGATGGAGCGCTGGGCGAGCGTATCGGCCCAGGCGGGCAATCCGATGATGCAGGCCGAAGCCGACGCCATCAACGCGCGCAACAAGGACTGGGCCTACAAGCTGCCCGAGATGAAGGTCAACCAGATCCTGGCCGCACGCGAAACCTTGCTCAGGCCCGCGGATGAACCCGCGGGGAAGGCACCGGCGGGCTTGCCGCCCGGACTGCTGGGCGCGCCCCCGGCAGCGAGGCCTTGAAGAGCGTCGCGCGCGACGTTTGATTTCTTTGATTTCTTTGATTTCCTGAAGGCGAAAAGCCGCCGAAAGCATGGAGTTTTTGATTTCCCAATTTTTTTCAAACGTCGTGACGGTCGCCGTTTTCCGCGGCCGGCGAAGGCGAACGGCGCACCGCGAGGAGCTCGGCGTGCACAGCGCGGAGGGCGAGACCAACATCGACATTCCTTTCCCGGCCCGCCCATGCGAAGGGGGGCCTCCTCGCTATGTAATACTCAGGGCAAGCAATGTCAATGATAAACTCGTAGTTAACGAGAGCCTGCGCAACTGGGGCAGTTCCGTGCGAGCGATTCAATTGCCGCGCAGATGCGCGGCTGCTGGTGGGCAGGTCAAGCCCGCCCATGGTGATTGAGTGGGGTCAATGCGGATTGGTTCCGTTCAAGTTTTCGTCCCGCCCGCAGGGAGGGTGAAGCGGCGGGGGTCGGCGGGGATCGTGATTTGCGCCTTCAGGCCGCGTGCGCCCCAGTTGAATTTGATCTCCGCGCCGAGCGTGTGCGTCGCGAAATCGATCGTGGTGAAGCCGTTGAAGCCAGAGAGCTGGAGGAAGATCCGCTTGGTCGATCCGTCGGCGTTGGTCTCGAACGCCATCGGCCGCACGCCGATGGATAAGCTACGAATTGCCGGCTGACCGCAGGCTTCGGAGCGGTGGCGGCATGAAGGCGCTTACACCGCCTGACCGGCCTTCAACAGAACGCACCCGATGATCTTGACGCTGCCGTCCGGCTGTTGCTCCAGCGTATACAGCGCTTCCCAGGCCTCGCCATTGGCATCGACGATGTGAACGCGCTGGGCGATCTTGCCGTCTGAGACGCGCGCCTCGCCGAATTCGAAGCTCTTGTGGCGATAGACCGGGGCATAGCTCTGCTGGACCATGAACAGGAAGAGATCGGCGCGCGGGAAGATGTCGTGGATGGCAGGTGCCGCATAGGAATAGGCCGCGGCGGCATCGTCGCGGCTGAGCGCTTCGACCTGCGAGCGGATGACGCTCTGGGCCGTGGCGACATCGTCGGCGGCGCGCGCTGGCAAGGCGAGGCCGATCAGGAAAGCGACCAGCAGGACGAAGGCGCGCATGAGGGGGCTCCCTGGTGGATGGTCCCGGCTACGTTGCAATTGTTCGAAAGTTACACCTGCATGGAAACGTCCGCAAACATTGGGGGGCCGGGTCGCGCCTGATGACTGACGAAGATCGATTGAAGTGCCAGAGAAGAACTTCATTTCGCTCGCGGGCCGGCGCGATGGATGTTAATTTGAGCCGTCTGGATCGGGCGTACGTTGTCTCAGTTTAGACGATTGTTTGGCGAGGAGAACGAGTCCCATGCCAACAACATCAGAGCAGGAGTCGCCCTGGCTGCAGGGGCGAACATTCGCTTCGTGGCGGGAAGAATTCGATCGCCGCGGCTACCTTATCTTCGAACGTGTTCTTTCGCCGGATCGTGTCGCCGAAATCCGCGCCGCGCTGGCGCCGTTCCTCGATCGCGATCTCAAGGGCGCAACGATTTCGAAGGCCTGAAGACCAACCGGGTCTATGCCCTGCTGGCGAAGTCGCCGCTGTTCGCAGAGCTCGCCATCCATCCCTTGGCGCTGGCCTTTGCCGAAGCGGAGCTCGGACAAAGCTGCCTGTTGTCGGCCATGCTTGCGATCAACCTGCATCCTGGAGAAACCGTACAGCCCTGGCATTTCGACGACGGCGGCGTCAGGCTGCCGCGTCCGCGCCCGGCCTTTGGCGTCAGCGCGTTCTGGGCGATCGACGATACGACGGAATTGAACGGCAGCACCGAGATCATTCCGGGAAGCCATCTGTGGGATGAGCAGGCCGTCGAGGGGGCGGTGAAGCCTGCCGACTTCACTAATACCGCAGCGCCGAACGCCGATCATGATCCTGGCAACCGGCCGGACGCCGTGAAGCTCGCGATGCCATCCGGATCGCTGGCGATCACAAAGGGAACGCTCTGGCATCGCGGCGGCGCCAATCGCTCGGACCGGCCGCGCCTGATCATCACGCCGCAATATTGCGCGGGCTGGGTGCGGCAGCTCGAGAACATGGCTCTCGCCGTTCCCGCCGAGCAGGCACAAAAATTACCAGAGCGCGCCCGCGAACTGATCGGCTATTCGATCCATCCGCCGTTCATGGGATATGTCGATGGCGTTCACCCCAGGCGGTTGTTGCGGACGCAGCCCATGTGAGGCGCATGTGAGGCGGCAGGGCAGCGCTTCGCGCGTGCCGCCTCTTGTGTGGTGTCGTTCGAACGGGGGACGCGGACGATGTTGGTCGCTGTCAAATAGGCGGTGGGTGCATCGCATCCTTGTCTTTGACATCGGCGCATTATTGGGTCACAGACTTTCGACTGCTTCCGGAGATCCTCATGTCCATTCGCTGCCTGCTCGCTACATCGCTCGTTCTGAGCTGCCTGTCGGCAACGCCGATGAAGGCGGCTGAGCCCGCCGGAGTCTCGAGCAATCGGGCGACGACCTACAACAGTGTTGCGGTCAAGGGCCTGAACATTTTCTACCGAGAGGCGGGGCCGCGTAATGCGCCGGCCATCCTGCTGCTGCACGGGTTTCCGTCATCGTCCCGGATGTTCGAGACGTTGATGCCTTTGCTCGCCGATCGCTATCATCTGATCGCGCCTGATTATCCCGGCTTCGGAAATTCGGAGGCGCCTTCGCCGGAGAATTTTTCCTATACGTTCGATGCGATCGCCGACATCGTTGACGACTTCACGCAGGCGCTCCATCTCGACCGTTACACACTCTATCTGCAGAACTACGGCGGACCGGTCGGTTACAGGGTCGCCGTCGCCCATCCCGAGCGGGTGACCGCGCTCATCATCCAGAATGCTGTGGCGCATGAAGAGGGGCTGGGCAGGCTGCAGGCCGTTCGCAAGGGCTTCTGGGCCGACCGGGCCGCCAACGAGGACAAGTACCGCGCAGGACTTGCCTCGCTCGACCTGGCGCGGCTCCGCCACGTCAACGGGTCGCCGCATCCGGAGCGCTATAACCCCGACCTCTGGAAGGATGAAGTCGCATTCCTGGCGCGCCCCGGCGAGGCCGATATCCAGTCGGATCTGTTTTACGATTTTCGCAACAATCTCGCCGCCTTCCCGGCCTGGCAGGAGTGGCTGCGTCAACGCCGGCCGCCCACTTTGATCGTGTGGGGCCGCTACGATCCGGTATTCGACATCGCCGAGGTCGCAGCGCTGAAGAAAGACCTGCCGAAAGCCGAGGTGCATCTGTTGGATGCCGGGCATTTCGCGCTCGATGAGTCCGCGAGCGATGTCGCCCGGCTGATGCGCGGTTTTCTGGGGCGGCTGCCGCACCGCGCGCGGAGCGTAGTCAGCATGCCTATGTGAGAAGGTCGACGGAGCGCGCCGGCTACGCTTGCGCTACCGCCTCGCTCCGCGGCTGAAATATCTCGGTGGCGCCGCTGTTGATCGCGCCGTCGCGCAGCACGACGCTCGGGCAGGTGAACTTCATTCTGGCCGCTCTCGCGGTTCCCGCCGAGCAGGCGGAAAACTGCGGGAGCGCGCCCGCGAACTGATCGGCTATTCGATCCATCCGCCATTCATGGGATATGTCGATGGCGTTCACCCCCGGCGGCTGTTGCGACCGCAGGTGATGTGATGCGGAGAAACCATCGTCAAAGCGCCATTTGAATCAGTGTTTGGGGTCGAGTTCGACGATGGCGCCAGTCGGCTCGGGTTCGTGAGGCGCCAGGCGGGTGAGAGTGTCGTCGCTCCAATTCGCAAGATTTACGACTCTGGCCGCGTGAACTCGATCCCAAGGGGCCTCGTCGGCCGGCTCCAGAATGTTCAGCCCATTGCTATCGAGCAAAAAAGTGTGATCCCCGAACAATTCGTTCAGTTGCGGAACTACCGGATGATTGTCGGGAACGGCTTGGGCTTCGAACTGGTTGACCGTTCGCTGGACCTGTGCGGAAGTCAATTTCATCGCTTGTTCCTTTCAATTGGTTTCTTCGTGCTGCAACGCCAAGGCTGCGGGTCACGCGTTGCGTGCCCTTCCACCTCCGAGGTGGGTCAACGCTGGTCGATGTTTCTCGTTGCAGACCCACGCTGGCGCATTTTTGGGCGAACAGCGGCCCGGTAACCAGTTGAGCGTGGGCGCACTCGATCGCGGCGTACCGTCCGCGATAGTACCGGATATGTTGGTCTCTCTTTTTGACCGTTTCTTGTCTCGACGATCTTTAATTGATCGTTATGTCTTCTCGACATGCCAGGTCGTCTGGATTCTCTGGGCCGGGGAGTGGCGATTTCCCGATGAAGGCATCATCGGCCCCTTGCTCAACGAGGCGCACCGCCAACGCTCGCTTTCATGAATCGGAACTTGACGAGACGCGGGTAAGAAGCTCGCGGCTCGGTATCTGCTGTCTTGATCCGGTGTTCCGTGGAAGTTCCAGCCTGCAAGACGAGCCCAGCCCGGATTGAGACTATCGCTTCCGATTCCGCCTCACGCTTTCCTTGGCGCTTTCCTTGGCGCGACCGCGTTGCGACGGCGATGTCGACTGACGAGCGGCATTGCCTTGGACGCGAAGGCCGTCGACGAACACATCCAACAGTCGCAGGACAGTCGATTGCCAGCCGGGTTGGTCGTGCATGTAGCACATGCCGACGAGGGCTCTCAGGACGTCTTCGGCACTGATGTCTGAGCGTATCTCGCCTGCCGCGACGGCGCGGTCCAGCAAAGTGCCGACCGCTTTCGTCAGGCGATCGAACGAATAGGCGTAGAGTTCCGAAGAACCCTGCACGGCAAGCGCCAGCGCCGTTATCATCCCTTTCTTGGTGGCAACGAACTCGACATTGGACCGCAGCCAGCGGCGCAAGGCGTCGACCGGCGCCGGCGCGCTCTTCAACTGCTCCGCCAGTTCACTGAGCTGCTCCACCTCGCGACGATACACGGCTTCAAACAACGCCTCGCGCGTCGGGAAATGCCGGTACAGCGTCCCTATCCCGACTCCAGCTCGTCGCGCCACAGCCTCCAGGCTCGCATCCGGACCACCGGCGCTGAAGACAGCCTTCGCGGCCTCCAGCACGCGCTCGCGATTGCGAACCGAGTCGGAGCGGGGCTTGCGAACGGTTTCCGCGGGCGGATCTGCCATCTGACTAATCTACATCACGATTTGGTTAGACTGAATCGGATCATGATCTCATCTCTTTGTTTGAGCACGATCTTTTCGAAAAACCAATTGCCGCTTTTCCGGATCATGCTGAAGGACGCCTATCTTGCTAAACGGAGGATACCTCCGTATATGCGATAAGCGCCAGACTTGAACACGCCAGACTTGGACACGCCTGTCGATCAACGCCAGCGGCGACGATCCAAATTTGACCACAGCATTGATCGGAGCCCCCTGCATGAATCTCCCCATCAGCCTTACCGTCAACGGTGTGCGGCGGGACATCGAACTTGCGGATCCGCGCGTCACGCTGCTCGATCTGCTGCGTGAGCACCTGCAACTGACGGGAACCAAGAAGGGATGCGATCGCGGCCAATGCGGCGCGTGCACGGTGCTGGTCAACGGACGGCGGATCAATTCGTGCATGGCCCTGGCGGTCAGCCACGACGGCGCCGACGTGCTGACGATCGAGGGCGTCGCGCGCGGCGACGAACTGCATCCAGTCCAGGCCGCGTTCATCGCCCATGATGGCTTTCAGTGCGGGTTCTGCACGCCAGGCCAGATCATGAGCGCGATTGGCCTGATCCATGAAGGGCAAGCCGGCGATGACCCGGAGCGCGTACGCGAAGGCATGAGCGGAAACCTCTGCCGCTGTGGCGCCTATGCGGGGATCACCGACGCCGTACTCGACGCACAGAAAAGCCTTGACGCACAGAAAAGCCTTGCACAATCCGACCAAAGGCGCTCCGCATGAAGAACTTCGATTACGTCAGGCCCACGACCATCTCCGACGCCATCGCAGCCGCAGCCGAACCGGGTGCGGCCTATCTCGCGGCCGGTACCAACCTGCTCGACCTGATGAAGGGCGGCGTAACGCGTCCTAACCGTCTCGTCGATGTCACGCGCCTGCCGGGCCTCGACCGAATCGAACCTCTCGCCGATGGCGGCGTCCGCATCGGCGCGCTCGTCCGCAACGCCGATCTCGCGCACGATCCTGATTTCGCGAAATCCTATCCTGCGGTCGCCGAGGCGCTCTTGTCCGGCGCATCGGCGCAGCTTCGCAACGCCGCAACGGCCGGCGGCAATCTCTTGCAGCGGACGCGATGCGCCTACTTCCATGACGTCGCCAGCGCCTGCAACAAGCGCGAACCCGGCGCGGGTTGCGACGCCCGCGACGGCGAGAACAGATTGCACGCCGTGCTCGGCTGGAGCGAGGCCTGCATCGCCACCCATCCGTCGGATTTCTGCGTGCCGCTCGTCGCCCTCGATGCTGTCGTGGAGATCGAGGGCAGAACCGGGAGGCGCGAGGTTGCGCTCGAGGCGTTTCATCGCCTGCCTGGCGACACGCCTGAACGAGAAAACCTGCTCGAGCCGGGTGATCTGATCGTCGCGCTGCGGCTGCCCGGCGAGGCGCGCAGGTTTTCGGCGCATGCACGCTATCTGAAAGTCCGCGAACGTACCTCCTATGCCTTCGCCGTCGTCTCGGCCGCCGCAGCGCTACGCATCGAGGCAGGCACGATCCGGGAGGCGCGGCTGGCGCTCGGCGGCGTTGCTGCCAAACCGTGGCGGGCCCGGCCGGCGGAGGAAATTTTGACAGGCTCTCGTCCCAGTCCGGCTGCCTTCCGCGCCGCGGCGAACGCAGCGCTTGCCGACGCAAAGCCCTCCGGAGACAACCGGTTCAAGATCGAACTCGCGCAACGGATCATAGTACGTGCGCTGACATCAGCCGCGGCGGGAACGCCGCAGCGCATTGCCGCTCTTCCGGCTTCCCCTTTCTCATCCCTTTCCGGAGCGCTTCATGACGCCTGAGATCATCAGCCTTACCCAGGCCGCAGCCCACGTCAGGCACGGCTCGAATATCGGTCAGCCGCTGACCCGTCGCGACGGTGTTCTGAAGGTCAAGGGCGAAGCCCGCTATGCCGCGGACAACCACCCGCCCGGGATGCTGCATGCGGTTTTGGCGGTCAGCAGCATCGCGCGCGGTCGTGTGACCTTCCTCGACGTGCAGGCGGCCAAGAGTCATCCCGGCGTCGTCGAGGTCATGACGCCTGCCAACCGGCCGCCGCTCGCGGAGGATCCCGACGCGAAGACGAACCCGTTCATGTTCCGGCTCGATCTTCTGCAGAGTGACGAGGTGCGTTATGCGAACCAGTCGATCGCGGTGGTCATCGCCGAGACGCTGGAGGCCGCAACGGAAGGGGCGGCGCTGCTGTCGCCACGATACGAGGTGCTGCCGGCCCGCGTCGGTCTCGATTCGAGCGAAAGCTTTGTGCCGCCCGCGGTCGGCGTCGGCAATCCGGCCGAACTGCGCCGTGGCGATGTAGAGGCGGGTCTCGCGACGGCGTCGAAGCGCATCGATGCGACCTATGAGACGCCGGCGCAGTACCACAATGCGATGGAGCCGCACGCGATCGTCGCGGCCTGGGACGGCGACACGCTGTCGATCGATACGCCGAGCCAAGGCCTCGCGATGGCGCAAGCGCGGATCGCCGGACTGTTCGGCATCCCGCCAGGGAATATCCATATTCGCAGTCCCTTCCTCGGCGGCGGCTTCGGCTCCAAGGGGCTGATCTCCGGACCGCAGGTCCTCGGTGTGCTGGCGGCCCGGCTGGTCGGCAGGCCGATCAAGCTCGTGCTGCGTCGTGAACATATGTACGGTCCGGTCGGCCATCGCGCGCCGACCCGCCAGACGATGCGCATTGGCGCAGACGGCGACGGCGTGCTGACCGCGATCGAGCATCACGCGAAGACGGTGACGAGCACGTTCGACAATTTCTTCGAGCCTGCCGCCGACGCCTCGCACACGCTTTATGCAAGCCCTGCCATTGCCACATCGCACGAAGCGGTCCGCATCGACACCGGTACGCCGCTGTTCATGCGAGCGCCCGGCGAGGCAACGGGATCGATTGCGCTGGAGAGCGCGATCGACGAAATGGCCTCTGCCTGCGGAATGGATCCCCTGGCATTCCGGCTCAAGAATTACGCCGAAGTCGAGCCGATTTCCGGCAAGCCGTTCTCCTCGAAGGCGTTGCGTGATTGCTACGCGCGCGGCGCCGAGCGCTTCGGCTGGTCGCGACGCGCGCTTGCACCGCGCGGGATGCGGGACGAGGCCGGCTTCCCGGTCGGCTGGGGAATGGGCACCGCGACCTTTCCGGCGATGATGTTCCAGGCCGAGGCGCGTGCGGTCGTGCGACGCGACGGATCCGGACTGATGGAGACGGGCGCCCACGATATGGGGCAGGGCGCCTGGACCGCGCTCGCCCAGATCGCGGCCGATGGGCTTGGACTGGATCTCGAACAGATGGAGTTCAGGTCCGGCACGTCGGATCTGCCTGATGCGGGCATCGCCGGTGGCTCTTCTCACACCGCCACGGCAGGCATGGCCATCCACAATGCGGGCGCGGCGGTCATCGCCAAGCTCGCGGATCTCGCCACCACAGATGAGCGCTCGCCGCTGTTCGGGGCGGGCAATGCCGGAGTCGTCGCGCGCGGCGGTCGCCTGTTCCGTCGCGACGACGAAACGCGGAGCGAGAGTTATGCCGATATCCTTGGGCGAGCTGGACTTGCGGAGATCGAAGCCCGCGGCAACGGCGCCGCCGACCCCGCGGCGCAATCGATCTACGCCATGCACGCGCACGGCGCGGTTTTCGCGGAGGTCAAGGTTGATCCCGATCTTGGTCAGATCCGCGTCACCCGCCTTGTCGGCGCGTTCGCTGCTGGTCGGGTCATCAATCCCCTCCTGGTCCGCAGTCAACTCTTTGGCGGCATGATTTGGGGCGTGTCGTTTGCGCTGCACGAGCAAGCCGTGATGGACCGGCGCTCCGGCCGGATGTTGAACGCGGACCTTGCGGAGTATCACGTCCCGGTAAACGCCGACGTGCCGTCGCTCGACGTCCTGACGATCGACGAGCACGACCCTCACGTGAATGCACTCGGCATCAAGGGCGTCGGCGAAATCGGCGTCACCGGCAGCGCCGGTGCGGTCGCCAACGCGGTCTGGCATGCGACGGGAATCCGCGTGCGTCGTTTTCCAATCCGGATCGACGATCTCGTGGCGCCGCTTTCAGGCTAAAAGGCCCTCTGCCACCGCGTCGCTCCACGGCTGGAATATCTCGGTGGCGCCGCTGTTGGTCTCCCCATTGCGCAGCACGACGCTCGGGCAGGCGAACTTCATCGGCAGCGTCTGCACGCGGGCTTGTTCGTAATCGAAACGCGCCCGCAACGCTTCTCGCGCTGGCGCCGGCAGACGCACGTCGCCGATCACGACCGCGCCTTCGCTGGCATCGATGCGCGGTGCGTGGATCGCCGCATCCAGATCCATGCCGTAGTCCATCACGAAGGATAGGATTTGCGTCACCGCCGGCAGGATGCGCCGCCCGCCCGAGGCGCCGACGGCAAGACGCCGGCCGTCGGCCGCCTGCGCCACGACCGGTGTGTAATTGGTCAGGCAGCGCTTGCCGGGTGCCAGCGCATTGGGTCCGCCGGGTGTGGGATCGAACCACATGATGCCGTTGTTCATCGTGATCCCGCTTTGCGGGGTTACGAATTTGGAGCCGAACGTCGACAGCAGGGTTTGCGTCACCGCCGCCATGTTGCCCTCGCGGTCCACCACCGAAAAATGCGTGGTGCAGGCCGGCGCCAAGTGCTCGGCGCCCAGCGCGCGCCGTCCGTCGGCATCGCCCATGTCTTGCAGGCGTTCGCGATAGGCCGATTGCAGCGCAAGTGCATAGGCGATGTAGGCCGACGCATCCGGTGCGCCGTGCCCGGACTGCAGGCTCTCCTGCAATAGGCGCAAGGTGTGCGCCAGGGTCGGTCCGCAGGTGAGCTCCGGCGTCGCGTATACCCGGCCGCCGCGGTAGGGAATCGTCAGCGGCTCGCGTCCGTGGGCGCGGAAGCAAGCAAGATCCTCGACCGATAGCGCGCCACCGCCCGCCTGCACATCGGCCGCGATGCTGCGCGCCAGATCGCCCTGGTAGAAATCGCGCGGTCCCTGTTGCGCCAGATGCGCCAACATAGCCTTCAGCCTGTCCTGCGGCAAGCGCACGCTGGACTTGATACCCCATGGCGCATTCGGCGGCAGGCCGTCCTCGAGATAGGCGGCCGCACTCGCGGGGTAGCGCCGCAAGTCTGCGGCCGAACTGGAAATCATCAGGGTGGTCCACCAGTCCACCAGCAGGCCTTCCCCGGCGAGGGCGACGCTTGGGCCGAGCAAATCCCGCCAGGGCATTTTCGCGTGGCGGCGATGCGCTTCCTCCATGCCCGCCACCACGCCGGGCACGGCGATCGAGCCGGGACCATGAAGATTGCGGTCGTCCTTCACCCGCGGCCAGGGAAAGATGTCGGAGGCAGCGCCATCGCCCGTCAGCGGATAGTCCTCGGGGCGGATGCCGCCGGGCGCCCGCATGCCGTAGTCGATCACTTCATAACGGTCTTCGCGCGCACGATAGAGCACCATCGCCCCGCCGCCGCCGACGCCGCTCATCCAGGGCTCCAGCACCCCCAGCGCGAACGTCGTCGCGATCACCGCGTCCACGCAGTCCCCGCCGGCCGCCAGCACCTCGGCGCCTGTTTCGGCCGCCTTGCGCGATTGTGCGGCGACGATGCCGCCTTTGGAGGCCACGGCCGGTTTGCGGATTTGCTGGGCGTTGCTGAACTGGTCACTCATGCTGTTGTCTTCGCTGTCTTTCAAATTTGGGTGGGTCGAGTTGGCGTGGCGCGCCGAGAATGGCACATTGAGGGTGATCGAAACATATGCCGGGGAGAGGAAAATGGCTGGTGTGAAGCGAACACGGGACGGTGCCGTTGGTCTGCTGACGCTGAGTGAGCCCGCGAGCCTGAATGCGATGACACCCGATCTGCTCGGCGGGCTCGCGGTAGCGATCGACGAAATCACCAGCGATCCCGGAATACGGGCGTTGGTGCTGACAGGCGAAGGGCGCGGATTTTGTTCGGGCCAGAACCTTAGGGCATCGGAGGCGCTCGGGACCGACATTGTCGCCGGCGTGATGCGGCACTATTGGCCGGCGTTTCAGGCCCTGCGCGAATGTCGCGTGCCCGTGGTGGTCGCGGTCAACGGGGTTGCGGCTGGTGGCGGGTTCAGCCTTGCAATGTCCGGCGACATCATCTTCGCCGCGCGTTCGGCAAGCTTTATCCAGGTTTTCAGCCGGATTGGCCTGGTGCCGGATCTCGGTTCAACCTGGCTGTTGCCGCGTCTGGTCGGCCGCCAGCGCGCCCTTGAACTCATGCTGCTGAACGAGCCGCTTTCCGCCGAGCGCGCGCTCGCGTGGGGACTGGTAAGGCAAGTCGTGGAGGACGATCGCTTGCTTGACGAGGCGATGAAATTTGCCCACCGCCTGGCCGAAGGCCCGACGCGTGCACTGATCGCCACGCGCCTGCTGCTCGAGGAAAGCGAGCACGCGAGCTATGGCGCGCAGTTCCGCCGGGAGATCGAGGTTCAGGCCGACATTCGCCAGAGCGAAGACGCGCTGGAGGGCCGCAACGCGTTCGTGGAAAAGCGCGCCGCCCGCTTTAGCGGGCGGTAGGTTTCGCGGTTGAAGGTGCTGAGAGCAAACGATCGCGAGGGACGGCCTCTCCCGCCCGGTGTCGCTGGAAGTGCCTGCCGACTAGGGCGTGTACTCATAAACTTCGGAAAGTCAGCTTCGCGCCGAAAGGGACTGAAACCTCGACAGTCCAAGAATGCACGGCACTAAATTTGCGATTCCATTCTCGGTTATGGGCCAATTTGTCCCAGTCGTGGCTCTGTCCCGGCCAGTAGCCGCTGAATGTTGGCACGATGGCGCATAATCACGTGAATGCCACCTGCAATCACCAGTAACCGATAGGGCAACGGTTGCTCCAAGCCGCAGACGAGGGCGATCGCAGTCAGCGCCGCTAACATCGAGCTAAGAGAAACAATCCGAAAAATAGCCAACACAACGCCAAAAGCGGTCGCAGCCCCCAAACCTACTGGCCAGGACATCGCCAGCAAGACGCCTAGCCCCGTCGCAGCGGATTTGCCACCTGCAAAATTCAACCAAATCGAACGGCTATGCCCCAACAACGCGGCAAGTCCGGCCAAGCAAACAGCCCAAGGTATGCAGGTTTGCAGATCAAGCGCTGTCGGTGGCGTGACGGACGGCAAATGTATAGAACCAAGCATAAAACCAGCGGGCGAAGACGATTGCCCCGACACCTTTCAACACATCTACCAGGAGCACCACCAGCGCAGGCCATTTCCCCAGGGTGCGTAATACGTTCGTTGCCCCAGTGGATTTGGAGCCATGCTCTCGAATATCTATGCCCTTAAGCAGCCTCCCTGCCAGATAGCCTGTGGGCGTAGAACCGAAGAGATAAGCGATTGCCAATCCAATCAGACTCGCTATCCAGAAAACCATAGGATTCACCTCGACGCTCTAATATCAGGCAATCCTCATGTGGTCGTCTACCTCTTTGACAGGGTTGTGGGCCGGTTGGTGCCCGCGTTGCCCGGAAGCGCCGAGGCGGCTGGTTGGCCCCTATACCACTTGCTGCAACCGCTTCGTTCGCTGGCGGCGGGCCGGTGTCTGGAGCCGCATCATAGATGCCCTCTCCGCTACCCATGATGCGACTGTCCAGATGATCGATACCTCCATTGTCCGCGCACATCAGCACGGAGCATGCATCACAAGGAACCGGCGCCAGTCGATGGGACGGTCAAGGGGCGGGTTGACCAGTAAGATTCATGCGCTCGTGGATGGCAATGGCCTTCCGATACGGCTGGCGCTGAGCCCCGGTGAGGCCCACGACAATCGACTTGCCAGCAAGCTCCTGTCTCGTTTGAAGTCCGGATCAATGCTCCTTGCCGACCGTGGCTACGATGCCGACTGGATCAGAGAACTTGCCATGATGAAAGGCGCATGGGCTAACATTCCGCCAAAAAGCAATCGGACCGAGCCAATCTGCTTCAGCCCTTATCTCTACCGCGCCCGCAACCAGGTTGAGCGCCTCTTCAATCGGATCAAGCAATGTCGTAGGGTGGCGACGCGTTACGATAAGCTTGCTGCCAATTACCTTGCCTTCGTCCAACTTGCGTCAATCAGGTTATGGTTGCGCGTTAATGAGTCCGCGTCCTAATCAACCTTGATCTTGGCGGTGCGGATGATGGCTGCCCATTTGTCCGTCTCTGATTTGAGAAAGGCTTTGAAATAGTCCGGCGAGCCGCCTTTGATGACGACTCCCATGGAGAGCAGGCTGTCTTTTACTTTCTGGTCCTGAAGCGCAAGATCGATCTCCTTGTTCAACCGTGTCACGATCTCGCGGTGGGTTTGTGCGGGCACCAGGAAGCCCCACCAAACGGTGGCCTCCACGCCGGGATAACCTGCTTCGGCAACGGTAGGCACATCGGGTATCAGCGCGAGGCGTTCCGCGGAACTGACAGCGACGGCGCGAAGCTGGTTCGCGCGAATTTGCGGCATGCCCTGGACCGGGTCGACAAACATGAATGACACGCGCCCGCCAATGATGTCGACGAGGGCCTGCGCGCCGCCCTTGTAGGGTACGTGGAGCGCCTGGATACCTGTGACTTGCTTGAATATTTCCGCCGCGAGATGGCCGGACGTACCGTTGCCGGCGGAAGCGTAGGTCAACTTGTCTGGCGCAGCCTTCGCGATGTCGACGATGTCCTTTACGGTTTTGGCCTCGAACGAGGGTTGCACGACCAGGATCAACGGCGTGTAACCAACGAGCGAGATCGGCTCGAAGTCGGTCAGCGCTTTGAATGACAGATTGTCGAACAGGGCCTCATTGGTGGCGAGGCCGTTGGCGCCGATCAGCACATTGTAACCGTCTGGAGCCGACTTCGCGACGAACGCGGCCGCGATGTTGCCGCTCGCGCCAGGCCGGTTCTCGATGACGATCGGCTGACCGAGCTGCGGGCCGACTTGCTGCATGACAGTTCGGGCAACGATATCGACGGCGCCGCCCGCCGAGAACGGTACGGCGACATGAATGGCGCGCTCCGGATAAGCAGCCGCAAGAACCGTCTTCGGCAGCGCCGGCACGAGAGCGGCACTCGTCAGCAGCGATAGAACGGCGCGTCGATTGATCTGGTTAGTCACGGGGCGACCTCGTTGGGTGTTGACTGGCCGTTGTGCTGCTGCGCGGTTCGGGCCAACGCAACAGCGCGGCCGCCGTACCGCCCAGAACACGCGTGCGGTCGTCTTCGGTCAGGAAATGAAGTTCACGCCGCATGTGATCGAGGCACTCGGCGTACGAACACGGCAGCCGGGTGAGATCGGACCCCCACATGATGCGGTCTGAGCCAAAAGCCTCAAAGATTCTTTTCAGATACGGCTCGAGCCTGGAAAACGGGTAGGCGTCGTTGGTGTAGCAAGGCAATGAGCTTGCCTTCACGGCAACGTTTGGAAAGCGTGCAAGCGCGAGCAATTCGTCAAGATCGGCGAAGCACGCCTCATCGCGCAGCGCGCTCTGCCGCGCCATGTGATCGAGGATGATGGTCAGGCCGGGATGGCGCTGCGCCAGGGCAGCGATCTCTCCCAGCAGTCCGGGAGCGAGTGCCATGAGAGGTATTCCCAGCCGCTCGCAGCCGGACCAGAACCATTCAACAACGTCCGGCGCAAGCCAGCGCGCCCAATGCGGCTTGTAGAAAGTCATGCGGATGCCGAGCATTCCCGGCTGATCGAGCCAACTCTCCAGCCGTTCACGCGCGCCGGCGGCTTCGGGGTTGAATCGTCCCATCACGGCGAACCGGTTTGGAAACCGTTCGACGGCCTCGAGCGCGGTGTCGTTGCTGTCGCCTACCGGGGACGGCGGAACGATGACGGCGCGATCGATCCCGGTTCGATCCATCATTCCGATCAACTCGTCCGCACCGAGCGGCTCCGCGCGATGCGGTCTTGCGCCGGGCACCGCGACAAAGGATGGCTTTCCGATTTGTTCAGGCGGCCACGGCCGGTCGGGACGGTGGGCTTCCCAAAGATGGACCTGCGTGTCGGTAATCAGCACGGGCAATCATTCGTGGTTGGTGGTGACATGGGGCGCTCTGGCGGCACCTTCAATCGAACAGTTCAGCGGGAATGCGGCCATAGATACGCCTGGCATTGTCGGCAAAGACCGCACGCTTCTGCTCAGGCGTCAGTAGCGTCGAGGCGTCGATATATTTCCTTGTATCGTCATAGTTGAAGCCGGTCTCGGGATCGATGCCCTTCACCGCACCTACCATTTCCGACGCGAACAAAATGTTGTCGGCAGGAATGACGCGCGTGAGCAGGTCTATACCCGGCTGGTGATAGACGCAGGTATCGAAGAACACGTTTTTCAGAATGAGTTCGGACAATGGCGGCCGTTTCTGATCCTGGGCGATGCCGCGATAACGGCCCCAATGATAGGGGATGGCGCCGCCACCATGAGGAATGATGAATTTCAGGGTCGGGAAATCCTTGAACAGGTCCGACATCAGGAACTGAACGAAAGCAGTGGTGTCGCCGTTGATGTAGTGACTGCCCGTTGTATGGAAGGCGCGGTTGGCGGCGGCGCTGACATGGACCATCGCCGGCACATCAAGCTCCACCAGTTTTTCGTAGAGAGGATACCACCAGCGATCGGTCAGGGGAGGATCGGTCCAGTAGCCTCCCGTCGGATCCGGATTGAGGTTGCAGCCGACAAAGCCCAGCTCCTCCACGCAACGGACCAACTCGCCGATGCAATTTTTCGGCTCGACGCCGGGCGATTGCGGCAGTTGGCAGACGCCGATGAAATTCTTCGGATAGAGCTTTGTTAACCGATAGATCAGGTCATTGGAGACCCTCGACCAGTCTGCGCTGGTGGAGGCGTCGCCGATATGATGGCTCATGCCCGAGGCACGGGGGGAAAACAGCGTCAGCGACGTGCCGCGTTCACGTTGCAGCCGTAGCTGCGCTCCTTCGACCGACTGGCGCAGCGCGTCGTCGCTCACTTGCAGCGAATCCGTGGCCGGCGTCTGCGAGGGATCGCCAATGGCGGCGACTTGACGCTTCCGCCAGTCCAATAACGCCTGCGGCTCCGTGGTGTAGTGTCCATGACAGTCGATGATCAGGTCTCCGGCCGTCGACGACAGCCGGGTCGTTCCCCGTTCGGCCAGGGCCTCGATATTGGTCGCCGGCGGAAACGACGAAGATGACCCGGCACCTGCCGCGGTTGGCTGAAAATGAAGCCGGGAGCCGCAGCAAGCGCAACCCGTTAGAATCTCCGCCCCGGAATAGTTGAGCACGCTTTACTCCCTCAAAGTTTCGCCTGCGAAATCACAGTCACGCGTCGATCTTGCAGCCCAGCCGTGTCAAGGTTGCGTCAACCCAGGCCCGGTCGTTCTTGCCTTCCTTGATAGCCGCGAGCTGCTTCAGTTCGGCTTGGTGCTTGGCTTCGGTTGCCTTGAGAACCTCCGCCGTCAGGTCGAACGGAACACAGACGATGCCGTCACCGTCGCCGACGATCAAATCGCCCGGCGCGATCACCATGCCATCGATCGCAATCGGCACATTGATTTCGCCGGGGCCGTCCTTGTAGGGACCGCGATGGGTGACGCCTGCGGCAAAAACGGGAAAAGCGCCGGCGTGAAGCGTGTCGTAGTCGCGGATCGCGCCATAGATGACGATGCCGGCGATTCCCCGACGCTCCGCATGCGCCGCCATCATCTCGCCGATCAGCGAATTTGTCAGGTCTCCGCCTCCATCCACAACGACGACGTCGCCGGGTTCGGCGATGTCGAGCGCCTTATGGACCATGAGGTTGTCGCCGGG
>Ga0137409_10003216_pt1 | contig 17337 bp, 13 predicted proteins | sample CZODoug1_16funga_FD_122059 | JGI IMG/M metagenome (GOLD analysis project Ga0137409, IMG submission 122059) | Vadose zone soil fungal communities from Angelo Coast Range Reserve, California, USA - CZODoug1_16fungal (Hybrid Assembly) | ecosystem: Environmental > Terrestrial > Soil > Vadose zone... | reverse complement strand
GACACCCGTCATCCACTTCGGCACCGGCACCGCCACCCTGCTGCCGCTCATGCGCGAGGCGGGCGGTGACGTGATCGGACTGGACTGGCGCATCGATCTCGACCGCGGCTGGTCGGCGGTCGGCCACGACGTGGGCGTGCAGGGCAACCTCGACCCGGCCGCGTTGCTGGCGACGCCCGGCACGATGCGCGAGCGCGTGCGGGCGATCCTCGACGGATTGGACCGAATGTATCCCGGAGTGACTTGTGCGCTCACTCACAGAAACGCATGGGAACTGGTGGTGGCGACGATCCTGTCCGCGCAGTGTACGGACGTCCGCGTGAACATGGTAACGCCTGGACTTTTCGAAAAGTATCCGACGGTGCAGGACTTTGCCGCGATCGAGCCGGAAGATCTGGAACCCGATATACGGTCGACCGGATTTTTCCGTAACAAGTCAAAGTCGGTCGTGGGAGCGGCACGCAAAGTTGTCTCCGACTTCGGAGGCAACGTGCCACAGACGATGGAAGAGCTGCTGACACTCCCTGGAGTCGCGCGCAAGACCGCAAACGTCGTGCTAGGTACGTGGTTCAAGAAGAACGAAGGTGTTGTGGTGGATACACACGTCACGCGTATTTCCCGTCGATGGGAACTGACGAAGCAAGATGATGCGCAGAAAATCGAGCAGGACTTGATGCAGATTATTCCGCGCGAGCGCTGGACGCAGTTTTCTCATCAGGTGATCTGGCACGGACGCAAGCTGTGCGTGGCACGCGGGCCAAAGTGCGCGGAGTGTGGTCTGGAAAAACTATGTCACGCGACGGACAAGACTTGGTCAACGGTGGAGATCCACAAGAACGCGAAGCCGTAGCCAACTCAGTTTAGCGCCGGCACGTTGCAATTGATCGGGAGGGCATGGCTTTCAGCCGTGCCGTTCAGCGTCGCAAAACGATGTCGGCTTCAGCCGCCTGCTCGGGGCGCACCCGGGCGCTGAAGCGCCAGTCCACATAGGAGACTTTACGGCACGACTAAAGTCGTGCCCTCCCGAAGTTTTTTGCAACAGCGGCGGGCGAGACGCCCGCAGGACAGCAGCCGGGACGGCGGCGCTACGAAGATCTTAGCTGCCGCTGTAGACCAGTTCGATTACGGTGCAGTCGTCGTTGAGCGGAGTGCCACCACAGAAATCGGCGACGGCTGCGAAGATGTCGTCCATCGACAGGCTCTTCCCTGCCACTGTTTCCAGGCGGTCGCTGTCGAACATGTCTCCGCGGGCGTTCTCGGCTTCGGTGACGCCGTCGGTTACCAGGATCAGGCGATCTCCGGGCATCATCTGGCAGTGGTCGCTTTCGTAGACCGCGTCGGCCAGCAAGCCTACAGGCAAATTGCCATGCGAGGGGCGCAACACTTCCTGCTTGCAAATCCACACGGGGGGTACGTGGCCACAGTTTACGTATTCCAAATCGCCATCATGCCGGAGCCGGGCGATGATCATTGTCGCGTATTTCGAACCGATGTGTTTCTTTGTAAAAAAGCGGTTGAGCGCCGTGACGATCTCGGTCAATGGCATGCCCGCGATCAAATGCGAATACACCATGCCCTGAAGAATGGACGCCAGCAGCGCCGCTGAAACTCCTTTGCCACTCACGTCGGCCAGCACCACGGCAAGACCGTGCGGAGTGTTGACGGCGTCGAAGAAATCGCCGCCGATCTCTTTACAAGAAAGATTGCGACCGCTCAAGCGCGCGAACGGAACTTCGGGAATGGTTACTGCCATCAATCCCTGCTGAATGGAAGCGGCAATCGAAAGTTCCTGCTGATAGCGTCGTCCTGCCTCCTCCGCCTGGACGAGACGAGCGTTTTCGATAAGCTGCGCAGCTTCGGTTGCGATCGCGCGCAAAATGTCGTGGCTGACGCTGGTGATATCGCGCGCCGCAAACCGGGAATCGACATAGAGGGCGCCCATCACTTCCGCATTGGTCGGCTGCTCTGGACGGATCGCCTGCACCTGCGGCTTGCGCAGAGGCATGCAGATTACGGTACGAAGGTCGAAGGCGACGATGCTCTGCCGTTCCTTCATGTCGATCATCTGGCTGGTGTCAGTGACCAGATACTCGTTATTAGAGATAAACGCCTCTTCCAGCACCGAGCGCGAAATTGTTTTGTCGTCGAGGAGCGGTTCGCTTTTGGAATTGCGGCCGGCGGCCAGCGTCAGTTTTCCCTCGGCGTCGCGAAGAAAAATGAAGCCTCGTTCGGCGCGCGTCAGGCGGAGAGTAGCGTCGATCAGAGTGACAAGAATTTCATCCAGCACACCGATGGTGTTGAGCTTGCGCGCGGCTTCCAGAAAGAGAGTGAGCTTTTCGAGATCGCTGGCTTCGGGAGCGATCTGAATGCCGGAAATCTGGCTGAGGAATTCTCGCGCCGTGTTCGAAGTCTTTTGCAACGGATGGAAGATCAGGTACGCGACATCGCGGGCGCCAAATTCCAGACGATCGTTGCGCACTAGTTTGCGCCGGTCGACGCGTTCGCCGTTGACGAAGGTTCCGTGCTTGCTGCCCTGGTCGACTACGAAAAACTCTCCGTTTTCGGCAACGATGTGCGCGTGCTCGCGCGAGACCCGCGGATCGGGGATCACCAGGTCGCGGTCTACCTTGCGTCCAACCGTGTACGGAGTGTGATTCAGCGAGAGTGTCTGCTGCTCATTCCCCTGGACGTATATGACGACCGGGAAGATGCCCGACACTGAACTCGACGGCGTAACCGAGGAAACCGACATTGCCCTCCAGACTCTCTGTGGCCATGATGCCAGCTTTCGGCGCTGACCGTTAGCATTTTATGCTGAGACGCGCTTCGCGGGCGCGGCCGAGGTTCCCCGGTAGGCAACTAGCCACATCAGAGCCGCTACGGCCACCGGCAGCGTGAGCGCCGTCCAGCCCGGAACAGCCCAAGCTTTTTGAACCACTTCCCTCGACATGAAGAACGAAAGGCCTGCCAAAATAGTACCCGAAAAATACGGCCAGATGAGCAAGACGGCCACCGCCGCAACGAGGAATCGACTGACTCTGTTCGTGTCCCACAGTGTGCGCCTGTCGCGCGCGATCAGCAGAAGGGATGGGATCAGCAAAACCTGGTTGTAGAGCGCATACGTCGGGATAATCATCAGCGTCAGCACCAGCACCAGACAGGCCATAAGAGCAAAATCGGAGCTGGAGTGGACCACTCTCCTGTATCTCCAGGAACTAAGCACCATGCCAATTCCGACACCGAGCTCGGCTAGACGGCTCAACGGCATGGGGATCAACTTGTCGAGCAGCGGGACGGCGTACGTGTAGGCCTGATATTCGTGAGCGGCCTGCCAGAAACGCGAAATCCAATGCGGCAGGTACAGTTCCGCGGCGACGCACAGAACGATCAGCGTCGTCAAAAATGAAATCATCCAACGATAACGGTGCTTCCAGTCGCCGGTTGTCCAGATTGCCAACCACAACAGCAACCCGCAGATGAGTTGCGGCTTAATAGTTGCAAGGGCGAGCAAGATACCGGCCTCGATTCCGCGATCTCTCATCAATAAGGCGATTGCGATCGCTAGCAGCGCGGCCACCAACAGGGTCATCTGCTGAAGTTTCAAAGCCTGCAATACCACCAGACTCCCGAGGGTCAAGGCGATCACGACCCACTGCATCGACCACACGAGACGCCAGTCCAAGACTCGCAGCCAGATCGGGATGCTACACACGGTAAGAACGAGCAAGAACCAAAAGAATCCCTGGCGAACAAGGTCGAATGGAAAGCGGACCGTGGGCGCGAGATAGAAAACGACATACAAGGGATAGGCAAATGCTTGCTGGTCTTTTGGATCCGCGGGTCGGGAGGCATCGAGCGGACGGCCATAATATCCTGCCTGAACCTCGCGCGTGACTTCCGCGCTGTAAGGATCACGGCCGTGCAAAAGTAATTCGCGGGCTCCCAGCCAGCGAGGATAGAGGTCGGAAAGATTGCCGCGAGGCCTTCCATGCGACGCCGCATCGGAAACCTGGTACGACACGAGGACACGCTGCACATACAACCACATTCCGGCGAGACAGAGGGCAGACGCAATCATCAGCCAAAACGAGCCGCGCGCAATAGAGTGTCCCGTCATGGAGTCGAGAGCACTTGGATACTACAACGCCGCCGCTCAGATTGATCCATCTCTAAAAGTGCTGTTTCGCGCATCCGATTGCAGTTCTTGATTTCGCGGGACAGAATTGCGCTTCCAGAAGAGCCAACCCAGAAATGCCCCGGCCCAGCTCAGTGAACCTAACCATGACCCCAACAGACCAAATCGAGGTATCAGGAAAAGAAACAAGAGCAGCAGGATGTCGCCTTGCGCCTCGACTCTGGTGCCCCTGCCAGATGTAGCAAATAGCACTAATAGCGCCGGCAACAGCAAACTCAGATCGTAGGCTAGAGCATGGTAACTGACCAGAATTGCCGTCAGGGTTGCCAAGGTGAACGCAAAACTTCCTGAGGCTTTGGCCACGTGGATCCACCACACCGCAATGAGGATTGCCGCAAGGGAACACACAACAGTGAGGGCGGCGACGCGTGTGGGACTTACGCTGACTCCCAGTACACCGGCGATGATACCCCGCAGGTTGGGCATTCCCACAGCGACGATGCTCCCGCCCGCTCCGCTCTTCTCGAGGCTCAACACAAATCTTATGTAGTCCGTTGCGCCGTTCCATCCCACCATCGCCAGCGACGCAGCCCCGAGCAACGCGGCTACCGGAGCAAACCCGAGCAGCAATCGCCAGCGGCGCACTGCGAGTATCAGGATCAACGGCAGTACCAACTGAAACCGGAATAAGCCGGCGGCCAGAAATGCGCCCCCCGCAATGGGCCTCTCTTTTTTAAACGCGGCCATAGCGAGCGCGACGAAAAACAAGAGCAGGATGCAGTCCTGACCCTGAACGAGGGCAGTGACGAGGGGAAAGAAACCCGTGGCGGCCAAGACGACAAAAACGGGAGATAGATCGCCTATTTCCGCGAACTGCCTTCTCAAAACGAAGAGTGTCAGCGCCAACGTAATCAGGTTGAGCGCTGTCCACAGTAGATATGCCTTCCAGTAAGGCAAGAGCGTCAATGGAACAAATAGCAGAGCCTCAAAAGGAGGATGATTGTATGGCAGGGCAGCTTGCCGGATGCGAACGTCGGGCGCAAATTGCCTCTGCACTTCGTACTGGGCGGATGAGTTGTATAAGACCGCGGTCCGCCCATCACGAACCATTTCGCCGGCAGTGTAGAAGATCGTGAAATTCTGATAGCCATTGCGCAGCAAAGGCACCAACTCCGGAAGCATGACGACATGACTGATCGTCATGGCAAAAAGAAAGATGCTCGCCAGCAATTCTTTCTTTCGGTCGAACATGGACCAAGTCATAGTGATCGTGGGCAGCCGGTTGATTCTATAATCGCCTCCACACTCCCGGGATGAAGATTCCTCGCCTAGACCGCGCCCAACTCTTTGCGGGCATCCTGCTGTTCGGTTTGCTGGCCATGACTGCGCGCAATGCGGTCGATCCGGATCTCTGGTGGCATCTCCGCACCGGCGAGTGGATCGTGAAAACCGGCCAAGTCCCCCATTCGGACCGGTTTTCGTTCACACGTGCTGGAAGTCCGTGGGTGGCGCACGAATGGCTGGCGGAGGTGGCGTTCTACGAAATCTGGGAACACAGCGGCGCAGCGGGCTTGATCGCTTTTTCTGCCTTGGTTACGACCGTCGGCTTTCTATTGCTCTATTGGCGCTGCCAAGCCAGTCCGCACTGGGCGGCTGCGGCGGTCGCTCTCGGAGCCCTGGCGGCCGCACCCGCTTGGGGAGTTCGTCCTCAGATGTTCACGTTTACGCTTGCCAGCGGGCTGCTGTGGCTGCTCGAACGCGGACAGTACCGGCCCCGGCTTTTGCTTTGGATACCTCCGCTGTTCCTGCTGTGGCTGAACGTCCATGCTGGATTCGCACTTGGTCCCGCGCTGCTCTTTGTCTTTGGGGCCGGTCTGGCCTGGGAGGCGGCGGCCGGTGAAACGGCATGGACGGAAGTCCGCCCCCAACTACTTCGTGTGCTGCTGGCCTTACTGGCGTGTCTGGCAATCGTGCCGCTCAATCCCAGCGGAGTGCAACTCTATCGTTATCCTGTGGACGTTCTCCGGTCTGCGGGGATGCGGTCGTTCATTGTCGAGTGGCTCCCGCCCGACTTCCATCAAACGCTCTACCTGCCGGTTTTCCTGATGTGGGCTGCTCTTTTGGTCGCGCTGGGCAAGTCTCGCTCCCGCCCGAAGGGGCGAGTGCTAGTGCCGCTTTTTCTGACGTTTCTAGCAGCGCTGGACGCCGTGCGTCATATTCCGATCTTCGTTCTGTTGGCGACACCAATCATCGCCGCAGCCTTTCCGGTGACGCTGGAGGGCGGCCGTTTTTGGCTAACGTCCTCCCGCCAGACAATATCCCCTCGATTTAGACTTGCCTTCCGCACTGCGATTTTGCTGTTAATGGCTGCGTTTGCGGTCGTTCGCTGGGACACCCTCGTCCGCAAGCAAGTGCGAATCGAAGGCGAGCTGTATCCGTCCGGGGCGGTGGAATTCCTGCGCACCCACGCGATCCCCAGCCGCTTGTTCGTTTACTACGACTGGGGTGGCTATGCCATCTGGAAGCTTTACCCCCAGTATCGCGTATTCGTGGACGGCCGCGCCGACCTCTACGGCGACGATCTGCTGCATCAGTTCCAGCAGGCTTCTCAATTGCGTGCTGGTTGGGAGAAGGTCCTCGAACAGTGGGGAGTCCAGGCGGTTCTGGTGCCTCCTTCCGCGCTGGCAAAGGGTTTGGAGCTGGACGGCCGCTGGCATGTCGAATACCGTGATACAAAGGCAATTCTCTTCCGGGTCACGAAATCGGGTGAGGTAGCGGGAATCAGCCCCGGTAGGGCACAAAGTGAAAAAATGTGTACCAGACCCTCCAGAATCTGCGAAACTACACCGACTAGGAGTAGTTCGACCGCGATAACTTGGGCCCGAGGCGACGTTCTCTGGCGAGAACGATGCGCCACTGGATTGGGTTCGTTCACGAGCGGTCTGGCTAAGTAATCTCCGGGTGTAGGAACTAAGGAGCTTACGCAGTCCGAAATTCTCGATTCAACTTGGAGGACAATAATGACGCTTGATCTGGCGAAACGTTTGTGGCGCAACGAAGAAGGCCAGGACATAGCCGAATACGCAGTGATGTTGGCCGTGATTCTGGTGATCGTGATTGGCACAATCCGACTGATCGGCGGGAACGCCAACAACGTGTTCTCTTCGGTCGCGAGCGGCATCTCGCAGTAGAACCGAAGGCCGCCGTTGTTTCCGTGGCTGAGCGCACACCACGACGCGCCCAACAGTGTTCGCGATGAGACCGGGATCGGCCCGGAAGGAGAGGAATGAACCGAAGTCGTTTGTTCATGATCGGAGGCTTGGCGCTGGCTCTGGGCCTACTGGTCAGCTATACGGTTTATAACCGGCTCATGACTTCCGGCGGTGCTAATAATGAGCCTGGAGTGGACGTAGTGGTGGCGGCCAACGACCTACAGGTTGGTGCCAAGCTCGAAGACCGCGACGTCCGCCTGGCTCGGTTCCCGCAATCTGTGATTCCGCCCGGCGCGGTTACCAAGAAAGCTATGGTCGTCGGTCGCGGGGTGGTGCTGCCGGTGAGCAGGGGCGAATTCATATTGCCCAACAAATTGGCGGCAGCGAATGCCGGGTCGGGTTTACCATCGCTTATTCCTCCGGGGATGCGTGCGGTTTCAGTGCGTGTGAACGATGTCGTTTCCGTCGCTGGGTTCGTGCAGCCGGGTTCGCGCGTGGACGTGCTTGCAACTGGAAATCAGGGCAGCGGCAACGACCGGCAAACCACGACGGTACTGGAAAACGTTGCCGTAATCGCGGTGGGCAAGAATCTTGAGCGCAATCCTACCGGAGACACGCAAACAGCGCCGGTGATTACCTTGCTGGTTTCTCCCGACGACGGGCAGCGCCTGACGCTGGCGTCGCAGGAAGGGCGTATCCAGTTAGCTCTGCGGAATCCACTCGATATGCATCGGGGAGATATCGGCTCGACCCGAGCGAGTTCGTTGTACCCGGGTGCAACGGCGCCGCCCACTCAGTCCAAGCCAACAACTCACAAGCAGGTGATTCCAGTTAGAGTGGTTCCGCCTTCCCCTTATCAGGTGGAAACGATTCGTGGCAGCAAGCGGGACGAGACTAAGTTTGAGCCGAACGTGCAGCAATAAGCCACACCATGACATGGGTACGAAAGACAAGCGCTTGCGTCGTCTCCGAGGTTCGAAATTCATGAGAGTTTCTAAGCTGATCGCGGGTGCGGCGCTCCTCTGTCTCTCACCGGTGCTGGCGCGACCTGCCGATCCTGCTGGTTCGCAGAACGCGCCTGCTGCTGCGGCCTCGACGCCCGCGAATACGGCGACTCCTCAGGTGTCTGTTCCCAGTCCCGGGACGCCCTCCACCCAAGAGGGCCCTGGCGCGTCTCCTCTGCGCGTGATGGTCGGTAAGTCTCTGCTGATTAACACCACCGAAAGATTAAAGCGCGTGTCGGTGACCGATCCTGCTGTGGCCGACGCGCTGGTCGTGACTCCGACGCAAGTGCTGGTGAATGGTCTTGCTCCCGGCGAGATTTCGCTGCTCATTTGGGACGAACTGGAGCGCTCCCAGAGTTTCGATCTGCGAGTCGATGTCGACGTGACTGCGGCCGCCGAGGAAGTTCATCGCCTCTTCCCCGACGAGCAGATCAGTGTTACTCCCTCGCGCTCCGCGATTGTCCTCTCCGGTCACGTGACCACCGAAGATGTTTCGAAGCACGCCGGGGCCATCGCCTCCGCATATTCGAAGAACGTCGTTAATGTCTTGAGCTTCGGACCGGTGGGAGCGCAAGAAGTTCTGCTGGAAGTCAAATTCGCGGAAGTCGACCGGACGGCTGTTGTCCAACTCGGAGCCAACTTATTCATGCCGGGACTGGGTAACACAGTCGCACTTAGCCAGACGGGACAGTTTGGGAGCCTGAACGTCACCAATACCGCGCAGACGACCGTAACCAACGGCAACACCCAAACCACGACCACTACGGCGACTCCGCCGGTGGTTCACATCAGCGACTTTCTCAACCTGTTTATTGCGCGAACGGATGTTAATATCGGCGCGGTCATTCGAGCGCTGCAACAGAAAAACCTGCTTCAGATTCTGGCTGAACCGAATCTGATCGCCGTGAACGGCAAGGAAGCCAGCTTTCTGGCGGGCGGTGAATTTCCGTTTCCAGTGGCGCAACCCAGCGGCGCTGGTCTCTCCACGGTCACCATTCAGTTCCGGGAATTTGGTGTGCGGCTGAAATTTACTCCGGTGATTCAGCCGAACGGAAATATTCATCTCCGCGTCGTTCCGGAAGTCAGTACATTGGACTTCACCAACGCAGTAACGGTCGCGGGGACAACCGTACCGGCCATCAGCACCCGCAAGGCGGATACCGAATTTGAGTTGCAGGACGGCCAGAGCTTCGTCATCGCGGGGCTGATTGATAATCGGTTAACGAACATCACGAGTAAAGTTCCCTGGCTGAGCGATGTGCCCGTGCTGGGCAATTTCTTCAAGAGCAAGAGTGTTCAGAAAAGCCGTGGAGAATTGATGGTCTTGTGTACGGCGCGGCGGGTCTCACCCAGTGCGCAGACACCCACCGGGCCGGCCAATCCGCAGCCGCTTCTGGACAAGGATAGTTTCGACGGCAAGAAGCCGGAAGGCGCTAAGAAATAAGCACATACGCCGCCACGGTGCGGGTGCGGGGCCGAGTCTTTGGGGAAGGGTGGTAAGGTTGAGTCATGCCGGAGCTGTCAGTTGCTGTGTTCGCCACGGACAATGACCAGCGCGCAGTACTCCAGGTTCTGGTGGATGGAACCAGCGTAGCCCGCACCGTGTGTAGCCACCCCAATCTGCCGGTGGCCGCCACTGATAGTGTCATTCGAAAGACTCAGGCTTTCGCACCGAATGTCGTCCTGGTGGATATCGCTGCCGACGGGGTGCCAGCGGCTTTGCGCGCCGTCGAACTCCTGCACCAGGAACTTCCGGATGCGGCCGTGTTCGCCATCGGAAGCATGGCGCAGTCGCAGCTGATTGTGAGCGCGATGCGGGCGGGAGCGCGCGAATATATCGAGCGGCCCACCACCACCAACGATCTGCTGGAAGCGTTTGTTCGGCAGACGTCCACGCGCCGCAAGCCGGGCCGCGAAACTTCGCGTGGAAAAATTCTCACCATCGTGAACGCGAAGGGTGGAAGTGGCGCCACCACGGTCGCCGTGAATCTGGCTCTCGCTCTGCAATCGCTCCAGCACAGTATCGCCCTCGTCGACTTTGCACCGCTGGGCCATTGCGCTCTACATCTCAACCTCAAGCACACCTTTACGGTGTCGGACGCGCTTACCAATCTGCACCGTCTGGATTCTTCACTGCTCGACAGTTTCATGGCGCGACATTCGGGTGGTTTACAGGTGTTGGCGGGTGCCGCGGCTCCGGCTCCGGTGGAACCGTCCGCGTCCGACTTTGCACGCCTCTTCGACACTATCGGTGGCCTGTTTCGCTACATCGTCGTTGACGCCTCTTCCCGGCTCGACAGCGCTACCCGCCTCGTCAGCAATCTGTCGGAGAAGGTTTTGCTGGTAGCGCATGCGGATGTGGCTTCGCTGTGGAGTGCGGGACGAGTCTCGCAATATCTCGGCGAGCACGGCTCTCGAGACCGCTTTGCGCTGGTGCTCAACCGGTATCGCAAAGTATCCGGATTCAATGAGGCGGAAACCGAGGCCGCAATCGGAGCGCCGGTTCTCTGGCGGATTCCCAATCAGTACTTTGCCGTTTCGACCGCCATTGACCGCGGCGTGCCGGTGATGCAGCAGGGGAACACTGAAATTGCTCGCTCCATCACGGGGCTGGCCGAGCATCTTACGAAAGACGATCTGGAAACGAAACGTACGGCATGGTCGTTATTTAAAACCGTCTAGAAAAAATGGCCAATCTACAAGCTTTCGAGCGGAGCGAGTACCAGCAGGTCAAAGCCGACCTGCACCGCAAGATTCTGGACCGCCTCGACCTGGAAAAACTGGGGCGCAGCGTGGGCGACGCGGCCCGTGATGAAGTCCTGGTCCTGATTCGCAACTCGGTCAACAGCGAGGCCGTTCCCCTCAGTTTCGCCGAACGTGAGCGCCTGAGCCGCGAGATTCTGGATGAAATCTTCGGGCTCGGTCCGCTCGAGCCGCTGCTCAAAGACAACACCATCTCCGACATTCTAGTGAACCGTTTTGACCGCGTATACGTCGAGCGCGCCGGCAAGCTGGAGCTGACCAGCTTTTCTTTCAAAGACAATCAGCACCTGATGCAGATCATTGACCGCATAGTCTCCCGGATCGGACGGCGGGTCGATGAGTCCTCCCCGATGGTGGATGCCCGACTGGCTGACGGCTCTCGCGTGAACGCGATCATTCCGCCGCTGGCGCTCGATGGACCTTGTCTTTCGATCCGCCGCTTCGGTCGCGATCCGATTACCGCTCGAAACATGCTTGAAAACAAGACCCTCAGCGAGCCGATGCTGGAATTGCTCGCAGCCATGGTCAAGGGCCGCTTGAACCTGCTCATCTCCGGAGGCACGGGCGCCGGTAAGACGACGCTGCTCAACGTTCTTTCCGGATACATCCCAAATTCCGATCGCATCGTCACCATCGAGGATGCGGCCGAGTTGCAGCTCAAGCAGGAACATGTGGTTCGCCTGGAAACGCGTCCACCCAATATTGAAGGCAAAGGTGCCGTCCGGCAGCGGCAGCTGGTCATCAACAGTCTGCGTATGCGTCCGGACCGCATTGTGGTGGGTGAGGTGCGCGGCGAAGAGGCTTTTGACATGCTCCAGGCCATGAATACCGGCCACGAGGGATCGCTGACCACGGTGCACGCGAACTCCCAGCGCGACGCGCTTGCCCGCATCGAAAACATGGTTGCCATGGCAAACCTGAATATTCCCGAGAAAGCCGTCCGCCAGCAGGTGGCCGCCGCCATTCACGCTGTGGTGCAGATCGCGCGTCTTTCGGACGGCACGCGCAAGGTGCTCACGATTTCAGAAATCACCGGACTGGAGTCCGACATCGTCTCGATGCAGGACGTCTTCGTTTTCGATCGCACAGGAATTGACGAGACCGGACGAGTTCGCGGTTCGTTCCGGGCCACCGGCATCCGGCCCCGTTTCGCCGAGCGACTGGCCACCGCAGGATGCCGGCTACCCGCTGCGATTTTCGAGTCGAGGATGGAGGTCTAAGGATGCAGATCGCCATCGCAGCGCTGGTGTTCCTGGTGGTGACCGTGGGTGCTTTTGCGGCCTTGAGCCTGCTCGACCAACGCAAATCGCAGGCCCGCACACTTCGCGATCGCCTGTCGTCAACGCAGAAACCGGACGAAGCGCCCGTCGACGTCGCCCTTCTGCGCGATGAAATGCTCAGCCGGATCCCAGCCTTCGATACCCTCCTGCGGCGTTCTGAACGCGTCACCATCCTTCAGAAGATGCTGAGCCAGGGAGAGGTCAACGTTCGCGCGGGAAACTTCCTGCTCTTCTGCGTGCTCTCAGCGGTGGTCTTCGGAATCGTCTTCATGGTGGCCGGGGGCGGCCCGATCTTTGGTTGGGCCGGACTGGTTCTCGGTTTCTTTATCCCCTACGCGTACGCTTCCCACCGGCGCGCAAAACGGTTTCAGCGTTTTGAGGAGAAATTTCCAGAAGCGATTGACACGCTCGCTCGCGCTGTCCGCGCCGGTCATGCATTTACCACAGCGCTCGAAATGATTGCCAGCGAAGTGTCGGAACCGGTGGCCGGAGAGTTCCGTCAGCTTTTCGAAGAGCAGAAATTTGGTCTTCCCGTCCGCGATGCCCTCATCAATCTGGCGGACCGCATACCGCTGGTGGACGTTAAATTTTTCGTGACTGCGGTGATGTTACAGCGCGAGACCGGCGGCAACCTGGCCGAGATTCTCGACAACCTCTCCTATGTGATCCGCGAACGCTTCAAGATCCTGCGTCAGGTTCGGGTGCACACGGCCCAAGGGCGCCTGACCATGGTCCTGCTCATGGCTTTGCCGCCGACAATTGTCGCGATCATGCTGGTCCTCAACCCGGGATTCATCCAGCCTCTCTTCACCGACCCGATAGGACACGGGCTGATTGTCGGCGGCATCACGCTCCAGACCATTGGCTATTTTTTCATTCGCAGGATCATCAGGATTCAGGTCTGATTCATGATTTGGGCCCTCTCCATTCTGATCTTTCTCACCATCGCAGTGGTGGTGTTTGCTTTCGGGGCCGCCACCGTGGCGCCCTCGTCGGTACTCGGTTCCCGTTTGCGAGAAATCGGATGGCAGCGACCGAAAGAGGAAAAGAAGCCGGCGATGCGCGAGCGCATCCAGCAGGCGCTGGATCCTCTGAGCCGCGCACTTCCCGTCAGTCCGACCGACGTCTCTTTAACGCGCGCCTGGCTGATCCAGGCTGGATACCGCGAGGCACGCCACATCCGCTTCTACTTTGGACTGCGGGTTCTGTTCGCGGCGCTCGGCTTCGCTGGGGTAGTCCTGTTCTCTGGAGTTAACTCGCTTCTGTTGCTCGTGGGTGTACCGGCACTTGGATTCTTTCTTCCGCGCTTCTTTTTGAAGCGGGCGATGAAAGAGCGGCAGCGCCGGATTCGGCTGGCCCTCCCTGATGCGCTTGATTTAACAGTCATCTGCGTGGAGGCTGGCCTCGCTCTCGACCAGGCGATGATGCGGGTGGGCGAGGATTTGCAGCATGCTCATCCCGAACTGAGCGGCGAATTTCATCTTTTCAATCTCGAGACGCGTGCCGGCAAGCCCCGTGCCGAGGCCCTGAGAAACCTGGCCGCCCGCACTGGCGTGGACGACGTGCGCGGCCTGGTGGGCACGCTGATTCAAACCGATCGCTTCGGAACTAGCGTTGCTCAAGCCTTGCGCGTGCACTCGGATTCCCTGCGCACCGAGCGCCGCCAGCGCGCCGAAGAGCAGGCTGCCAAAACTACTGTTAAAATGATTATTCCGCTGGTCCTGTTTGTGCTGCCCTCCCTGATTTTCGTCACCGTCGGCCCAGCCGTAATTCAGCTGATGCATCTGCTGGGCTCCGTCTCAGGCGGGAAACGGTGAATTCGTAGGCTGGATTTGTGATTGGTGATTTGTAATTTGCAATTTGAAACCGGACGCCGCTCGACCCGGGCTCAGATTACAAATTGCCAATTGCCAATTACAAATTCCTAGGAGTTGTCATGCCCGCCCACGGGGCCACGGGATTCGCTTTCAACCGTACCCGCACTACCTATCTCGCGACCGAGTTGTCGATCGCGCGCACCCATTGGACCCGCTTTCGCGGCCTAATGGCCACCGACGCTTCCCACTTCCGGCGCGGTCAGGGATTGTGGATCGTCCCATGTCATGGCGTCCACACATTCGCTATGCGCTTTCCGATTGATGTGCTCTACCTTGATCAGGGGAGGATCGTCATTCACATTGAAGAAGAGCTGAAGCCCTGGCGGATGGCGGCGATCCGAGTTCGCGCCACGTCGGTGCTGGAACTTCCGACTGGCACAGTTCGCGATTCCCGTACCGCGCTCGGCGACCAGGTGGATATCCTGATGGAGCGTCCTCTCGATACCGAGGCTGCATGAGTACCGTCGAAACCATTCCGCAGAGCGTTGACCAGTGGCCCGAGCCGCCGCGCCTGCTGGTGGAATGGTCTTCGCCCTGGGAAGAGTTTAAAACGGCCGTTCGGCCAGCCTTGCGAAAGTCCCCCAAGCATTTGGCTGGAGAAGCCCCCATCGGCATGTTCCCCTATCGCGGGATGCTGATGACCTGGGTGCTGGAAACGCTCGTTCTGTTCCTGCTCATCGTGATTCCGGCGCGAATTGCCAGCCTTCAGCCCTACACACCTCCGCCGATTCAGAAATGGGACGTCATCTACTACACCGGCGACGAACTCCCTCGAACCGAAGACGCGGGCGGCGCGCAAGCCGGCAAGTCGGGGCGTGCCGGAGGCCAGGAAGCGCACCATCGCACGCAGACGATCCGGGTCGCCCGCGGTTCGACGCCGACAGAGAAGGTGGTCGATGCGCCCAAGCTGAATTTGCCGCGCTCGGATTCGTCGGTCGCGAATCTCCTTGCCTTCAAACCCCTGCTCGGGCCGCCTCCGGCAGAAGGGCTCCGCTCGTCCTTGACTGCGCCTTCACTTCCAATCCCGACAGCGGTGCCGCCCACGCCAGAACTGAATTCAACGCTGACCCGCAAGCCCGACAGCCTCACCGCCAATGTGATCGCGCCAGCACCTGATGTTGCGCACGCCAACACTCGCGCGCTGCCCAACGTGAACACCGCCGTGGTTGCGCCTGCTCCTGACGTAAAGCGCGACCAGATGCGCAGCGCGAATCCGAACAACCCTTCCGTGATCGCACCGGCTCCCAGCGACGCGCAGCGCGATCTGGCCAGTTCCCGCTCGTCTCTGACGCAAACCACCAACGTAGTTGCGCCGCCCGTTTCGGCCCCGCAGCGAGACACATCCAGCACCGCAAAGCTGACGCTGCCGGCGCCTGTGGTCGTCGCACCGCCACCGTCGCAGGTAAATCGTGATCTCAACAGCTGGGGAGGTTCGGCCACCGGCAACCTGCATCCGATTCCGGTGCCGCCTCCACCGAGCGTAGCAGGCGGGAGTTCGTTGTCCCGCACTGGTGCTGGCGGTCTCGCACCGCAAGTCGTGCCGCCGACCGTGAGCGCCGACGGTGGCGGTCTAAAAGGCAATGGCGGCAGCCGCTCGGGAGGCTCGCTGATTGGCTCGACCGACGTGGTGCCGCCTCCGCCAAGCCTGGGCGGAGGCAAAGCTCTCTCCGGCAGCGGACGCGGCAACCAGGGAGCAGGCACAGGCAACCCGCTCGATCTTGGCACCGCAGCTGCTCCTCCCGGCAGCAGCGGCGGTAGTGCGCCCGGATCGGGAGTTGTAGTCTCCACTCAACCGGGCACCAAGGTGGGAGTGCCGACAGCGAGCGGCGGCGCTATCGCGATGTCGCCTACCGGCACCGCCAAGACCGGACTCGGCGGCAGCGGCGGCGGAGCCAGCTTGGGCAAAGGCAATGGACCCGGCAGCGGACTGCAAGGAGAGAACACGGGCGCGGGCAAAGAGGGCGCGGGACCTGGATCGGATCCAAACGCAAAATCGGGGATTTCACCCTATCCGGGCGCAGGCGGCGCTGGAAGCGGCACCCCCGGCGCGCCCTCCGTACCGGGCGTCTCGGTGCACGGTGGCAGCAACATCACACTTCCCAGCTTTGGCCCCAAAGGAGGCGATGCCTCGTCGGGGCCAGGGCATTCTTCAGCGAGTAATCATAAGAGGTCTGGGATCACAGTGGAATGCACGTCAAGCTCGTGTGGAGTCTTCGGCTATTACGGAAGGCTCAAGGGCATTAACTATTCCATCTACATTGAAACATCTCTGGGGCGAGCGGTGATGCAGTACGCCGATTCGGGGTCGATCGCTCACCTTGTGGGAGTGCCTCTGACCGAACCGGAGCCGATTCGCAAAGACCTTCCCGACGGACTGCGTCCCACGCGCGTGGTGATTACGTGCATCCTGGATCGCTCGGGGGATTTGAAGGATTTGAGAGTTCTCGAGCCGGGGGCAGCTGAGACGACTTCGAAAATCCTGGCCGCGTTGCCGAGCTGGAAGTTCCAACCGGCGTTTCGGGGGGGCGAGCCGGTGGAAGTGAATGCGATTATCGGGTTCGGGATTGATACGCGGTAGCCGACATCGCCGCCGGCGTTCAGTAGCCCTTTTCTTTGTCCACTACTCCCAGCAACGCCTGTCCTTTTAAATAGCGCCGCAGATTCTCAGAAAACAAATCATAGTGTCGATCCCATAGCTTTTCAGTGAGCGCGGCCGTGTGTGGAGTGATCAGCAGATTGGGTAAGTCCCAGAGCGGAGATTCGGCGTCCAGTGGCTCTTTCGGGAAAACGTCCAGAGCCGCACCGCCGATCTTCTTCTCGCGCAACACCGTCGCCAGCGCGCCTTCATCCACTAACTGTCCGCGGGCAACGTTGATCAGGCAGGCGTCCGGCTTCATCAGCGCGAGGCGCGCGGCATTGGCGAGGGCGTTTGTATAGCTGGTGACCGGTGCTGCCAGCACAACGTAGTCAGCCTGCTCAAAGACCTCGTTCACCTGCTCCGGTCCGAAGACAGCGTCCGCGCCTTCGCTTCCCTTCTCCGGATGCTCGCGCACGGCTATCACGTGC
>Ga0137409_10003215_pt1 | contig 17341 bp, 14 predicted proteins | sample CZODoug1_16funga_FD_122059 | JGI IMG/M metagenome (GOLD analysis project Ga0137409, IMG submission 122059) | Vadose zone soil fungal communities from Angelo Coast Range Reserve, California, USA - CZODoug1_16fungal (Hybrid Assembly) | ecosystem: Environmental > Terrestrial > Soil > Vadose zone... | reverse complement strand
ATTAAAAGCCTGAAGATCCTGCAATTCGCTGCGTTTGACTTCGAGTTCGACGCCCTGGCGCCGCAAGCTCTGCGCCAACAGGCTTGAGAGGTAGGCCACGGCCAGAAAGTAGAAGAGGTTGCTGAGAATCCAGGTCTGCAGCTGCCGGCCGCTCGGAACTGCAATTTGCATTCGCGGCAAAATGTTGTAATAGATCAATTCCGCAAGTCCGCCAACCAAGATAAAACTCAATCCGGCGACGATGAATGTGGCCTCGCGTGAAAAAAGGATACTCGCGACGATGATAGCCAACGGGTAAAGCCATATGAAGTAGCTGTCCTGCGTGCCCGTCAAATAAATAATGCCGGTGACCAAGAGAAGGTCGCAAACCAACTGAACCGGGCCATGCCACGAAGCCATGGGCATCCATCGCATCAGAATCGCGTAGATAATGGCCAGCGTGTACCACAGGATCATCAGCGGCAGGAACAGTCGGGTGGACACCTCCAGTTGGCTGGTCTTTCCGAGGACCAATACGAGGGCCAGGAGAAGAGTGATCAGGAAAAAACGGACGCGCGACAGCCAATTGAGCCACTCGGCGACATTTTGTGTCATGTCCATTGGGGGCGAACTTGTCGGGCTATTGGCTCTTCAGCGTTTGAAAATCTCGATAAGACCGGAACGGGGGCTGGTTTGCAGGGCAATTCGGCGCTAACCGCCCTGCGGATTTCTCAAGCACAGCGCATCCCCATTGAGGCGGGCTCCAAGTCGCCGACGCGCCAAAGCCAGCGCTATGGCGACGGCGCGTCGAGCCCACGCCCGACCTCGGCGGGCTCCACGCTTCACTTGAAGCCCTTCGCTTTCACCCCCGCGGGGGTGAAGGGCTCAGGGTGAACGTTCAGCGTAAAAGTGGAGCCCGCACCCGGCCGGTACAAGGATTTTTTAGAAACTTTAGAAAGAGGTCTGCGATGACCGCTTTGTTGAGTAACGGATTTTTTCTACTTCTCGTGAAAGTCTACGGCGCATTTCTTATTCTGGGGCCGATTTTGTTGCGCATTCAGTTCCGCTTTAACGCCAAGCTCAATCCGCGATTGGTTCCCGTGGAATCGCTTCCGCCGGATGTCCAGCAATTTATGGCGCCCCGCGTACAAAGCATTGCAGGACTGGGCTTCGATCCCGTCGGTTATGTGAAGGTCGGAAAAATGACGTCCGGCACAGGGAGCTTCATGGCGCTTTTTAGCAATCCGCGGACAATGGAGTGGGCCAATGTTTCCGTCGTCAAGTCCGCCTCACGAATGGCCGGCTATATCGAGTTTATCACCCGATGTTCGGACGACGCTCAGGTAGACACCAATACAAACTCAACCCCTTCGGTGCTGTTTCCTTTGCCCTCATATCATGTGTTCCGTTTTCCCCAAGTGAAGGACGCTTTCACGCTGTATCGCGCCCATCGAATGCTGGTGCAGGAAAAAATTGGCGGGTCGAAACCAGAATTGCCGCAGCGCGGACAAGAACTAGTCGAATTGAAGCGGCGCCTCGAGCGATATGGCCCGCGACAGCAGGAGCGCGGATACATGTATCTTCATAAATCCGGCGAATATTTCCACCTGACATGGAAAGGCGCAATTCTTGGGGCCTGGCGCTCGGTCTGGCCGGTTGCATCGCTGCGCCGCTGGTGGATGCAGAGCCGCGAGCAAGATCGGCTGCGCTCGTTGGGTGTCGCGCAATATCGGCCTTCCTAGCGGGGCCATTGGAACTTCGAGTAAATTAATTCAGTACAATTTCCTTTCCATACTTTCGACCTCTCGCCCATTTCTGATCCTGCGCCCATGCTGCATGCGAATTGACGCGGGCACGCGCGTTTCGCTACGATGCCGGATGAAGATGATCGGCCTTGCGCGGACATTTCTTTCGCGTCGTCGAGCGGTCTCTCATTTCCTGCCATGTACAATTGTCGAGAGTGCGAAAACGAAATCAATCAAGCAACGGAGATTTGTCCGCATTGCGGCGCCGATTTGACGATGTCTGTCGCGGGGTCGCAGCCTGCGACGAAGCCATCGCTGCAAAAAATTCTGCTGCGATGGGGCATTCTGCTTGGCGTTCTCCTCGCCGCGATCTGGAGTTTTCTGTGGTTCATCGTGCCGGAGCGTCAGGGTAACCCCACGACCCAAGCCGAAGCGCGCGCCGTCGAATCCCTGCGTCAAGTGCGATCCGCGCTCGCCGACTACGCTTCGGCGCAGCGAGGCTATCCTCGGCAATTTGAGGCGCTGGGCGAACCCGTGCGCACGGCGGCACAATTCGCGCAGAGCGTTAATTACCAACTTCAATACACGCCAGGCCCTGTCGAAGCCGACGGCACCATCCGCAGCTACGCGCTGCAGGCCCGCGCAGGCAATTACGGTTTTTTGAGCTTTTATACCGACAATAGCGGCGTAGTGCACGCCACGCGTGAAAACCGTTCCGCCACCGCTCAGGATTCGCCGTACTGAATTTTGGCGGGCTCCAAGTGGAGCCCGCACCCGATCGCGCGCCGTACAACTCTTGAACTTCTTGGGTAGTTTCCGCAAGGCGCTAGATGCTATACTTTCACGCGGAACGACGTTAATAAGCGTGCGTTTTCGGCCTGTTTTTCCGTGGAGAGGTGCTGGAGTGGCCGAACAGGGCTGACTGCTAATCAGTTTCACCCCAAAAGGGTGACGGGGGTTCGAATCCCCCCCTCTCCGCCATAACTTTAAACACCAATAAAGCCGTATAAATTTACACTGTGCTACTCTCAGCGCGACCAATTGGTTTGTTGAAGAGTTGATACGCAAGAAGCAGCTAGAGTGCATCTGCAATGCAGGGCTCCGCCTGATAGTCAAATCAATCAACCCAGTCTGGACCTATCCGTGCGTTTAATCTCCTGAATCTCCTGTACGTAATTACACTGACGTGTTTGTCCGGCTATAACTTGCTCATAGATATCACTAAACTCGCGCCCACAGATTATGCGCTGGGCGTTCTGAATAAATGGCTTGTTTCGTTAGAACTTGGGGCCAAGTCTAGCCGCCACATCAGGAGTAGGAATGGAAAAGGTGCCGGGAGCCAGGGCACTCGTTTCGTGAAGTGCTGAATGTTTGAGGACATAAATGAAGACTCGCCCCGCTCGCCGGGGACAGCGTCACCCGATCGCTGTCGATGTGGAAGTCACCAATTTGGAATTGGGGATACAGATTAAGGAGCGCACCAAAGACCTAAGCCTCTACGGATGCGGCCTGAGCACAGCGACCCCTTTTTCGGCAGGAACCAAGGTCATGCTCAAAGTGACATACGCAGGGCAGGAAATCGTAGTGTTCGGCAAGGTGATCTATGGCCGCCGAGACATCGGCATGGGAATCGTCTTCACAACGATCGAGGCGCATGATCGGGAACTTCTTGAGGATTGGTTCGCTGCGTAAGTTCCCGTTATCCACCGGTCCATCGCGATCAGCTTTGGGGATGGTCCATCTTTCACCGGAGATCAATACATGATCATTGGAGAACGTTTACGTGAGTTGCGTAGGCAAAAGAACTTTACACAAGGCGAGGTGGAAAGTCGGACCGGTCTGCTCCGCTGCTACATTTCCCGCGTCGAGCACGGGCATACAGTTCCGTCCGTGGTGACGCTGGAGAAGTTCGCCCGCGCTCTCGAAGTCCCTATCTACCAGCTGTTTTACGACGGCGAAAATCCTCCCCCGGCGCAGAGCCTTGCAAAACGTAAGATCGGCGATGAGACTGGGTGGGGCAATAAGGGCAAGGATGCACGCTTGTTAGCAAAGTTCCGCCAACTGTTCAGCCGCATGGACAAACGTGACTTGAGATTGGTGATAGTGACAGCACAGAAGATGGCGAAACGAAAGGTTGATTGAAACTGAATGCCTTGAGCATGGCCCCGGGCCTGTCTTCGATCGATTTTGAAGAGCTATTCGAACGTAGGGTGGTCTTAACTTGCAGGCCCACTTACTTGCTTATGGTTTCGCGTTCACCGGCGAGCACGGGCTCGATCAGCGGATTTGGCAGGTGTCGCAAACGTGATACGAAGGTGCGCACAATTTCTGGATCGAACTGCGCGCCGCCGCAACGCTCCAGTTCCAGGAAGGCTTCCTCCGGAGTGTGCGCTTTCTTGTAGGTTCGTTCGGAAGTGATGGTGTCATAGGCATCGGCAATGGCTATGATGCGCGCGCCAAGTGGAATCTGACTTCCCGCGAATCCTTGCGGATAGCCTGACCCGTCGAAAAATTCATGGTGGTGGCGAACCATACTGCAGACTCTTTCGGTGCCGCGCAGTGGTTCCAGAAGCTTGGCGCCGTATTCGACGTGCCTCTTCATCGTTTCCCACTCTTCAGGATTGAGCGGGCCGCACTTATTCAAGATCAACTCAGGGATGCCGACTTTGCCGACGTCGTGCAGCATGCCGCCGAGGCGAATCTCTTCAATTTCCGCGCTGCTCAGTTGCATGGCTTCCGCGATCAAAACGGCGTAACCCGAGACTTTTTGGGAGTGTCCCTGCGTGAATTGATCTTTCGCATCCACGGCCAGCGCCAGAGAAGTAAGAGTGTCCATCACGACAGCCGGCAGGGGCTCGAATGATTCCGCTGAAGCCTTGTGATCGCCACGTCCGTCCGGGCGCGAAGTCGCGTGTCTGGTTTCCGAAAGCGAGCGCGCGAACTGCTCGATCCGGCTATGGATCTCAACGAACGCGTCGGGGCCGGTCGTGAACTGGCGCTTGAGCGTGACTCCCAGATACGCTTCGAGAACGTCACGCTTCCACTGTTTGGAGTCATCAGGATTAAAGTGATCCGCAGTGGAAACGGCATTGCCGCCTTGATGCTTGGAAAGATACATGGACGCATCCGCGACCTGGATTAATTCCTGAGGTGTTGATCCATGTATCGGGAATGTCGCGACTCCCAGGCTGGAGGTAACATTCTTCTCATGCAGTACAGGGTCGGACGCGATCCACGCTCGCAGCTTTGCCGCGAGCTGATGACTTTGCTCCGAATCAGTTTCCGGCATCAAGATTACGAATTCGTCGCCACCGTACCGGGCGACGACGTCGGAACGGCGGCAGTTCTGTTCCAGGATACGCGCCACACGCTGCAGCACAACATCGCCGTCCAGGTGGCCATAGAAATCGTTGACGAACTTGAACCGGTCCAGATCCATCAGGACCACGGAGAACGACCGGCCCGCGCGAGTCGAGCGTTTCCATTCGCCCGAAAGCGCTTCCATAAAGAAACGGTGCGTCTTCACTCCAGTCAGGCCGTCCGTAATGGCTTGTTCCTGCGCCTTTTGGAAGGCATAGGCATTGTGGAGAGCGCCTGAAACCAGGTCCGCAAGCGTCCCGAGAAAAAGGATCTCTTCCTTGGGGAAGTCGGCGCTCTTGTCGGTTTCCACGTACAGCACGCCGTGCAATTGATCCGCGTAGACGATCGGAAGCGCGATGGCCGAGACCGAGCCTTCCAGCACAGGCTCGACGGGAACTTCCGAAGAATCCAGGTAACTCACCACCGCCATCTGGCCGGTGCGGGCGACGCGTCCCACGATATTTCCGTCCAGCCGCAGACGCCGCCCCAAAACTCCTTTGCGGAGCCCGGCTTCCGCCTGGACGACAATTTCTTTGCTGGAGTATTCGAGCAGTCCGATGCCAATGTGAGAATAATCCAGGCCCTGTTCAAGTTCCGCGGCAATTTTGGCCAGCATTTCGTCCGGATTGAGAGTGGTGATGACGTTGCGCGAAATATTATTGAGCAAGGTAAGATGGCGCGATTTCGCACGCTCTTCCCGGAAGAGCCGGGCATTTTCCAAAGCGATAACGGCTTCGCTGGCCACCACACGCATCATCTCGAGATGACCGGCGTCAAACGCGCCTTCGCGGGGACTTTGTACTGCCATGACACCAATGACGCGTTCATAGAGCAGCAAAGGTACACCGCAGAAGCAGCCGTTATCAAGCCGCGAGACCAGTCCCAGCTTGCGAAGCTCTTCGGCGTAATTCTCGCGGATCAATAGAGGCTGCCGCGTGCGCATCACATATTCGGTTACATGCTTGTCGCCGTAAGGGCGGGACCTCTTCGGCTGGGTCACGCCGTCACGGACTTCTATCTCAAAACGGATTTCATTCTGCGCGGGGCTCAGCAATGCAATATAAAAATGATTGACGTCGACCAGGCGCTTGAGCTCAGACAAAATGGTTTCAAAAAGCGCTTCGGGATCGAGCGTCGAGCTCAACGCGCGGCCGATTTCGTTGAGCATATGAAGCTCTTCGGTGCGGCGCGCCGACTGTTGAACGAGATAACTGTTTTCCACCGCCATCCCAATCTGATGGCCCAGCGCCAGCAGCAGGCGAAGCTCGGCCGCGGCAAACGTGCGGCTGTCGGGCGTACCGAGGAACAACACGCCGAACGCCTGCTCCTTGGCTTGCAAACTGATTCCTACAACCGTGCGCAGGCCTTGGCCCATGGCAAGCTGCCGGAATCGCCGGAAGGCCTCTTCGCCCTCCAGCGCAGCCCAGGCAGCATCACGCCCCAGATCACGAAATACCACCAGGCCGCCTAGTCTGGAAACCAGGTCCACCAAATGATCGTCCAGGCCCTCTTCCTGCGAGGCGGCACAAAAGTTTTCCGCGAGTCCGACGGCAACGACTGACGTGGGGCCTTGAGCATTTCCGTGATGCAGGAACAACGCACCCGCCGGCATACGCACAACGCTCAAAACGCGTTCGAGGGCGTGCGACAGCATCTTTTGAATTTCGGGGCCGACGAAACCGGAGGTTGCCAGATTCACATTCGAGAGCGCGAGCATGTTGTGCTCAACGCGGCGTTTTTCTTCCTCGTATAATCCCATCACCATCAGGGCCGCCGCGAAAAGTTGCGGAAGGATTTCGAGTGCGCGCAGGGAATCGGCCATCCGGCTTGGAAGCAAAACTTCGCCGATAATAATCGCGCCCCAGCTCAAAAACGAAATCGCCAAGAGCAAATCAGCAAATGTTTCTTGATGGCGGCTTTCCTCATAGAACACCCAGGCGACGCCGGACAACACCACCGCAACGCCGAGCTGGGGGGAAATACTGATTGTGTGCAGATAAAACGCGGCCGACCAGAGCACGAACACGCCGCCGACCGCAATCTGAGGCCGGACCAGGGGCGGCGCCTCCGTGTACACTCGCGCGGTGCTGAAAAACAAGAGTGCCGCTGCCGCCAGCAACCACTCATTCACCGCCGATTGCCACGGCGCCACAATGACCCACCGCTCCAGCGCGGGGCTCAAATAATGCAACGCCAGCAGGCACCACCCGGCGCTCCAGAGCATGAGATATGCCTGGCGCCTGATGCTGTGCATGTAAGCGAAGAAACCCGAAGTCAATGCCGACGCTATCAGCAGTGTGATTGCAATGATGCTTTGCGAAGTCATCTACTCCGTCTACTCAGGCACACCCGTAAGACAGTGCATCTCATTTCCTGCAAACGACACCCGTCCCGCAGATTTTGCACTCTTTTGCGACTATAAAGGACGCCTTTCCAATGGGTCAAGGGTACGGGGGTACCAGACAGGAACAGGCACGTAAGACTTGAGACACATCCCAAAGTGCTGAAAATTTAACATTTAGGGCTAATTGAAACGGTTTCCTGCAGGCAATTTATGCTCATCTCTACGTTTTGTTGCGAGCATGTAAATGAGAGCTGCGATCGCGGCCGCGACCAACACAACAATCACTACGACCAGGCTTGGGTGCTCATTTCGCGAGATGAACCTGAGCATTTGCCGTCCATAGAGCGCCGCCAGGAATGCCAGCAGCGAGTACCGGACAATTCGACCCAGCGTAAGGGCGAAGACAAAACTTTTCGCGGAATATTTCATCGCGCCTGCGGCGAACAAAAATGGAACCAGGGGAGCTGGCGGCGGTAGAAGCGCGGCGATCACAATCGCGCCAAAACCCCATCGACTGAAACTTCGCTGGACCTTCTCCATCGTCCCCGCCGGGAACTTGCGCTCGAGGGTTTCCTTTCCTCCTTTTCGAGCGACACGATAGGTGACATACGCTCCAATTACGGAACCGATCGTCGCCATCACCGCGTAGAGAAGCCATAACTTTTCGTTGCGCGCAGACAAAATGATTGTCAGCACATCCATGCTTCCTGGAACAGGAATGACGGAACTGTCCAAAAGTCCGAGCGGAATAAATCCCAAGGCGCCGAGATTGAGGATCCAGCGGCGGAAACTCCTCGCTAGCGTAGGCGCCGCGATGGCGAATATCTGGTGCGGGAGCATGTGTTCAACCGTCTCCATTCTCGCATGCAGAGTGCGTCGAATCCTAAAGAGCGCCGCTGGTTCAAGTACTTATGTAAGACCTCGTTATCGCGGTATCGCGTTACACTATCTTTCGCTTCAGTGAGTTGCGGCACGATCCCTATTTCGGTGTTGCCGATGAATGATCCGCATGCCGGGGTTCGCAATATTTCTGACACCGCCCGATGGATGGCCTATTTCCGGGCGATGGAATCACGGCGGCCTGACGCGCTGTTCCGGGACCCGTATGCGGAAGCGTTAGCCGGCGAGCGCGGTTTTCAAATCGCCAAAATTCTTTCGCAGGGAAACAAGCAGGAATGGGCCTGGGTTGCGCGCACCTACTTGTTTGATTCATTTATTTCCCGCCTGCTGGACGACGGGGCTGACATGGTGTTGAATCTGGCGGCGGGGCTCGATGCGCGGCCTTACCGCATGGAATTGCCCTCGACGCTGCAGTGGGTAGAAGTCGATTGCGCTGAGATTATTTCTTACAAAGAAACAATTCTCGCCGGCAATGCTCCGCGATGCAGGCTGGAGCGCGTGGCTCTGGATTTATCCGATGTAGAAGGTCGCCGCGCTTTCTTTTCGGACCTGGATGCGCGAGCCAGAAAAATCGCGGTGGTGAGCGAAGGTTTGCTCGCCTATTTTACACCGACGGATGTCGCAGCCCTGGCGCGAGATCTCGCCCGCGGATCCAATTTTCAGCACTGGATTGTCGATCTTTCGTCGACAATTCAATTGATCATCCTGCAGCGAACGCTCGGGCCATTGCTCAGCGAAGCTGACGCTGCGTTTAAGTTTGGCCCCCCGGAAGGCGTGGACTTTTTCAAGCCGTTTGGCTGGGAGCCGAGGGAAGTTCAGGGAACGCTTAAAACGGCAGCGGAACTGAATCGCGCACCGAAAGAATTCCTTTCGCTGCTGCCCGATCCGCATCCCGTTCCACCAACTTTTCCGTGGACCGGCGTGTGCCTGCTGCGAAAACAAAAATAATCGCTGGCGCGCTCCGCTCGCCTTCCATCGCAGGTTCGGCTAAGATGAAGCGTTTTTTGCATGAGAGGCCGACTAAGCGATGGTTGCAACTTCAAATTCCATGGAAAATGTTTCAGGCGGGGTGCGCGTACGATTTGCCCCTTCGCCGACCGGCTACTTGCATGTCGGCGGCGCACGAACGGCGCTATTCAACTGGTTTTTTGCGCGGCGATTGGGTGGCACGATGATTTTGCGTGTCGAGGATACCGATGTCGAACGCAATCGTCCGGAACTGGTGGAAGGAATTCTCGACGGATTGCGCTGGCTGGGAGTCGATTGGGATGAAGGACCGTATTTCCAATCTCAGAGGCTTGATTTGCATCGCGCGGCCGCAGAAAAACTTGTCGCTTCAGGCGCGGCTTATTTTTGCGATTGCCCGCCGGAAAAATACGCCGGCGGCGACGCCGTGGAAGAAACCGACGACGCGAAAAAAGAGGCGGGTCCGCGGCGCGTTACGCGTTGCGCCTGCCGCGAAGGCAAACCCGGTCTGAGTGTGCGAAACGCCGCCACTCGCTTCCGCGTTCCGCTCGGGACCGCGACGAAATTCGACGACGCCGTATTTGGGCCGCGCGAAGTGGCCAACGAAGAGATCGAGGATTTCGTCCTCTTGCGTTCTCCCAAGGAAGGCCAGGAGATCGGCGCGCCAACTTACCAGCTGAGCGCCGTCGTGGACGACATCGACATGCGCATCACGCACGTGATTCGCGGCTCAGACCATATCTCGAATACGCCGAAGCAGGCGCTTCTGTATCGTGCGCTGGGCGCTACGCCGCCCGTCTTTGCGCACGTGCCATTAATTCTCGGGCCCGACCGCACGCGTCTCTCGAAACGGCATGGCGCCACGAGCGTTGGTTCCTATCGCGATGAAGGATTTTTGCCCGAAGCGTTCCGGAATTTTCTTGCGCTGCTCGGATGGTCTCCGGGCGAAGACGCCCAATTCCTGCGCACGCCCGAAATTGTGGCGCGCTTTTCGCTCGAAGGAGTAAGCCGCACCAACGCCGTTTTCGACCGCGCGAAGCTGGAATGGTTCAACACGGAATATTTGCAGAAACTGCCCATCGACGACCTGTTGCCCGCTGTGCAGGCTGAACTCGACCGCGCGAAACTCTGGAAGCCGGAATGGGCGGGCGAGAAACGCGAATGGTTCTCGAAGACCGTGGATCTGCTGCGGCCGCGCACGCGTCTGCTGCCGGATTTCTCGACCTGGGCGCGCGCATTCTTCAGCGATTCGTTCGAATACAATCCGCAAGCGCGCGAGAAATTCTGGAAAGATGAACGCCTGGGCACGATGCTCGGCAAACTGGCCGAGGCCCTCGCGGCGCTCCCGGAGTGGAATCATGACGCGTGCGACCACGTTCTTCGCGAGCTGGCCGCCGCCGAAGGCGTCAAGGCCGGCCTGCTGATCAATGCCACGCGCGTGGCCATGGTAGGTCAGGCGGTGGCGCCGCCGCTGTTTGAAACAATGGTTGTGCTCGGGCAGGAGGCCGTCGTCAACCGCCTGCGCCGCGCGGTCGAAGCGTTTGGCACGCGCTAACGCATGCGTACGCCGCCACGCGAATTACGGGCGATTAATTAAACACTAATCGATTGAGAAGCCGCGCCGGCAGATTACATACGTCCCGCAGAGGGCTGCGCCGACGGCGGCGTGATACCGTTGACGCGCAGGTAGATTGCCATGGTTCCGTAGTGATCGAACCAGTCCTCGCCCAAAATCACCATGGCGCCGCCGCGCGACAACGTGTTTGGCCCCATTTTCCCCGCCGATTGCCCCAGAGTCGAATCATCCAGGCCATTGAGTGCGGTGGTGCAGAAATCGAATGAGGCCTTCACGGCTGCCACTAACTTGTCTTTGCCGTCGGTGTCCTTCAAATCCTTGATGTCCGGGGCAGTCATTCCTGAAATTCGGGCGCACATGTTGTTATTAAATTGCGCGACGTGCAAAATAAGTTGCGCAAACGTTCTGGTTTGCGGCGTGGATTGGTAAATGTATTTGTCCGCGGGCATGGCTTCGGCTCCCGCGACTTGTAATTGCCCGTAGCGTACGACTTGCTGCTTCAGCAGTGAGGTAATTGGATTCGGTATCGTAGCTGAATCTTGCGCGCCTGCCGCGACTGGCAGGAACAGCGCCGCCAGTGCGAACACACCCAGATATTTCATTGACGTTTGCCTCCTTGGCAATATACGGAAGAATAGCCCCACAGGAGGCGAGCGACAAGCCGGATTCTTGACAGACTAATTTTTCAACGCCGGTCTAAGCGCGAGCCGCTTTGCCGCGATAAGCCGGAACGAACACTTCCGCGACAAAAGTTTCAATCGTCGTCGGAGTTGTGTTTTTCGGTGAGCGCGGTTCCAGCGCTTTCATGTAACCGGAATTCAGCGAATCGGTCATTTCCAACAATAGATCCGCCATGCTGGAAGACATCCCCATCTGCATCAGGGCCGGTTTCAACTGTGCCGCCGGCAATTGCTTGTAGGCAAGGTCGGACTTCCCAATCGCGACGCCTATAACCCTGGCGACTTCCGAATATGTGACGTCACGCGCCCCTAACAGTTCATGCGTCTGTTTCCCCGCGAAATCCAGCTTCAAGAGGAAGTCGGCTGCCGCCGCGCCAATATCGCGTGTCGCGATCATGGGTAGCGGCAAATCCGGACGGAGCGGCCCTGCCATCATTCCCAGCGACTGAACCAATCCGACCTGAGGCAGCATGTTCTCCATGAAGTAAGCAGCCCGCAGGAAAAGCGCATTGAGTCCGGCAATCGCTTCGAATTTTTTCTCGAGATTGTGCAACCCGACGACTGGGCCCACTTTTTCCGATTTATCCGCGCCGAAGCTCGAGAGAGCGACAACATGTGTTACACCGCTCTTCTTGATCGCCGAGGCCAGGGCGTCGGACACTCGTTCCTCGTAAGCGGCGACATCCGGCGCACTCATATTGGGTGGGATCATCGCGTATACCGCCTTCGCGCCGGAAAACGCTCTTTCGAGCGAGCTGGCGTCAGTTACGTCAGCAACGACTGCCTCCGCGCCCTTATGCGTAAGATGTTCGAGGCGTTTTGCGTCGCGCCCCAAAACGCGCACCTTCTCTCCTCTTGCAAGCAGTTTTTCAGCTGCCGCTCCTCCAGTATGTCCCGAGGCCCCAACAATTACGAACATGTTCTCCTCCTCGCCGCCAGTTTTCCCGGACAGCTCCTGCCCAAAATTTGGATTCCTGCCGAATCCTCGGGTCAAAACAATACTTATCTCACAAATCGAACAGGGCGTAATGTAATTTACGCAAAACCAGGCGAAGCCAGTTTTATCCGAGCTTAGATGTTGCGGTTGAAGGGATTGCTACGCAGGCGGCTCATTGATTTATCTGGTCGTTTTTTGGCGTGTCATGTAGCGCCCACCTTCAGGTGGGTGCTTGCTGTGAATCCACAGTGTCGGCCTCAAGGCCGACGCTACAAAGCCCTGCAGCCGCGCCAGAAAGCACGATTATGTAGCCGGCGCGAGATTGGTGTCGAGACCGAGGCCCAGCCGCGCGGCCAGTTCCTGACGCGCGCGCCACAAGCGGGCCTTCAGCGTGTTGCGCGAAACTCCCAATGCCTGCGCCGCTTCCTCGGCGGAAAGTCCTTCAATTTCGCGCAGCCAGAACGCGGTACGCAAAAGCGGCGAAATTTCCGCGAGCTTTTTGCCCACTCGTTCACGGAGTTCCGTCCCGGCGTAGATCTGCTCGGGATTCGGGCTTTCATCGGCAAAGCGTTCGGCCAGCGGCATTTCTCCTTCAGCCGTGACATCGTCCAGGGAAACGGCCGGGCGGGAGCGCTTGCTCCGGCGGCGCATCAAAGCCGCGTTGATCACAATCCGAGTCAGCCAGGTGGAGAACTGCGAACGGCGCTCGAATCTTGGAAGATTGCGATATGCGGAAAGCAGTCCTTCCTGCAGCGCTTCTTCGGCATCTTCAGGATTACCTAGGACTCGCAGAGCGGTCTGGTAGAGCGCACGCGAGTTCCGCGCGAACAATGCATCGAGAGCTCGGGCATCGCCCTTCAATCCTCGATCGATTAACTGTTCCTCGCTCTGTTCCGCGAGGTCAAGGCTTGCAAAATTTTCCTTCGGATGACGATCCATTTGATTCATGACCCCTCCCCTCGTGCTGTGTGAACTTTCGTATGAATCGCGCGTTCTCGTATTTCCTTATGGGTCTTTCGCTATCCGATCTGTCGCAAAACCTCTTTTCGCCCTTTTTCATTAGACGCTTGAGCTCGCCTTTTATCGGTGAGCTGCCGCCGCTCGGGCATGAATTTCCGGCGCAACTGCCGGCCGGCGCTTAGCGCATAGAATCGAGGCCCCACCGAACAAGAAACCAGCTAAAAGGATGAGTGTTAAAATCTTCTTCGGGAGCACGTTCACTTCCGCACTTCGCTTTTTCCCCATGATCTCTTCCACAAACGCCCGAACCATGCAGCCACATCCTCTAATTTCTGCACCTTGCTGACGCATCTCCGCCAACAATTGCTTCCCGGCAGGGTCGATATAACTGACGGCCTTCAGAAGGATTTCGATGGTCGTGCCCGATTGGGGAGTCCTTTGCCTCCAAAGGCGGTCCAATTCAGGAACCCATTCGCCTGCGAGTTTCCCCTCAAGCTCCCAAGTTTCCGGTGTGTTTTCCTTCTTTATCGTGACTCTAAGCATTTGCCTTCCTTCAGGCTAGGTAGGTAGTTTAGCATGTTGTGTACCAACATGCCGAACCGATGGCATTAAAATAAGTCGTGCGCTTACATTAGTTTAGTAAAATTATCAGAGAAGAATTGCAGAAGGTCTCCGGAGCCCTTGCCGAAATATGGGCATATGCCGACATGTCGGCAGGCATTGGCAACCGTCAGCGGTGTCGGACAACGCCGAGCTTTTGCATTCGGGATTGCAGCGTGGTGCGTTTCACCCCTAGTCTGACGGCGGCACCCTTAGGTCCTGCCAGGACCCAGTTGCTCGCTTCCAGGGCTTTAAGGATGTGCTCACGCTCGGCAGCGTCCAGGGTGAGGATCTCGCCGGGAACTGGTTCGGAGGGGAGCTTCAAATCGCCGAGAGGAACTCGGAGGACCGGACCGGGCGAGACAATCACTGCACGCTCGATAAGGTTCTCCAATTCCCGTATATTTCCGGGCCACGAATAGCGCACCAGCAAGTCCAGCGTTTCAGAGGGGATCGTTTCGATCGCGCGGTTCATGCGACGTGCATATTTTTGGACAAAGTAGCGCACCAGCGTGGGGATGTCGTCCTGTCGCTCGCGCAGCGCCGGCATGGTCAGAGGAAACACGCGAAGCCGGTAATACAGATCGCTGCGAAAGGTGCGGGCCGCGACCATCTCTTCCAAATTACGATTGGTGGCGGCCACCAGACGAACGTCCACTCGAATCGAGCGGGCGCTTCCCAGCCTTTCGAACTCCTGTTCCTGAAGCACACGCAAAAGCTTCGGTTGCAGTTCAAGCGGAATGTCCCCAACTTCATCCAGGAAAATCGTTCCGCGATGCGCCAGTTCGAACCTGCCGGTGCGCTGCGCGATTGCTCCGGTAAAAGCGCCGCGCTCGTGGCCGAAAAGTTCCGATTCGAGCAGGCCCGCTGGGATCGCCGCACAATTCACCTTCACGAACGTGTGATCCCGCCGGGGACTCAGATTGTGAATCGCGCGAGCGATCAATTCCTTTCCGGTTCCGGTTTCTCCCTGGATAAGGACGGCGGAATCCGTAGGCGCCACGGTTTCAACCTGCTTCAACACAGCACGCAGCAAGGGGCTTTCGCCTACAATTTCCTCGAAGTTCATTTCCGAGCGAATTTCGTCTTCGAGGTAAAGTTTTTCCTGCGCCAGCTTATTTTTCAGTTCACCGATTTCCTGAAATGCGAGCGCATTTTCGACAGCGATGGCCACTTGTCCAGCCACCTGGACGAGCAAGTCCACGTCGCCCTGCTCAAATGCGCCGTCGCGGAGGCTTGCAAGGCTCAGAGTGCCCAAAGCGCGATCATGCGTAATCAACGGCATGGAAACGACGGAGCGCACGCCTTCGTCCCGCATCAGGCGCGAAGTGGGCGAATCGAATCCGCCCATGGCCGAGTGATCGAGGACCACCGGCCGGCGGTTTCGAAAAGCGCTTCCTGCGATCGAACCCTCGAGCGGCACAAGCATTTCTTCGTGGATCAATCCTTTTCCCTGCGGGAAATCGAGCGCCATCACGCGCATTTTATTTTTGTCGTCTTCGAATAGCGCGAGGCTCGTGTATTCATGATGAATAACGCGGCGGAGGGAAGCAGAAATTGCGTTGAGCAATGCGCGCAGGTCGAGTTTCGAGATGATGGCGTTGTTCACTTCAAGAAGCACGCGCAGGCGGTCGCGCTCCTGCGCCAGTTGCCGCTGGTAAGCCTGCGCTCGTTCCAAATTCAGCGCGTTGTCGACGGCCACGGCCACTTGCCGCGCCACCTGCTGTATGAATGCGATTTCAACTTCAGCGTAGTGGTGAGGCGTTGCGCGCCCGAAACTCAGCACGCCCAGGCGGCGTTGCGCTGTGGTAAGCGGAACCGAACAGAATGACCTCACGCCGTTCTCCCGCAAAATTTGCAGCAGCTCCGGGTAACGAGTCTCTTCTTCCGTGTCGTCCAGAATAAACGGCTGCTGCGTTTCCCACACCCAACCGGAGGGCGTCTCACCCATCGGAAATTCAGCGCCGGGACGAATCGTGCTGGGTTGCTCGGTTTCCAGAATATGCAGGCGCATGACGTTGCGCCCCGCGTCATGCAGAGTCAGATTGAGGTAATCAAATTCCACGACGCCGTGCAGCCGCGCAGCCAGTTCATGAAACAATTCTCCCAGGTCGCGATGTTGGGCAATGGCTTCTGCCACCTCCAGAAGCGCCTGATGCTGCGCCTCCGGAGAATTAGCCGCCCACTGCCGGGTGGGAACATCATTCATGTCGTCGAGAATAGCACCTGAATTCGTCAGGGCTCAACTTAGGGGCCAACAATCACACATCGTCGCGCCTTTCAACAAATCACGGATGACATTATTTCGGCAGGTTGAGGGGGTTGCGCACGATCTGAATCAGTTTCTGAATTTCCGAGCGGTAAGGGGCGAGGAACTTCTCGTTTACGGATTTGGCGTTGCTCAGCCGCTGTTGCAGCGGCGTTGGAGCGTGGTCGGGGGCCGCCGGCATTTCTTTTGTCGAGGTCGCCGCGAGCGCGGGGTCCGGTACCGCGGATTCGACAGCTTCCGCAATGCCGCGGTAGGTCCGGGCGTCGAGTTTCATTTCCTCCGCGATAATCTGGTCCATCGCGAGCGCCACTGAATTTGCCTGTGCCAGCGTTTTAACGTCATCCTGCGTAGGAACGCGTCCTGAAGCGCTGCCTGCCAGGATCCAGCTGGCACCTGCGATCGCGGCCTTATCCGCGGGCGTAGGATTTTTCACGCGCTCGGCCGCTGCGCGCATCACTTTCAGGTAGAGTTCGACGTCATCCGTGGTCAAGGGATCGAGTTTCTGTTCCGTTTGCACGTTGATTGGGGCTTCCGCGGGTTTTGCGCCGGGCGTCGCGGGCGAATTTTCGCCGCCTTCTGAGAGTGGTGCGGATTCCTTCCGGCCGCAGCCGGAAAAAGAAACGGCGCTGAGCAGAATTCCCAGCCAGAGAATTCGAACGCGTTGTGAAGAGCGCTTCATGATCTTCGTGCAGCGAAATCTTACGGTGCGCGTCGCGTCGCGTCAATTCCACAATCCGTGGTGTGTGCCAGGAATTCGAACGCGAAAACTTTTGGAAATATTTAAAAAATGAATTGACAGCCACCGGAATACGACCGCATAATTATGCAGTTGAGTGTATATTCTTTAAGCCCATGGGACTGAACGCACAAAAACGGTTTCGACAAGGACAGATCTTGAAACTCATCGCGAGTGAACCGATCTCCAGCCAGGATGAGTTGCGGCGGCGGCTGTCGCACGTGAAGGTTCGCGTGACGCAGGCGACGCTTTCGCGGGACATGTCCGAGCTCAAGCTGGTGAAGACTTC
>Ga0137409_10003213_pt1 | contig 17346 bp, 14 predicted proteins | sample CZODoug1_16funga_FD_122059 | JGI IMG/M metagenome (GOLD analysis project Ga0137409, IMG submission 122059) | Vadose zone soil fungal communities from Angelo Coast Range Reserve, California, USA - CZODoug1_16fungal (Hybrid Assembly) | ecosystem: Environmental > Terrestrial > Soil > Vadose zone... | reverse complement strand
GGGTTACGGACTAGGACAAAGCCCGTTCCTCGATGTAAACCCCAGCTGCCAAGTCGCATCGAGTCCCCTGACTTGGCTCGACTCCGCGACACCTGGCAGCGTTGTGGCGGGACTAGCACGTCCGCCTCGTCTTACTTCCCGCGGAAATTGTGACCCGGCTGTGACCCGGCGCCTACCGGGACAGTCGAGGATGACGGGATTCGTATTCAGAAATTGGTCGGGGGCCCGGGATTTGAACCCGGGGCCTCACGGTCCCGAACCGTGTCGATGCCGTGTCCTCCGGTGTCCGACAGACTCCCGCATGGTCCTCGCGAATACGAAGTCGACCAGGCTGGTGTCCTTTGGTGACCCCCTAGAGCCGTCCGGTGCCGGGAATGCGTGATACGGCTGTGATACGGAGGGGGATGCTCGCGGCCCTGTCAGCTGCTCAGGGAATTCGACCGATGAGCGAGGCCAAGTCGTCAGCTGACTATGCCGTCCACTCGCGCTGCGCTCTAGGTTTGCTTCACCGCGGTTGACGGAAAGCGGTCCAGCGTCGTTATTCCCGCAAAGTGATGTGGTTCCAACCCCGCCATCAGGCGCCCGTAGTTCTCTGAAAGAGCCTCGAGATTGAGCGCGCCGTGCAAGGTAATCACGCGAGCGTCTCGCCACGCTCGCTGAATCGGCTCGAAATCCATGATCGCGGTCGAGCCTGAATTCCTTTGAAGAAGCTCAATCGCCTCCGCGCACCATCTGGCCGCATACGCAGTCTCCACAAGGACTCGAGCGCCGAACAGTTGCAGATATTTCGGGTCAGCCGGCGTGCCGGCCGCAGCGAGCACACCGAGTTGGTCGGTTTCGTCGGCGTTCGCGCGAGCCATGAGCGTTGCCGATCGGATCTTGGAATGAACCTCGGCGAGCATCAGATGGGTGAGCGGAGCCTCCAATTGATTCTTGTAGGTGGTGCCACGAATAGGTCGGCCGGCAGATCGCTCAAGGAACCGCTCCAGGGCACCTTCGGCGATACCAATCGACATTCCCCCCATGAGGCTGAACGCCCAGCCAAGCGATGGCGCCTTCCAAAGCGACCCCTTGAGGCCGTTGTCGAGCGATCCGCGGAGAATCTCCTGGAAGTCGACACCGCGGTAATCGGGAACGAAGAGCTCGTCTCCGACCAGCTTTATCGAAACACTGCCCGTGCCGCGCATGCCGGCTACCTGCCAGTCATCAAGAAACCGAAGCTGATCCAGCGGAACCTGCACGCCCACGAGATGGGGCCCCTCCCCATCGTCGGCAATGCATCCGAGGTTCGTGAAGGGCGCCCACAGCGAGTCACTGCCAAAAGTCCAGGGACCACCAGAAATGACCCAGCCACCCTCGACGCGCTTGGCGCGACCGCGGGAGGCTGGAAAGTGGCTCGAGCCGGCAACCCGCGGCCCCACCCATTTGGGTCCGTATACCTCGTCAACGACGCGAGCGCCCGAACGCGCAGGAATCCAGTTCGTCGAGGCTGCCACCCACACGGCCCATCCGCACGAGCCGTCCCATTTGGAAACTTCGGACACGACGTCCAGCTGCTGTCGAACCGATAGCTCGTCGCCGCCGAACTCAGCGGGACTGCCGATGTTGAAAGCGCCGGTAGCATCTAGATCGGCGATCGTCTCGTCCGAAAGCCGGCTCGCGCGTTCGGCCGCAAGCGCGCGCTCTCGCAACTTAGGTCCAAGTTCGCGCACCCTCTCGAGGATCCCCTTCAGCTTGTCGGATTCCTCGGGACCTGACGCCTGCGGTGAAATGGGCCGAACCATTAGGCCTTTATTTTGGCATCGCTTCATGGGGCGCGTCAAGCAAACCTTCGTTATCTGCGCAGCCGGCGAATGTGGTCGCCTGGCCTGAGGACAGCGCTGGGAGTCGAGACCTGAGGGCTGGGCTAACCCCCGAGAACTGGTTCTCCTCCGCCCGTCAAGCAGTGCTCCCGGGAGGTTGCTCTGTGTGGTCGTGCTCGAGGTGGTGCATCAGAAGGTCGGCGCCGAAGTCGTTGGCCGGGTCGCGCCAAACGCTGTGCACGTGGTTGGCGTTGTCCTCGGCGTTATCGAATTCGATGAGGGTGACCGGGCCCTGGATTCGGAAGTAGTGGGGCTGGTCGATGGAGGCGCCACCGGCCCAGGCGAAGTGCAACTCTCCGACTCCACCGGCGGCCGCGATGCGGTCCATCTCGAAGCCAACCAACCCCGGGCGGGCACGATGGACAAACCGTGCCAGTAGCTCGTCGAAGTGCCCGCGCTGGGTAGCAGAGAGGTCAGCGGCGCGAACCCCACGGGGATGGGCGCGGAAGTAGGCCAAGGCCTTGCGGTCCTCGTCGGTGATCATCGCGTCACGCCGGCCGACACCGTGATAGCCAGGGTATTCAACGTCGCCGATGGTCGCGACGGTGCGGGTGACGAAGTCCGCTGGCGGTTTGGAGTGGATGATCGCCTGCTGCTGTTGGGGACCGGTGAGGTTGTCCAGCAGGACGAAGGCCGCGTCCTCCTCCTCACCCAGGATTCGGAACGGGCCGAAGCGGGCGGGTTCCGCGCCAAGCAGGAATGGAGTTGCGCTGACCAGCTCGCCGTCCAGGACAGTGATGTTGATCGACAGGTGGTGGCCGACCAGCCGCCAGCCCCAGGTGGTGTCCGGCTGCGGCTGGCCGAAGAAGCTGAGGAAGTAGCCGCGTGCATCGCGGAAGGTGGGCGCGATGTGACCGAACACGGGCAGGTTGAGCTCGCGAAGCACGTGCTCGTTGGCCATCACCTGGACCACTCGAGCGTAGGCCGGAATCGACATCGACTCAGCAATCAGCCGGTGCGCCAGTGCCTCCTGGCGGCGGTCGAGCTCTCCCAGCGGGAGACCGTGCCGGCCGGACTCGGGCAGGAAGTTCCAGTGTGTCCGGCCAGGGTCCGCGTACGGCAGCAGCACCCGAGCGCGCTGATCGGCGGTCAGAGTATCGAACAGACCCATTGCGCCGAAAGTGATTGCGGTTGCGTCGAACGAGCCGCCCGGTCGAGGCCGGTGCGCGTCGGGCAGTTCACCGCCTGGCTGCGGATGCTGCGTCGTCGTCACGAACGCATCTCCAGGTTCCTTCTCGTGGCGAGGGTGTGCGCCGGAGATTGGAGCGCCTGGCGCAGGCACGATACGAATAAAGGTATGTCGGTGTGCTCGCCGGCCGCGAACACGTAGAAGTCCGGCCGGGCGAGAAACGCCTCGCAACCGTGCTTGGCGAACCAACGCGCGTAGCTGCCATCGACGTCCTGTACCGAACCCGCGGATGACACGTCGGCGACAACGCCCCCGATCCGTTGGAGCCAGGACAGGTCCTCGTCGCCTAGGACCTCGGTGGGATCGCCGATGCTGCTGATCAGCTGCCAGCCACCGCCGACGATGTCGTCGAACAGGCCCAGCCGGTCGAGAACCTGGACCCGCCCCTGTGGCGCCAGTCGACCGTCGGCCCCATTGCTCGCGATCGAAAGCGAGGGTTCCCCCAGGCGGGGATGCGGAGGCTCGCGGGTGATGGCATCGGGATCGCGTGAGCGTTTTTTCATCTCGGCGTCGCGGGCGGCGGCCCGGTCGACGTCAAGTTCGCAGATCACCAAGCCGGCGGCCACCGCCTCGTCGATGATCACGCGGACGTGGCCGGTGCGTTCCGGCCCGTACGTGTCCAGCACAGCTTGCGTCGCCAGCCCACGATGCACCATGCCGAGCCGCCAGGTGAGCGCTCGAGCGTCCCGCAGGCCCGCGCAAAGGCCCTGCCCCATGAAGGGGGGCATGAGGTGGGCCGCATCGCCCGCGAGGAAGGCGTTTCCCTTACGGAAGGTGTGCGCCCACCTCCCCCGGAATGTATAGATGGCGTGCCGTTCCAGCCGGGCGGTTTCGGGTGTCACGCCCCACGGCGCCATGAGCCGCCAAGCGGTGCTTTCCTGGCCCAGTTCCGCCACGGTCATGTCGGCGCGACGCATGAATTCGAACCGTCGCCGCCCCGGGCCGCTGCTGACTGCCGTGGCCGGCTGGGCTGGGTCGCAGTATTGGGTGACGAAGGCGCTCCATTTCTCCGCAACCAACGGCTGATAGTCCACCACGAGCCAGTCGGCCTCGAACCCCGAATCACCGACCTCGATGCCGAGCTCGGTGCGGACGGCGCTGTTGGCCCCGTCAGCGCCGACGAGCCACCGCGCCCGGACCTGCGTGACCTCGGCGGGCTGTGCGGTGACCGCGAGCTCTACGGACACCCCCTCGTCGTCCTGCGTCAGGGCCTGAAAGGTCCACCCGCGGTGAACTGTTACCCCCGGCGTCGCGACCGCCAACTCCTCGAGTGTCGCCTCAAGGTCGGGTTGGTAGAAGCCGTTGGTATTCGCCCACCCCGACTCAGCGGCTCTGTTCCAGTCGATGGCCTGCAGGAGCTCGCCCGCACCATTGCGGAACTCGTACCCGCCGCGTTCGCCCCGGGACGGTTCGAACAGGTTGGCGTGGTCGGCCATGAGTCCCGCAGCTTGGAGGATGCGCAGCGCCTCGTGGTCGATGGTGCAGGCCCGCGGCAACGGGTACCGCTGCGGCTGGCGTTCGACGATGCCGACCTGCAAGCCGGCCTGGCCGAGGAAGATGGCAGTCAGCAGACCGACGGGGCCGCCGCCGACTACAACACAGTCGACCACCGGCCCGGGAGGCGGTGCGGCGCTCGACTCCGATTGCGTCGTCATGCGGTTCGTTCCACCCGTTGAGCCATGTGGGGCGCTCAGCCTGGGTGGCGGTGTGTCTCCGCGGCCCGCTGGGCGGCGGCGACATCACCGGCGAGGATCGCGGCCACCAAGTCACTGTGAACTCTCAGTCGCTGCTCCAAATAGGCGATATCGCGGGGCTGCGGCTTCACAACCGACACTTCGTTGACGAACTCGTAGAGGCCGATATAGGTGCTGCGGAGCACCGAGTTCGGCGAGATGGCTGCGATCCGAGCATGTAGGGCCCAGTTGAGCGAGAGGAATTGGGCAATGTCGTCAAGGTTCCGCTCCATCTCGACGATCAGCGCCTTGAGCTCGCGCCCATCCTTGGCCGTGCGGTGCTGTGCCGCGTGGGCGGCTATGAGGGGCTCGAGCTGCTCGCGGACCTCGATTGCCCCAGCGACCGCCGACGGCTCACCAAGCACCGTGAGCAGCGTGCGTCCGAGCCGGACCACGGGATCGGTCGGCGCGACGAACAGTCCTCCGCCGGGGCCTGGTCGGACCACGATCCGACGCCGTTCCTGCAGCAGCCGGATCGCCTCATTAACAGTCGCGCGCGCGACGCCGGTCTCGCCACGCAGATCGCCCCTGGTGCCGATGTGGTCACCAGGCTGTAGTCCGCGCTGATCGATCGCGCCCTCCACGTAGACGACGACCTCCTCAGCACGACTTCGGGGAGCAGGTAACGCCATAGATATAGAGCCTAACGGATGGGCTTAATTACGACCAGTGGTCTTGACGAAACCGCCAGCCGGAACGCATTATGGTCAGGCCTAATGGTTAGGCTTATTTCGGAGAAGGCGGTGGGATGAAGCTAGTCGGATACCGCATGGCGGAGGGTAGCGGGATTGGTCGCCTCGACGGCGAATCCAAGCTCGTGCCTCTCGGCAGCGTGGAGCAGTTCTGGGTCAATCCCGCACGAGCCATCTCGCGGTCAGCGGAGAAAGGCCTCGACCTCGCCGAGCTCAGCCTGGTACCGCCCGTGCCGGCCGCCGCCCGCGTCCTATGCGTCGGGCTGAACTATCCAGCGCATGTTGCAGAAGGCACTTTCCAGCGACCGACCCATCCGTCCGTCTTCGGCCGCTGGACCAGGTCGCTCACCGTCTCAGGCACGCCGGCGCCGGTCCCGTCCGGCGAGCAGGGCCTGGATTGGGAGGGCGAACTCGTTGCAGTCGTCGGCCAGACTCTGAAAAACGTCTCGGCGGTGGAAGCTCTCCAGGCTGTCTTCGGTTACGCCGCGTTCAACGACCTCACTGCCCGCCAGACCCAGCACCGCACCACTCAGTGGACCGTCGGCAAGAATGCCGACCAGAGCGGTCCGATGAGCGAGATCGTCACCGCGGATGAAGTTGGTGATCCGAGGGACGGCTTGCGCATCATCACCTGCGTCAACGGCGAGATCATGCAGGACGGAAACACCGCGGACATGATCTTCAGCGTCGGCGACATCCTCGCCTACCTGAGCGAGACGATGACTCTGTACCCCGGTGACCTCGTCGTCACCGGCACACCCAACGGCGTCGGATATACGCGTCGACCACCACGCCTCCTCCAACCAGGCGACGAAGTCACGGTCGAGATCGAACGGGTCGGATCCATACGAACACCGATCGTCGGGGCACTTGTGAGATCGGCATGACGGCGCGGCTGCACCGAGTCGCCGACGCCCCGGCGTTCCGACCCGAAGGGCATACCGGAGTGTCGCCCGTCCGCCTGACCGGAACGGCTCCGGAAGAAACCATCAGCGTCGTGCTTTCCAACTACGAACCGGGCGCGCACGCCGAACGGTCACCGGTGCCGGTCGACACCGTCTACGTGGTCCTCACCGGGCGCTTGACCGTCAGCCTCGACAACGAGCAGATTGAACTCTCCCGCCTGGACTCGCTGTTTCTGCCCGCGGGCAGCGTCCGCGCAGTAGACAACCTCACGACCGAGACAGCAAGCATGTTCGTCATCCGGCCGAATCGATGACCACGGCATTCGTCCCTGGAAACGGTATCCGGGCAGCGATCGTTGACGCCCCTGGCGCCGAACCGCGGCTGGGCTCCGTCGTGCTGCCAGTGCGGACCTCCGGCACCACTCTCCTCGCAGTGATTGCGGCGCCACTGAACCCCCTGGACCTGTCTATTGCCTCGGGGACATTCCACTCGGCGCGCCACGAAAGCCCTTACACCCCGGGCAGCGAGTGCGTGGGCGCCGTGCTCGAATCCGACCGCTATTTGCCCGGGTGCCTCGTCTACGCCGAGTGCCACGCTTCGCCGGCCACCCCGGGGGTCTTCGCAACCCACGCGCTCATCTCCGACGAAGATCTGCTGCCGCTGCCCGACGGTCTTGATCCCGTGCTGGCCGCAGCCGTTGGCAACTCAGGTACAGCGGCGTTCATCCCACTGATCGAGCAGGCCAGATTGCTGCCTGGAGAGAAGGTCTTGGTGCTCGGAGCCACGGGCGCGGTTGGACAGCTTGCCGTCCAGGTGGCGCACCGGAGTGGAGCGGCGCGGGTGGTCGGCGTCGGTCGCGACCGCGCGGCGCTGCAGCGATTGCTTGGCCTCGGCGCGGACGCCGTTGTCGAGCTGCACGCTGAAGAGGGCATCGAGCAACTGACGGCCAGGTTGCTGGTGGCCGCCGGGCCGGTGGACGTGGTTTTCGACGGCCTTTTCGGAGCGCCATTGGAGGCGGCGCTGCGGGTATGCGCGCAGCGGGCGCGGGTGGTCAACGTCGGCAACCCGGCCGGGGCCACCGCACAGGTGCCGGCCGGGCTGCTCCGCGGCAAGCAGCTCACGCTGTCCGGCTTCGCGGGCCTGCACACGCCATTGCGCGAAAAGCGGGCAGCCTTGACGTGGCTGTGGAACGCCGTCGCCCGTGGCGAGATAAAGATCGAGGTGCGCACCTTTCCATTAGGGGATGTTGCGGCGGCGTGGCGGGCCCAGTCGTCGTCGCCGCATGCCAAGTGCGTGATCCTGCCCGACCCCAGTCCCGACCTGAGCGTGAGCGAGTCGCTATCCACGACTCCCGCCACCAACTGAGAACGGAAAGAGCTCGGATGTCCAAGGCCATCGACCCTGCTCTGTTCCGCGAAACACTGGGGCATTACCCGACCGGCGTGGCTGTGGTCACGGCTGTTCCCGAGGATGGCCAGCCAATCGGCATGGTCGTCGGGACGTTCTCCTCAGTCTCCCTGGACCCGCCGCTGATCGCCTTCCTCCCGGCCACCAGCTCGCGGCGTTTCGCGAGGATCAGGACCGCTCGAGCGTTCTGCGTCAACGTGCTCGCATCCGATCAAGAGCCGCTCTGCCGCCGACTTGCAACCGGCGGAGCGGGCAGCCTCGAAGGGGTGCGCTGGCGGCCCGGCGTACTCGGTTCACCCATCCTCGAGGAAGCCCAGTCCTGGATCGAGTGCACCTTCGATGACATCCGGGAAGCCGGCGACCATTTCATCGTCCTCGGACTCGTTCACGAGCTCGCCGTAGCGCGATCAACGCTGCCTCTGCTGTTCTTCCAGGGAGGCTACGGGCGGTTCTCGCCCGGGTCATTCGTCGCCACCCCTGACCCTGACCTGATCCAGGCAGCACAGATGGCCGAAACAATTCGATCCCAGGTGGAGGACCTCAGCGCCGAGCTCTCAGTCAACTGCGGCGTCCTGGTCAAGATCCGCTGGGACTCGGTGCAGGTGCTCGCGGCGAATCAGGGATCCATCGCCGAGCCATTCCCGCTCGGCCATCGTCAACCGATCATTCCGCCGCTTGGAGCAGCATTCCTGGTGAACTCGACACCGGCAGAAGTCGACGAGTGGCTGCGGCGCGCCCCGGACGACAGCCCCGACGGCCGCGATCTGTACCGCGCCAAGCTCGACAGGGTGCGTGAGTGGGGCTACTCCATCCTCGCCGCCGGGCCGGACCTGCTCCAGCGCCAGCAGGCGGCGCTGACCGCTTTCGAGCTGTCGGACCGGCTGCCACGACACGAACGCGCGGTGCGGCAAGCGACCTCCGACCTGGCCGACCGCTTCTGCCCCGACCTGGTGCCGGGCGAGCTGTACGACCTCGCATCGATCGTGGTGCCCGTTCCAACCAAATCGGATCTGCCACCGATGGCGATCCGGATGACGAGCCTGCCCCCCTCCCTACCGGTGGAACAGATCGAGTCATGGGCCCTCCGACTCAAGCGGGTCGCGGCCAATGCCGGGGCCGCCCTGAGCGGTTCGCGTGAGTCGTCGGCACCAGGAGCAAAACCGTCCCAGACCGGCCATCGCAAAGGAGAAACGCGGCTATGACGGAGTACGAAGACAAATCAGCCATCGTCGAAGTTCTAAATCTCTACGGCTTCGCCCTCGACGCACGAGAGTGGGACCTCTTTGACCGAATCTTCACGGCCGATGTGATCGCGGAGTTTGGCCCGGCCGGGGCAGCGTGGTCAGGCCTCGACGTTTTCAAGCGCTCCTTCGCCGAGTTTCACGACCGGCTCGACAGCCACCAGCACACGATGATGGGCCAGTTGGTGCACGTCGACGGCGACAAAGCCAACGCATTCAGCTACGGCAACTGGCTGCTCGTGCGCAATGCAGCTGAAGGCGGCCCCACGTGGCTCGGGACAGGCTGGTACGACGACGAACTTGTGCGAACCGACCAGGGCTGGCGCATTCAACACCGCGTCTGCCGGCTGCAATCCTGGAGCGGCAACCCAAGTGTTCCCGAGCCGCACAAGGAACACCAACCAGACATGAAACTGAACGTGCTGAGCCAGCACGCCGAGGACGGGAAGATCGCCTTCCTGAAGGCCATCAAGGCGAAATGACCAAAACCAATCAGGACGTCCTCTCGGGTGTATTCGCGGGCGCGGTTTGTGGCCTCAGATATCAGACCCCGACAACGAGCGGTATCACCAACGAACGCGGTGAATTTGCGTATCGAAAAGGCGAGTCAGTCACCTTCCTGGTCGGTGGGCTCGTTCTGGGATCCGTCGCCGGCGCACCGAGAATAAACCTGGCACAGCTCGTCAACCGCGTCGACGGAAAGATCGACAGGCTCCATGACCCGATCGTCACCAATCTCGCCCGTTTGATACAGACATTGGATCAGGACGGCAACGTAGAAAACGGCGTCACGATCGCGCCAACCGTGCATGGACTCATCGAGCCCACGGTCATCAACTTCAACCAGGCCGACACTGACGCGGCCAAGGTCGCTGACTCAGCCACGCCGGGCGGCCCATCCGCCAACCAGATGGTTGCGTTCGCCGGCGATCAAACGGTCACCTTTGCAAGCGATCCGATGGTGACGGAGCTGCTGAGGAAGCTCAACGAGACTCCCGAAGTCTTCACTGCGAACAAGCCCCGAGCGCTCCGCAATGCAGCGGCCGCACGCAATGAGCTTCGGCGCAACATCCGCGGCATCATCAAGACGACGGACGTCAAGATCCCTTTGCGCGACGGGTCTTACGTCTGCGCCGATGTCTTCCGTCCCGCTGACGACGACCAATACCCGGTTGTCATGAGCCAGGGCTTCTACGGGAAGAGCTTCGACCACGGCTGCATCTGCGGTGAAGAGGACGCAGCGCGCAAGGAAGAGATCGAAGACCGCTACTTCACCGGTAATCCGGACGGCCTTCAATACGAGAACCACGAGAGCGTCGACTCGTCGGTGTGGGTTCCGAATGGCTACGTGTGTATTCGAGTCGATGGACGCGGCGTCGGGAACAGCCCCGGTTTGCAAGCCCCCTTCAGCGTCCAAGAGGCGCAGGACTATTACGACGCAATCGAATGGGCTGGAACGCAGCCTTGGTCCAACGGCAACGTCGGCCTGTGGGGAATGTCGTACCTGGCGATCACCCAGCACACTGTCGCGAGCCTGCAACCGCCCCATCTCAAAGCGATGATCGCCCTCGGTACCGACTCCGACTTGTACAACGAGGCCCTTTATGGCGGCGGTCTCTTCGGGGAAGGTTTCTGGAACTGGTGGCGGGCGGTGATGGCCGGCCACAACTACTGCGGCGAACGGCGGGAAACCGACTGGCGAACCCGCATGTTGGCCACTCCGTTCAATGAGCCCGCTGAATATGGCGCGCATGGGTCGATCTTCATGCGTCCCGAAATCGCGAAGGCCACGGCGCCGGTGTGGATCGTCGGACCGCAGACCGGTGTCGTGATCCACCAGCTGGGCAGCAGCGAGACCTTCATTCACTCGACTGGAGCACGGGCGAAGAAATTCGATTTCGTCGATGCGTGGTTCCCACACAGTTACAAGGCTTCAACGATCGCGGAGCACATGCGGTTTTTCGACCACTGGCTGAAGGGGCTGGACAACGGGGCGATGGATGGCGCACCAGTTCGAGTCCAGGTCCGGACGGGAAACGGCGCGCACTACGTCTCCGACGAGGCGGAATGGCCCATCGCTCGGACCGCGTACCGCCGCTGGTACCTCGATGCGACAGCCTCGGACTGGGCGGGAGACGGACGTCGGAGTGACTTCCTGCGCATTGGCGAGACCATCCCTGCCACCGAAACGTCTGCGAGCTACGACGCCAATCTCGAGCGGGGCCGGCCGATTCCTGCCCCGACGGGATTTGCCGGTGGCACTCCGCGCTGGTCGACTGGCATCTCATTCGTCACCGATCCCCTGACCGAGGACATGGTCCTGACGGGATACATGAAAGCCGGGTTATGGGTGTCGTCGACGAGTAACGACATGGATGTTTTCGTATCCCTGCGCGTGATCGATGAGAACGACCGGGAAATTCGCTACGAGTCCATGGTGCCGCCGATCGATCCAGCGAACATTCATCCAGTCGGGCATGGGTTGCTGAAGGTGTCCCACCGCAAGCTCGACAACACGAGGTCAACGGACTATTGGCCGGTCCATACGCATGCCAAGGCGGATCACCAGCCCCTGGGAAACGGCGAAATCGTCGCCATAGAGGTCGGGCTGAATCCGAGCAGCGCGCTCATCCGCAAGGGGTGCAGGCTGCGGATTGACGTTCAGCCTTATTCACCTGCAGGCCTAACCAACCGCAGCTACGACGAGAGCTACCACGTCGGCGCGACCAACACGGTGTACACCGGCCCCGAGCATCCGAGCTACGTGCAGTTGCCAATCGTGCCGGCGAAGCAAGGCAGGTAATAGCAATGAAGCAAGAAAAGGACGTGAACGCAATGGTTGAAGACGATCAGGCTGTATTCGTCCCAGCTTCCGCCTATGACGAGGCGGGCGAGCAGGGCTTGTTCAGCCGCTTCGAACAGGGGACGCGAACCCTACCGGTGGGGTTCCAGGTGCAGCCTCGCTTCAAGCCACTTCCTGTCGAGATCGTTCTGGAGAAGGACGTCGCCGTCGTCCTGCGCGACGGCGCGACCATCTACGTCGACGTGCTGCGTCCAGCCGGCACCGAGAAGGTGCCTGTGATCGTGGCGTGGAGCCCGTACGGCAAGAGTCGGGGCAATGCCCCGATGTACGTCCAGCTCTTCGAGCTGCTGGGAATGGACACCGGAGCGGTTTCCGGTCTCATGAAGTTCGAGGGCCCCGACCCAGCCTTCTGGTGCGCCCATGGCTACGCGGTCTGCAATCCCGACACGCCGGGCTCATTCAACTCCGAGGGCGATATACGCGTGTGGAGCCGCCGAGAAGGTCAGGAGTGCCATGACCTCATCGAGTGGCTGGGTGTCCAGGAATGGTGCAACGGCAAAGTCGGGACTAGCGGAAACTCCTATCTTGCGATCTCGCAATGGTTCGCTGCGGCCGAGCAGCCACCGCATCTCGCGGCCATCGCTCCGTGGGAAGGCATGAGCGATATCTATCGCGACCTCGTCATGCGCGGCGGGATACCTGACTACCCCTTTCCGCGGCGCCTCGTGAGCAATTTCGTTGGCAAGAGCCAGCGCGAGGACCTCGTCGCCGAAGGCGAGCGCCACCCCCTGATGGACGCGCTCTGGGAGTCGAAGATCCCCAAGTTCGAGAACATCACCGTTCCCGCATACATCGTTGCGAGCTACTCGAACATGATCCACACGCCTGGAACTTTCCGGGGCTGGCGAAGGATCGCTTCCGCCGAGAAGTGGCTGCGCATCCACAACACCATGGAGTGGCCGGACTACTACGAAGAGGCCAATGTGAACGACCTGCTCCGCTTCTTCGACCACTTCCTCAAGGGCATCGACAACGGCTGGGAAGAGACGCCGCGCGTGCGCTACTCGGTCCTCGACCTCGAAGGCAACGACCGCATTAACCAGCCGGCAGGCGAGTTCCCGCCCGAAGACGTCGATGAGGTCAAGTACTACCTGGACGCGGCCTCCCAGGCGCTGACCACGGAAGCACCGGCGGCCGGCGTCACAGCGAGCTACGACGCGGAATCGCAAGAGGGTCGCGCGTCATTCACTGTCCATGTCGACTCGCCGACCGAGTTCGTCGGCTACCCCAAGGTACATCTGTGGGTCGAGGCGGACGGCTCGGATGACATGGACCTCTTCGTCTTCCTCCAGAAGTTGGATGCCGACGGCCAGCAGCTCGAACAGTTCAACGTCCCCAATCACGGACCTCAGATGCAAGCGCTCACACGACAGGGCGCGGCGATACTGAAGTACAAGGGGTCCAACGGTCGCCTCCGCGTGTCCCTACGGCATCTCGATGAGGCGAGCTCGACCGACACCGTGCCGGTCCACAGCTTCGACCGCGTCGAGAAGCTTGCCCCCGGAGAGATCGCCAGCGTGGACATCGACCTGTTCCCGATCGGGCTGGCGCTGAATCCGGGCGAGCAGTTGCGGCTCGTCATCAGCGGCCACCATCTGCTGGGTGGCGTGATGCCCGGAGTTGACAACGTTCCGTCCGACAACCATGGCCGGCATGTCATCCACACCGGCGATCGTCACTCGTCCTATCTTCAACTTCCCCTAAAAGCATGATCGGCAAGACTCTTAGGAGGAAGGCGTGATTCGTCGAAGGACCGCCACGGCCGCACTCTCGATGTCGTTCTGTGGCGCGGCCCTCGGCGGGTTTGCCGCAGTCACCGCCCGCAACGCCAGTGCTCGACCTGGAGAGGAGATTCATGCTGCGTAGAGGAAGGTTTGCGGGACCGGTTGTTGGCCTGCAGTTCGAAACCCCCACCTGCTCGGGCGTCACGGACCACGATGGGACCTTCGAGTTCGAGGACGACGAGGTCGTCACGTTCTCGGTCGGTTCGGTTCTGGTCGGCGCGGCCCGGGGTGCGGAGCGGCTCACAGTCGCCGACATCGTCGCGAGGGTCGACGGGAAGCTCGACAAGTTGGCCGATCCTGGTCTGACCAACATCGCCCGCTTCCTCCAGACGCTCGATCAGGACGGCAACCCCGACAACGGAACCACCTTGACGCCGGAGATCCACGCGCTGGTGGGACGTCGCCGCATCGACTTCGGCTACCGGCTGATGTCGCTCCCAGGCGCCCCGGCGGATCCTGTCCTGGCTTTCACGGAGGACCCGGTCGTCGCGAATCTCCTCGATGACCTGAATCGGGCGAACGTCTTCACCGACGGCAAGTCCAGAACGCTCAGATCGCCGGCCGCCGCGCGCAACGAGGTTCGCCGCAACGTGCTCGGCATCCGGCGTTTCCGCGACGTCAAGGTCCCGCTGAAGAACGGCTCGTTCGTGTATGCGGACGTCTACCGTCCGGACACCGAGGAACCGGTGCCTGTCGTCATGAACTGCGGCGTTTACGGTAGGGCGTTTGTCCACCATTCCATCTGCAGCGACGAGGACGCTGAGCACCATGAGGTGATGGAGGAACGGTACTTCCTGGGCAATCCGGACGGATATGAGTACGAGAACCACGAGAGCACGAACACGGCGACGTGGGTCCCGCGTGGCTACGCGCTCGTCCGCGTCGACGGCCCGGGCGCCGGCAAGAGCCCGGGCACCCTCGGCATCTGGGGGATCGACGAGGCGGAGGCGTTTTACGACGCGATCGAATGGGCCGGTGTACAGCCCTGGTCAAACGGGAGCGTCGGCTTGTGGGGCATGTCGTATTACGCGATGAATCAGCACGCGGTGGCAAGCCTCCGACCGCCGCACCTCAAGGCGATGATCGCAATCGGCACGGATGCCGACCTCTATGAGGAGGTCGTGTATACCGGGGGCATCCTCAACGAGCAGTTCTTCCCCATGTGGTTCGCGGGTGGGGTGGTACCCGCGATCTGTGGCGAGGTGAGGGCGAAGGACTTCATGGCGATGGCGAGGTCCAATCCCTTCAAGGACTCTGATCCCTCGGCGATCTTCGGACCCCGGGCCGAGGTTTTCATGAGTCCCGACCTCAGCAACGTGACGGTACCGCTGTGGTCGGTCGCCGTGACGACGCATCCCTCCCACTTCCACCAGCTCGGCAGCAGCGAGACGTACCTGAACACTCCCACGTCGAACAAGAAGCTTGACTTCTGGGAGGACTGGTTCATGAAGGCCTACTCCGCGGAAGTGGTCGACCAACACGTGGCCTTTTTCGATCACTGGCTCAAGGGAATCGACAACGGCATCATGGACAAGCCGCCCGTGCGCCTCGAAATCCGAACCGGACGCGGCGGATCGTACCTGCAAGAGGAGCACGAGTGGCCGGTCGCGCGCACCGAGTACGTTCGGTGGTACCTGGACGCTTCGCCCTTGGATTGGGACGGGCAAATCCGCAGCGACAACGTCCTGCGGTTGGCGCGCACCGTTCCCGACGTCGAGCAGTCAGTGTCCTATTCGGCCGAGGTGGACCTGACCGCATCCCGCATGCCGCCGGCGGCGGCCGCAGAAGGTGTGGTTGCGACCGCACCCTGCACTCCTGGTGCCACGTTCATCAGCGAGCCGCTGGACAGAGACATGGTGCTCGCCGGGTACAGCAAGCTGATGCTCTGGGTGGCGTCCACCGCTGTGGACATGGACATCTTCGTTGCTCTGCGGGTGCTTGATGAGGAGAATCGCGAGGTCGACTTCTGCGGTCCCGCGCTCATCCCGGGAATCTCCACCGAGTTCTATCCACTGGCAAAGGGATGGCTGAAAGCGTCACATCGCAGGCTGGACACGGCGCGATCCACCGACTTCCGACCGAAGCACACCCACCTACGCGGTGACTATGCCCCTCTTCACAACGGCGAGATCGTGCCGGTGGAGGTCGAGATCATTCCGAACACCGGTTTGATAAGGAGGGGACACCGCCTCCGCATCGACATCCAGCCGTATACGGGCGTGGGCCACGGCATGAGGCATGGATATGACAAGGCTTATCACGACGGGGCGCAGAACACGATCTTTACCGGCCCGAAGCATCCGAGTTACGTGCAGCTTCCGTTCCTACCGCCAAGGGGATCATGAGTGCGGCAGCAAGATCACACGTCACGAGCAGGGCAACGCCGGCATTTGATGAAGCGCGAGGTTCGGACCGACTCGAGGCTCTCGCGATCATGGGAGAAAGACTATGAAGCTTGAGGAACTGAGTGCCCGAGCGGAAATCCACGACGTGCTGCTGCGCTACTGTCGTGGCCTTGATCGTGTCGATATGAAGTTAGTTCGCGGAGCCTTTCACGAGGACGCGTGGATCGACTTTCCGAAGAGCCTGCATGTCGGATCCATTGACGGTTTCGTAGAGTTCCTGAGCGGGGAGATGCCCCGATTCATAAGGACCATGCATCTTCTAGGAAATAGTCTGATCGAGTTTGACGGCCCCAACATCGCACACGTCGAGACCTACCTGAATGCTTATCACCAAGCATCAGAAATGCATCACTGGAAGGGTAGTTTCGTCAAACTTTGGGCGCGTTACCTCGACAGGTTTGAGCAGCGCGAGGGCCTCTGGTTGATCGCACGCCGCAGGCTTCTCGTCGATTGGATGTACAAGTACCCTGCTGACGGCTGGTTCGACGATCATCCCGACGCCTCGGTGGGGCTCCGTGACGGAACCGATCCCAGCCTTCGTCCGATCGCCGGCTTCGACGGGACGCCGCTGACGAAGGACGTCTGGCCCTCCTGATCTGACTCGGGGCGACGCCCTGTGCGCTCGCAGGCACACCGGCCTGTGATTTTCGAACCGACAGCCTAACGGTCCTGGCCCCGTACGTCGTCGGGATGGCGATATGAGGTCGTTGTCGGTATCAACCAACGGGCCGCAGTGTGGTGGTTGGTCACTTCCTCTGGTCCCGGAATGCGCCGCGCCGGCGGCCAAGCACGTGTCGGACCCTACCAGCGAAGTCTTAAGCGTCGCGCCCTGTCCCGAAACGCCTCGGCGCCCCCCTCGAGAATCTGACATACCGCATCACGAACACTTTTATCTTCTAGGCCACCCGATAGGTATCGAAGCTCTGGCAGGCGACCAGCCTCAAGTGGTCCTGAGCTGGCAACGATCACCTGGTCGACCTCAGTATTCACCACAAGATTGGCGTTATGGGTGACCATGATTACCTGCCGTCGATCACTGGCCTGGCGGAAAAGTCGAACCAGTTCGGAGTACACGGACTCGGGATCGAGGTTTTCCTCAGGTTGATCAATGATGAGAGGCACTGTCTCCTCTCGATCGACCGCTAGGTACAGCAGCAGTAAGACGATGCCCCGCGAGCCCGGAGACAGTCGGCGAATATCAAGTTGATCGTATTCAAGACTGTAACTTAGCGTGACGTGGTCGGCGCTGTAAATCCAACTTGCG
>Ga0137409_10003212_pt1 | contig 17347 bp, 18 predicted proteins | sample CZODoug1_16funga_FD_122059 | JGI IMG/M metagenome (GOLD analysis project Ga0137409, IMG submission 122059) | Vadose zone soil fungal communities from Angelo Coast Range Reserve, California, USA - CZODoug1_16fungal (Hybrid Assembly) | ecosystem: Environmental > Terrestrial > Soil > Vadose zone... | reverse complement strand
CTCCTTGTCGAGATTTCGGGTGATTGTGGTGGCCAATGGTGCCTTCTCAGGTCGGGCGATAGCTGGAGCTACACTAAGGAGCTTCCATCCGCCATCGCTTCTCACATCGTCATCCCGCAATCCATTGCGTGGCGCCTTTTCACCAAGGGCATCGACCGAGAGTCTGCCCGCGCCGAAGTCACGATAACCGGCGATATCGGGCTCGCCGAACATGTCCTTGAGCTCGTCGCCATCGTCGGCTAACCGGACTTTCTCACTGTCGCCGTTTTGCGCCTCCACCGATACGTTTCCCGCGATGCGATGGAACGCTCATTCGACAGACCACACACCCGCAATTCTTCGGACTACCGCGACTCTCAAGCAGTTTCTCGAAGTCTAGCCACGTCTCCACTCTGCGAAAATGCTACGCTGACACGGCGTCGCCACCGCTCTCTTCTGGCCCTCGTCTCACATGTCAGACGATTTCTACGGAGAGGCAGCGGCAAGAGCCCGCTGTTTTCCATCGCCGCAGATTTCAGACATTACCCGACGATTAGCTCCGCTCGTCGCCTCGATATACACTGGATCGCGGCCGATCGCCACCGGCGGCGGCTCAGCGGATGGAAGGCATAGTCTCACAATTCGCTGGCATCTACCGCGAGTGGGCTCCGCACGCGTCGCTGCGCGGGCACGTGCGCTGCCTGTGGATCAACGACCTCTCGGGATCGCGCAGCGAATGTTTGCAGGTTGTGCCCGACGGCTGCGTCGATATCGTCTGGACCGGCGAAACACTCTGCATCGCCGGCCCCGACACCCGGCCCATTCTCGCTCGCATGCCGTGCGGCGCGATCGTTGTGGGAGTACGCTTCCATCCCGGGGCGGCCTCTGCGTGGCTGGGCCAGCCGCTGCGTGAGATCGTGAATGTTCGAGTACCTCTTGCCGAGTTCTGGGGGGACGATGCGACACGCTTCCTCGATCGAGCCGCAGCAGGTCGCAGTGCGAAACAATTGGCCGATGACCTCGAAGCCTTTCTCGTCGGCAGACTGGCCGCCGTCGGGCTCGCCGACCCGCAGATCGCGTTCCTGCGACGGGCCGCAGGCGACAACTGCATGCCCGCGGGACTCAGGCTCGATCAGCTGGCGGCGCATGTGGGCTTGAGCGAGCGCACCTTGCGCCGGCGGTGCCTGGATGCCTTCGGCTACGGATTCAAGACGCTGGACCGCGTGCTCCGCTTCCAGCGGTTCTTCCGGCTTGCGTCGCGACCCGAAAACCACAACCTGGCCGACATAGCCGCGCGCGCAGGCTACGCAGACCAGGCCCACATGACCCGCGAAGTCCGGCGCATGAGCGGTATAACGGCGGGCGAATTCGTCGCCCAGGCGCAGGGCGGATTGGCCGATTCGTTCAAGACAGCCGTGGCTGGACACGTGTAGCGTCTCATGCATGAAGAGACTGCGGAGAATCGTCCATCGCACCGTCGTGATGGGATTACTGAGCTGCGCCTGCGGCAGCCGGCCTGCTATTGCCGCCGGCACCCAAACCGTCACGGTCGAGTCGCGCACCATCACTGTGCGCATCGACCGGCCGTTCGATAAGGTGTACGAGTCTCTCGTCGATCCCGCCAACTGGAACCAGTGGGCCTTCGGTCTGGGCAGGAACATCCGGCGCTCACAGGACGGCTGGATGGCCGACTCGGACGGCGGAGTCGCCAGCGTGCAATTCACGCCGCGGAACAGCTTTGGTGTCGTCGACCATACCGTCATCCGCCCCTCCGGCAAGAGCGTTTACGTCCCCATGCGATTGATCGCAAACGGCAGCGGGTGCGAGCTGCTGTTTACGCTGTTTCGCGAGCCCAGCATGTCCGACGCGCAGTTCGCCTCCGCCGCCGGATTTGTGGAGCGCGACCTGAACGGGTTGAAGAGGCTGCTCGAAAAATGAGACTGCATCCGGCACACGCGGCCATCGCAGGGGCCATGCTTCTGGCCCTCGCGGCACCGTGCTTAATTCATCCGCAAAGCACGAATGAAGGCTCCCAGCGTGATATCCCGGTTCTGCAAAGTACATGTCTTATCACCGCCGACGTGAGACGTCTCGTGGAGTTTTACGAGCCCCTGTTGAATCGAAAAGCGAACTGGTCCGGCGAGGATTACGCCGAATTCCCCACGAGGGCGGGCGTGCTGGCAATCTTCTCGGCCGCGGCCCAGGAGAAGTACATCCCCAGCTCGGCCGAAACGGTTTAGCAAATTGCGCGATTCCACAGCCTGATGCTCGGAATCAATGAGTTACGCTCAGGTGAGAGAACAGTATTCGGGCCAAAAGGCGCTAGTTCGGCAGCAATGTGCACCTGCAACCACAAAACCAAGCTTCTTCTAGCGGAGGAGTTCAACCCCAGCACGTGCCGCCGCGGCACGTAGCCGGTCGTCAAGCGTTGCCAGCGGCAGCCTTTCGCGCCGTGCAAGATCCAAGTAAACAGCGTCACAGGCCGATAGCTGGAAGGCACGCGCTGTTGCTAGGGATTGCCGTACGGAAACGATGTTGCCGTCGGTGTCGACGGCTTGCGCCACGATCTGTTCGATGTCGATCATCGCTTGATCAACATCTGGGGCGGTCAAAATAGATCGCCGCTCCGCAACGGCGAGGCCGTTGCTCATTTCCAGATGCCACAGCGCGGGGACCATAGCCCGATCCCCCTTAAGGAAGAACTGTTTCACCCGGTTGGCATAGGCCGGCATAGGATGGTCGAGAAACCAGCGAAGTGCGACGGAAGCATCAAGGACAAAACCTTTCAAGTCCGGCCTTCCTCGATTAGTTCTCTCACGTTTACGCCTCGGCCCAATTTGGCCCGTTTTCGAATCCTTTCGATGTCATTAAAAATATCTTTCAAGCTGGCTTCGGGAGCGGCCGGAACAAGGACCGCTGCCAGTTCCCCGCGTCGAGTAATGCCGATCTTTTCCCCTTCCCGGGCGCGCTCCACGAGCTCCGAAAGCTTCTGCTTGGCCTCGAATAGTCCAATAGTGCGCATGGAATCCTCCTTTCATCTAGATGAATAGTCTAGATGGATAGTCCGAGGAGGTCAAATTGAAGTTTCCAAACATTCAAAGTAGTAGCAAGGCTGCTCATAGCGGCCTCTGCTTGCTTTGATGCCATAAGAGACCGTGCGGTCCCATCTAATGTGTCGTACAATGCAATTAGCGACCAGTTGGTCGCAGAGTTGGTTTTGAGGAACCTCAATGAGCAAAGGCGAGCAAACCCGGCAGGAAATCATACGCAAAGCGGCGCCTATCTTCAATCAGAAGGGCTATGACGGTGCGGCCCTGTCCGATCTCATGCGGGCGACGGGCCTTGAGAAAGGCGGGATCTATCGGCACTTCTCCAGCAAAGAAGCGCTAGCTGCCGAGGCCTTTGACTATGCCTGGCGAGAAACTTTAGACGCACGGATTCACGATCTAGATACCATCTCGAACACCATCGACAGGTTAAAACAGTTGGTTGCCAATTTTGTTGAGCGGCGTGGAACTATTCCCGGCGGCTGTCCTTTGCTCAACACGGCGATCGATACCGATGATGGAAATTCCGTCCTGCGCGGGCGCGCTCGCAAAGCGTTGCGTGGTTGGCGCAGCTACATCATTTCGGTGATCAGTGCCGGAATCAAAGCGCGGGAAATCCGCCCTAAGGTCGATGCAAAGAAGCTCGCGACACTCATGATTTCCTTCCTTGAGGGTGCAGTGATGGTCTACCGCCTCGAACGAAATGAGGATGCTCTGCGTGCCGTCCAGGCCCATCTAGACAGCTATCTCGAAACAGAGGTGCGAGTTCCGTCCAAGTAACTACTGGGGATGGAGCCTACCGTCCCTTGGCGCGCTCGCCTCTCAGGGCCATGCAAGTTGAGAACGCCTTCGCAATCAGGCGCCCGCCTTCATCCACAATGTCACACTCAATGTAGCCAATAGTGCTGCCACGTCGCACCACGTTGCCCTGGAGCTCGCAGTTGAGCCTCCCACACGGGGCGAAAGAAATTGATTTTTAGTTCGATGGTTGTGAAGGATTCGTCGGGCGCGAGTGTGCTTGCAAACGCCGTTCCCATCGCTGCGTCGGCGATATCGCAAAGAATACCCCCATGGAGCGTCCCCATGGGATTTGCGTGTTATCGCCCGGCTGCCAGCGTGACGATCGCAAGTCCACCGGCAATTTCTTTCGCTTCAAATCCGATTAGTCTTGCTACCGGAACGTCGTTCGTCTCTGCGTGAGCCATAAACCCTCGCTGATGCACACGTTGCCGTACTATCCCCGCAATTGATGCGACCGACTGGTCTCTAGACACCACTGTAGGACAAAATAAATAAAACCGAACGGTCCCTTCGTACATCGAAGGGAGTGCTGATCGTTTGTCTTTCGACTGGACGGCTGCGTTCCAGGCCTTCAGCGAAGCTCTTCAGAGGTCGTCGGCGCGCCGCTTATCCGGGTGACACAACGGTTCAGAAACCGGGCCAAGGTATTCGAAGAAACATATGCGACCGAACGGTCTCGCAGGCATCCAACTACCGGGGAGAAGGTAATGACCAAGGAGAATAGCTTCGTCGCTGGCGAATACATTGATCCCAATCCATCCACAAGTTCTCAGACTCGGGAACGCGCCCTAAATGCGCTTATCGTCCAGACCAGCATCAGCGAAAGCTTCGAAGAGTATCTCGAGATCTTCGACACCTTTTACGGCGAAGACATCGAGGCAAGCAGCGAGACCGGGGAAGAACCAATCCGTGGAAAGGCAAGAGTACGCTCGCTTCTCTTCAACTTCCTTGTCCCGCTTCACGTAATGGCCGAGGTTGGTGGTCTATCGATATCCATTCGACAAAGCGCGATTCCTGGAGATGCTGCTGACGAGAGGCATTCCGCATGGACACTCGACTTGGTCGGGGCGTCCGGCAGAACCTGCACTCTGAGCTGGCGCACCCTCCGGAAATGGAACGGGTCGCGCGTAGTGTGCGAGCATCACTATGACCATCAGCAAAGCGGTGGGCCGCTGACGTCCATTGACTTGCGTTTCGATGCTGCGACGTCTGATCCGCCGTCCACAATTCACTAGCGCAAAGGAGGCCCAGCATGCTACTCGCTCATTTAAACGTCAACGAGCTGCTGGCATCAAACTTTGCACTGAAAGTTATTAAGGGTAGTGTTCTGCCGTGGCGATTGGAACACGCAGGCAGCTTCAGCGGCAAGAGGATCTGATACTGTCAAGACGACAGAGCCGGATTTCTCAATAGTCGAACCATCGTGCTGAATAAGACAAAGGCGGGACGGAAGATCGTGTATCTATACGTGTCCGAAGTGTCCGTAACCAACGCTGACGAGAAAGCGTTTCAATCTCTCCGGAAAACTGGCGTTCAGAACCTGTCTCTCCGCCTTTCGCAAACAAGATAAGCAAGCACTTAAAAAGTCTCTTGGATTACTACGAGGAATGATTTATCTTGGCTGCGAGAAAATCGGGACCGGGAGACCGAACGACAGCGTAACGCATCACCGATTCTGCCAGGGTTGAGAAAATCGCGGTTCCGAACCTCGTGCCGGCCTAGGCTGGCATAGCACCGCGATCCCCCACCCCAAGCTTCAGGCGTTCCGATAGTCAATCCCATTCGTCTCGAAGGTTCGGAGAGGCTTGAACTGTGAAGTATCCTCTTTGTGTTTCCTTCCTCTGCACGGCGCTTCTCTCGATGTTGTGCGCTCCACTTTCGCCCTACCAGCTCAGTGCTCAGATAATAGGTAGTTCCGAATCAGATGCTTCGTTGGCGCAGTCCCCCGATCGGCCAGCGGCAGCATCGGAATCTCAGATCGATATTCCCGGGCCCCTGCGCTCATTCCTTCGCATGGCTGGCATCAGCCAGAAAGTGTCTGCGGAAGAAGTATTACCCCTCGTAGCTCGCAACGTCGTTATGCACGGCTATTTGAACGGTAGGCCTACCGAGTTCCTGGTTCTCCTCAGTCGCTATGTGCACCAGGCGCGAGAGCTAGCCGCGCTGGCCGGATCAGACGGCATCATTCGCGTCTCCAACTGCGTGGACGTGAAGCCGTTGCTTGGTGTCCTAGGCTACCGCTTGCCACCAGACTGCGGCCAGAGCCGGGCTACTCTCGTCACCGCCGATGCGGAAAGAGCCTTTCTTACGATCGACTCCGGATTCCCGTTGTTTGCCCTAGAGGAAACCCTTCGGGGGCACGGTCCCTTTACTTATTCGTTTTCGGGATCCCCGGTACCTGTACTGTTTGGCGAGAAATACTGGATCACTGCGTATCATGAAAAGAACCGCGGTACGAGCGATCTACTCGATGCCCTTTTGCGCGACCGCGAGTTGGCTCAGCTTTACTGGGCGCTATATGGCAACGATTCCCAGACACGGTCCAGCCTGGAGCGGGATTTAGGGCTGACGAAGCTGCTTCCCTTCGCCGCGATGCTCGAGTTGTACGGAAGTCAGATCTGCGTTCGTTCGGGGCGCCTAATCGTTCCCGGCGGAACCTTCGCCGAATCGAGCTGGAAGGATTTGGTGGGAGCTAGTCCCCAAGCACCCAAGGAATTCATTCCGCAGCTGCTTAAGAAAGACAAAGGCTGGCTGGCCGCTTATTTTGATGCATTGTCACGAACCAGCCAAGCCGAACAAGAGCATCTGACCCAGGACCACCGACTGAAGCGCTTCTATAATGCTTTCCGATCTGCCGCCGCTACCTCAGGGGACGAAGCGGCGAAGTTCGTCTTTCGGCCTGCTCCGTCTCTGCTGCTCTTGGTGACGCGGCTTCAGTGGGAATCGAACGGCGAACCACACGTACCCGGCAACCTGGAGGTATGGAAGGAGATCATCCAGCAAAAAAATGGCTCCAAAGTAATTCGCGAATGGCGCAAGCGCGCCGCGGGATTGCAGCACAATGACCAACTTCTCGAGGCTATGTTCGCCTTTTCTCAGATGGAGACGGAAGTCGGGCCCCTACAAGCTTATCTGTTACTGAGTGAACTGGACAGCGTGAGGCCAACGGATAAGCGCTTAAGTCCGCAGACCGTGAGCCTGATGGCGAACAACTTCTCGGAGTTCGGCAATCAATATTTGGTCTTTTCGGAATTTCCGAATTTGAGCGATGCGTCGATTTCTCGTTTTCTCAGGGTCGCCCAAGATCTAAGCAAAATCCCCAACCGTACGCTGCGCGGAAATGCCATGGGAATCTTTCAGGCCAATGTCGGGCTTTGGCAGATCGTGGCGCGTCAGGGACAAGTTGGAAATGCCAAACTGAACGACTCCTGGCAGAAGGTTATTGAGCCGTTCGCTAAGATTTCGTCTTCGGCGCAGCTTTTTGATGCCGGCCGCAGCTCACTCCAGGCGTTAGCGCTAGCCGTGGGGGGCAAACCCAATATTTCGCAGGACGAGATGATCGAGTTGCTTGCCGGCCCACGGCAGAACGTTCCGGAAAGTCAAAGGATGCACCAGGAGGTCGCCAACAAGATTCGAGCGGTGATGGATGCGCAACGGTTGGTTTCCCTCGACACTCTGCTGGCATTGGGTGATGGGCTAGAAGAGATCGCAGGTGGAACTCGATCCGATGCCGGCGATCGGCTGCTAACGCTCGCGGGAGAGCTCCGGGAATTCGAGATGCCGCGGCCGATTTTTTCTAATAGCGAGAAAACGCAATGGGCCTCAGGGACCTACAACAACAGGCACACCGAACTGCAGATGCGGACGGACTTGACGAAGCTGCTGACGCTACCGCATTCGACGTCACAATTGCAGGACGCGCGCGGTGACCTCGCTTCCTTCCTGAGAGACACGCTCGTTGGATTGAACTATGCGTACTACGAGCCTCCCGGCGCGCAGGTTCTCCACAACAATCCTCTATTTGTTCGCTCTCATGATTTTTCCGGTGAGACAGTCACCGGCTTGGAACGAGTCTGGCAAGCTCCACGGGTGTTCGGCGAGGGTTCTCCTGTTGGCGGCGCTCGTCTAATCGGATCCTTGGCGGACCTTCCCTACGTGCTCGGCGAAGTGGAACAGGATTTTATCGCTCCCGAACACGTACAGGCCCTAATCTGGAAGCAGCTCGTGCCGGGCCTTTTGACTGATGCAACCGTGCCCCGCTGGTGGGGCATTAGTCGTACGGAACTGCACGGCGTAAGACTCTATCAGCAGGCCGGGGAGGAGTTGTTGATCAGGGCGGGAAGCGGTGAAGGAGGTGAGGAACTCCGCAGCAAGGTGGTGAATATTCTTTCCGATCGCATCACAACAAAAAAGGCCGCATGGCTTGAGCAGGCACTTCAGGAGCAAGCTGGATCTGGAGTCATATCTCAAATGACGCCTTCGGAGACCTTTTATTTGGTGGCGCAGTTCCGCCGAAGATTTCCCGGGGAGATCGAGACATTGGGATCGGCTGCGAAGGAGTTGGCGAACCTTGAGCGTGAGAATCCAGAAGATTTGAGCTGGGAGCGGTTGTCTCGCGACTTCGGGATTCCGCATCCCATTTTGACGCAGAGCTATGCCCGCGCTCTGTTGAATGTCAAACCGTTTCCTGCGATGGGCGGTTATTGCAGCCGCCTAATGGCGGAATCCTGGGATTCCAACAATCTCTATTGGGCGCGCTTGGCCGACGAGATGGGCTATTCGCCGGTGCTGCTCAACCGGTTGGTACCTGAACTGACCCGTCGCATGATCGAAAAGATTTTTGCGACCGAATTGGAAGACTGGCCGGCGATACTTCGAGCGATGCGGGAGACAGGGGACGAGTTCCGCGCGAGCAAGATTGCTTCGCTCGCGGCAAAGGAAGCGGGTTCACACCCTTAGGTTCTTGCTGTAGGCCTTTGGAAGTGCCGCCGATTTCAGGCTTCGGCGGAGATGAACACAGTCATGTGAGTCACAAATGGCAAACACCACCAGTAGTTTGACGAATCGAAGATTCTTCTCCTTTCTCTGCGCGGTTCTGTCCCTGTCCGCGTACTTCGGAACTCGGATGTGGGCCCAAGTCGCTGTCGACCAGAAAATTCACGTTGTTGTGGACCTCGTGCAATTGAATGTCGCGGTTACGGACAGGAAAGGGAATTATGTCACAGGCCTTCGTCCTGAAGACTTCGCGATCAGTGAGGATAGAGTCCCACAAAAAATTGCAACTTTCGGAGAAGGCAATGAACATGGCCGCGGATTGGCGGATAAGACGGCATCACAGGACGAAGCCGTGGCGCAGAGCGCCAGCCAAGGAAGTGAATCGGGCAGGCGTGTGTCTCAAAGCGAGCTGAGTTCCTTGGTGGCCGGCGCGAACGTTTTCGTGCTCTTCGACACAAGCAATTACATGTATCGGGGATTTGTGTTCGCCCAGGATGCAATTGCCGAATTCGTGCGCTCCATGGAGAGCGCTGACCAGGTGGCTTTCTATTCTTACAGCAGAGACCTCTCCCGAAATACCCCCCTCACTTTCGACCGGTCGCAGCTTTTGCGCGGCGTGCGGTCAACTGTGGCCGGAGATGATGCGGCCCTTTATAACTGCCTGTTGTTAACCGTAAAGGATGCCGCCAAGGTTGCGGGACGAAAGGTGGTAGTGGTCTTCTCGAACGGCCCGGACAACGTCAGCGTGGTGCCTCCGGAGGATGTGGCTGAGTTAGCCCAATCGACCGGTACGGCGATCTACATGATAAGTACTAACCAGGCCCATCTCGAACCAATTTCGACGGCTGTTTTTGAACGCATGACTGCTGCAACAGGTGGCAAGGCCTATTTCGCGAATTCCTGGAAAGACGAAAAACGCGCGTTCGCCTCGATTCGGGACGACCTTGCGCACCTGTACTCGCTCAGCTATTACCCGCGACCGAACCCCAATCTCGGCTGGCGCACAATCACGGTGACGCTGGTGGGTGATCGCCTGAAGAAATATCACGTACGGACGCGTGACGGATATCGTCCTCAGCCTTCCCGATTCTCAACCGCAAGTGATCGAAAGCCGCTGGAGGGACCCGTTGCACCGTAAGCGTACTTCCATCCCATAATGGGCGGACCTCCGACACGATTGTCCGGTCCAAGAGTCCAGCTACATTCCACTTCCGCTTTGTTCAATCAGTTTGGCGACCAGACCCGTCCAACCCGTCTGGTGACTCGCCCCAATGCCGGCCCCGTTGTCGCCATGAAAGTATTCGTGGAAATAGATGTGGTCGCGCCACTCCGGTTCGGTCTGGAATTTCTGAAGACCACCAAAGACCGGCCGGTTTCCGTCTTCTGCCCGGAGGAAAATACGTGTTGACCGCCGGGACATTTCTGCAGCTGCATCCCACCGCGATGCCCGTTGGCCAGAGGCTCCCTTAAACGATTCCTACGAGGAGAAGCGCGGGTAATCGATTCCGACGGCATCGGCGTTCTGACGCCCCACCTGTCCGCCTCTAAACAGGGTGGCGCGCTGAAATTGCTGAAGCCTTCCAGGTGCGCGATGTAACCCTCAAATTTGTGCGCGTCTTGAACGGTTTCGAAATCTTCGTAAACAACTGATTATGATTGCTCTTTGCGACATGCCTACTGGCAATCCGGTTGTCCCGTACGAATCCGTCGTGCAGAATGCGGTTTGCGTGACATTTCATCCGCCATCCTACGGATCTGATCCATTCTTTATCTTCCGGTGGGAATAGCGGATGGAGCAGACTCCGACCCAGAGACCGCGATGGAACCACGACACTTGACCATTCTGTGCCCCGTCCGCAACGAAGAAGCTGTCATTCCCTTATTTTTCAGGCGGCTGCGACCCATTCTGGACAAACTGTCGGAACGGTACTTAGCGGATTTGGTATTCCTCGACAACGCCTCGACCGATCGAACCGCGCAGGAAATTCTGAGAATCCGGGAAGAGTGGCCGCCAACATATCTGATTACGATGAGCAAGAACGTCGGTTATCACGCGTCGCTGGAGTGTGGGTTGCGGTACGCGACCGGCGACCTATTCGCATTTATCGATGTAGATTGCGAAGATCCGCCGGAGATGATCCTGGAGTTTGCGGCCAAGCACGAAGAGGGGCACGATATCGTATACGGCGAGCGTGTCGACCGCGAAGAATCTAGCTTGATGAAAAACGCGCGGAAGCTTTTCTACCGGATTTTGCGCGCGGTGGCTGACGAAGAGATCATTCTGGACATGGCTGAATTCTCTTTTTTCACGAAAGAGGTTCGCCACGCGATCTTGCAAGAGAGTTCTTCCTTCCCTTTTCTACGTGCCTCGATCGGCCGCGTTGGATTCAAGCGATGCGCCATCCCGTTCAAGCGCCACAAGCGCATCGCCGGCGAGACCCACTACAACCTGGCCGGAATGGCAATTTTCGCGATCGCGGGGATTCTGTCGTCGTCGACGTTGTTTCTGCGGCTGCCGATTTTCATTTTACCTTTTTGGCTGCTGGCGCTGTCGGGCCTGGGCGCCGGGTATGCACTCACGCACTCCCTGTGGTTCGCAGTGTGTGCGTTCGTACTGTTTGCCGCGTATGTGGGAGGGACGGCGGCGTTTACGGCGCTATACGTGGCGAGAACCTATAAGAACGGATTGCAGCGGCCGAATGCTTTTGTTAATGAAGCGAAAAGCGTTCTGCAGCCCGAAGCGGGCGAGCGGCGGCGGAACGATCGATACTCTGCCAGTGGGCATCAAAAGTGGCCAGCCATACGCTGACCTCACCGGCGATTGAGGGAGCATCGTGGTCCGCAGACGCTTGCCCTGTGTGCCGAATCCAGTCCCACAACGTGGTTTATCCGGAAGCGTGGGACCCCATAACTGGCGATTGCTTTCGCGTGGTCGAATGCTCGAGTTGCGGCGCAACGTATACCGCACCACGCCCGGCATCGATGGACCGTTACTATCCGCGGCGATACCGGGCCTATGGGCCACTTGTGACACTAATCCTAGGGGCGTTTTACAGGATGAGGGTGTCGCGTTGGGCAGAATGGAAAACGAAGGGAGGGTCGGTACTGGAAATCGGATGCGGTTCCGGGTTGATGCTGGCGGCATTTTCGCAGCGCGGTTGGAAGGCGGTTGGCATCGAGCGCAACGAAGAAGTAGTTGCTCGAGTTCGTCCGGGGCCTGGGGTTGAAATTACCACGTTGCCCGTGGAAGAGTTGCCCGCGGAGGCGCGGTTCGATCTCATCCTAATGTTTCACGTGCTGGAACATATCGGCGATCCGGTGCAGTTGCTACGAGAGTGCGCGAAGCGGCTGGCGCCCGGCGGACGGGTCGTTGTGAACGTGCCGAATTTTGGGAGCTGGCAGGCACGATTTGCGGGGACGAATTGGTTGCATCTGGACATACCGCGCCACCTGGTTCACTACACGCCAAAGACACTTGCCGCGACGTTCGAACGAGCGGGATTGAAGGTCAGCCGGATTGGGTTTGCGTCGATCGAACACGATCCGTACGGGTGGGTAGAGAGCGCGTCGAATCGGATTACGGGTAGGAGCAATACGCTTACACGGTTTCTGATGGGGATTGATCGCTTCGGCCCGGGCGTGGCTCTGTCCGGTGTGCTGGGGGTGGTTTTGGCGTTGCCTGCGCTGCTGCTGGCTTGCGCCAGTTGGTTGTGTGGTTGTGGGGCGCTGATGGAGGCGACTGCGGTTTCCGCCGCGGAGTCTTCGCGTGACCGTACTTTTTAGAGCACCCGTGTTGTGCCTGCTCCGCAAAGAACATATGCCTCTGCGTTAACCTTTATGAAAAGCCTCAGCAGCATCTGGCGCGTATATGGAAAACCTCGATTTCTCGCTATTTGCTCGCCCAGCGGTCAGGCCGAGCGGCTGCCTTGACGCAAGGGTGCGTTCATGAAGGCGGTGATCCTGGCGGGCGGGCAAGGGACGCGAATCAGCGAGGAAAGTTATTTGCGGCCGAAGCCCATGATCGAGATCGGGGGCAAGCCGATTCTTTGGCACATCATGAAAATCTACTCCGCGGGCGGAGTGAACGACTTTGTGATCTGCTGTGGGTACCGCGGGTACGTCATCAAGAGCTATTTCGCGAACTATTTTTTGCACATGTCGGACATCACGATCGATATCGCCAAGAACAAGATGGACGTTCACCAGAACAATGCCGAATCGTGGAAAGTGACCCTGGTGGATACAGGAAGCGAAACAATGACGGGCGGCCGGCTGAAGAGGGTGCGGGAATATCTGGATGACGGCGATTTCTGCATGACCTACGGCGACGGCGTTGCGGATATCGACTTCGAGGCGCAATTGAAATTTCACCAGCAGGAAAAGCGATTGGCGACAGTGACAGCCGTGCAGCCGCCGGGTCGCTTCGGGGCGTTGGTCACGGACGAAAACCGAGTGCTGCACGTGGAAGAGAAACCTCAAGGGACGACCTGGATTAACGGAGGATTCTTTATTTTGTCCCCGAAGGTGATCGATTATATCGCTGGCGACCAGACAGTGTGGGAGCGCGAGCCGCTTGAGGGATTGGCGCGCGCTGGACAGCTTTCGGCTTACCGGCATGAGGGGTTCTGGCATCCGATGGATACGCTGCGGGATAAGAACCAGCTCGAAGCGATGTGGAATTCGAATGCGGCGCCGTGGAAGATCTGGAAATGAATCCGGAATTCTGGCGGGGAAAAAGAGTGCTGGTTACCGGACACACCGGGTTCAAGGGAAGCTGGCTTGCGTTGTGGCTGCAGAGTTTACAGGCGAGGGTGATCGGATATTCGCTTCCGCCGCCGACTGAACCGAGCTTGTTTGCATTGGCTCGAGTTGCGAACGGGATGGAGTCGATCGAAGGGGACATACTCGACGTTGTGCGTTTCCAACGGGTAGTGCGAGAGCTTGAGCCCGAAGTTGTGATTCACATGGCCGCGCAAGCGTTGGTGCGGCGGTCTTACGCCGATCCCGTCGCGACGTATGCGACGAATGTGATGGGGACGGCGAAGGTTCTTGAAGCCTTGCGAGATGTTGCCTCGGTGAGGTCGGTGGTTGTGATTACCAGCGACAAATGCTACGAAAATCTCGCCGAGCTGAAGGCGTACCGAGAGACCGACAAGCTAGGTGGCGATGATCCTTATTCGAGCAGCAAGGCGGCGGCTGAACTGGTCACGGCGGCGTATCGCAAATCTTTTTTTGCCGCGAAAGGGCAGGGCGTGCGCGCCGGCGTGGCGACTGCGCGGGCTGGGAACGTGATTGGCGGGGGCGACTGGGCGGAGGATCGGATCATCCCGGACGTCATGCGAGCCGTTGTCGAGAATCGCGAGCTGCTGGTCAGAAATCCGGATGCGGTGCGGCCGTGGCAGCATGTGATCGATCCTTTGTGCGGATATTTGACGCTTGCGGAGAAGGTTTGGCAGGAGCCCGAACGCTTTGCGGGGGCGTGGAATTTTGGTCCTGACGAAACGGAAACGTGGACCGTGACAGACGTGCTTGGCCTTCTTCGGGAACTATGGGGAAGCGAAGTTATGTGGCGAGTCGACGAGAGTTCGCATCCACATGAATCGCGCTATCTCAAGCTAGATTGCAGCAAAGCGCGGACAGAGCTTGGGTGGGAACCGGCATGGGATCTGAAAAAAGCGCTTGCGGCGACCGTGAGTTGGTTCAAAGCGTACCAGCGTGGTGAGGATCTTCGGCAGATTTCGTTGGAGCAGCTTCGGTTGTATCAACGGGCGGTTCGGGTGCCCGAAGCCGTGCGAACATGAGTGCCCCGCCGTGCCGTTTCTGCGCTGCTCCTCTGCAACATTCGTTTGCTGATTTGGGCATGTCTCCGCTGTCCAATGCTTACCTTCAGCGCGAACAGTTAGGAAAAATGGAGCCGTTTTATCCGCTTCATGCGTTGGTTTGCGAGCGATGCTTGTTAGTGCAACTGGAGCAGTTCGAGCGACCGGAAAACATTTTTAGCAATTACGCCTACTTTTCGTCCTACTCCGTATCGTGGCTGGACCACGCTCGACAGTATGTGGAAGAGATGGCGGAACGATTTACTTTGGGTGCAGAGAGCCTGGTTGTTGAGATAGCGAGCAACGACGGGTATCTGTTGCAATATTTCCAGGTTAAGGGAATTCCGGTGCTCGGATTGGAGCCAGCGCGAAACGTCGCCAAGGTCGCACAGGAAAAGGGAATACCCACCTTGACGGAGTTTTTTGGTGCCCGGATTGCGAAGGAGCTTAGCGCCAGCGGACAACAGGCGGATCTTATCGTTGCGAACAATGTCCTGGCACATGTTCCCGACCTAAATGATTTCGTTGGCGGATTGAAACTGCTGCTGAAGTCTGGCGGAACTATCACGATTGAAGTCCCGCACCTCTTGCGGGTGATGGAAGGGTGTCAGTTCGATACGATCTATCACGAACATTTCTCGTATTTCTCGCTACTTACGCTTGACGAGGTGTTTCGAAAGCACGGACTTACTGTTTTCGACGTCGATAAGCTTTCGACCCACGGGGGTTCGCTGCGCTTGTACATTCGCCACGCGAGTGCAGGCGAGCCAGTCATGCAGAGCGAGCGACTTGCCGAGATGCGACACCGGGAATGCGCAGCCGGCTTGGACCGTTTGGAAACGTATCTGGATTTGGAAGAGAAGGTTCGCGAAACCAAGCGAGGACTCCTGGAATTTTTGATTGATGCGAAGAGGCGAGGTAAATCGATTGCCGCATACGGGGCGCCTGCAAAGGGAAACACACTTCTGAACTACTGCGGAATCGGAAAAGACTTCATCGATTACACGGTGGACATTAGTCCGCACAAACAAGGCTTGTTTCTGCCAGGTACGCATATTCCGATTCTTCACCCCGATACATTGCGCCGGACCAAGCCAGATTACGTGCTGTTACTTCCCTGGAACTTGAGGGATGAAATTCTCGAGCAGCTTGCGGATGTACGCGGGGCGGGTAGCCGCTGCGTTGTGCCCATCCCGACCGTAGATGTGATCGAATGAAGTTCGTACCCACTCCGCTTGGCGGCGCATACGTCATCGAACTTGAACCAAGTTTCGACGAGCGCGGATTCCTTGCGCGCAGTTGGAGCGCGGAGGATTTTAAAGAACGAGGCCTCGCCGCCAAGATGGCGCAGTGCAGTATTTCGTTCAACACGCGCAAAGGAACGTTGCGGGGGATGCACTATCAAAGTGAACCGCATGCCGAAGCGAAGGTCGTTCGATGCTCGGCGGGTGCGATGTATGACGTTCTTGTGGATCTGCGGCGCGGATCACCGACATATTGCAGGTGGTTTGGAGTGGAGTTAAGCGCCGACAATCGCAAATTGCTTTATGTTCCAGAAGGGATCGGGCACGGCTTTCAAACGTTGACGAACAATACCGAAATTTTCTACCAGATTTCGCAAGACTACAGGAGCGATGCTTCACGTGGAGTACGATGGAACGATCCTGTGTTTGCAATTGATTGGCCGATCGCGAACCCGATTCTTTCCGAGCGAGACCGTAGCTTTCCCGACTACACACCATGAAACGAGTTCTAGTGACCGGCGCGAACGGATTTATCGGGCGCCAGTGTTTGCCTTTGTTGCTCGCGAAGGGCTACGAAGTTCACGCCGTTTCGCGCCAGGATGTCGACCAAAGTTCACCCAGCGTTGTCTGGCACAACTGCAATCTACTGGAATCCGAAAGTCGGGCGCATCTCGTCACACAAGTAAAGCCTGAATACCTCCTACATCTTGCGTGGTACGCGGTGCCGGGAAAATTCTGGGAGTCGCCGGAGAATACGGAATGGGTGCGGGCGAGCCTCGATCTGTTTCGCACGTTTGAAAAGGTAGGCGGGAAGCGGTTGGTCGCGGCCGGTACTTGTGCCGAGTATGTCGGCAACGCGGGCGAGTGCCACGAGGAAAAAACTCCGCTATTGCCTTCGACTTTGTATGGGAGTTCGAAGCACGCGCTGGAAAGAGAGCTTCATTCCTGTAGCAAGCGGGGCGGATTGAGTTACGCGTGGGGACGTGTCTTCCACTTGTACGGGGCGCATGAAGACCCAGCGAGATTAGTGGCGTACGCGGTGCGATCGCTGCTGCGCGGCGAGCAGGCGTTGTGCTCCAACGGATTGCAGCTTCTGGACTTACTTCATGTGGTAGACGTGGCGTCAGCTTTCGTCCGACTGCTCGAGAGCAACGTTACGGAGGCGGTTAACATCGGCTCGGGTAATCCGGTTGTGGTTCGCGAAGTCTTGAACGAGATCGGTCGCCAGATTGGCCAGCCCCAATTAATCCGACTCGGGGCGAAGCCGTCGGCTCCAAATACAACTCGACTTTGGGCAAACACAGTAAAGCTGGCGAAAGAGGTGGGTTGGGCGCCGCACTACGATCTGGCCGTGATGACGCCGGCCCAGTCCCTCGCCGACGTGACCGCGAAAGTGGTCCAGAAGATGAGCGCGGTCGTCGCGGCGGAGCGGCCGGCGATCGTCCTCGTGCAGGGCGACACG
>Ga0137409_10003210_pt1 | contig 17348 bp, 16 predicted proteins | sample CZODoug1_16funga_FD_122059 | JGI IMG/M metagenome (GOLD analysis project Ga0137409, IMG submission 122059) | Vadose zone soil fungal communities from Angelo Coast Range Reserve, California, USA - CZODoug1_16fungal (Hybrid Assembly) | ecosystem: Environmental > Terrestrial > Soil > Vadose zone... | reverse complement strand
CGCCCGTGCCGAACGCCTGGGGCAAGCAGGGCTGGACCACAGTCACGCTTGCCAAGATCAAGGTGGCGGAGCTGAAAGACGTGCTGGAAACGGCATGGCGCCACGCCGTTCCATCGTCCCGCTCGAAAGCAAAATCCGCGCGGCGGACGTAAGACGCAGTACAGTTAGGCGGCGTCGGCCGCCATTTTGGCGCTGACGATCTTGTCAGGATTCTGCACTGGCTCGCCGCGCTTGATCTTGTCGACGTTGTCCATGCCCTCGGTCACACGGCCCCACACCGTGTACTGCTTGTTGAGGAAGCTGGCGTCGTCGAAGCAGATGAAAAACTGGCTGTCGCCGGAATCCGGACTCTGCGCCCGCGCCATGGAGACCGTGCCGCGCACATGCGGCTCGGGGTTGAACTCGGCCTTGAGCTTCTGGCCCGAGCCACCGGTGCCGGTGCCGTGCGGACAGCCGGTCTGCGCCATGAAGCCATCGATGACGCGATGAAACACGATGCCGTCGTAGAAGCCGTCGCGCACCAGCTCCTTGATGCGCGCGACATGGCCGGGCGCGAGCTCCGGACGCATCTCAATGACCACCCGGCCCTTGCTGGTTTCGAGGATCATGGTGTTTTCTGGGTCGGTCATGGTTGCTCCCGGTTGTCAACAAAACGGATGGCGATCGGGCGGCCGGCGACGGCTCCACCCAATCCAGTGGTGAACGGCAAAGGCGAGCAGCGCTCGAGCGCCGCGGTGATGGCTTGGTGATAGAGATCCTTCACCTCGGGCGGCGTATTGGGCGATGTATAGGTCACGCGCGGCGTGCCGATGATCTCACCGGTGCGCTTGAAGCTCAGGCGAACCGACATCTGCATGCCATGGTGCGCCTCGGACGCGGGCGGCGGCACCCAGCAGCCGCGCAGCGCTGCGTACATGGCGCTCAGCGTGTTGAGCTTGTGCTCGTCGCTGCCGTCGTTCTGTCCGAGCGTCAGTGACGCAACCCCCTCGGCCGGCGGGCTCTCGATGGTGAGGCGCAGGTCCTGGCCGATCGGGTACTCGATCTCGGGAATGCAGGGACGGCGCTGATGGAGGCTGCACACCGTCGGTGCGCATGGGCGCTTGTCGAACACGCTGCAGACCGCAGCCGCGGGCGTGGCTGATCCGGCGGTCATTGCCGCCGAGACCATCAGGATCGCTGCTGCCAGCCCGCGCATGACATGTTGCCGTTGATCTGAAGGCGGGAGCTGTCCACGCCCGCCCCGCTATTGAGAGATCGTGGCTTTTCGCACGAAATCAAGATTGGGGAAGTCCTTCGTAAGATAGGCATTGCCTTCGCCCTGCATGCGGCCCTGGTTGGGTCCGCGCCCCGACGGGGCGCCTTCGCCGTAGTCGCTGTACAACTGATCGACCACGTTCATGCCGCTGCTCACCTGCCCGAACGACGCAAAGCCCATACCGTCCAGGCGGCTGTTGTCGCCGAAGTTGATGAACACCTGCGTGGTGCGCGAGTTCGGACCGGAGGTCGCAAAGGTGATGAAGCCGCGCTTGTTGCTCTGCTTGACCGGATCGTCCTTGATCTGAGCGTTCCGCCAGGGCGTCGAGACCTGCGGATTGCCGTTGATGCCGAACTGCACCATGAAGCCGCTGATCACCCGGAAGAAGCGGTTCTCGTCATAGAAGCCGTTCTTCACCAGATTGTAGAAACGATCGGCCCCGACCGGCGCCCATTCGCGTCGCACGTCGATCACGAATACGCCCTTGCTGGTGTCGAAACGGGCCTTGTAGGTCGCAGGCGCCTGCTCGGTCAGGGCGGCCGGATTGCCGAGGTTTCCTTGGGCGATGAGCGGCGTGGCCGTGAGGCCAAGCGTGAGCACCGCGGCGAGCTTCACAGCGGAAGGACGGATTGTCATGATGCACCCTGTCGAGGCTTGGAACTGAAAATCAGGCTTTGGCTTTGCCGGCGAACTTTGCTCTCAGGCGCACCGCAACCGGCGGCGGCACGAACGCCGAAACATCGCCGCCCATGGAAGCGATCTGCCGCACCAGTGTGGCGGTGATCGGGCGAACGGCCGGCGCGGCGGGAACAAATACGGTCTGGACGTCGGGCGCCATGGTGGCGTTCATGCCGGCCATTTCCATCTCGTACTCGAAATCGGCGCCGCTGCGCAGGCCGCGGATCAACAGGCTCGCGCCCTCGCGCTTGGCTGTCGCGACCACGAGATCGTCAAAGGTGATGCACTTGAGCTCGCAGCCTGCCGCACGGGCGACCGGCGCGCAGGTCTCCTGCAGCATGGCGAGCCGCTCCTTGACCGCAAAGAGCGGCTTCTTGCCGGGATGGGTGCCGATGGCGAGCAGCAGGCGATCGGCCAGCCGCACGGCCTGGCGCACGACATCGAGGTGGCCATTGGTGATGGGGTCGAACGTGCCCGGAAAGAGCGCTGTGCGCGGCATGATCGGGGTCTAACCCGGCCGCCCCCCTGACCGCAAGTTCCGCATCTCCAGCGACCCCATCCACAGCCAAATTCCGACAGGATTTGAACCTTTTGCGGGTCCGGTACGACTAAACCATAAAAGGGTGGCAAGGCGCAGGCAGGGGCTTCTATCATGTTGATCAACAAAATCATTCCGGCAGTTGCGGCGGTCGCCATAGGAGCCGGCGCCGTGATGTCGTTGCCGGGTTTCAGCCCCGAGGCCGATGCCAGCACGCCGCCGAAGGTGGTCAAATCCGATCGTCTCGACCTGCGTCCAGTCGGAGCCGACTGCTCCCCGCAAGCCTGGCCCTACTACGAGGCGAATTGCCTGCGCGACCGCAGGCAGGTCTCCCGCCAGGCGAAGCCCGTCCGCCTGATCAGCACCGACCGCATCGCAACACCGTAAGGCCGGAGCAGCCGGCCGAACCGGCAGGCTGCGGCAATTCCCAATCTTCAACTGCGCCGCACCCGTGCTACCATTCCAGGCCAGGGGCGATAACCTGTCCGCCTGGGATGGCCCATGATTCGACACGCCAAGATCTCAAAGATCTCCGTCCAGATTTGTCTAGCTGTGGCTGCAGCGCTTGCCTGCTCCCCCATCGCCGTGCAAGCCCAGCAGGCACCCACCGAACGCGACATCGCGATCTATGCCGGCCTGCACGCGGCCGCCGCCAATGGCGAGGTGGCCGAGATCGAGAAGCTCATCACCGACGGTGAGAACCCCAACATCCAGGATGCCAACAGCCGCACGCCGCTCCTCGTCGCTGCGTTCCGCAAGCACTACGCGGCGGTCGAGGCGCTGCTCAAGCGCGGCGCCAATGCCAATGCCCGCGACATGCAGGGCTTCGACATCCTGACGCTTGCGGCCGTCAACAATGACATGCAGCTGCTCAAGCTCGCGCTCGCCGGCGGGGCCGATCCACGCAAGGTTACTGGACCGCTGGATGGCACCGCGCTGATCTCGGCGGCGCATCTCGGTCATGTCGAGATCGTGCGGGCGCTGATCGACGCCAATGCCCCGCTCGATCACGTCAACCGCATGGGCTGGACCGCGCTGATCATTGCCGTGATGCTCGGCAACAACAGCAAGGGTCACATCGAGACCGTCGATCTCCTGGTCAAGGCCGGCGCCGATGCCGAGATCAAGGACCGCCAGGGCACCACCGCGCTCGGCCACGCCCGCGCACGCGGCTACCAGGACATGATCACCATCTTGCAAGCGGCCACGGGCCGTAAGACCTGAACCTTTGGGAGCTAACGCCCATGCGACGAGCACTTGCGCTCGCGGCCATTGCCCTATGCCTTTTGACCGGCCTGCCGGCGCAAGCCCAAGAGCGCTATCCCTCGCGCCCGATCAAGCTGTTGGTGCCGTTCCCCGCCGGCGGTCCGGTCGACGTCATGGGCCGTCTCGTAGCGCAACATCTGTCGACGACGCTCGGCCAGCAAATGATCGTCGAAAATCGCCCGGGCGCCGGCTCAACCATCGCCGGCAAGGCCATCACCATGGCCGAGCCCGACGGCTACACGCTGCTGGTCGGCAGCGCCGCCACCTATGCGATCGGCCCGACCCTCTACCCCAACGCCGGCTATGATCCCAACACGTTTACTCCGATCGCGTTCGTGTCGAGCGTGCCCTACGTGATGATCACGCGGCCGCAGGCCGCGCAGCGCACGGTTCCCGAGCTCATCGCCTACGCCAAGGCCAATCCCGGCAAGCTCAACTTCGGCATTCCGAATGGCGCGCCGCCGCACATGCTGGCGGCCTGGTTCCGCAACCTGACCGCGACCGATATCGTGATCGTGCCCTACCGCGGCGCCTCGCTGGTGCTGACCGACATGATCGGCGGTCAGGTCGATCTCGGCTTCGAGACCACCTCGGTCACCTTCGCGCATGTGCGCGAGGGCAAGGTGCGCGCGCTCGGCGTTGCCACCACGTCGCGGCTGCCGGAGCTCCCCGAAGTTCCAACCATGATCGAAGGCGGCGTGCCGGAGTTCGTCGCGAGCTCCTGGACCGGCATCGTGGCGCCGCCCGGAACGCCGCGCGCGATCGTCAACAAGCTCAATGCCGAGATCAATGCCGGCCTCAAGACTGCGCTGATGCAGGATCGCTTCAAGCAGCTCGGCGCCATCGCCAGCCCCGGCACGCCGGAAGACTTCGCGACCTTCATCGCCAAGGAGCAGCCGAAGTGGGTGAACATGGTGAAGCTCTCGGGCGTTCAGCCCGAATAGCGGCCTACGAAGACCTCACGGCTGTGTGACCGGCGGTTGTCGCGCCTGAGCGGGCTCCCTAGCTGGCGCCACAAGGACGATGTCGCGGGACCCTGGCGACACGAGGACGATGTCACAGCAGGCCCTGTTCCATCGTCTGGTGTGGGTACCGTCAGAAAGGGAACCCGCCAATGGAACCCGCCAAGCCCGACACTCTCGCGGCGTTCGATCAGCATCGCCCTCGCCTCTATGGCATCGCCTACCGCACGTCGTGAGCTGTCACAACGCGCCGTGCTGCTCCGTCTTGTCATTAAAGCGGCTCGCCATGGCAGCGAACCGGTGGCCGCTGTCAGAGCGCAATTGTTATGAATTCCACGACGAAGACCCCCACCCCAAACAAGGAGACAAAGCCATGACCCCAAGACTGAACCCTTTCACGGCCACGCCCGACGGAGTTGCTGCTCTGGTTGCGGTTGAGAATTATCTGAAGACCTGTGGCCTCGATCACAGGCTGCTCGCGCTCGTCAAGACCCGCGTGTCGCAGATCAATGGCTGCGCATACTGTCTGCACATGCATACCGAAGAAGCGCGCAAGCTCGGCGAGAACCCTTCGCGACTGTATCTGCTCAATGCGTGGCACGAGTCGAACCTGTATTCCGATCGCGAGCGGGCGGCCCTGGCGTGGGCTGAATCGCTGACCAATATCTCCACGACCCACGCCCCCGACGATGTCTTCGAGCAGGCCCGGCGTCAGTTCAGCGAGAAGGCGCTGGCGGATCTCTCGATCGCAATCGCGATGATCAACGCCTGGAACAGGCTCTCGATCGGCATGCGCGCTGCGCACCCTTCGGATATGGCGAAGGCGGCATAAGCGGCACGGACGGGCGCGACGGCGTCTCGCCAACACGCATAGGTCAGATTATCTCGGCGCGGCTTTGCAACGGTCGCCCGAGACGATCTGGCCTCTGTCTGTCTGGCAGCCGCTCTTGTAATGTGGGTCGTGTCTCAGTCCGGTCGGGAGGCGACATGACTCGGTTCCTGTTGGCGCTATTCGCGCTCGCCATCGCGACGCTGCATTCCGGCCCCGCCTCCGCGCAGACGACCTATCCGAGCCGCCCGATCAAGCTGATCGTGCCGTTTCCAGCGGGTGGCCCGATCGACGTGATGGCGCGGCTGCTGGGCCAGAAGCTGTCCACGACGTTTGGCACGGTGATTGTCGAGAACCGCCCCGGCGGCGGCGGCACCGTCGGCCTCAAGGCGGTCGCTGCTGCCGAGCCCGACGGCTACACGTTTTTGTTTGGCGGCACCATCACGCTCAGTGTCGTGCCGGCGGTGATGATCGCGCCCGAGGGCGAGCAGATCAGGCGCATGACGCCGGTCGCGCTCATCTCCAGCACGCCCTTTGTGCTGATCGTAGCGCCGCGGCTGCCGATCACAACCGTTGCGGAGCTGATCGGATACGCACGCGCCAATCCCGGCAAGCTCAACTTCGGCGCACCGGCCGGGGCGACGCCGCTCCTGGTCGGCGAGCTGTTCAAGCTGCGCGCCGGCATCGCCTTCACCACGGTGCCCTATCGCGGCGCCGCCAACACCATGAACGACATGCTCTCCGGGCAGATCGACATGGTGATCGAGCCGACCTCGGTGTCGCTCGCCCACATTCACGAGGGCAAGATCCGCCCGCTCGCCGTCACCAGCCGCGCCCGCAGCGCCGAGCTGCCCAAACTGCCCACCATGGCGGAGAGTGGCGTTCAAGGCGTCGTCGCTGTGTCATGGACGGGCGTCTCCGGCCCCCCCGGCCTGCCCACGGAGGTCACGGCCCGCTTCAATCGGGCCATCAACGCGGCGCTCACAGCCGATGACATGAAGCTTGCGCTGAGCAAGCTCGGCAGCGAGCCGCTCGGCGGCTCGGCGCAGGACTTCGCCGCGCTGCTGGCGGAGGAAGGCCCGCGCTGGCTCGAAGTCGTACGCGCCGCCGGACTGAAGTTTGATTGAGGTCGCGGTGGCGCGCGTCATCGACGTGCTCACAGATGATTTGATAAAATTTGAGAGATCGCGGTGACCTTCTGGTGACCGCGTTTCTGCACCGAATGTTTGCTTTTGTGCCTTAGGCTCCTGAAGATTTTCTGGAGCTGTGTCATGCGTGTCAATCGCGCGTATTTGGAAGCCGTGCTCGTCGCGTCCCTGCTGCTCATGGGCGGCGGCTATATCGCGGCCACCAGTGCCGAGCAGCAGGACGAGGTTGTCGACCTGTCGTTCCTGGAGGGTGACTGGGACTTCAACGGCATTGAGGCCTTTGTCCGCCCCGCAACGCTCGCGTCTGCGGCGATCGAGGACAATCGCGCCCCGGCCATCAAAGCCCGCGTGGATCGTCTGCTTTTCCCCACACCCCGGAACTAGCAGGCTCAACGACTCCTTGGGGGCCCAACTTTGCGCCCCTTAGCGCCCCCTTTGGCGCCCCCTTGCGGCGGCAAGCGCGGCGACGCATTTTAGCCTCATGACGACGACGTTGCTTGAGGCGCATCGACGCTTTGCCGCCGCGCTCGACGACTTGCGTCGTCAATACGTCACCGAATTCGACCGTTGGCTGCGCGCCGGCGGCTCCCCGCGGGAGGCCGACGAGAAGATCGCCGCCGCACGCAGCAGGTTTTCCGACGAGTTCATCGACCGACAGGCGCCGGGGATCATCCGCGCCCTCAATCGCGACGCCGAGCACGATATCCTGCGCGCGCTACGCAGCTTCGAGGCGCGGCCGGCACCGCTCGCACGGCCCGTCGCCTCCCTTCGGCGCTGGCAGGTCAGCGTCTGGCGCACGGCCCTCGCGGCTGCGTTCGGCGCCATCGCGGCCGTGATCCTGCTGGCGCTGCAGCCGATCGGCGAGACGCTCACGCGCGAGGCAGCGATCCGATTGCTCATCGTGGCGGCGTTTGTCGGCGCTCTGGGCGCCGCAATCGGGGTCACGGTGGTTGCGGCGCCGCCGCTTGATACGCTCATCGCGCGCATGGGGTTCAGCGGCCTGCCGCTGCGGATCGCGCGCAAGCTCGGCGCCGTGTTCGCCCTTCTCCGCGCCGGCCCGCTCATCATGCTCTCGGCCGTGCTGCTCGGTGGGCTGTTCACTGTGATCGCCTGGCTCCTGGGCGGCTCGCAGCCGCTGCACGTGCTGATCGGGCTGATCGCACTTTTAGGCCTGCTGACGGCGCGCTTCACCGCGCCTGATCCCGCCAACCCGGATCGCGATGCGCTGCGCCGGCAGCTGACCGCCCGGCTCGATGTCGAGCTGAAGACTGACGTCGATGTCTGGGCGGCGCTTTCGGCCGCGCTCGTGCTCAAGCGCGACGACTTTGGCGCCCGCTTCACCACCGACCTGCGCGAGATCACCACCATCATCCTGGCACGACGTGCCCAGCTCGAGACCGGCGAAGATATCCTGCAGGTGATCGAGCAGCATCTCGGCCTGCCCAGCGGATCCGGCGCATCGCACCCACCAAGCTCAATCTCCGACTTCATCTGGAAATCCGAGCATGCGCATGATTACGACACGTTCGGCGCCGTCTATTCCGGCGATCTCGTGAGCGTATCGTCGCAACCGCTCTATATCGAGGATGGCAGCGGCGAACGACGGGTGTCCCGCAAGGGCCTCGTCACCCGCAAGCGTTGAGCCGCGATGCGCAGAATCAAATACACTTTCGGGCTCGATTTCGGCACGTCGAAGACGGCGATCTCGTTCGCGCAAGCCGACACCATCAACCCGCAGGTCGTGGACGTGGCAATCCACGGCAGCGACGACCGCATCCCGACCTGCGTGCTGCACGACAAGGTGAGAGACCGCTTCCATGTCGGCGACATCGCCGAGCAGGAATACCTGCTCGCTCGCGATCCTGCCGAACGCGCCGCCATGGCGTTCTTCGCAAACTTCAAGCCGCACATCGGGCGCAGCGCCGAGCATCGCGAGACTGCGCTGCGCTTCCTGCAGGAGGTGCGCCGCGCCGAACGGCTCGTCGAGAAGATTGATCTGGCCGGGAGCGAAGGCGTCGTGGCGGCGGGCTGCCCGGTGGCGTGGCTCACCGGCGGCGGCGCACAGGCGCTGCTCGCGATGCTCAAGGACGCGGGCTTCCCGCCGGCCTTCGCAATCCCGGAGCCGGTCGGCGCTGCATTCCATTTCCTCGGCACGCAGCTGCGCGCGCAGGACTTCCACCGCGACATCGTCGTATTCGACTGGGGGGCCGGCACCTTCGACATGACCGTGCTGCGCGCGGGGAGGCTGGACTTCGAAGGATCGAAGAGCTTCGGCTCGACGGTCTATGGCGGGCGGCTGTTCGACGATCTGTTCTACCAATGGCTGTTCGACATGGCGCGGAAGAACGCCCGCCATGCCGATCTCAAGCGGTTGTCCGAGCGCGCGGTCGATCGCGCCGTGCTGCTCGGACTGATCTGCCGCAGGATCAAGGAGGGATTCTCGCGCCACCTGAGCAGCCCCTCAGCCGAGCGGCCCTGGACCTGGGCGACGCCCGTCATTCTCGGCTCCAATGAAAGCGGCATCAATCTCGGCAATTTCTTTGTTCCGGCCGTTGCCGAGTTCGACCAGCGCGCCCGCAACTATCGCGCCTCCGAGACGGCGCGGCAGTGGCTCGCGCTCTCGCTCGATGACGTCGCACCGGAGGAGCGCGAATTCGTCGAAGCCGCGCAACAGGGCGCGCCGGTCGACCTCAAGGCCTGGGGCGCGCGGCTGATCGAGACCGGGCTGCGCAAGCTCGAGGTCACCGACGGCGCCACCGCGGTGCTCACCGGCGGCAGCTGCAACTGGCGCTGGTTCCTGGAGCACGTACGCGCGACGCCGTTGTTCGCGGGGCGCGCCGGCTCCGTGCTGCGCGACGACCGTCCCGAGCTCACCATCGCGCGCGGGCTGGCGCGCGCCTATGCGGTCGGCAGCTACAGCAAGCGGCTGGCCGACGAGGTCGAGCGCAAACGCGACCTTCTGGTGCCGCACCTGCAGGCGATCCATGACGAGCTCCTGCAGAAGCTCTGCCTGCAGCTCACCGCGCTCATCAAGGATGACGATGCGCTCAGGGGCGAGCTCACCGCGATCCTCAAGGATGGCCTGCGGCGCAGCGAGGCGCAGCGGGCTCGGGGCATCGGCGGCTGGCTCATGGGTCTGCTCAATCTTGCGCTCGCCGATCCCGCGGCCGAGGCGATCCGCCCTGATCTCGAACGGCGGCTCGAGCGCTGGCTCGCCGAGAACCGCCCGAAGGTCGAGCGCTGGGCCGAGCGCTTCTCGCTCGAAGCCAACCATCGTGTGATGGATCTCATGCGGGTGTACATCAATGCGGAGATCGGCGGCCTGGTCGAGGTTGCGATCGACGCCTGCGGCGCGACTGGACAAACGCCGTTCGAGGAGGCGCTACGCGCGCTCGGCGGCAAGGTGCGTTTCGAGCCTGGCATGCTGGCGCGGCTGTTCTCGGAGGTCGCCCGCACCATGCGGCAAGTCTACGACGAATATATCGCGCAGGTTGGAGCGCCCGATGCGGACAAGATGCTCGATGAGCGCGCGCAAGCGCTCACGGCGCGTTTCTTTGACGCCATGCCGGTCGCGATCCGCTGGAATATTCTGAACGTGCAGACGCCTGACCAATGGGCGCTGCGGGTCATCGATCACTTGAGAGAGACACTCGCCACGCTCGTTCGCGTGGCACGGGTGGAAGAAGCGGAGCGGGTGAGCCTGGAGGCTTAGGCCGGAGCACGGGCGGCCCCTGGTTCGAGACGCGGCGCTACGCGCCGCTCCTCACCATGAGGCCGATTGAGTCCACGCACTTGGTAAAGCTCAGCCACGCTTGGCAGCACCCAGCAACTAGCGCCGCTCCGACCTCATCCTGAGGAGGGTGCATGCACTTGCGTGCACCCGTCTCGAGGATGGGGCGGCCTCCACTCTGGGATAGACTTGAGCGCACGTCTGGCAGCCTTGGCCGAGACAACGGAACGCCTCACCCGCCGTTATCCTCGCCTTCCTCACTGATGCGCTCGACCGACACCACCTTCTCGTTCTCGTCGGTGTCGAACACGATCACGCCCTGCGTCGAGCGGCTAGCTATTCGGATGCCTTCGACGCGGGTGCGGATGAGCTGGCCGCCGTTGGTGACCAGCATGATCTGGTCCTGGTCCTCGACCGGGAACGAGGCGACCACGCGGCCGGTCTTGGCGGTCACCGCCATGGCGACGATGCCCTTGCCGCCGCGCCCGGTGGTTCGGTATTCGTAAGACGAGCTGCGCTTGCCATAGCCGCGCTCGGAGATCGTGAGCACGAGCTGCTCGGCCTCCGACATTTCCACGTAGCGCTGCTCGCCGAGCTCGATCGTGTCGCTCACGGGGGGCTCCGGCGCCTCCTCGGCGACGGCGGCAGGCTCCTCGGTATCACCCGTGATCCCGCGCCGTACCGCGCTCGCGCGCTTGAGATAACCGACGCGCTCTTCGGCAGTGGCGTCGAGGTGGCGCAGGATAGAGAGCGAGATCACCCTGTCGCCCTCGGCCAGCGCGACGCCGCGCACGCCCATCGAGGTGCGGCCCTGGAACACACGCACGTCCGGAACCGGGAAGCGGATGCACTGGCCGGCCGCGGTCGTCAGCAACACGTCCTGTTTCTCGGTGCAGATCTGGACGTCGACGATAACCTCGCCCTCGTCGAGCTTCATGGCGATGATGCCGGAGCGGCGCACGTCGACGAAATCGGAGAGCTTGTTGCGCCGGACCGTGCCGCGCGTGGTGGCGAACATCACGTCGAGCTGGGCCCAGCTCGTCTCGTCCTCCGGCAGCGGCATGACGGTGGTGACGCGCTCACCCTGATTGAGCGGCAGGATATTGATCAGCGCCTTGCCGCGCGCCTGCGGCGCCGCCTGCGGCAGTCGCCACACCTTCTCCTTGTAGACGCGACCATGCGAGGAGAAGTAGAGCACCGGCGTGTGGGTGTTGGCGACGAACAGCCGCGTGACGAAATCCTCGTCGCGCGTCTGCATGCCGGAGCGGCCCTTGCCGCCGCGGCGCTGCGCCCGATAGGCCGAGAGCGGCACGCGCTTGACGTAGCCGAGGCGCGAGACCGTGACCACCATGTCCTCGCGGTGGATCAGATCCTCGTCCTCCATCTCGCCTTCCTGGTCGAGGATGACGGTGCGGCGCGGCGTGGCAAACTCCGCCCTGGCGGCCGCCAACTCTTCCTTGACGATCGCCTGGATGCGCGCGCGCGAACGCAGGATCTCGAGATAGTTAGCGATCTCGGCCGCGAGCTTGTCGAGCTCGTCCTTGATCTCCTCGCGCCCGAGCGCCGTGAGCCGTTGCAGCCGCAGATCGAGGATCGCGCGCGCCTGCGCTTCGGACAGCCGATAGGTGCCGTCGCTGTTGATTCGGTGGCGCGGATCGTCGATCAGCAGGATCATGGCCTCGACGTCGCGGGCCGGCCAGTCGCGTCCCATCAGGGCTTCGCGCGCCTCGTTGGCGTCGCGCGAGGTACGGATCAGCCGGATGATCTCGTCGATATTGGCGACCGCGATCGCAAGCCCGACCAGGACGTGAGCGCGGTCACGCGCCTTGCCGAGCAGATACTTGGTCCGCCGCGAGATCACCTCCTCGCGGAACGCGAGGAAGGACTGCAGCAGATCCTTGAGGTTCATCACCAGCGGACGGCCGCCCTCGAGCGCCACCATGTTGGCGCCGAAGGTCGACTGCAACGGCGTGTAGCGGTAGAGCTGGTTGAGCACGACGTCGGGCATCGCTTCGCGCTTGAGCTCGACCACCACGCGATAGCCATGGCGGTCGGACTCGTCGCGCAGCTCGGCCACGCCGTCGATCTTCTTCTCGCGCACCAGCTCGCCGATGCGCTCGACCATCGAGGCCTTGTTCACCTGGAAGGGAATTTCTGTGATGATGATCGCTTCGCGCTCCTTGCGCAGCGTCTCAAACTCGACCTTGCCGCGCATGACGATCGAGCCGCGCCCGAGCATATAGGCGCCGCGGATACCGGCGCGGCCGAGAATGATGCCGCCGGTCGGAAAATCAGGCCCCGGCACGATGGCCATCAGGTCCTCGATCGAGAGCCCTGGCTCGTCGATCAGCGCCACGCAGGCGTCGATCAGCTCGCCAAGGTTATGCGGCGGGATGTTGGTCGCCATGCCGACCGCGATGCCGCCGGCACCGTTGGCCAGGAGATTGGGAAACCGCGCCGGAAGGACGACCGGTTCCTTCTCGTTGCCGTCGTAATTGGCTTGGAAATCGACGGTGTCCTTGTCGATGTCGTCAAGCAGCGACATCGCGGAATCGGCCAGGCGGCACTCGGTGTACCGCATGGCCGCGGGCGGATCGCCGTCGACCGAACCGTAGTTCCCCTGCCCGTCGATCAGCGGCAGGCGCATGGAGAAGTCCTGCGCCATGCGCACCAGCGCGTCGTAGATCGCCTGGTCGCCGTGCGGGTGATATTTGCCCATCACGTCGCCGACCACGCGCGCCGACTTGACGTATTTCTTGTCGGGGGTGTGCCCCTGCTCGTGCATCGAATAGAGAATGCGCCGATGCACCGGCTTGAGGCCGTCGCGCGCATCCGGCAGCGCACGCGCCACGATCACGCTCATGGCGTAATCGAGGTAGCTGCGCTTCATCTCGTCCGTGATCGACACGGGGCGAATGTCGGAGGGGCCGCTGTCACCAGGCGGCTGATCGTCGTTCTCGGCCAATAGGGAATTTCCGTTGAATTTTGCTGCTGTGTCTTTAGCTGATTCAAACGCGCGATGCCACCCCAAAACGCCGTCTGAAAACAGCTATTTATATGTGTATATTCAATAAGTTATACGCAAGGCCTCTGGGCGGATTTCAGGCTCGCCGGAGAGACTGATTCAACAGCCTTTTCCGGGCTCGCGATTGACAGCCCCCATCGTCCGGCCCATCCGAAGGGTATCGGCTTGACGCTCAACATCAAACCGCCGCGCCGGGGGAGGTGGAATGGACTTTCTGGGAATGCCCGACGTCTCCCCGCACGTCTTCCTCGGCCTCACCGCAGCCTCGCTGGTCACCTCCTTTCTCGGCATCTCGACCGGAGCCGCCGGCGGGCTCCTGTTGCTCGCCCTCATGGCCTCGGTGCTGCCGCCGGCTGTGCTGCTGCCGATCCACACGGTGGTGCAGCTTGGCTCGGGCATCACCCGCACCCTCATGATGTGGCGGCACGTCATGCGCGGCACGCTTCCGCCCTTTATCATCGGCGCCATCATCGGGGCCGCGGCCGGGGCCAAGATCTTTGTGGCGCTGCCGATCAACATCCTGGAGGGCATCCTCGGCCTCTTCATCATCGTGGCGACCTGGCTGCCGCGGCTTGGGCGGGTTGGCGGCGAGCGGACACGCTTCATTGTTCTGGGTTTCGGCACCACCTTTCTCGGCATGTTCGTGAGCGCCACCGGCACGTTGCTCGCGCCGCTGATCGCCGGCACCGCACCCAACCGCTACGGCCAGGTCGCGACCTTCGGCGCGCTCATCAGCATCACCCATGTCGCCAAGCTTGTGGCGTTCGGCTTCCTCGGCTTCGCGATCGGCCGCTATGTGCCGCTGATGGCCACCATGATCGCAACCGGCGCGGTCGGCAACTGGCTGGGCGAGCGTGCGCTCGACCGGATGGGCGAGCAACACTTCAGGCTCGTGTTCCGCACCATCCTGACGCTGCTCGGACTGCGGCTGATCTGGGTGGCGATCGCGGACTGGCTTGGCGGAGCGTGAGGCCTATTGCTGAGGAATGCCGGCCTGCTTGACGATGCGCTGGTAGATCGCAATCTCGCCGCGCACAAAGCTCGCGAATTCCTCCGGCTTCATTGGCAGCGGACTGATGCCGAGCTTGCCGAACTGCTCCACCACTTCGGGGCTCTGCAGCGCGCTGGAGACGCCGCTGTTCAGCTTCTGCACGATCGAAGGCGGCGTGCCGGCGGGCGCCCACATCCCGAACCAGAGCGAGACGTCGTAGTCAGCAAACCCCTGCTCGGCAAGCGGCACAACATTGGGCATCACGTCGGCGCGCCGGCGCGTGGAGAGGCCGAGCGCCGCGAGGCGCTTCTCGTTCACCAGCCCAACCGCCGTATTGATCGGCGCCATGTAGAAGGTGGTGCGCCCCGCAATGGTGTCCTGGATGGCCTCCGGCGAGCCGCGGTACGGCACATGCAGCATTTTGATGCCCGCGACATCGACGATGTACTCGGCTGCCAGATGCGTGGAGCTGCCAACGCCGGCGGATGCAAACGGGATATTGCCGGGATTGGCCTTCGCCGCCTCCACCAGCGCCTTGACCGTTTTGTACGGGCCGTCGGGCGCAGTCACCATCACATAGGGGGTCACCCCAAGCCGCGCGACATCGATCAGGTCCTTGAGCGGATCATAGGGCAGGTTCTTGTAGATGGCGGAATTGGCCGCATGCGACGCCGACTGGACCAGCAGCGTGTAGCCATCGGGCTCGGACTTGGTCACCACCTGGGTACCAATCAGCCCGCCGGCGCCGGGCCGATTTTCGACCACCACGGGCTGATGCCAGGCCTCGGTCAAGAATTTCGCGACGATTCGCCCGGCGATATCGGCGCCTGAGCCCGCGGTGAGCGGCACAATCAGCCGGATCGCGCGCGTCGGGTACTCTTGCGCGCCGGCGCAAGTCGATACAGTGGCAAACAGCAGGGCTGCAGCAATTCGCAGGAGCGCGCTCATGACGACCTCTCGCGGACGTGACAGTCTCAGTGGGATTATGCGAAAAGCGAGCAGGCATTGTCACGTGTATTTCGTCACGTGCATTGCCAAACACAGCCGGCGTGGTGGGGGAAGCGCTATGAAGAGAATCGTCGCGGCATTGTTGCTGCTGATATCGAGTGATGCGGCGCGAGCCGAGTTCAATGTCGTCGAAGCAACCATCGCTGACATGCAGCAGGCGATGGCGAGCGGGCGCGTCACCTCACGCGAGCTCGTTCAGCAATACCTGATGCGCATCGCGTTGTACGACAAGAAGCTCAATGCGGTGATCACCGTCAATCCAAACGCGCTGCGCGAAGCCGAGGAACGCGACCGCGAACGTACGCAAGGACGGCTGATCGGCCCACTGCACGGCATTCCCATCGCGATCAAGGACAACATCCACACCACCAACATGCCGACGACCGGCGGCACGCTCGCGTTCGAGGGTTTCGTGCCGCCCTACGAGGCAACGCTCGTCAAGAGCCTGCGCGGCGCAGGCGCTGTGATCATCGCCAAGACCAGCATGACCGAGCTCGCCAACTGGGTGGCGGGCGCGCCCACGCCGATGCCATCGGGCTACAATCCGATCAGCGGGCATGGCATGAATCCTTATGACCCGCGCCGCGATCCGCGCGAGGGCAGCGATGACGGCCGCCCCGTGCTGTCGCCGGGCGGCTCGAGCTCCGGCATTGGAACCACCGCCAATTTCTGGGCCGCCAACGTCGGCACCGAGACTTCGGGCTCGCTGCTCAGCCCCGCCACCATGACCATGCTGGTCGCGATCAAGCCAACGGTCGGGCGGATCAGCCGCTACGGCATTATTCCACTCACGCTTGATCAGGACACGGCGGGCCCGATGGCGCGCACCGTCGCCGATGCCGCCACCTTGCTCGGCGCGCTCGAGAACGTCGAGCCCGACCCGAACGATCCGGTCAAGACCTGTGCGGCGCCGCCGAACCGGGACTACACGCGCTTTCTCGATCGCGATGCGCTCAAGGGCGCCCGCATCGGCATTCCGCGCGCGTTCTACTACCAGCCGATCGCGCCGCCCGGCCTGCCGCAGCGCTTTGGCGGGCTTGATCTGGACGAAGCCGGCACGATGGCGGAGGCCATCGCCGTGCTCAAACAGCAAGGCGCCGTCATCGTCGATCCGGCCGACATTCCGAGCATCGTTGACCCGGACCCGAACCAGAATTCCCTGCTCTGGCAGGTGTGTCGCGGCGCGGGCGGAGCGAAGGGCATGGATGCCGGCTGCTCGGTCGTCTTCAAGTATGGGATGAAGCGTGACTTCAACAAATGGCTCGCGAGCCTTGGCCCGACTGCGCCGGTGAAGACGCTGACCGAACTGCGCCAATGGAATCTCGCACACGCGCAGGCGGGCGCGCTCAAATATGGGCAGTCCCAGCTCGACATTTCCGACGAGATGGACGTCGAAGCCGACCGCGAGCGTTATGCGCAGGATCGCGCCAAGGACGTTGCCCTCTCCGCCGTGCACGGCATCGACGAGGTCATGCGCGCCGAACGGCTCGACGCGCTGCTGTTCCCCGCCGGCTACGGCGCGCTCCTTTCGGCGCGACCGGGCTATCCGACTGTGATCGTTCCGTTCGCCATGGTGGCCAATGTGCGCAACCGCCCATTCCCAGCAGGCTTCGAGGCCAAGCCCTCACCTTTCGGCGTGAGCTTTGCGGGCGGCGCCTGCAGCGAGCCACGGCTGCTCGCGCTCGCCTATGCGTTCGAGCAGGCCACCAAGCGGCGCGTGCCGCCGGCGTCGGTGCCTTAGTCGCTCCGCGCCAAAGGAAAAATCCGCCCCAGACATCTGTCTCCGCGTATACTCTCTGCATCGCGTTGGCGACCGCGGTGCCGGTCACCAACCTGACCGCAGGGGGCGAACGGTAACCCGGAATTGCTCAAAAGGAGTCGTCCATGGCGGACACGGAGCTTCAAATTGCCGCCCGGC